>Ga0308166_1003747_pt1 | contig 12669 bp, 14 predicted proteins | sample PhyCR2_2_FD_202137 | JGI IMG/M metagenome (GOLD analysis project Ga0308166, IMG submission 202137) | Phyllosphere microbial communities from UC Gill Tract Community Farm, Albany, California, United States - DLSLCC.R2 | ecosystem: Host-associated > Plants > Phyllosphere > Unclassified | place... | reverse complement strand
CAACTTTTAGCGCACGGCTCCTTGAGAGCCATTTCCCTGGACCGAATATAGGAATCGTATTCGGTCTTTTTTTGGCTGGCATTTAAAAACAGCATCTTAGATTAAAATCAATGAGTTAAACGCCACCCTGTTGCCCTCGGTTCTACTCTGCTGGACTCTGTGCCGCCACCTTCCTTCGCCATCAACGCCAGCGGATTAAGTTTAACGAATCCGCCTTTCTATCCTTTAGTGAATAACCATGCAACTTGCTTGAACCCTGACGCGATAAATTCGCTTATATTGCGGTTTCAGCATCAATATCCTGTACGGTGCAGACCATTTTACGACTGTGGTAGAAATTGTGCCCCTATCATCGTTGCCTTCGACGATGCGGACACCGTAATGATCATCAGACATGTGATGCTTGCCGTTTTGAGGGAGTGCTCATGGTCTGACATCAGGTAAAGGGGTACATGCAGTTGCAGTCTGCTAATCCAGGCGCGGTTTTAACCGCGCGGGCGCAGCCAGTGCAGCCAGTAAGTTGTGTTTTTTCCTGTATCGACGCGGCAGAGCCCGCCATCAAGATTGACGGCCGACACGGATCAGGTTACGCAGCAGACACTGGATTTCTGTAAGTTGTTCGTTCATGGGGCTAAAATGCCCCAATTTTTTACAAAGTAGAGTTGTGATTGTTTGCCTGGGAATCAGCAAACATTCATACAATATTCATAAAGAAATATAAAAGTAACTTATAAGCGTATTCTATGTAGCTAAAGCCTCCATGCACATACTCAAACATCATCCCAGAAGCCAGAAAGTTGCAAATAAAAGCAGTAATTGTCCAATGGAAAATATACTTATTAGCTGAATCGAAATCCCTTTCAACTATAAAAGAAAATGAAATATATATAGCACTCAGGAAAAGAAAGATAAATCCTAAGTAGGCAGCAAGCTCAACTAAAAGCATGTTGAGACCTTCCAGATAAGCAATGTTGACGTAAGGTTCTGAAAGATAATTGAAAACTCTAGAGTAAATGCCGGTGTGAATGTAACCCTCATGATATGCAAGATATACTGCATGATACATAAGTACACCAACAATTAACGATGGAATGAGATATACTAAATCATATAAGCGCCTCATGCCTCGCATATATATTTGAAAAGATACACCCAAAAAACATATTACCAATGGTAGCCATGAAAAGGACTTCATGATCCCGATAAATAAAGATGGATAGACTGGAAAGATTACCAAAAGAAATGCCGCTATCATTATCGAGAGGGTCTTAAAGTTCTTTTTATTTATCTTATCCATTTCATATATGTTTATCGTATTATTATTACCATTAATATTGTGACTTTGATTCCTTATTTCCGTCTTAAAATTTATTTTCAAATATTTTATGGTCAGGGCCGCTGAGAAAGTAAGCGCAATGAGTGAATCTAAAGAAAAGAAATTTTCAAATAGCATAATAGCCTCCATTCATGATATTTCATTAAGCGATCGTCCAGTCATTTAAGTTTTATGTCAAAGAATTTATCACCAACTCCTCAATAATTGAAATATCCCGTTTTGAGATACCCATCAATGGTCTTGATTCATACTGCACCTCTTTACCTTTACGCGCTCACCGGCCGCGCAGCCCGAAATGATGCACGCGGGCCATCCGCTGCGCATTACCCGCAAACTTGATAATGGGCCCATCCAGACTGGCCTGCGTCTTCATGTATTTAGCGGTGCGCAGCTTTGCGAACATCTCACGCTTTATCCTGCCCTTTTTGCTGCGCACCTGCTGCGTTTTGCGGGGCTTAAATGGCTTGCTGTCTGGTGCGTGCTGGCGTTTGATATTCTGCTGCTTACTCGCGTGAAGCTTCATCGTAATTATTCGCGCCATTTCCTTACGCACCGGGGCTGACAGGCTGTTAATAAGCGCCTCCAGCCAGTCATTTACCAGCCGCAACTCGCACATGCCTGCCACTCTCTGACCAGCTCACTCTAAACGTAAAGCTGTAGCGGCCGCGCGACATTCTCTGACAGTGGGTTCTCGCCGACGTGGGTCACGCGTAGCCCGTCGTCGGTCTGATTCACTATTACGCGTACGCGCTCGCTCAGCTGCAGTTCAAAGCTGATATCGCTCGCCGATTTACGTGAAGCGAAACATTCTGGCCTCAACGCTTATTCCGCCCCCGATGATAAGTCAGCGGGCGTTCAGCAAGTTCGTGCTGGATTATCTGGTCTTCGGTAACGCCTTTGCCGGGGTGCGCCTTAACAGCCTGGGTAAACCGCTGCGCCTTGAAACTAGCCCGGCCAAATTCACCCGCAGGGGCGTGAAGGATGGCGTTTACTGGTTTGTGAATGACTGGAAAGAGCCGCACGAATTTTCGGCCGGCAGCATGTTTCACCTGCTGGAGCCGGATATCAATCAGGAGCTGTACGGGCTGCCTGAATATCTCAGCGCGCTTAACTCCGCCTGGCTGAATGAGGCGGCAACGCTGTTCCGCCGCAAGTATTACCAGAACAGCGCGCACGCCGGTTACATCCTGTATATGACCGACGCGGCGCAGAGCAGCAGCGACGTTGACCGGATGCGCCAGGCGATGCGCGACACGAAAGGGCTGGGTAACTTCCGCAATCTGTTTATGTACGCGCCGAACGGTAAGCCGGACGGCATCAAGATCCTGCCGCTCAGTGAAGTGGCAACGAAAGACGATTTCTTTAACATCAAGAAGGCCAGCCGCGACGACCTGTTAAGCGCACACCGCGTGCCGCCGCAGATGATGGGAATTATCCCGGACAACTCCGGCGGGTTTGGTGACGCGGTGAAAGCGGCGCAGGTATTTGTGCGTAACGAATTGCAGCCACTACAAGAAAGAATAAAGGAGTTAAATTTTTGGATTGGAATGGAGGTGATAAAATTCAATGAATACCGGTTAGATTGAACGGAGGTCAGGGTTTACCCTGACCTTTATTTTTTAGCTGGTCAATGGAGGCATTTTACACCATGCATTAACGCCCACTTTTGTAATGCTGATGATCGCCAATACAATAACGGGCGCTATAAATATAGCCGTCACCCCAAATACTCCAGCTAGTATTGTTGAAATGGCGCCTACAATCCTTGATTTATTTTCCTCTAAAATACCATTAAAACCTTTTATTTCATCTTGATACTTTTCATCACCACAAATTAAGCTTTTAAACTCATTCCAAAATAATTTTGAAAACTGTCCTCTTGAAGAACCATGAGGCTGACCGGCTCCAAACTTTGATGTATCAGACACTCCATTAGAGCTAAACCATTTATCAATAGCATAAGCCTCGTCACCACTTTTTAAAAATTCATTTATAGTTAAACGCTGATATGGTTTTAATACTGACAACCACTCATCTGCAGGATCATTAGGCAACTGAATCATAGCATGTCCTTTATATACTCGGCAGAAATACATTGTGTGGTTTGGTGTAGCTCGCTTGGATTTATGTTATTTCCAAAAGTCACGTAACCTCCAGAAAGATTTGCATAAGCGCCAATCAAGATGCCGACAACAGAATTATCTTTTTTCGATACAACCGGAGAGCCTGATTGACCAGGCCTGGTTTGAGTATTGATAATAGCAAATTTGGTTTTAATGCCGCTTGAATCTAATAAAACTTTTGCACCTACCGTGGCTTTTTGTAAGGTGAGCACAATCCGTCCATCGCCACAATGCGGATAACCAATTACATCAATGTCATCACCAACACTAGCTCCATCAAACCCTGTTATATTAAGTTGCGGTCCCTTAATAACTTGTTCAGTTTCTAATATACATAAATCTTTAACTGGATCTTCTTCTATTATAGTTGCGAAAAAAGATTGGAATTTCCTTACAGTTGTGTCTTGATAATCATCATAATTCAAAAGACCAGATGGAATAACAACAATTTTTCCTGATCTTCCTGATATTACATGCCTAGCTGTAACAAGTTTTTTTTCTGAAATAAAAAAAGCAGTTCCAAGGGGGTTGATTAAGTTGCTTTCAATGATTCCAATGCATGCTATAAAAACGGGCGAAATCATAATAATCCTCTTTAGGTAGTAGGTAAGAGAAAACTTTAGAACTTAAGTGGTCTATTCAGGTTTTTTCGCATCTGCAGGATGTCAATTCACCTATAGTTATACATGTTTTACTTCTCCGCGCGCAATGCTATCCCCGCCACGCCTGCCCGCTTTATGTATCACTTTTCATGCATCTGCATGTACCACCTCTGAGCGCGCCGGCTCTGGCCTTACAAACACATAGCAATCCAATTTGGATCATGCGGATTCATGCAAGCATATGCACTTTGATGCAGAAGCAAAAAGCCACCTGAAAGGTGGCTAGTGAACGGTAGGGAAGGGGCAACTAATCATTCTGCCTGGCAGTAAATAGCGGCTTCGAAAATAGCTGTGTCGATTGTCCCTGCCATGTCGCTGATCATCGACAGTGCCATTTTTAATTCATCTTCTTTGCAATGTGCGATCAGCGATACGTCAGCAATGAACTGAATGCGTGCAACCGTTTCACTGTGATTATTTATGTTCATCAATTGATTAACTCCTTCTATTCAAAAGAAATACTGTTTGCATGAGCAGAATTATGATGAACTAAAATCGTTAACAATCGTGCGGCTCCGATTAGTCCGGCTGCCGTTTTATTAATCAGGCAACTGTATGCCTCTTTTTCTCGCTAGTGCATTGAAGCGTTTTAATGGGGTGGCATTTTTGCGACGTCTATGGAAGAGATACCCGTTTGTACCGCTCCAGTAAGAAAGCTCACCAACTATCATCTTGTGATCTTTCATCATGCGGACAGCTTCACCGTGGGACAGTGTTAACCTGGAGATCTCAAAGTAACTCTTTTTCAGCGCCTCACGTTCTGCGCAATGACTCCGTTCAGAGTGATATTTGTCCGGTTCAGGTTGCTCCTGAGCTGGCTTTTCTTTTAATCGCTTAATAATCCTTCTTCGCCCGGCACGAGTAAGAGGCTTTGTGAAGTCGATAGTGGCTTTAGAGCCTGTCGTCTCAGTACAGTTATTGACAGAACTCCGAGAGGACGCAGGCGCGTCCTTAAATTCAAAGCCCAAATCAACGGCATGTTTCTGAACAATCTTCCACCAAATAAGGCGAGTTAAGATTGGCATGTCGTCGCCAACTGCAGTTGCGTAAACACCCTTGATACGCACGGTTTCCTCGCGGTACTCATTCACATCTTCGCTTGCCTGATACCAGGTGCGTACAGCCAGATCGTCACGGCGCACGAACGGGCCACCCTGTGCCTAAACGTATTCAGCCCGGTCTGAATGGATGTTCCTTCTAACGTTCTGTATGCTTATAAGATATTACAAATAAAATGGCCATCTCACTCTGACAGGTAATTGTTGTGGATAATAACGAAGAAAAAATCGCTGATGCTTTATATGAGATATTGAATAAATGAAACGTGTTTTTTTATGGCTTATACAATCATTTGTCTATTTAATTCCTGCTGTTGTAATTGTGGCAGGGTTGTATGTCTTTATTCGGTTCATTCCTGAATATGCTGCGCTTCTTAGCATAACCTGGGTGGTTGTCGTTTCTTGCGTGTATATAAAATACAATCGATGGTATTAGTTTTATGCAGGAATCTTTAGTTTTGCTGTTTTATCGATAGCGTTAAAAGTGTTAGGGAAGTGATGTGTTTATTAATGGGTTTAGCTGTCATTTAGCGATTATAGCATCTGGTTTCTCTGGTTAAGATCTGTCAAAGAGATTAGTTAAGCAGGCTCACGTTCTGTCTTATTTTATAAAAATAAATCATCTCTCCAACTAATTTCTTAGTCTTATTTTAGGTCCATTTGATGCTCGTGATTCCCCAGCAAACTGCCAGCAGAACAAAACCTCGCCAGACGATTTTCCCCAAAATTGAACTTAAACAATATATCTAAATAACCTCCCTCTACGGTCCTCCACGTTTACTAAACGTATAAAAACCGGGTTGTAACCTGCCCCGGTGAATTTTATCCAGGGTTTGTTATGGTCTTAAAAAAATTTATTCCTTGTGTGATGGTAGCATTGATGAGTACCTTCATTTCTGGCTGTGTGATGGCAGAGAGGGGACACCATCGTGGCCCATCTTCTGACTGGCATCGTCATCATGCATCTTCCCAGAATGATAAGGGCTGTAGCCAGCATGCCAGACCCACCGCACCAGAAAATAACGCTTCTCAGCATCTGGGGCCACCGCGAGCGACAGATAGTCCAACTCAGCATTTGGGACCACCGCCAGCCTCAGATGATCCTGCCGAATATAGGGGACCGGCAGCTGACAGTGGCATTTACCGCTGGCAGCCCGGCGACACCGCTTAGTCATTGATACGAAGCGTTTAAATAAACAGGAGGGTATCGCCCCTTTCTAAGCGGTAATTACTGCCTGACAAGGTTATTCATGATACATGTACTTCACTGGCATCCAATAAATCACTCCTGATTTACAGAACGTCGACATGCACAAATGCCTTACGAAACTTACCTCAATACTGAGCTTATTCGTAAAGGCTGCAATAACTCTTCCTGACCCGCACCTAAAGCTTACCTGCCATCTTGTCATCATCTCTGCTTGGCTTATTCTTAACCTTCAATCAAAAGGAGTAACGTTTATGAAAGCGGCAATTGCTAATAGTGAACATAAGGTTGAAGTGGTTGAGAAAACGCTGCGTCCGCTCAAAACGGGCGAAGCACGGCTCAGGATGGAGTGCTGTGGCGTATGCCATACCGATTTGCATGTGAAGAACGGTGATTTCGGCGATAAAACGGGTGTGACGCTGGGTCATGAAGGGATCGGTATCGTTGAGGAAGTTGCACCAGATGTGACCTCACTCAAGCCTGGCGATCGTGCCAGCGTCGCCTGGTTTTTTAAAGGCTGCGGTCACTGCCAATACTGTAACTCCGGTAATGAAACGCTCTGCAGAGAGGTCATCAATGCCGGTTTTACCGCTGATGGCGGCATGGCTGAAGAGTGTATCGTCGTTGCAGATTACTCGGTTAAAGTCCCGGACGGGCTCGATCCTTACGCCGCCAGTAGTGTCACCTGCGCCGGTGTCACCACCTATAAAGCGGTAAAAGTGTCAGAGGTGAAACCCGGTCAGTGGCTCGCGATTTATGGCCTTGGCGGTCTGGGCAATCTCGCGCTGCAGTACGCCAAAAACGTCTTTAACGCCAAAGTGATCGCCGTTGATGTGAGCGATGGGCAACTGGCACTGGCGAAAGAGATGGGTGCCGATCTGGTCGTCAACTCTGCCAGCGAAGATGCGGCACGCTTCATTCAGGAGAAAACTGGCGGTGCGCATGCTGCTGTGGTGACAGCGGTTGCCAAAGCGGCCTTTAACTCGGCGGTGGATGCGGTCAGAGCGGGAGGTCGCGTCGTGGCTGTCGGCCTGCCACCGGAAGCGATGAGTCTGAATATTCCGCGTCTGGTGCTTGATGGTATCCAGGTGGTGGGATCGCTGGTTGGAACGCGTAACGATCTGGCAGAAGCCTTCCAGTTTGCGGCAGAAGGGAAGGTGGTGCCGAAGGTGACCAAAAGGAAGATTGGTGAGGTCAATGACATCTTCGAAGAGATGGTTCAGGGCAAGATCCGCGGCAGGATGGTGATCGACTTTACCGGTCAGTCTGCTGATTAAAATCCACTGACGACCCTAAATGCCCGCGCGCAGCGGGCTTTTTTATGCCTGCAAGATTAAATCTGCCTAGGTTGAATGCCTGTCAGCACATCCCGGCAAACATTAATAAGTTCTGCTTTATGTTTCATGATGTAATTCTGGCTTGCACTTTACCGGTAACATTATAGTTTATGAGGTGAATGCTGATTACACACAACGGAAGGACGGTTATTTATGGCGAAGCTTCATTTACTTAAATCCATTGAAATTGCGGCAATTGTGCTGTTTGTCCTGATACTGGCATATCTGGCTGTAACCGGGCTGATGTCATCGGCGGGTGTGGATCACGCCTGGCCTTATCCCACTAAGTAACTGAGTGGCTCACCAGGGAAATCATAAATAATATAAATAAAAATGACCCTTACACATGGCATAAAAAACCCCGCAAGTGCGAGGTTAATCAGAATTTACACCAGACTCACCGACAGTAGCGTCAGCTCTTCAGTATCCAGTGACAGGCTTTTTTTAGTCTCAAACATATAGGCTTCTAATGCCTCCTCGACATCGTCGCCTTCGATAAAGGCATGAGTCGTGACGTGATTTTCACCTTTTGGCTTAATTACGTATGAAACAAACCACTTCTTCTTTTGCATGATGTTTATCCTCTTTTGAAAATTGAGATGCCGCCTGCCAGCAGTACAGTGCTCATCTGCCGGACATTCAGCGGTAGTGCGGAGCTGGCCGACTAAGGCGAATCAAGCGGGGCAGGATGCAGCAGGTCGATCACGTCATCGATCTCATTGCTGGCCGCGTGACGATCAAGGGCAACGGCGTAGTAGCGTCCCTTGCAGTAGTGCTTTGTTACCGCCACCCGATGGCCAGTATCGCTGTCAGCTTCCTTGCCGGTCAGGGTCTGCAGGTGGGGCGGAATAACCAGCTCACTTTCGAGTTGTTCTGCTTCAATGATCACCGCGCCACCATCGGTGGATAGCAGCAGATGCTGAATGCTCATGTTCTCTCCTTTGAGTCAGATTGCTAACCGGGAAAGTGTAGTTCACCTCAGCAGGTGTGCTGACGCCACCACTGCATGAGTGCCTGTGTAGTGCTGCTAACCGGTGACTGAGGCAAAAAAAAGCCCCAGTCAGGGGCTTTTTAATCAGGATTCCTGGCAAACTTAACTGGTCTGATTAGCCAGCTTTGGCTTCAGAACACGTTTTCCAATCTGGATGCCGGGCTTCTCAACATACTTATAGAGTAAAGAGGCGAGTGCATAGGTCACCGGGATGGCCGAGACGCAGACAATCAGGAAGCGAGTCATGTCGCTTCTGAACTCAATGTCGGTGTGCGTGAGCAGCAGTGCGATCATCGGGATCACAATCAGCAGGTGCAGCAGGTAAACCGAGAACGAGACGTCGCCCAGCCAGGTGCTGAGACGGTTGTTCAGCAGTTTACGCGGCAAAGCAATCAGCGTTGCCATCAGGCTGCCCTCCGGGTATTGCCACAAAATCGCCGTCATACCGACGATCATCAGCGCTTCCATAATGACCTGCAGCTTAATCGCCCCCAGGCCCATCGCCACGCTCGCCACCGGTCCAAGCAGCGCAAAAGCGACGTAGAGCAGCGATTTACGGCGAACCGCTTCGGCCATCAGCATACCTGCCAGGAACATGTTCAGCTTAATCAGAATCATGGAAGGCATCTCAAAGGCCTCATAATAATCTGCCAGCACATACCGACCGGCGCAACAGAGCGCCATGATGCCAATCAGCGAGGCCGCATAACCGAAACGCAGCGTCACCAGCATAATGAACGGGAACAGCAGATAGAACTGCATCTCCAGCCCGATGCTCCAGTCAGGCAGCACGGTATTAAACCCATATTCAGGCAGCAAGCCAAACAGGAAGCTGAAGTGAGTCAGGATGTTTGCCAGCGACTGGTCGGTGTAACGTGATGATTCAGTGGCGGTGCCGGAATAGAAATGAGCAATAGTATCTCGCATCTCGCCAAACCACGGGCCATAAATCAGCGCGATGATTAACAGCAGATAATAGAGCGGGGCGATACGGAAGAAGCGACGGATCCAGAACTTCTTAATGGTCTCCGCGCTCTGCCACGGCTCTTTCTGCTGGCGCTCGACGTAGTTTTTCGCCATCAGATAACCCGATAACAGAATAAACAGATCAACTCCGATGCCAGGCGATGAAATAAGCGTGATGTGGCAATGAACCAGTAAGCTGATATGGCCAACCAGTACCCAGAGAGATGCGATGCCACGCAATCCCTCCAGCTCCGTAGACCAACCTCGTGTAGCAGACATATCTGTTCCTCATTTTTATCCGACTTTCGGCGCTCACTAAGCCTTAAGGCAAGAGATATGTAAACGGGCCTTTACAAAAGTAAGAAGATTCCGAGCACAGGTAAGAGGAAAAAATCAACCAGAAAGGGGCGGTATAGCACGGGAAGTTAAGGGCATGCAGCTGCAAACCCTTAAACATTATTACTGATTGAGTGTGCCTGTCAGGCCAGCTTCAACAGGATCATACCGGCCAGCAGCAGGGTCAGACCGGTCCAGCCTTTCCGGTTCAGACGCTGACCAAACAGCACCCAACCGGCCGCGACAGTGACGATAATCCCAAAGGCGCCCCAGACCGCATAGGCAATCGACAGATCGATACCTTTCACCGCCTGAGCGAGTGCACTGAACGCGAGCAGCACAAAGCAGAGTGAAAGCAGACCATGTAGCGGTTTCTTAAATCCATCAGAATATTTAAGGGATATGTTCGCGGCAATCTCCAGCACGATAGCCAGCGCCAGCCAGGCGGCGTGAACGAAATCAGCGATGACCATGATTAACCTCCGCTGATGATTGAGTGCCGGTCTTGATCAATACAATTCCGACGATCAGCGTCATCAGCCCGCAGATTTTCATCGCGGACAGCGTTTCACCAAACAGCTGCACGCTGAATAATGTAATCAGCAGGATGCCGATTCCTTCCCACAGGGCATAGGCCACGCCGAGAGCAATACGCTTGATGGCAAAACTCAGCAGAATATAGGAGCAGGCAATCATTGCCAGCATCAGCAGGTAGCCTGAATGGCTGCCGTTAAGGCTGGACCACTTCATAAAAAGGGTACCAATAATTTCAGTAATAATAGCGAGTGACAATAAAACCCAGGCGCGCATGGGTGCTCTCCAGCAACGAAAATGACGACCTGCCACAGTACAGAGGGCAGACTCAGAACAGTGTCGAAGGGGGGAGTGGACTACAGGGCGTTACGCCAGTGTTGATCGGCGACGTTCCAGCCAGAAAGGAAAGCGGGGGAAAGGTGTGACATGAACATTCTGCTCATAAAATTTTCAACGCATCCACATTGTTGCTTCTCATCAGTGGACGGATAGTGCCTCCGGTTAACTACACGCAGGTTTTATACCATTCTGCACATTATGAAATCAACAGCAGATCCTGCTTCGTTTGGTAATGGTTAAGGTTTGATAGTTTGAAAATGGCCAGTTATATAAAAGGATGTAGAGGAAGGGAGGCTGGGGAAAGAGCATGGGCTAAAAGGTGCAAAAAAAAGCCAGGCAACAGCTTGCCCGGCTTTCGTTACGTGACAATGTCACGAATTACTCGGCACGCTGCGGTACCGTGCGCACTGGCGCATCACCCGCGACATAGTAAGACGCCGTGCTGCGCGGCAGCGGCTCGCGTCCACGAATCTTATCGGCAATCTTCTCGCCAATCATGATGGTGGTGGCGTTAAGGTTACCGGTGATGATCAGCGGCATTATCGAGGCATCCACCACACGTAATCCTTCCAGACCATGCACACGGCCTTCACCATCTACCACGGCCATCGGATCGTTACCCATCTTACAGGTTCCGCATGGGTGATAGGCGGTTTCACCGTGGTTACGCACGAACTCGTCCAGCTGCTCATCTGTCTGGCAATCCAGGCCCGGGCTGATTTCACGGCCACGATACTTATCCAGCGCCGGCTGGTTGATGATCTGGCGCGTGATGCGGATAGCATCGCGGAACTCATGCCAGTCCTGCTCATGCGACATGTAGTTGAACAGAATAGCCGGATGGCGACGCGGATCGCGTGACTTAAGGCGCACATGTCCACGACTCGGAGAGCGCATGGAGCCGACATGACACTGGAAGCCATGGGCATCGACGGCGTTTGAACCGTTGTAGTTAATCGCTACCGGCAGGAAGTGATACTGGATATTCGGCCAGCTGAACTCTTCGCGGCTGCGGATAAAGCCACCCGCTTCAAACTGGTTGCTGGCGCCGATACCGGTGCCGTTAAACATCCACTCCGCCCCGATTTTCGGCTGGTTCCACCACTTCAGGGCCGGATAGATAGAAACCGGCTCCTTGCACTCATACTGAAGATACATCTCCAGGTGGTCCTGCAGGTTCTCACCTACGCCCGGCAGATCGTGAACCAGCGGGATATCGAACTGCTTAAGCAGCTCAGGCGAGCCTACGCCAGAACGCTGCAGAATCTGCGGCGAGGCGATAGCGCCGGCACACAACAATACTTCACGCCGCGCAGTCACTTTATTGATGGTGTTGCTGTCGCCCTGGAGATATTCCACGCCAACCGCGCGCTTGCCATCGAACACAATGCGATCGGTGGTGGCATGCGTGATGATCTTCAGATTAGCGCGGCCTTTGGCCATATCAAGATAGCCACGGGCGGTGCTGGAACGACGACCTTTCGGCGTCACGGTACGATCCATTGGACCGAAGCCTTCCTGCTGATAGCCGTTCAGGTCGTCCGTGCGCGGATAACCCGCCTGCACACCCGCCTCAATCATCGCTTCAAACAGCACGTTGTTGCCCGCTTTAGGCGTCGCCACGCACACCGGACCCTCGCCGCCGTGGAAATCGTTCGGACCGATATCGCGGGTTTCTGCTTTACGGTAGTAGGGCAGGCAGTCCAGATAGCTCCAGTTCTCCAGGCCAGGTTCGCTGGCCCAGTTATCAAGATCCATCGCATTACCGCGGATGTAACAC
>Ga0308166_1003745_pt1 | contig 12675 bp, 9 predicted proteins | sample PhyCR2_2_FD_202137 | JGI IMG/M metagenome (GOLD analysis project Ga0308166, IMG submission 202137) | Phyllosphere microbial communities from UC Gill Tract Community Farm, Albany, California, United States - DLSLCC.R2 | ecosystem: Host-associated > Plants > Phyllosphere > Unclassified | place... | reverse complement strand
TGGCAACGGTGGCGGGCGGGATTCTGGTGGACAACCTTGCGCTGTTTACCTTCGGCAAGGAACCTCGGCAGTTCGAGAGCCGCTTGGTGAACCTGAATGTCGAGCTGTTCGGCAGCCACATCAGCGCTCTGCAGCTGTTGATTCCACTGGCAGGCGCGGCTGTCGCCCTGGCGCTGTATCTGGTACGGCGTTACACCCGACTGGGCAAGGTACTGGAAGCCTGCGTGCAGAATCCGCGCGCCGCGATGCTGATGGGCATCAACGTCAATCGTGTGGTCGCCATCGCCTTTGCGCTGTCGACCGTCTTCGCGGCGGTGGCGGGCCTGTTGATTGCGCCACTGTTCAGCGTCAACGCGGAAATGGGCATGTTGTTCGGATTGAAAGCCTTTGCGGTGGCGATTCTCGGTGGCATCGGCAGCGCGGGCGGTGTGTTCGCCGCCGGATTGCTGTTCGGCCTGGCCGAGGCGTTGATCACCCTGTACTTCGGCTCAGCATTCACCCAGATATTCACGTTTGCGCTGGTCATTCTGGCGCTGGCGATTCGGCCTAACGGCCTGTTCGGCAGCCGGGTATTGGTGAAAGTATGAACAACCTTAAAACCCTGGTCGCTCCGGCGTTCATCGCCTTGCTCGCTGTGGTCTGCGGTGTCATGGCGTTCACGCTCGACAGCTACTCGTTACTGGTTTTCACCCTCTGCGCCCTGGCGGCAGTGGTCGGCGTCGGCCTCAATATCCTGATTGGCCTGAGCGGACAGATTTCCTTCGGGCATATCGCGTTCTACGCGATAGGCGCCTATGTATCGGCACTCTTGAGCATGGCCGGATGGACGCTGTGGCTGGCCCTGCCAATGGCCGGTGCGGTGGCGGGTCTGATTGGCGCGCTGCTGGCGATCCCCGCGCTTCGGGTCAGCGGCCCTTACCTGGCGATGATCACCATCGCCTTTGCGTTCGTGGTGCATCACGGCTTGATCGAATGGCGGGACGTGACCGGTGGCTCCAACGGCTTGATGGGTATCCCGCTACCGGAGTTCGCCGGCCTGGATCCGGCGATCCTGCTCGCCCTGCTGGCCGCCGCGCTGATGATCGGCGCGCTGCTGTTCTATCGACGCCTGAGCCAGAGCGGCTGGGGCAAGGCCATGCGTGCGGTGAAAACCTCGGAAATCGCGGCACGCTCGCTGGGCTTCAATCCGGTGATCAGCAAGACCCTGGCGTTCGCATTGTCCGCGGCCCTGACCGGGCTGGCAGGCGGTTTGCTCGCGCCATTGCTGATGTTCATCAACCCGGAATCCTTTCCCTTCTCCCAATCCATCCTGTTCGTTCTGGCCGTGATCGTGGGCGGCAGTGGCATGCTGTTCGGGCCGCTGATCGGCGCAGTGTTGATCGTGCTGGTACCGGAACTGCTCTCGGATTTCGCCGAATACCGGCTGTTGATCTTCTCCCTGCTCCTGCTCATCGTATTGTGGATCGCGCCCAACGGACTGCTGGGCGCCCTTGCCCGACGCCTGATCAAACCCGTGCGCTTGCTGCCGCCGACGTCCATCGATCAAGCACGCATGGCCGCGCATCTACGCAGCCGTGGCCCGTCCTCGGGGTTGCGGGTTTCCGATATCGGCATTCGCTTCGGTGGTGTGCAGGCCGCGCAACACGTCAGCCTGCAGGCACCCGCTGGCAGTATCACCAGCATCATCGGCCCCAACGGCGCGGGCAAAACCACCGTTCTGAATATGATCAGTGGATTCTACGCACCGGACAGCGGCCAGATCGAATTGCAGCAACCGCTGGCCGGCCTACCCGCCTGGAAAACCGCCAGGGCCGGCATCGCCCGTACTTACCAGACCACCTTGCTGTTCGGCGAAATGTCCGTACTCGACAATCTGTTGGTGGCGATGCAGAAGGGACGCCTGGGTCTGCCGTTCAGCCGCGCCCCGGAAACACAACGCAGCTTGGCGCTGGATCTGCTGGCATTGGTAGGCTACCGCGGCGAGGTGAATATTCCCGCCGAAGATTTGCCTCACGTAGACCGTCGCCTGGTGGAAATAGCCCGGGCGCTGGCGACCGCACCGGCCGTATTGCTGCTGGATGAACCTGCAGCGGGCCTCAGTCGTCGCGACACCGACGACCTGGCCATACTGCTGCGCAAGCTGGCGGACTTCGGCCTCACGGTCATTCTGGTCGAGCACGACATGACGCTGGTCATGTCGGTGTCCGAGCATTTACTGGTGCTTGACGCTGGCAAGCCGATCGCTTCAGGACCGCCGTCTGAAATCCGCCAGAATCCGCAAGTGATCGCGGCCTATCTGGGCGGCACCGACTATCAGGCCACCGCGCGTGCCCAACCCTGGGCCGGTAGCCGCGATGCGCGTCTGTACGTCAAGGATCTGGTCATCGACTACGGCGCGTCCGCCGTGGTCAACAAGGTCAATCTGCTGGTCAATCCCGGCGAACTGGTGGCCATTCTCGGCGCGAACGGCGCTGGCAAATCGAGCATTCTGCAATGCCTGGCCGGCCTGCATCGCGCCAGCAGCGGCAGCATCCTGCTCGACAACGAAAATATCGAACAGACCAGCGCCAGCCTGATTGCCGCGCAGGGCCTGGCACTGGTGCCCGAAGGCCGTCAGGTCTTTCCTTACCTGAGCGTGCGCGACAATTTGCTACTGGGCGGTTACTCACGCCGCGAAGCCTTCGATACCGACGCTGAAATCGAGGCCATCCTCAAGCGCTTCCCTCGCCTGCGCGATCGCATCGACAACCCGGCCGGCCTGCTGTCCGGTGGTGAACAGCAAATGGTCGCCGTGGGCCGCGGCCTGATGGCGAAGCCGAAAATCCTGCTGCTCGACGAACCCTCCCTGGGCCTGTCGCCCGCCATGATCGGCGAGCTTTACGACGCGCTGGCTGCCCTGCGTGACGAGGGCGTGACCATTCTGCTGGTGGACCAGATGGCCAACCTGGCGCTGCAAGTGGCTGATCGTGCGTATGTGCTGGAAACCGGGACCATCGTGAAAACCGGCAGCGCCGCTCAATTGCGCGAAGACAAAGACTTGGCTGCGGCCTACCTGGGCGAAGGTGTCAGTGCATGAAGGCGATGAAGATCATCAATGTGCGGCTTGGCGCCGATAGCCACCTGACCGAACTGCAGGTCGAGAACGGCTATTTCGTCGAAGCCTTGAGCGCAAACGCAAGCCCGTGGGAAACCGTCGATTTGCATGGGCAGCTCGTCATGCCCGGCCTGATCGAAACCCACATTCACCTGGACAAAGCCTGCATCATGCAGCGATGCCATCTTCAGGAAGGCACGTTGGCGGAAGCGGTGGCCCAAACCCGAGCGGCCAAAGCCGGGTTTACCGAAGACGATGTGTATAGGCGCGGCGCGCAGGTGCTGGACAAGGCCATCGTGCAAGGCACCACGCACATGCGCACTCATGTGGAGCTTGATCCGCAGATCGGCTTGACCGGTTTCCATGCCATTCGCCGTTTGCAGGCCGACTATGCATGGGCGATCACCCTGGAACTGTGTGTGTTTCCGCAGGAAGGAATGCTCAACAACCCAGGGACCGAGGCACTGTTGTGCCAGGCGCTGGAAAGCGGTGCAACGGTCCTGGGTGGGTGCCCGTATATGGACAGCGACCCGCTGGGGCAGATCCAGCGGCTATTCGAACTGGCCACACGCTACGACTGCGACCTGGACCTGCATCTGGATTTCGATTTGAACCCCGAAGGCCTGACCGTCATGGAAGTCGCGCGTTGCACTCGGCTGCATGGGTGGGGCGGACGTGTGACCATCGGCCACGTGACCAAGCTGTCCGCCTTGCCCCAGGAATCATTGACAGGGCTCGCATTGGAGCTGGCCGAAGCGGGCGTTCAGGTGACCTGCCTGCCCAGCACCGACCTGTTCCTGATGGGGCGAGACGTGTTCCACAACAAACCTCGGGGGCTGGCACCGCTGGCGCATCTGCACGCCTGCGGCGTGACGTGCTCGGTGTCCACCAACAATGTCGGCAACCCCTTTACGCCCTATGGCGATGCTTCGCTGGTGCGTCAGGCCAATCTGTTCGCCAACGTCAGCCAGATGGGCACAGTGCCGCAATTGCTGCAGTGCCTGGCCTGGGTATCCAGCGAATCGGCACGCCTGCTCAGGCTGAAAGATTACGGCCTGCTACCGGGCTGCCGCGCCGACTTCATCGTCTTCGACGCGCCTTCGCCAGCAGCGGTGATCGCCGAGATAAGCGCCCCGGTGATGGGCTTCAAGGGTGGCAGGCAAACATTCAGTCGACCGGTCGGGACGTTGCTGAGGCCATGATTGAACGGGCAAGCCTGCTCGTCAGCCACTCAGCGCCTGCTTGAGGTTGAACTCCTCCAAGGCTCGCTCTTCCAGGGCCAACTGCGCTTCAAGTTCGTCCAGGTGCTCCAGCATGACCCGTACGGCCCCCGCGTTATCGCCCTGTTCCAGCGCGGTGATGATCTGCTGATGTTCGTCCGACGCGCATGACGGCACATCGTTGCGCTGGTACAGCGCCACGATCAATGAGCTGCGCACCATCAGATTTCCAAGGATATCGCTGAGCACGACGTTTCCACTGATCTCGCCGAGCATGAGGTGAAATTCACTCAGCTCGCGAACGATGGCGCGTCGATCGGTATCGCTGGTGGCTTTGCGCTCGTTGTTCATATGGCTGGCAATGCGCTGGCGGTGCTTGCGCATCACGGCCGGGGTAATGGCCTCGACGATCGCCCGTTCGATGGCGCGACGGGCGCTGAAGATATCCCGCGCCTCCTTGGCGGTGGGCTGCGCCACCATGGCGCCCCGATTGGCTTCGATGGTCACTACTTTCTGCATCGCCAACCGCTGCAGGGCGACTTGCACATGGTTGCGGTTGGCCTGCAAGGTTTCGACGATGTGGGCTTCGACCAAGCGAGTGCCAGGCGGCAGGCGATGGTGGGCAATAGCCTTGAACAGCGCATCGACGATACGCTGCACCTCAAGCTGTTTGGCAGTGACGGTACTCAACCCCATCGTTTCCTCTGTTGTCTAGAAAGCCTCATGCCTATACACGAGATGGCTAGTATCCGGCAAATACCCGTTCAACCTTCATTCTGCCTGACCAAGTGCCGTACCCTCGCCTCGCGGATCATGCATGGCACTGCGCCGCCCTTGGGCATCGATGGCGATGATACCGGCATGGCCCGTCATTGGGCTCTGCGCAGGTATGATTTCCACCCCATGACCCAGCGCCGCCAGGCCTTCGATGCTCGCGGCGCTCATGTCGCCTTCGAGTTTGAGGTTGTCGGTGCTGTCGAAAAAACTGCGGCCCAGCAAAAAGCGGGGGAAGCCCAAGGCCTGATCGATAGGCTGCTGATAGTCGATGAGCTGCGTCGCCAGGACCATCTGCGTCTGCGGTTGACCATCGCCTCCCTGAGTGCCGAAGAACCAGCGGCGACCATCGTCGGCCAGGTAACAGGATGGGTTGAGCGTATGGGCGGGACGCTTGCCGGGGGCCCAGCCGTTGACGTGTTCGGGATTGGCGTTGAAACCCGCAGCACGGTTCTGCCACAGCACTCCGGTGTCGCCCAGAATACAGCCCGAGCCGAAGTCGTGAAACAGGCTCTGGATGAGGCAGGCCGTCCGGCCCTGGGCATCGGTTGCAGCCATCCAGACCGTATCGGCAGGGCGTCCAGGCTCGTTCCACGGCGCTGCTCGCTGGTCGTCGATGGCATCGGCATACCCCTGAACGTGCCGCTCATCGAGACTGGCGGCGAAATCCCAAGCGGTGCTCAGCGGATCGCACAACTGCGCGTTGCGGCGCAGCAGACCTTGCTTGATGGCTTCGACCAGGTAGTGGTAGTAAAGCGCGCTGCCATTGCCAACCTGCGCGAGTGGCTTATGCTGCAGCGCGGCCATGGCTTGCAGGGTGTAAAGACCCTGGCACGGCGGTGCGACGTTGTAGAGTCGGCCCTGCCGGTAAGGCACCGAAACAGGGGCCACCAGCGGTGCCCGCGTGGCCCCCAGGTCGGCCTGGGTCAAACCACAACCGAGCCGATCGAACGCCGCCCCGAACGCGTGCGCCAACTCGCCCTGATAGAAATCCTCGACACCGTACCTGGCCAGATGCCGCAGGGTGTTGGCAAGCGCCGGCTGACGCAGCGTATCGCCTGCGCGCAACCAGCGCCCATCGGTCTTGCAGACACCGTGCAAGTCTGGCAACTGCTCGATGAGTGGCTGCCGCAGTGTCTGCCAAAACAGCTGGGACTGTGAAACAGGCGTGCCCACCTCCGCCACGCTTGCGGCATCCTGCAACAGGTCGGCCCAACCCAAACGGGAGCCCCAGTCCTGCCGGCTGATCGTCGCCGCCGTCTGCCAACTCGCCAGCGCACCCGCCGTGGTGGCGACCGAGGATGGACCTCTCAAACCGATGACCCCGCCGTCGGGCAGCCGCTGCCCGGCCTGCCCGATACCCACGATGGTGCGGACCCGGGTGTCGTGGATCATCCAGAGGGCATCCCCGCCCAGGCCGGTCATGTGCGGGAACACCACGGCCAGCATGGCACTGGCTGCCAGCATGGCATCAATGGCCGTGCCACCCGCATCGAGGATCTGCATCCCTGCGGCACTGGCTTGGGCGTGAGGCGTGCAGATCACAGCATGAGAAGAAGTAGCGATCATGATTCGAGGCCCTGACTTTGCTAGCTATCTATGAATTTATTGTTAGCAGAGCAATAAGTGTGCCGCGCTTTTTCCGGGTGGCTGGTGAGGCTCGGGTTGGGCAAACGGCATTGGGCTGAATCAATGGCGGCGAAGAGGATCTTCAGGCTTGCAGACATTGTTTCCTATCAGCGGGGACACGATCTGCGCCCCCGCTACGGTCATTGCGCGGCGTCGAACTGCGGGGTGGCATCGATAGGCGCCTTGACCAACAGATAAGGCGGCTGCCGGGTATCGAACCCCTTGCCCATCCGGCTCCACTGCCCCAATGTCACGTACACCGAATCGGCGGTCACGAACACGCCGTCCGGCCACACCAGCCGCGGGTCGCGCACGACCACGTCGAGGTGGCCATCCGGCCAGCGACGCAGCACCTGATGATGCTCGGCATCGGTCATGTACAGACGGCCCTGAGCATCCATGTCCATCCCGTCGACCATCACCTTCTCCCCTTCATCCTTGATCTGCTCGGCCAGGTGTCGATCGTCGAGGCCGAAGTCAGAAAGGGCCGCGGTCGGCAGACTCCACAAATGTCGACTGGTGAGCGGCGAGTAGAACAGACGCGAACTATCGGGCGTCAGCGCCAGCCCATCGACGCCACCGTGAGGAAATGCGGTGTTCTTGCCGTCATAACGCATGGGCACACCGTCGAACTGAGTGACGAAATCCTTCTGCGCCACGATGGAGGGATGACCGGCGAGCACACGACGCTGCTTCCCGGTGGCCAGATCCACCACCACCAAAGCCGGGTCGTCGCCGAAGGATGAGTCGGCGACATAAGCGGTGCCTTGGCTGCCGTGGGTCAGATCGATGCGCAGGTCATTCATGTGGCTGTCCTGACGCAGGGCATCCTTGAGCTCGATGGACGTCACGATGCTGTTGCTGCTCAAGTCGATACCCACCACCTTCGCCGCCCCCGCCGGAATACCCTGCTTGCCGGCGCGCTTGCCATCGTCGATCAACCAGAGGCGCCCACGCTTGTCCAAGGTCATGCCATGCAGGGAGACGAGACGCTTGGCGTCGGACAGCCCAGACGGCAGGCTGACATCGGCGGAAGGATAGGGAACCAGCTTGCCGTCAACCAACTCGCCCAGCGTCATGCCAGCATGATCATCGGCATGACGCGGAAAGCCGACAAAGGTGCGCCCTTCCGGAGTAACCACAATGCCCGACGGCCCTGGGCCGCTGAACGCTGCCACCTCCTGGATCGAACCAATGGGAACCAGGCTGCGATCAATGGTTTCGGCCTGGGCTGCAGTCGCTGTCAAAGCCAACATCGTGGCCGCCAGGGCGGTGATCGAGGCTCGCTTCAATGGGTTTTTGGTCATCCTTTCCGGGCTCCTGCGGGATGAGATGGGCTGGTCTGCACTAGGCTCTGAAACCGGTTTCAGAAATGTGCGAAAAAAAACCTGTACGGGCGTCGAAGGGAACATACGGCGCGACAGGTTCATGGGTATTGAAGGGAGTTGGGTAGGGAAGTTCCACTGGATGGAAGGTGACGTGTGGCTGGGAATGGACTGAACGATGGTTGACGGCCGGTGCGTCACGATCGAGGTCGGGGAGTCGGAGACGATCAAATCGACGCAGCCGCCAAACCGAGGCTTGATGGTTAATTCCACCGCGTGAAATGGCGTCCAAAACAAAAAGCCCCCGAGAACGTCAACGTTTTCGGGGGCTTAGCGTGTAGCAATAATGGCGGAGAGATAGGGACTCACGACAAACAGCCATCACCCTAAACAAACACCGCACTCACTGGCTTTAACGCCCACTTTACGTACAATCACTACGTACAACTCACCATCCAAGAGCTCTACATGGCAGACAATCTCGAACTACAGGGCGGCGTCTACCACGTACGTCTGTCCATCCCGAAAGACGTGCAGAAAGACTTTGGCGACAGGAAAATTCTGTCCCAGTCATTGAAGACAGGACTGCGATCTGAAGCAATGACGCGGCGACTACCTTTCCTCTGCCAGTGGAAAGCAGACATCTCTGCAGCTCGGGAACAAAAGATTGCGGCCCGTGAACAATGGCGCCCCGAACTGGCAGATAGAAGCATCATCCTTGATCGGAGCATTGATGCCCGTCTGCTGGAAGCCGTAAAGAATCCACCCAAGGGCAAGGGAGGAACGGTGGCAGAGATCATGGATCGCGTTGGACAACTTGAACGAGACAGAGAGGCATTCCTTCGAGAGGCACAGGCTTTAGAAGACGCTGGCGCTAAAGGACTAGTCGAGCGATTGAGAAGTCGGTTTGAACAAGAGCCAACGACGATGCTGGATAGCGTGCAAGCGGGGGCGGCAATCGTACGCGACGTAATGATCCAACTTGCTGAACGACGCTACAGTCTCACTCCGACTGAGATCAACGAAGCGACAGCTATCGTGCATACACCGGCTACGTACAAGCCAAAGTCCCCCATCACCAAGGCTAGGCTGGCAGCATTCCGAACCTTTCGAGAGAGGATGAATGTGTCAGCCAAAAACGTCGACCAACAGGAGTCGAAGCTATTGAAGCTGTCTGCGTTCCTGACCGAAACCGGCAACCCTCTCGACTTCGATTGCGTCGCTGGATGGCTCGATTCACTTAAGACCTCTAGCAAAACCAAGCAGCAGTATCTCAACGCAGGGAACACATTCTGGAAGTGGGCGATGAAGTACGATGCTCGCTGGCGTGAAGACAACAAAGGCACAATCACACCATTCGAACGTCACGACCTACCCCAGCTGAAAGGCAAGGACAAGGCAGATGCTCAACGCTTGGCTTTTGAACTGAATGAGTTGTCCACGCTACATGCAGCAGCCCACAAAAAGGGCGTACGCATATTGGCTGATCTGATCCTGCTCGGAACCTATACCGGGGCCAGGATCGAAGAACTCTGTCAGCTACGCACTGAACACATTATCGTGGTAGAAGGCGTGCAGAGCTTCAACATCGACGATAGCAAGACAGCCGCAGGCATTCGTGTCGTACCAGTGCACCCTGCCCTAACAACATTGGTGCAACGCCTGATGATCGATACGAAGGACGGCTACCTTGTGCCCTCTGACTCCAAGAACAAATATGGCAACCGGTCTGATCTACTGAGCAAAGCATTTGGCAGACTGAAGACGTCACTGGGGTTCGGCCCCCTTCAGGTCTTCCACAGCATTCGCAAGACAGCAATCACTCAACTCGTAAGGGCCAGCGTCACAGGCACCCTGATTGCAGAACTTGTTGGGCATGAGACGGGGACTGTTACCTATGACGTGTACAGTCAGGGAGCATCAGCAGCACAGAAGCTGGAAGCCATTTCCAAACTTCCAATCTTGCCTTCTTAGCAGACCTAGAAGACAGGGAGTCTCATGGCGTCGACGATCAACCCCCTTTGTTCACGGAACCACAGCCCGGCATTTCAGGTGCTTAACGTGCGATATGGGGGTCTGCTGGAAAAGGTCCAAGCGGAACCATAAATAAGTTGAGCGACCTCCTGAAGCGCCTACAACCCCAATCCAGCACTCAGGCAATTCAGCTGGCTGGCTGGCTCTTCATAGCTCGTTGCACCGTACTCACGCTCACACCAAGAGCCTTGGCAGTGTCCCGATAGGACGATCCGTTAGCGATGTGGGTACGGATAGCATCAGCTTTGGTTTTCTTCACGCCACCCTTGTACACACCTGCGGCTCTCGCCTTCTCGATGCCCTCACGCTGGCGCTCACGAATCATCGAACGCTCGAACTCGGCAACAGCCCCCATCATCTGGAGCATCAGGTTTTGGTACTTGTCGTCGGCCCCAGTGAACAGCAGACTTTCTTTGTGGAAGCGAACAGACACCCCCTTCTCGTTCAAGGACTGAACCAGATTCAGCAGGTCGGACAGACTACGAGCGAGACGGTCAATCGAGTGAACATGAACCGTATCGCCTTCACGAACTGCATCCAGCATTACTAGAAGTTGTGGACGGTTGGTGTCCTTACCTGAGCACTTGTCGGTGTAAACCTTGCCAAGTTGAACGCCATCAAGCTGACGGGCAGTGTTCTGGTCTACCGAACTGATCCGTACATATCCAACATCCATTTTCGCCACCTGTATTCATCTGGGTCTAGAGTCTATCATTCTGCCCTTCAGACCTGCCGAAAACAACACTGGAAGCCACGGAACTGTATTCATCCGACAACTGGTCATCAGGGTGTACCCAGAAGAATACAGCTGCAATGAGATGGCTACGCCCAGCCTTGGCAGCTACGATAAGGATTCAACCATCAACAGGGAATGTTCCACCATGAGTCTTTTTTCACCAGAAGCTGGGCAAGACACGATCTATTTCGAACGAGATGGTTCCCGATCAGGACCGTACAAGTGCAACTTCAGCAGCCGAAAGCTGACGCTTTTTTACAAGGAGCTGGAGGTCAGCGAGGGAGACAAGCTGATCCGAATCGTCCCCGGCAAGGAGGATTACTACACAGTGCATGAAGTCGAATACAGTGCAGGCTTGGGCGGGGCTATCCCACCGCACTATACCTTCGAGCTGACTAAAGACTCAGCAGTTCCAAAGCGAAGCCAGTCCACTACCACTAATCACATCAGTATTCACGGGTCTACGGGCATCCAGATTGGCGACCATAACGTGCAAAACCTTGAAGTGGCTATGAAGGAAGTGCTTGCCTCAATTGACAAGGCAGATGTTTCAATGGAAGAGAAAGAGGAAGCTCGGAATCGTTTGCATCAGTTCCTTGCCCACCCACTGGTAAGTGCTGCTGTGGGCTCGGGCCTATCGGTTGCATTGGGCTTGTTAAGCTAAAGATTCACTTGCCCGTCGAGGCCACAGTCTTCTTCGGCAGCTATGGCCTCAATCCTCAACAGTAGCTGCCTATTCAACACAGACCAGCGATTGATTCCTGCCTTGTCGAACAGCTTGGAAAGGTCATGTGGCTTGGCCTCTTCAATGACACGTGCCTGCTGGGACAGCCTTTCAGCTGACAAACGTCGACCGACGACATTCATTTTCGCAGGGAACGTTTTGTTCGCGATCCCCTGTAGGTCTTCCACCTTGGCTGTGGTGATGATCGAGAGAAACGCCTGATGGACAGCACCTTTCTTCAGTGCTTGCACTCGTATCAAGAACGGTTGATCAGGACACCGCCTACGGAGCATCTGTTTGAACGAAGCCATGTCTTCCAGCAACCCAAGGCTTTGTTCAGGATCATCGTAAAAGACTGAATGTTGGTACGACCACTGGTAGTCACGAAGGACTGTCAGATACTTTCTCTTTGTCTTCTCTTCACTGGACTCACTCACACACTGATCTCTCTACAGATGAACACACTCACTCGGAGTCCCCCTCCTATACTTGCATATCCAATCGAACGTCTACGTCACCGAGCAACAAATGCTGGAGCCAGCGTCAACACTGGCGTGCGTTGAAGCGAAAGATGGCGAATCGGGGACCAATTTTGGACATAATTATGCATTAGTAGTGCGGTAAACCTCAAACTGGATCGCAATCAAGCCTTTGCTAAGCAACAGCCCCAGAAATCGGACGCTTCCCGACAGCCAAGAGCCATAGCGAAGCCAAATAACCCATACTTTTGTGTGGTTTATCGTGAGATAATGGAGGGTTTTTCGAATGCCATTATGAATGTACGACCATGGCTAACGGCTCACACGTCATCTATAGCATGGGGGCGCCTGTAGAGCCGCACAAGGCGTATAGACAGGTAAGCCAACCTAGGAGGAAGGGTTGTGCTTTGCGGGCCTCAGAAAGCTTTACAGGGCCGAACACAGAAAAGCTCAGGGAGGACTTTACGTACAATCGTTACGTACAGTGCAGAAACAACAAAGCCCCGTAGACCTTGATCTACGGGGCTTCACGTATAATGGCGGAGAGATAGGGATTCGAACCCTAGGTACCGGTGAAGGTACAACGGATTTCGAATCCGTCCCATTCGGCCACTCTGGCATCTCTCCAACGGCGCGAATCATACCAGCGTCTGCGCCAAA
>Ga0308166_1003737_pt1 | contig 12686 bp, 10 predicted proteins | sample PhyCR2_2_FD_202137 | JGI IMG/M metagenome (GOLD analysis project Ga0308166, IMG submission 202137) | Phyllosphere microbial communities from UC Gill Tract Community Farm, Albany, California, United States - DLSLCC.R2 | ecosystem: Host-associated > Plants > Phyllosphere > Unclassified | place... | reverse complement strand
CGGTATAATCCTCAACGTTTTCCGCATACCCTTCAGTGCCGAAGTGGCGAAATCGGTAGACGCAGTTGATTCAAAATCAACCGCCGCGAGGCGTGCCGGTTCGATTCCGGCCTTCGGCACCAACAGTATGTAAATGGACCTCAACTGAGGTCTTTTTTTATGCCTGAAATCCAGTCCCCGCAAGGCTTTGCCCCGCTTTTCAGTCAACGGACGTCAATCTGAGTTACCCCACATCAACATGCTTGTGAGTATAGAACCGAGTATATATGCTGGTTCGATAATACTTATATACTCACGGCAGCATATGGAAGGAATACCATCATGGCCCTGACTGATACCAAGGTGCGTTCGGCAAAACCTGAAGCAAAGGAATACTCGCTAGTAGACGGCGATGGCATGTTTTTGTTGATACACCCTAACGGTTCCAAATACTGGCGTTTCCGCTTTCGCTTTGGCGGCAAGCAACACCTGATGGCCTTTGGCGTATACCCAGAGACATCTCTGGCTAATGCCAGACATAAAAGAGAAGCTGCCAGAAAACTGGTTGCGGCAGGCATCGATCCTCGTGAACAAAAGCGAGCAGTAAAAGAAGAGTTGGCTAAAGAAGTCTTCACCTTCGAAGTGGTTGCCAGAGAATGGCATGCGACTAATAAGAAGTGGACAAAAGATCACAGCAATCGTGTTTTGAAAACCCTGGAAGACTTTCTTTTCCCGGCCATCGGTAAACACAATATAACTGAACTTAAGACTCGAGATTTACTGGCACCCATAAAAGCCGTGGAGACGTCTGGACGTCTTGAGGCGTTCAACAGCGCACAACAGCAATCATGCGCTATGCCGTACAAAGCGGTTTGACCGATTATAATCCCGCTCAGGAAATGGCTGGTGCCGTCGCTACAGCAAAACGGCAACATCGTCCCGCCTTAGAACTTAGCCGCACTCCTGAACTACTTCATCGTATCGACACCTACACCGGCAGACCGCTCACTCGTTTAGCAATAGAGATGACATTGCTTGTCTTTATCCGTTCAAGTGAACTGCGGTTCGCCCGTTGGTCAGAGATCGACTTCGAAACTGCAATGTGGACGATACCGGCAGACCGCGAACCATTGGAAGGCGTCAAGCACTCTCACCGTGGGTCAAAGATGCGTACACCGCATCTGGTGCCTTTATCTCGGCAGGCGCTTGCAGTTCTTGAGAAAATAAAACGGCTAAATGGTAATCGCGATTTAATTTTCGTTGGCGATCATGACCCGCGTAAACCGATGAGTGAAAATACGGTTAACAATGCACTCCGAGTTATGGGCTATGACACGAAAGTTGAGGTTTGCGGCCATGGATTTAGAACCATGGCATGTAGCTCGTTGATCGAATCGGGGTTGTGGTCTAAAGATGCAGTTGAGCGGCAGATGAGCCACCAAGAACGTAACTCTGTGCGCGCATCTTACATTCATAAGGCGGAGCATCTGGATGAACGCAGGCTGATGTTGCAATGGTGGGCTGATTTTCTTGATGCTAATCGGGAAAGGGGGGTTAGTGCGTATGATTTCAAATGAAAGTTTTAATCAGGTAGTTGATAAACTGGGATATAAGTGAAGGGTGATAAGGGACGGTTTTCGACACACTATGAGTAAAATTCTACACGAAGAAGGTTTTAACTCGATGTGGAGTGGAACACGGCTTGCTCATGTGAATAAGAACATGATTCATGTGACTGACAATCATGCGCAGTATCTTGACGGGATGCAGGAAATGATGAATTGCTATAGAGGATTGTACTCAATACAACTGAGGTAACTACTTCAAAACTATTGCTTTCTAATTTTTCATTATAAGTAAAAAATATTAACTCTGATGGACATTATAATCAACTTCTTTAAGCCTCTCTAATCGATAAATTTCATAAAAAGGTATCTATGAAGTTGAATATAGATACCTTTCATTTTTATATCGACTTTGAAAGTTTAATGCCAATATATCCAATTACTATTTCTCTATTTTTTGAATCAACAAAGAAGTGAATTCTTCCTGCAAAACTACCAGTGAAACGGACATGCCAGCCGAAACACTTATTCTCACCATCTTCTTCATCTCTCAACCAACATAATTTGCGCCTTGTTTCAGATTCGTTAGTTGCATGAATAGAAAAATCTGGCCAGGCTTTATCTCGCTCCCATTTTTGAGAATCTTGAGATAGAGTTGAAATTGCATTTATAGCTTGAGTGTATGGTATGCTTGCACCGTATAAATCCGATAAATCTTTCTTTGTTCTTTGTAGAAATCTTAGCATTGGAAAACGTTCATTTCGTTCATTCCAAAAATCATCCACAGAAGGGGACTCTACAAGTCCAAGAGTTCTTAACCATTCTTCATGAATAGTCACATGGTCGGATGTAGAAACGTTCTTCACGCTGTAATTTAATGAACTAATTTCGCCATCATCTTCAAGAGTATCGCAAATGACATCGACTGTCGGACCTGACCAGTCGGGAATAATATCATAGCTGACAGTTGCACTATCTAAAAGAGATGCATATGCTAGTGCTACAGATTTTTTATTTCCGTTTACTGTTCTGAACTCTTTATCCTCTAATTGTTCAATAATAATGTTTTCAATTTCTGAAGAGATAGGAGAGCGGCTATTTAATAACCGAATAAAGTCCCACTCTTCTCTGTAACCGTTGCCAACTAAAATGTTTTGTAATGCCCAATTATCAGATACTGGATATTGACCTATTGGAACATTTAAATTCACTGAGATTTTATTATTCCTTTTTTTTATTCTCTTCAGGGAATCTATCATCGATAGAGACAATTTTCGCGCAGCTTCCTCATCCAAATTACCAATAAATCTAGATGCATCATCCAAAAATAATACAGTATTAGCCATAATTTTAGTCCAAAAGTTCGTCCAAAGCCCTACTCCATTCATCAAAAAAGCCGTCCGGCCACTCACTAAAACGACCATTGTCGTACAAAACTGGTGAAGTACTAGATGTTTCGCCTGTTTCAATGTTTCTAGAAAAGAAATGAAAAATAACATCATTATTGTCAATTTCTTTCTTTTTCGCTGCAACCCGTATGCCATTTATCACATGGTCACTGTGAGTTTCTACAATAACCTGCACTCCATCTGACGCGCAGCGAGATAGTAACAATCCTAATGCAGCTTGGCCGCGAGGATGTAAATGTGCTTCAGGATTCTCAAGGAGCAATAATGATCCAACTGGTGCTGACAAACAAGCAACGATAATGGGTAAACAATAAGTTAATCCGAACCCAACATTTATCGCCTTATGGTTACGACTAATTGAATCAATCGAACTACCCGCATATGAAAATCGTAATGCAGTCGCATCTGCCAAATCTAAGGCAATAGGTTGTGGCCTTGCTCCAGGGCTAAGTTGCTGCAACCAGCCGGTAGTTTGATCTAGAAGATTCTCCGTGGGTGCTATTTGCTTCAAAAACTCAACGGGTATGCATCCGCCATCAGTCGAGAAAAGACGATTGGTTGATACTTTATCCTCCCCACGCTGAATCAAGTAATCTATGGTGAATTCTCCCCGACAACCCAGCCAGCCCGAAGATCTTTGGTATGAGTTTGCTTGGTTATAATGATTAGCAGGAGTAATTCTATCAGCTTGTATTAATTGAAATCCATGAGCAAATTGATCGATTAGGTCTTTAATATCACCTTTGTAACTTAATGGAAGAGTGTCACTTCCTTCAACAGTTGGGGCATTAATTTGAATCCTACCGTTAGGTGTAACGACAACAAATTTGATATTATCCGTTTCGGAATTTTCAAATCTAATATCTTCGCTTCTACCAAGGTTTATTATTGGCCCTTGTAATGATAAGGTGTAATTGAGGTCTTCACTATTCAAACTTTGCTTAAGTAAAGTAACAGCCTGTAATAGTGTACTTTTACCTGACCCGTTTAAGCCAGTCAAAACAGTTAAATTTCCCAATTTAATATTCAGCTCTTTGGCTGATTTGAAATTATATAACTCAATAGAATTAAGCATTAAGTGCCTCTCTAAAAATTTTGTTCAATGTTCTAATTCTAATATTTGAGGATTCTGATGAGCCAGTGCCGAATGACAAAGCGCGGATAAAGTCAGTATCAATAATTAATGCTGTTGATAAAAAATCTTCAATTAAATCTCGATTATTTACGGCAAATTCTAACTCATGCCGTTCTAGAGAACCAAAAACAATCATCTCGGCTTCAAACAAACCTCTGTTGATTGGACCCCTGGCTTGATTTCTTATGCTTTTTCTGAAAGCGTGTCTTCCACGAATTGAATAAACTGCGTTTAAAGAGGAATAAAATGCGTTACTTGCAAAATGCCATTTTTGTGCGTCCCATTTAGAAAATTCTTTTTCAACTACCATATTCAGAAATTCATCAAGAGTCTGATTGGCTGGCCTAGAATAAGGAGGCTTCAATTGCCAGAGAGCGATGAACCTTAACGCTAATTCCATGTCTTGTTGACGAATTTTCTGAACTTTATTTTCAGTAACTTTTAAAAAGAGATCACTGTCTGAAAGGTTTCGGATATGCGTACGCCACTCGCCGGGAAATATTGCATTTCGTATTTCCTGTGCATTAAGTGGTAATCCACCTTGGTTTAGCCTTGCAAATACATTAAATTTGACAGCAAAAGGGGTGTTTGCTCGTATTATGTTTGAAGTGATCTCTAATTCTGCGACACGTCTCTGAAACTTTCGATCCAACTCTAAATATGTTTTACCTTCTAACTCACTAAGGTATTGTAACCCTTTAAGTTCAAGAGGAGAAAGATCTGCTCCCGTTGCAGAATTTAGCAGATGAACATTTTTAAAATGAAATATTGTACAAAGCCGTTGAAGACCATCTACTACAGAATACGAACCATCTAAATCTTCGCTAAAATAAAAAGAAGGTAGTGGAATCCTAAGTAAAATGGATTCGATTAATCTTGATTTTCTTCTTACATCCCATAAATTAGCTTGGCGTTGAAAGTCAGGAGTAAGATCTAGTTCATTATTATCAAGCCTATCTTCCAAACTCCCAATAGTCATTGGTTTAACAATTATATCTATTTTAGATGGATCAAACGGTGTTTCAATCTCAAGGTCTCGATCCTCATCTGGATCAAAATCGTTTTCAAAATTAATTAAAGTTGATTCTTTCTGGATGTTATTTTTATATTCTTTTTTAGAGTTATTGTCATTAACATTGGTGTTGATGCCACTGCATAGCTCAGGATAATTATATTCAATTTTACTAAATAAACCAGGGGCTATTGCCTCCAATGCAAGCAATAGAGCATATAAACTTTGTCCTGGTTTATTAGGCTCGATTCTTTGAACAACCTGACTACTGTAGTTATTAACTCCCAAAACTGGCATAGCAGCGATATCCGCATAAAGGTTACTTTGAGATGTCACTATATCCATTTTTGTAACAGTTGCAGGCAATACAATATTGATAATAATATCTATCTGTTTGGTCGAACTATAGCCATCCTCACCACTGATATCCATAATTCGGCCAAAAGCTCGTATACCTTGAACCCAAGGTGTTTTGCCACCTTTATTATTATTTGTTCCTAACCAAATAATAGCGATATCACCTTCAGATACCCCTTTAGGTACCTGTTTACAATTGACAGATATAGAAAATACTTCTCCATTATAAGAGGTGATACTATCAATTTTTCTTATTTCGTGCTCGCTGTCAGCACCAAGCCGAATAATAAAATATCCATTCATAATCAACCAATCTTATCCATTTTAGGTTCATCTTCTATAATTAACAGGTCATCGTCAGCACTTGGAGCTTCTAAGAAAGCTATTTTTCTGAGCGTGTCATCAAGTGGTGGAAATAATTTTCGACCTAACTTATCTACACGCCGAAGGATACCTTGTATTGCATTTTCACTGATAAAATATCGAGATGAGACATCGTCTTTCTCAATCAAGTCAACTAGCCTTGAATGTACCGGTTTTAAAGGACTTGGTGAAACAGAAGTTGTCGCATAAATACTTCCGAAAGCCACACCCCCAGATTGCCATTTGCGCTCCTGTGCACCATTAAATAAATCTATAATCTGCACTTTAGGCGACATAGTCTTATGCGCTATATGTTCAATACTAGACGACGTATTAACGTTCAATTCATCCTTTACAAGGATGGTTTTAATACGTTTTGCGATCCATCGAACAACCGGGACGCAAACAGCATTACCAATCGCATGATATCTATTAGTCTCTATTCCACGAATTGGGACAACATAATTTTCTGATGGAATAGTCCAATCTGTAGGTAAACCTTGCAATCTTTCACATTCTTTAGGTGTCAGACGGCGAACTTTATCCGGATATGTAACATAAGTACGAGCCCAGTCAAGGCCTGTGTGCCTACCGGATGTTGCTGATATACAGAAAGAAATTTGTGGCACAGAAATCAAAGATTCTGTGCACTTTGATTCTTTTAAGAAGCCTTCTCTCTCATTTTTAGGCTTAATCGAAATATCATCTTCATATAAAGCTTTTACTGCATTTTCAACAGAATCGTACCAAGCACAAATAAAAATACGAGGTCTTGATTGTGGGGTACCAAAATAGCGTGCATTTAATAAACGCCACGATACTGCATAGCCTAAATTAGTCAGAGACTGGATCAGAGCCGTAAAATCTGCTCCTTTATGGGAACTAAGTAAACCGGCAACATTTTCGATTAACACTACTGTAGGTTTATGAATAGATAAATGGTTTAGAAAAGTATAGAAAAGGCCGGACTGAGAACCCTTGAGCCCATTACGTTTTCCGTGGGGAATTCGTGCCATAGAAAGATCTTGGCATGGGAAACCTGCAGTCCATACTTCTGCTTCTGGGATTGAGTCAGAACGTAAGGCACCTATATCTTCTGCATTTTCAACATGCCCCCAATGGCGGGCTAGCACTCCCCTACAAAAGTCGTTATTCTCGCAGTAAAATGATGGAACGAACCCCTCCTCTTCGAAGGCAAGATCAAACCCACCGATACCAGCAAAGAAAGAGTTAACTCGTATCTTTCTGATTTTTTTAGCAGATTTTTTAATCGCTCCAGCCATTCATGCACCTTATTTATCAATGTGTTACAAGATCAAATTACTTTTGGCCCATAAGATCTTTTCATGGCAACATCCTACGTTATGATAAAATGTTACCCTTCAAATCCGTTATCCCAAAATCTCAGCTTGAGTTTGCTTCATTAATTTACAAGCATGATCTTACCATTCTGTCACAAATCAATTATTTTTGCATCAATTCATTTTGAGCTTATACTGTAAATATAGTTTTACTATATCATTCTGATGCGTTAGGTGATTCTGATAGCACGTACTTTTAATTTCTTATCACTTTTTCTGCTTTTTCTTAATTGGCTATATCATAAATTAGTTTTCTTGAAAAAAGCTTTAAATACTAAATTAATAATTAGTTCACTGGCATCCTCGCTGAAAGTGTTGTTACTCTAATAATAAATTAACCTTTTACGTTTCTTCTTCAGCAATAACACATTTTGAAAAACAACCAAAACATCCTGTAATTTATATGGTTTCTTGAAATAAATATTAATGAATTAAATATTTAGTTTCATTTTTTAATTCCATAGTGCTTTTTGCATCTATTTAATTTACTTTAATAAATTTAAACCTTAAGAGCTATCTACTAAAAATATATTTTATTAGAAAACTATAATCTGGAAATGTAATTCATCGTGGATTTTGTGGTGGCAAGTTAATTCTATCACTTTCAATGGGATTTATAAGGTCTTCTAAAAGTGTCCTGAATGCCCCGAATTCTATGTGGAGATTTGACCCTATATACCCAGACGCCTTTTCTCTCTTACGGTTGCGATAATTTCCTGTATATACATTCCCTTGGTGAGCGATTTCCCAACGAACTGGGCGCGTGACATTCGTTGTAATGGCTGAACGCTACGTCCAGATTCATTACCGCCGTCCGACTGTCCGGTTTCGGCATAATGCTTTATCGTCGCCATTGCTTTCTGGGCCCCGAACGCGGGGTGTGCGCGGTCTAGGCCCAGCATCCGGGCGAACGCGCGCTGTAGATCGAACCGTTAGCGCATGAAACACGGGCATGCCTTTTGTTTTAGATAATGTAGCTAGAGATGATTTCCCTCGTCTTACCCTTTCAGAATTGGAAGAGCATGCTCTGCAATCAATTGCGGTTCAACGCCAGCTGCGTCGTTTGCTTTAACCTGCTGAAACAATAAACGCGCGGACCGTTGGTGTATCGTATCATGATGGCTTCACTGCCAATATACTACCAAACCAGTAGGTTGCTTCATCCGGCTGCTGACGAATACGCTCGGTTAATTCTCTGAGCAGTGGCAGGTTTTACTGATATTCCGCTAAAGACGGAACACCCTGACGAATGCTGGCACTGCCGTTGCCGCGTTCATACCAAAGCCGTTTGACCAAATCATTCGTTTCAGGCTCAGCAAAAGTTGAGGTTTGTTGTAGCAAGGTCGTAAATTCACAGTATCGCTGATCCCACTTGGAAGCTGCGTAATTTTTATCTTTCGGCAGAGTATCAATCAATTCACTGATCATCAGCTTGACTGCTGCGACACTATCTACAAGAATCATCGTGACTTTTCCTCTGCTGTGATATTGCTTATTCTTTGACTAAGATGATGCGTTCTAACTGCATTGAGTTAATCCATGGGGCGGGTGCATACTTCCCTAGGGCTCTTTCTCGATAGGGTATCTGAATTCGTAGTGTTCCTTTCGCAGTGGGAAGGTCGGTATTTCTTCGCTTCCCGGACCCCTTACAGCGTCCCATGACCACCAAGCGTCGCCAAATTCCTGCTGATACCATTCTTCTTTCACTGCCCTGTGCTGTAAATAATCTTCAGTATCACGCCCCCATACTTCGAGCGGAACGTAGTCTGAACCGTTGACATCCGTTAGTAGGAAATCGGGATGGTACTGGTCTTCCGCTGAATCATAGATCAATGGCTTGGTAAACTGGCGTCGTTCCTTAGCCAACTTTTCTTCAATAATCCCTTCGTAAGATGAATCGAGTGGGATCCATCGTTCACTCACCATCATTAAAACAACCTGACGAACACATGCGGAAAAATATACTCGGTTAGACTTGGCAGATTTTCGCTCTTCTGGCACGTCTGTAACGGCAATTGCGATAATTTTACCCCCGCGCTGCCACCATGCTACATCACGTGGAAATCTGGCTAAGGAACTTTCCCACCGTGAGTTATCGATGGTTAGATAGGGCATCCCGGCAGGGGGACTGGTCTTCGTGGTTCCAACCAAAGGGAGATTATTGCTAGCAATCAGAGATGTAGACCATTCATTAAGTTCTGAGATGACAATCAGACGACGACTGTTTGCGCAGGCGTAACTTACAGCCTTCTTATTGGTATGCTCGTTCCCTTGTAGCAATAGAACATCGGCCAGAACTGTGCGGCCTTGTTTAATGCTACTGGCTTCTTTTTGCAACCGGGTCATGACTGTTGTAAGCCTTCTTTTGCCTTCAAGCCATAGGGCCCATTCATTTAATCCCGTGTTCTCCCAAAGCAAATGAAGTAGACCAAGCATCTTCATCTTCCCAAGGCGCTTTACTTGTTTTTTCTCCCTTGGAGGATGCATTACAGCAGGAATTGCGCATCCAGAGTCAGCCGCCGATACGCGTAACGAAAAATCCAGTCCGATACGCAGGGTCCCGTCCTCCTCTTCCATGACAGCCGATGATGAATATGCTTTTGCACCACCATCTGTATTTAGACGCGAGTGGTAAGAGCAGGACGGTTTGTGCCTGGGGCCAGTGTTAGGGTTACGACAGAGAGTAAATGGACCGGAACCTTTGTTGCTTCTTACATATAGCTTAAGTTCCTGGGCCGAGTCACAACAGCAGGTTGCAATGTAATTGTGATTATCCCAGGCCAGTTTCAACGCATGCTGAAAAAAGGAATCTGTAGTGGTTTTTTGCTGTTCTAGCGTAAAGTAATAAGGCTTATCTTTTTCAAGAAGATGTACGCAGACCTTGGACTGTTGCTTCCTTTCCATTGACCTCTTCTTTTTGTTTCTTTCTCAATCAATGTTTTACCGTATTAGCCATGATTGTTCAAATCTCCTACATTTAAATAATAGATTATAGATCTGCAAGTAGCAGGTCTGAGCTCATTTGGTAAGAACTGCGCACTAATGGCATAGATCCAGTCTTTACATTGCGGACAAAATTTTCACTATTACCAACAGGTAAGGCACCAGCAGCAATGCCTGTTTTGAAGAGCTATATTAATGCGTTGCAGATGCTTCTTGGGTCGCGTCAGAGCAGCTAAAGACAGGATAGAGAAAGCCCGTTCAGGTATCGTCTCAGCCCTGCAAAAAGAAGTGACCTGCTCCCAGTTGATTAATACACCGCGATGTTAGTAATGCCTTCATCAGTCACATGAGGACATCCTCATGAAGAAGCGTTTTTCCGACGAACAGATCATCAGTATTCTCCGCGAGGCCGAAGCCGGGGTTTCTGCCCGGGAACTCTGCCGCAAGCATGCTATGTCAGAGGCTACCTTCTATACCTGGCGCAAGAAGTTTGGCGGCATGGAGGTCACTGAGGTAAAGCGGCTTAAGTCACCTGAAGAGGAGAATGCCCGCCTTAAGAAGCTGGTCGCCGAAGCCATGCTGGATAAGGAGGCGCTTCAGGTGGCCCTGGGCCGAAAGTTCTGACGACAGATCAGCGGGAAGCCGCCGCTTTAGTTACCGGCGCATCTGGCAGTTATTGCGCCGGGAGGGCCTCAAAACTAAATGGTTCAGCAAGGCAGCGAAATCTCACGCCATTAAAGATAGTGAGTTATGTCGGGCTATAGAGGCAGTAGTGCAGGGGAAGGCTGACGATCCTGGTGGTGGTGTTTACAAGAAGCGCCTGAACCAGAATCGCGATCGCGCCATTATCCTGGCGAAAGGTGGGGAGCACTGGTTTTACACGTTCCTTTATGCCAGCAAATATTAATAATCGCGTGCTGGCCGGATTTCGCGAGTTAGCAAAGCACTATGCTGCTCTTAGCGATGAAAAGATCACGGCACTGATTAAGAGTAAAGAACTGGTGGAGATTTGCCATGACTGCAAAAAGTAAATTTAAGAGTCCTGCATTTGAGGCCATCCACAGCGCGGCTTCTGGATTATTAAGCGTCGATGCTATCCCGCAGGAAACGATGCGCAACTTTGATAAAGCGTGCCTCAACAATGTGGATGAGCTGCAACCCATCGAGATTAAGGCGTTGCGTGAGAAGCTGAACGTCAGCCAGCCCGTTTTTGCCAGCTATCTGAACACCAGTGTGTCAACGGTGCAGAAATGGGAAAGTGGGGTAAAGCGTCCAGGTGGATTATCGCTGAAATTGCTTACCGTAGTGCAGAAGCATGGGTTGAAGGTATTGGTTTGAGTGAGTTGTACTGGCTGCAGCATTAAATGGAAACCTGACTGAATCACGGCGCAGAAAGAACAATTTTAACCTCGATAATTGAGAGAAATCAGCTTTAAGCCCTACACTGAAAAATTGAGGCCGGGAAAATTCTTAAATGTATTGAAACACCATCTCATGAGCAACAATATGAGACTGTAAGGATTAGTGCAGTAACCTGGGGAGAATACAATGAGGAAGAAAGTTAAACTCTCCCTGATAACTCTCTACTTATTGAGTCAGGAAGAATAGCTGTTGGTAATTTTATGATATCCAGGGCTAATGCTCTTGAGCTATTTTCCTGGCGTGTTCCTTATTATTTCCTGCCAGATAAAACTTACGCTTTATATTAAAATGATTTTATAAATTACTTATTTCACTCTGTTTTAGCTGGACTTTTCTTCTCTTTCCTGATGATATATACAGGTATTTAGCGCGGTGCGGATGTGCGCCAACACACCCGCGCCGCTAATCACAATCACTATTTATAGGGAATAGTAATCATGACTGACGCCCATTCTATTGCACAACTCTCTGAATCAGAAGTCTCGCCAGCAAATAACCGGAAATTAACCGTTAGCTATGCAAGCCGCTATCCGGATTACAGCCGGATACCCGCCATCACCATGAAAGGACAATGGCTGGAAGCTGCCGGTTTTGCCACTGGCATAGCAGTAGATGTAAAGGTAATGGAAGGCTGTATTGTGCTCACCGCCCGGCAGGAGAGCGAACTGATGCAGTCGCTGCGCCAGGTATGCAAGCTGTCGGCGCGGAAACAAAAGCAGGTGCAGGAGTTTATTCAGGTTATTGCCGGTAAACAGAAAGTAGCCTGAATGAAAAGCCGCTCCCGACATCGCATCGGGAGCGGTTAAATGTCAGGACGCGTAATGTAGAACGAGGGAATTTCAGACTACATCCTCGCGAGCCTCTTTAACCTACGGAACGCTTAACATCAAAAACGTCGGCCGGTTACTCGCTGCTGGCGGTATCTGTAACGATAATAGTGAGGGGTTTCGTATAACGGCTGAACAGTTTGGTGGCGATGTCTTCAGCAACTGATTAGTGTCAGGCGGGGAAATCCCCCGGTTAACCTGTATCACAGATTAGATAATAGTTGCTTTAGTCAATGCAACAGGAAAGCTTGCCCCTTAAAATTATAAAGGGCAATAATTAAACTATAGTTAATTGATGTTTTTCGTATTTTAA
>Ga0308166_1003734_pt1 | contig 12693 bp, 10 predicted proteins | sample PhyCR2_2_FD_202137 | JGI IMG/M metagenome (GOLD analysis project Ga0308166, IMG submission 202137) | Phyllosphere microbial communities from UC Gill Tract Community Farm, Albany, California, United States - DLSLCC.R2 | ecosystem: Host-associated > Plants > Phyllosphere > Unclassified | place... | reverse complement strand
CCGACGCGGCTCGCGCCGCTGCTACAGAAACACCGCGATCCCCTGTAGCAGCGGCGCAAGCCGCGTCCGGCCCTAACGCGGTCCTCCAGGTGCACCGCATGCACCGCCGACGCGGCTCGCGAAAGAAGACTCAGAGGTCTTTCAATCTTTCTTTTACGCCCCCAAAAGCGGAGATATCTCGAGGCGTTCAAGAATTTGCGAGTAGCGTTGTGTCCCGCTCCTCACGGACGGGGTTCTGGCTTGGGGCAAAGCACGTCGAAAGAACCTTCCGTCAACGTGCTTTCGTTGGCCAGCTCCACTTTGAACGTGCCAACTGCGCGAGTCCCGAGGGGTCGAGTCAATATCACCATCCCTCTGACTGCTATGTAAGCCTTCATATAACCACCAATCAATTTCGTATACGTCACTGAGATCGGTCCATCCGGTCCAATCTGGTACTCATCATCTGGCAAACCTTCTTTAGATGTCAGGCCCACAGCGTCAGATCTCGCTCCCCCTGAGATCTAATCGCATTGATGTATGCATACCAATATCCAGTGTGAGGAGGAAACTGGCTGCGCCCACCTTCGAGGGTTTCGTATCTGAAGGATTTATCGTCAAGTTCAACTTCGAATGCATGTTCTTGCTTGCCTGAATTGTTCATTCCTTTCACCTCGGCGTTGATGAATGGTATGCGTGTGCACAACCACAAGCTAGCATCTGCAACGACGCCAAATAGGCCTATTCAGAATAAGGGTGCTTATTTTTAATAAATAGCGCTCCATGGACTATGGATTGTATCGTGTAGCTGATTGGAAACTAGAGGGATAGTGTCGTGCAACTATTTTCTTTCATGGCATTGCCTGATGAATAATATGATACATCCAATTGTTGATGGTTTCGGACGGTGCGTATCAACTGCGTTTCTTCGATGGGTGAGTCAGTTGGAATTGGGTAATGACAAATCCTGAAAACTGGTATTTATATATTTCCTAGCTGAGCAAAACTATTCATAGTGTGTGCTTGATTTGTTTTTTTGCCATGCTTTACTGACAGCAACAGCCAGGGGTAAGGTCGCTTGTAACAAGTGCTCAGGATCAACCGGATCCATGGCGATACTGTTAGGGTGTGAAAGTAAAAAGATCATTCATAGATCACCTTCAGGACTTCCTGGCTGTCTCGGCAATGAATCCAGACTCATACAGTCAGCCCTTTTTATACTCATCGATGAGGAGTGTTGGTTATGGTCGCTTTGAAACCACTTAGCAAACAGACAATCGACCTTGTTATACAGCGCGCTCCGCCGTCCTGGCCCAATGCCAAGGACGCCAAGCAGCGCGCATTTGACCCCAGTGGGTTGTGGTCTTTTCTGATTACGGTTTATTTCACTGATTTCATGCAACCCTTCGATTGGCAAACAGAGTTCAGCGATGGTTTGCCGAGCACGACGGATCTGACGTTGATTGATCATCTATCGCTTGAGCAGCTTCATAAACTGCTGATCGCGCATATCCGCAAAGACCACTTCTGCACTGATTATCTGAAAGAGCTGGTGGAAAGTGGCTACCTGAGCAAGCTGCTGGCACGTCTTGCAACATTGAGGCAGGCAATGCCTTGAGCGAGGCCGTTCGCTTCAAACGTTGATATCGATTCTCCCAACGCAAGTGGGTGCACTTATGAATTTCATCGATTCCGTGACCATCGACAGTTACTACTGGGCCAATAATGAGCTCGAATTGAGCAATGCCGAGTTTCCTGCCGACCCGGACACACCTGTCGACTACATGATTGTCTCCAGCAAACCCCGTCTGTACGATCCTGCTCAGGGTGGGTGGCCGCAGGCATTGGCCGAGCGAGGCGTGTCCATGGCGGCGCTGGAGAGTGACTGCGCCCAGGACTTTCGGCCGCAGATCCCATGCTGGATTTCCCAGCCTGTCGAAAGCGCGACCCTGCTGGGTTTCGAGCGACTGGTCGTATTCGAGCCTGAATGGTCTGAATCGCCTGAATCGCCTGCCAGCGAGGCGGCCAGGCAGATGTCTGCACTTTTGCTGGCGGTGTTGTCTTTTGCAGGACGCGCCACGCCTTATCGTATCGCAATGCCGTTGTTGGCCACCGAGTTTGCGGGCGTCGACGAGCGCTTGATGATGAGAACGCAGTTTTACGCTGCGGCAAGCCTGGGGGCTCGCGCGCCTGCAATCAAGATCAACATCGTCGTGCCCGATCGCCAACTACAGCAGGCCGCAGCCGCATTTGGTGAAATGAAAACATCCTATCTGAACCCGCCCATTGCGCCGCCCGCCTGGCAAGCACTCATTGAGCAGCTCAAAAAACAGTATCCCGACCAGTACCGGATGTCGCCTTTACCAGAGGGATGGCCATTAACCCCGCGGCAGCATGAGGCTATCTGGCAATACTCAATTATGGCTTACGTCTATGCGAATGAGGCGCTCAGGACAGATGATATTGCCGATGAGCGCTATGCGACCATGCATGCCTTCATCGAAGCCACTTCTTCAGGGCTTTCCCAGTTGAAGAACTACAACAGCGATGAACGCTTGTTCCGAGTTTTCCGTGCCTTTCCCGGCAGTGAGGAAATGTACCAAGATGGGAAAGTTGCCGTTGAACTGGCTTATACGAGTACCTCGACAAGATTATTTACATTTCCACAACATTTTAGTCAGTTCCGGTTGCTCTCACGGTTGGGTAAGTATATTGGACCTCTATCGGCGTACCCTGAAGAGGACGAAGTGTTGTTCGATTTCAAAATGAACCACGGCATCACTGATCGTCAACGCAAGCCCGTCGGAGGTGATGGCTACATCTATACCACCGATGAGCAGATCTCCAATTCCCTAGGTGTCATGTATTCTCACTTGTGATGATTATCCAATCTCGACGTTTCAGTTTTAAATGCCATGGGTATGTCGTCAAGGTAGCCGTTGCACCAAGGGTGACGCGCTACCCAGGCGGGTGATGTCTTGCCCATTCTTGAACAGGATCAAGTTCGGTAGCATGAAACTATAGCGCTTGCTGATAAATCACTTTCAGGACCTCCTGACGGTCTCACCTACGAATCCAGGCTCAATACAGTCAGCCCTTTTATGCTCATCGATGAGGAGTGTTGGTCATGGTCGCTTTGAAACCACTTGGCAAGCAGATAGTTGACCTTGTTGTCAGGCACGCTCCGCCGTCTTGGCCCGATGCCCAGGACGCCACGCAGCGCGCACTTGACCCCAGTGGGTTTCGGGCAGGCAATGCCTTGAGCGAGGCCGTTCGCTTCAAACCTTGATATCAATCCTTCCAACCCTAGTAGGTGCACTTATGAATTTCATCGATTCCGTGACCATCGACAGTTACTACTGGGCCAATAATGAGCTCGAATTGAGCAATGCCGAGTTTCCTGCCGACCCGGACACACCTGTCGACTACCTGATTGTCACTAGCGAACCCCATCTGTACGATCCTGCTCAGGGTGGGTGGCCGCAGGCATTGGCCGAGCGAGGCGTGTCCATGGCGGCGCTGGAGAGTGACTGCGCCCAGGACTTTCGGCCACAGATCCCATGCTGGATTTCCCAGCCTGTCGAAAGCGCGACCCTGCTGGGTTTCGAGCGACTGGTCGTATTCGAGCCTGAATGGTCTGAATCGTCTCAGACCGAGGCGGCCAGGCAGATGTCTGCACTTTTGCTGGCGATGTTGTCTTTCGCAGGACGCGCCACGCCTTATCGTATCGCAATGCCGTTGTTGGCCACCGAGTTTGCGGGCGTCGACGAGCGCTTGATGATGAGAACGCAGTTTTACGCTGCGGCAAGCCTGGGGGCTCGCGCGCCTGCAATCAAGATCAACATCGTCGTGCCCGATCGCCAACTACAGCAGGCCGCAGCCGCATTTGGTGAGCTGAAAACATCCTATCTGAACCCGCCCATCGCGCCGCCCGCCTGGCAAGCACTCATTGAGCAGCTCAAAAAACAGTATCCCGACCAGCACCGGGCGCCCCCTCTGCCAGAGGGATGGTCACTGACTCCGCGGCAGTATGAATGTATCAGGCAATACACTTGGTTAGCCTACACATTCGCCAATGCAGCACTGAGAACAGATGATATTGCCGATGAGCGTTATGCGACCATGCACGCTTTCATCGAAGCGACCTCTTCAGGGCTTTCCCAGTTGGAAAACTACAATAGTGATAGACGCTTGCTGCGATACGCCATGGCCTTTCCTGGCAGCGACGACATGTACGAGGATGGGAAAGTTGCCGTTGAGCTGGCCTATACCAGTAGTTCGAAGAGAGAACCCCCCCTGGTCATGGATGTCAAAAACACATTTCGGCTTCTATCACGGTTGGGTAAATATATTGCGCCCCTATCGCATTTCCCTAGTGAGGAGGAAGTATTGTTCGACTTCAAAATGAACCACGGCATCACCGATCGTCAACCACCCAAGCCTGTTGAGAGTAATGAGTATACCTACCTTACCGATGAACAACTCCCCAATACCCTGGGTGTCATGTATTCTCATTTGTAGTCATATTCAATCTGGGCGTTTCAGTATTAGTGTTGGTCGTGATCGCTTTGAAGCCACTTGGCAAACAGACAATCGACCTTGTTATCCGGCACGCTCCGCCGTATTGGCTCAATGCCAAAAACGCCAGGCGGCGCGTACACGACCCCAGTGGGTTTCGGGCAGGCAACGCCTTGAGCGAGGCCGTTCGCTTCAAACGTTGATATCGATTCTCCCAACGCAAGTGGGTGCACTTATGAATTTCATCGATTCCGTGACCATCGACAGTTACTACTGGGCCAATAATGAGCTCGAATTGAACAATGCCGAGTTTCCTGCCGACCCGGACACACCTGTCGACTACATGATTGTCTCCAGCAAACCCCATCTCTACGATCCTGCTCAGGGTGGGTGGCCGCAAGCATTGGCCGAGCGAGGCGTGTCCATGGCGGCGCTGGAGCGTGACTGCGCCCAGGACTTTCGGCCACAGATCCCATGCTGGATTTCCCAGCCTGTCGAAAGCGCGACCCTGCTGGGTTTCGAGCGACTGGTCGTATTCGAGCCTGAATGGTCTGAATCGTCTCAGACCGAGGCGGCCAGGCAGATGTCTGCACTTTTGCTGGCGGTGTTGTCTTTCGCAGGACGCGCCACGCCTTATCGTATTGCAATGCCGTTGTTGGCCACCGAGTTTGCGGGCGTCGACGAGCGCTTGATGATGAGAACGCAGTTTTACGCCGCGGCAAGCCTGGGGGCTCGCGCGCCTGCAATCAAGATCAACATCGTCGTGCCCGATCGCCAACTACAGCAGGCCGCAGCCGCATTTGGTGAACTGAAAACATCCTATCTGAACCCGCCCATCGCGCCGCCCGCCTGGCAAGCACTCATTGCGCAGCTTGAAAAACAGTACCCCAACCAGCACCGGGCGCCCCCTCTGCCAGAGGGATGGTCACTGACTCCGCGGCAGCATGAGTGTATCTGGCAATACACCCTACTGGCCTACCAACCTGCCAATGCGGCATTAAGAACAGACGATATAGCCGATGAGCGTTATGCACACATGCACGCCTTCATCGAGGCAACCTCCTCAGGGCTTTCGCAGTTGAAGAGTTACAGGAGTGAACATCGCGTGTTTCGATACTCTTTCGCTTTTCCTGGCAGTGAAGAGATGTACGAGGACGGAAAAGTTGTCACCGAGTTGGCTTATACCAGTAGTTCGAGAAGAGAACCGATTCATTCCATGGATACATTGGATATATTCTGGCTTCTATCGCAGTTAGGTAAATACATTGCGCCGCTATCGAATTACCCTTCTGAAGAGGAAGTATTGTTCGATTTCAAAATGAACCACGGCATCACCGATCGTCAACCACCCAAACCTGTTGAGAGTGATCGGTATACCTACCTTACCGATGAACAAATCCCCAATACCCTAGGTGCCATGTATTCCCATTTGTAGTCATCATTCAATCTCGATGTCTGCGTTTCAAATACCGTGGGCATGCAGCCAAGACAGCAGCTGCACCAAGGGTAGCGCGCCACTCTGCCGCGCGACTTCCCGACCATTCTTGAACAGGATCAAGCTCGGTATCGAGCGGATCCCAAGTTGCGTGGACAGCTGCGGGTTGGCCTGGCTGTCCAGCTTGGCGAGTCGGCAGCGGCCCTGCAGTTGTGCCGCCGCCTGTTCGAATACCGGTGCGAAGGATTTGCACGGCCCGCACCAGTCGGCCCAGACGTCCACCAGCAATGGCAGGTCGCCTTTGATCTGGCTGGCATAGTCGCCTTGAGTCAGCTCGAAGGGTGTATCGAGCAACATCGCCGCCTTGCACCGCCCGCACTTGGGCTGGTCTTTGAGGCGCGAAGCAGGAATGCGGTTGAGCCCGTTGCAATGCGGGCAGGGGATTACCAGTGAGTCGCTCATGCCGGGCTCCGGTTGTATGAATGCACCACAGGTATGTGGAGGCGGCACAGTTGGATATCAACCGGCGCTGTACGTGCCGATTGCCCGCCGACTGTATCTGTAGCGTTTGACCGCTGCCCAGTAGAGTCAAACCCAAATTGCAATCAGGAACAGGCCATGGCGCTGCTCGGCATTCTGGGTGGGATGAGCTGGGAATCATCCGCCTCCTACTATCGACTGATCAACGAAGGCTACAGAGACGCAAAGGGCGGACTTCACTCGGCTCCTTTGCTGCTGCACTCAGTCGACTTCGCCAGCATTGCCGCCCTGCAGAAGGCCGGGGACTGGCAGGCTGCGGGTGTCCAGCTGTCCGACGCGGCGCGCGGATTGGAGCGAGCGGGGGCGGGCGCGATAGTGCTGGCTACCAACACCATGCACAAGGTTGCCGATGCCATCGAGCAAGCGGTCGAGATCCCCTTGCTGCACATCGGCGATGCAGTAGGTGAAGCCCTGCAAGCCGGCGGTTTCCAGCGAGTGGCCTTGCTCGGCACACGCTTCACCATGCAACAGGACTTTTATCGTCTGCGGCTGGCCGAGCGCTATGGTATCGAGGTGGTACTGCCCGAAGAGACGCAAATGGAAGAGATCGACCGGATCATTTTTTCAGAGTTGTGCCCAGGACAGTTCACCTCGGTATCGCGAGCGTACTACCTGGCCTGCCTTGAAAGTCTTCACAGCCAAGGCGCGCAGGCAGCCATTCTGGGCTGCACCGAGATCGGCCTTCTTCTGCAGGGCGTCGAGGCGCCGTTGCCGCTGATCGATAGCACTCAGGTCCATGTGCAGAGCGGCCTACGCTGGTTATTGGGCCGCAGTGGCGAGTCTGACTTGGCAAAAACGTGATTACAGCTTCACCGCCTTGAGCTCATGCTCAAGGCTGCGCTGCACGAACTGATTGATGCTGACGCCCAGCGCAGCCGCCGCTTCAGTGACCTGGGCATGCAGCGTTTCAGGCAGCCGGAGCTGAAATTTCCCCGAGTAGCATTTGACAGGCTCGATCCCTTCCTCTGCGCACACTTGCAGAAATACTCGCAGCGACTCGGTGCCTTCGGTCTTCAATGCGCTGACGCTGTCGGCGTGAAAGTCCGCACCGCCATTCAGATTGATGAACTCCCCGCGAAAAGTCCCGACTTCCGGGTCGTACTGGATGACGGCCCGATGGCCGTCGATGATCATGATGTTGTTCATGGTTCGATTCCGTTGACTGCCAGCCAATCGCGGATGCTCGCCACTGCAGCCTTGTCGGTTTCCGGGGATGGATGAGGGCGATGGAACACCCGCACGGTCCCGAAAAGGACTACCGCCACTCGGGAGCCTTCTCGCTCTTGCACCTTGCCACCCAATTCGATGAACAATCGTTCGATGCGTGACCAGCGGATCGTTCGTCAATGTGTTTGAGCTTTGAAGGGTTCATCGTAGCGCTCCGTACTCTAAAATGGTACCAAAAATAGGTACCGTTTCAGATAGAGATTTAGGGGCACACGATGATGTGCTGGTTGCAACGAAACGACAGTCGGACAGGCTTGAAAGCAATGTAGGCGGTGTCCGATGCATGCCGTTGATGATAGGGAGTCAGCCACCCTTCACGACGAACAACTGATCTCCAGGTGCTTGCCCCACTCCGGTGGCCGTTCAGCGTAACGCTCCATGCCCGGTTGCGCTTCGAACGGGTTCGAGAGCACTTGGTGCAATCGCCGCACCTCGGAATAGTCGCCGTCTTCGGCGGCATCGATGGCTTTCTGCGCCAGGTAATTGCGCAGGATGTACAGAGGATTGACCTGATTCATGCGCTCGGTACGGCCGTCGCTCACATCACGATCCATACGCGCCTGATAATCGGCCGCCCAGGCATCGAAGCCCTGGATATCGACGAAGTCATCGCGCAGCACGGCCAGCGCGCCGACTTCGCCCAGGCGTCGGAAGAACAGGTTGTAATCCACGCCGCTGTTCTGCATCAGCCCCAACAGACGTTCGAGCAGCACCTTGTCGCCGTCTTCGGCCAGGGTGAAGCCCAGTCGCCGCCGCATGATGTCCAGATAGGCGGCCTCGTACAGTGGCAGGAACAACCCCAATGCTTCCTGCAGCGCCGGCACCTCGATCAAGGGTGTCAACGACTGAGCCAGGGCGCTCAGATTCCAGTGTGCCACCGGCACCTGGTTGCTGAAGCTGTAGCGGCCTTCGTGGTCGGAGTGGTTGCAGATGAAGTTCGCGTCGAAGTCATCCAGAAAGGCGAACGGCCCGAAGTCGAAGGTAATGCCCAGAATCGACATGTTGTCGGTGTTCATCACCCCGTGACAGAAGCCATAGGCCTGCCATTGCGCGATCAGCTCGGCGTTGCGCTCGACGATCTCGCGGAACATGTCCAGATAGGGTTCGGGCTGGGTCGCGCACCCAGGGAAGTGCGCCGCCAGCACATGGTCGACCAACTGTTTCTGCAGTTCGGGTTGGCGGGTGTAGTAGAAGTATTCGAAATGACCGAAACGCACGTGGCTCGGCGCAAGGCGCAGGAGCATGGCGGCGCGTTCCTGCTTTTCACGCCATACCGGCGTGTCCGACGCGATCACGCACAGGGCGCGGCTGCTGGGAATGCCCAGGGCGTGCAAGGCTTCGGACGCCAGGAATTCGCGGATCGAGGAGCGCAGCACTGCGCGGCCATCGCCTCGGCGCGAGTAGGGCGTGGGTCCGGCGCCCTTGAGGTGCAGGTCCCAGTGTTCGCCGGCGTCGTTGTACACCTCGCCGAGCAGTACACCGCGGCCGTCGCCCAACTGAGGGGTGTAGCCGCCGAACTGATGACCCGAATAGATCATCGCCCGCGGCTCGGTTTCGCTCCACAGCTTGTGGCCGCTGAACAACTCGGCGAACAGCGGGGTTTGGGCACACGCAGGGTCCAGGTCCAGCAGGCTCATGGCTGCATCGCTGGCCACCACCAGCCGTGGGTTGTCGATGGGCTCCGGCAGAACGTGAGTGGAAAAGACGTCGCCCAGGCGGGCGAAACGGTTGTCGAAGATCAGTTCGTCGAGGCCTTTCATGTGCGTTCTCCGTGGGCGTAGTGCGCTCAGTCAAGTTTCGAGGGGGGCGGCTGGGGTGCGTCGACGACCCGAGGCGTGCTCGGCGGCTCCGCCTGTGCAGGCGTGGCGGCCGGCTGCAGGGTGCCGGTGCTCTCGCCTGGCTCGGCGGGCACCAGCTTGTACTCTTTGCCGGTGGTGTTCTTCAGGTAGATCTCCATCTGCCGGAACGAAATGTTGATGTTCTGGCGTTTGAATTCCTTGTTGATGAACCGATTGATCTCGTCCAGCACCGGGTTGCGGTCGCCCAGGTCACGCACGTGCATGCGCAGCTCGTGGTCCAGGGTGCTCTCGCCGAAGTTGAGGAAATACACCAGCGGCTCCGGTTCCTTGAGCACCCGTGGATTGTCCCGTGCCGCCTTGAGCAGCAGGGTCCGCACCAGGTCCAGGTCCGAGCCGTAGTCCACGCCCAGCTTCAAGGTCACCCGGGTGATGGTGTCGGTCAGCGACCAGTTGATCAGTTGTCCGGTGATGAAGGTCTTGTTGGGGACGATGATGTCCTTGCGATCGAAATCGGTGATCGTGGTCGCGCGGATACGGATCTTGCTCACCGTGCCCGACAGGTTGCCGATGGTGATGGTGTCACCGATACGCACCGGGCGCTCGAAGAGAATCATGATGCCGGAGATGAAGTTGGCGAAAATCTCCTGCATGCCGAAACCGATACCCAGCGACAAGGCCGCGACCAGCCATTGTAGCTTGTCCCAGCTCACCCCCAGGGTCGACAGCGTGGACACGAAACCGACACCGGCAATCACGTAGGACAGCAGGGTAGTGGTGGCGTAGGCGCTGCCCTGGGCCAGGTTCAGCTTGGACAGCACCAACACTTCCAGCAGCCCCGGCAGGTTGCCGGCCAGCACGATGGTGATGCCGATGATCATGGCTGCACCGATGAAGTCGCTCAGGCTGATCGGCACCATGCTCATGGCGGCGCCGGTGCCGCTGGTGTATTCGTACAGGGTGATGTTGTCCAGGTAGGCGAACACACTGATCAGGTCGCTCCAGACCCAATACAGCGCGCCGATGAAACCGGCCAGCAAGGCCAGGCGCACCAGGCGCAGGGATTGCTGGTTGACCTGTTCGATGTCCAGGGTCGGCTCTTCGGCCACCGGTTCGCCTTCGCCGCTGTCCTTGGCCAGCTGTCGCTTGGCCAGCGCCCGTTGGTAGGCCAGTCGCCGGGCGGCGACGCTCAGCCCTCGCACGAACGCGGCTTCGATGACCAGCCAGATCATCAGCAGGTACAGGGTGTCGATCAGCCGGTCGGTGAGCTTGAGCGCGGTGTAGTAGTAGCCGAAGCAGACTGCCACGAACAGGGCGATCGGCAACGCTGTGAACAGCAGGCCGATGGCGCGGCGAAACAGTGAAGCGCTCTTGTGCGTCGGGCTGCTGATCAACAACCGTCCCAGCAGCCAGGCCATCAATGCATAACAGGTGAGCACCACGGCGATGCCGAGCACGTCATCGGCCAGCGCCGAGGGTTGCAGTTCGGCCACCGCCACCACTGAGACCAAAGCCAGCACGACGAAGCCCAGGCGGCGCACCCAGCCTTGCAGAAAGGCCACCTGCGCCCGCTCCCAGCGGAAATGCAGCTCGGCAACGCCGCCGGGGGCGAGGATGCGGTACGCGGTATAGAACACCAGCCACGCCTGGGCGATCTGCAACATGGCCGCGCCCAGCCCGGCATTCTGCCCGCGGGCATCGATCAACAGGGCATAGCCGCACAGTGCCAGGCCCAGGGCCACCGGCATGGCCAGCAGAATGTTGATCAGGATGGCGGCAGGCGTGTGCCACTGGCGGTCGCGCTTGAAGTGGCCGATGTCCTGATGCACTGCATTGAGTTTCTGGTAGAGAAACGCGCGCTTCCACTGCAGCAGACCGATCACCAGCAGCAGCGGCAGGAACAGCAAGGGTCGCTGCACCAGGCCGTCGGTCAGTTCGCTCACGCTCGATGCCCAAGGCAGGGTGGTGACCTGGTTTTCCAGGCGTCGCGGCACCGCCTTGAACCACTCGTCATCCAGCGGCTTGTTGCTGGGGATCCAGAACATCTGCTCGTCCAGCGTGGCACGCAGGCTTTGGGCGGTGCTGAGCAGCTGTTTCTGGTTGAGTTGCAGGGTGATCGATTCGTTGAGCAGCGCGCTGAGTTCCCGGTTCAGCCGTTCGAGCAGGTCGCTGCGGGTGACCGCCAGCTCCAGCAGGCTTTTGCGCAACTGCGGCGTGTTCTGGTCCTGCGCCTGATTGGCCAGCAAGTTATCCACATAGGCTGCCGGATTGCTGATGGCTTCCCGCTGTTGGTTGACTTCGAACTGGTACAAACGGATATCGGCGATTTCGTCGGCCAGGTCGCGGTCGACCTTCAGGTGGGGCAAGGCCTGCTTCTGCTTGTAGAGAATCTTGGACAGCAGGAGGCTGCCCTTGAGCACGCTGATCTGCTCATCCAGGGCTTGGTCGCTCTGGGTCACGCTGTCGAGCTGCTGGCGGGTCTTGAGGTTCTGCTGGGTCAGTTCGTTGAGGCGGTCGGTGCTGCGCAGCAGGTAGTCGGACAGTTTGACGTTGGTCGCACTTTCAGTGGCCAGCACGCTGCTGCCGCCGGCTTTCTGTGCTTCCAGCGATTGCTTGGTAACCGTTTCCTGAGACTGCGCCAGTCGCTTCTGATTGATCAGCGTCTGCAGGTCCTGGATTTCCTGATCCAGCCGAGTGGTTTTCTCCAGCACCAGGTCGTGACGGGCATTGCCCAGGTCCTGCAGGGTGCTGTTACCGGCCAATTCCTGGCGGCGCAGGTTGATCAAGGCACCGATGGAGGCCTGTTCGGCCACCAGTTGGTTGCGGGTGTCGGGGGTCAGCGCCTTACCGTCGTTCTTGCCCAGCTTGAGAATGCCGTTGATCTGTTGGATGCGGTTCTGGCTGGCACTGATCTCGGTCTGCGCGCGTTCCGGGCGGGTCTGCGCGGTGATGATCAGGCTGTTGGCGTCGGACAGCGCCTTCTGCAGTTCACCCTGTTCGGTGGTGCGCTCGCTGAAGATCTGCTCCAGCTGCGGCACACTCAAGGTCGCATAGCGCTGAGTCACCGGGATGACCGGCGTGCTCTTGAGGCGGCTCAGTTCGCGCTGTGCCTCAAGGGTCTGCTTGGGGGCATCGGCCAGTTGCTGCTTGAGATCAGCCAGCTTGCGCTCGTTGTCTTCCTGGTTGCCGATCAGGCCC
>Ga0308166_1003732_pt1 | contig 12693 bp, 9 predicted proteins | sample PhyCR2_2_FD_202137 | JGI IMG/M metagenome (GOLD analysis project Ga0308166, IMG submission 202137) | Phyllosphere microbial communities from UC Gill Tract Community Farm, Albany, California, United States - DLSLCC.R2 | ecosystem: Host-associated > Plants > Phyllosphere > Unclassified | place... | reverse complement strand
TTTCGAAGAGGTCCTGGCGCTCGACGGCCGACACATAGCCACGTCACGTCGAGCGCGCGTGCAGGCGCGCCAGTTGCAAGTGTATGCTGAGGCTGGCCGCCAGGGCTGGCAAGGCCCATGGAAAGCCGTTGTTGAGAGCGGGCTGGACTGCCTAAGGGCTGCCTACCTGCGCCCCGACCGCCAGATGCGCACATTGCTGGCGACGGATGGGTCGCCTCAGGACGAGACGGCGATGGCCTATGATCAAGCCTTTCTGATTTTCGCTCTGGCCGGCATCTCTAGCGTAACGGCAAACCCTGCCCTTGAAGATGAAGCCGCAGCGATCCGCGACTTGCTTATGAAAAGCGCCGACGCGAATGGGGGATTGAAGGAAGCTGGAAGCCATCCTTATCAATCCAACGCCCACATGCACCTTCTTGAGGCGGCCCTCGCGTGGGAAGACGTCGGCGGCGGCGATCGGTGGACCGTGCTCGCCGACCAGATCGTACATTTGGCCCGTACCAAATTCATCGATCCAGAGACAGGCAGCTTGCGGGAGTTTTTCAATGCGGACTGGTCGCCCGCTTCTGGCGAAGATGGCCGACTGATCGAGCCAGGCCATCAGTTCGAATGGGCCTGGCTGATGGCGCGTTATGGCCGAAGCAGAAACGATACGGCCGGGATTGCAGACGCCTGGCGACTGTACGAAGCCGGCATGAAAGGCGTTGACGCGAAACGCGGCATTGCCATCGACGCCATGAATATAGACGGCAGCGTACGTAGCCCGCGCTCGCGCCTGTGGCCTCAGACCGAATGGCTGAAGGCGTCGCTAATACTCGCCATGCTCAGCGATGACGGGCGCCGGGCTGAATGCCTCGATCAGGCAGCGCGGGCGCAGCGGGCGCTGTGGCGCTATCTGACGCCGCAAGGTTTGTGGCATGATAAAATGTTGAAGAACGGGAGCTTCATTGACGAGCCGGCTCCCGCAAGCTCATTCTACCATATCATGGCGGGGTACGCTCAGATAAGAGAGGCCGCGAGTGTGTTCGCGCCGGACAAAGTCCATTCTCTGCATCTTTCGTGAAGAAGGTGCTCGGGCTGGCCTCAGAAGCGCCGCCGTCTAGAAAAGCAAACCGTCTCGCCTTCGTCATGCGAACCGTCTAGAAGTTCCGCCCTTCCTCAACGGCTCAGGGTCCGCCCGCCTCAATGCGCATCGTTCTGGCCACCGACGCCTGGGAACCTCAGGTCAACGGCGTCGTCCGCACCCTGACGCGCACCGTCGCGGAATGCCGCGGCATGGGCCATGAGGTCGAGGTCATCGAACCGAGCCTGTTCAAGACCATCCCCTGCCCGACCTATCCGGAGATCCGGCTAGCGCTGGGAGCGGAAGAAGAGATCCGCGAGATGCTTCGCGCCTTCGAACCCGAGGCCGTCCATATCGCCACGGAAGGCCCAATCGGCATCGCCACGCGCCGCATCTGCGTGGAATGGAAGCTGCCGTTCACGACCAGCTATCACACCAAATTCCCCGAATACGTCTCGGCCCGTTTCCCGATCCCGGTGCAGGTCGGCTACGCCTATATGAAGTGGTTCCACAAGCCGTCGGGACGGCTGATGGTGGCAACGCCGACTCTGCGCGACGAACTGGTCGAGCATGGGTTCAAGAACGTCTCGCCCTGGTCGCGCGGCGTGGACACGGAGGTGTTCAATCCCGACCTGGACCGCATCTACGACGAGCTTGGCGGCAAGGACTGGCCACGGCCCTTCTTTTTGAACGTCGGTCGTGTGGCGGTTGAGAAGAACATTGAGGCCTTCCTGCAACTCGACCTACCCGGCACCAAGATTATCGTGGGCGATGGCCCGGCGCGCGCCGAGCTGCAGGAGAAGTATCCCAAGGCCAAATTCCTAGGCGCACAGTTCGGTGACGAGCTGGCCCGGTGCTTCCGCGACGCCGATGTGTTCGTCTTCCCCAGCTGGACCGACACCTTCGGCCTTGTGATCCTGGAAGCCATGGCGGCTGGCACGCCGGTCGCCGCCTATCCGGCCCACGGCCCGATCGACATCATTCCGGGATCGAACGCCGGCGCAATCGACAAGGACCTCAAGACCGCCTGCCTGCAGTGCCTCGATCTCGACCGAAAGGCTGTGCGGGCCTATGCGGAAAAGTTCAGCTGGCGCGCCTCGGCCGAGCAGTTCGTCGAGAACCTGCAACCTTATCCCGAACCCGAGCGCGGCCGCTTCTGGCGTCGCCTGCGGCGCATCGCTCGGATTCGCAAACGCGCCGCCGCCTGATCGCCCGGCCGTTGAGCTGACCCAAGGACAACACATGATGAAACCCCGTCAGGACCTGAAGCCGAACACGGCGGCTTACGAAACTCAGGCCTTGGTCAAGCCAACCGGCTTTCGCGAATACGACGCGCGCTGGATCCTGGAAAAAGAGATCAACCTTCTCGGCATTCAGGCGCTGGGACTGGGCCTCGCTACCTATGTCCACGAAATCGGCGTCGCGCCGAAGATCGTCACCGGCCACGACTTCCGCGGGTATAGCCTCAGTGTCAAACAGGCCCTGATCATCGGCCTGCTTGAAGGCGGGATGGAGGTTCTGGACGTCGGCCTGGCCTTGTCGCCCATGGCCTATTTCGGTCAGTTCGAACTGGACGCGCCGTGCGTCGCCATGGTCACCGCCAGCCACAATGAGAACGGCTGGACAGGGGTGAAGATGGGGGCGAACAAGCCTCTGACCTTCGGCCCCGAAGAAATGAGCCGACTGAAAGAGATCGTTCTGAACGGCGAGGGCGTGGCCCGGTCAGGCGGCAAGCTGGTGCGGGTCGATGACTTCCGCGAAACCTATGTCGCCGATGTGGCCTCCAAGGTGCAGATCAAGCGTCCCCTGAAGGTCGTCTGCGCCTGCGGCAACGGCACAGCCGGCGCCTTCGCCCCCGACGCCCTGCGCCGGATGGGCGTCGAGGTGATCGAGATGGACACCAACCTCGACTACACCTTCCCCAAATACAATCCGAACCCGGAAGATCATGCCATGCTGGTGCAGATGGCCCAGCGGGTGCGTGAGACGGGCGCCGATCTGGCCCTGGGCTTCGACGGCGACGGCGACCGTTGCGGCGTGGTGGACGACACGGGCGAAGAGATCTTCGCGGACAAGATCGGCCTGATGCTGGCCCGGGACCTGTCCAAGGTCTATCCGGACAGCACCTTTGTCGTCGATGTGAAGTCGACCGGCCTCTACAAGACCGACGAGGTCCTGAAGGCGAACGGCGCCGAGGTCGTCTACTGGAAGACGGGCCACTCCTACATCAAGCGCAAGACCGCCGAACTGGGCGCCCTGGCCGGCTTTGAGAAATCGGGCCACTTTTTCATGGCCGGCGATCTGGGCCACGGCTACGACGACGGCTTGGTCGCGGCCGGCGCGGTGCTGGCCATGCTGGATCGCAATCCGGACAAGAAACTCAGTGAACTGAAGACAGCCTTGCCGGATGCCTGGACCAGCCTGACCATGTCGCCCCATTGCGACGACGAGCTGAAATACGACGTGCTTGAGCGGATCGTGAAGGAATATTCCGATCTGGCCGACGCTGGCGGCGAAATCCTGGGCCGCAAGATCGTCGAGGCCATCACCGTCAACGGCGTTCGCGTGCACTTGGACGACGGCTCATGGGTCTTGGTCCGCGCCTCGTCCAACAAACCGGAGCTGGTCGTGGTGGTCGAGAGCATGCGGTCCGAAGACGACATGCGCGATCTGTTCCGCAAAGAGATCAAGCCGCGCCTCGCCGCCTATCCTGAAATCGGCGCCTTCAATCAGGAAATCTGAAAGATCACAGCGGACTGAACCAATCGCGCCCGTGACCGCTTCCCTTTCGGCTGAGGTCAGGAGGGAAGATTGCCGCGTTACTTTTTCCATACCCAGAACGGAGACTGCATCCGCGACGATCAGGGCGAGGAACTGAGGAGCGTTGATGCGGCGCGCGAGGAAGCCGTCGCCGTGCTGGGCGAAATCCTTCGCTACCGGGGCGCGTCGTTTTGGACGACCCGCGCCTTCAGCGTCATCGTCACGGACACCGAGGGTCAAACGGTCGTCAGCGTCACGGCGTCCGCATCCGATCAGGCGCCCGAGGACTGGACATTGACGGGGGACGCGTGATGACCAAGCCTGGCAGCGGCTCAAAGATCACCACGCTGGTCGACAAATTGTCGCTCCGGGACCGGCTCAATCCCGAAGAGATAGAGGCGTTAAGCGCTGTCCTCGATGCGCCCAAAACCATCTCAGCCGGATCCGATATCGTGCGCGAGCACACCCGCCCGCTTCACAGCACCCTTCTGATTTCGGGCTTTTCAGCGCGTTATTCCACGCTGGAAGACGGGGCGCGCCAGATCACCGAGATCAACGTGTCGGGCGACTTCATCGACCTGCACAGCCTGTTGATGAAGCAGATGGATCACGGCGTCGTCGCCCTGACCGACTGCGTGATCGCAGAGGCGCCGCACAGCGGATTGATCGACATCACCGAGCGACATCCACACCTGGGCCGACTGCTTTGGCTGGACACCATTATCGACGCCGCCATCCATCGACAATGGCTGGTGGCCATGGGCCGGCGCAGCGGCCTGGGCCATCTGGCGCACCTGGTATGCGAGCTTTACCTGCGCCTCCAGGCCGTTGGCCAGACGGGCGATCTGACCTTCGAACTCCCGCTGACGCAAACGACGCTAGGTGATGCGCTCGGCCTTTCGACTGTCCATGTCAGCCGCCTGATTTCCGAGCTTCGCAGTGAGGGCGTCGTCGCGTGGTCCGGCGGGCGGATTGACATCCTTGACTGGCGTCGTCTGGCCGAAATCGCCGAATTCGACCCCACCTATCTGCGCCTGCAATCCGAGCCCGTCTGATCGCTTAACGCATGTTATCGCACCGAACGGCGATCGGCCGTCTAGACGGAGCATGTCCCAGTCGAACCTCGCGCACGCTCTGTTGTCTGCCCTCGCAGTTCAGGGCTTGGACGAAGGTGACGCTTTCTTCGCCGATGCTGGCTCACGAACCTCAACCACACAGAATGGTGAAGCTGTCGTCACGCTGATTTTGTCCGGCGTTTTGGCGCGGATCGGGCTCGACGGCGCTCTGTCGCATGGGCTGGCGTCCAGCGACGACGTGATCAACTTCGACGCTGTATTGGGCGGGGGTGAGCCAGAGCCGGCCGTTTGGTTGACGGCCGGACGATATCTGACCGTCTCCGCTCGCAAGCTGGCGCAAAAGATCGATCGCGACAGTCTGGTCGAGATGGCGTTGCTTGATCTTCGCCGTCGCAACACCGCCCTTCAGGCTGAGCTTTCGCGCCACGCCACATTAAAAGTCAGCCAACGCCTGGCCGCCCTATTGCTCGACGTTCACGACCGACAGGGAGGCGACGTCCTTGCTCTGCGTCAAACCGAGCTGTCGCAGCTGATGGCTGTGCGACGCGCCAGCATATCGACCGCCTGCACCGAACTGTGCGCCGCCGGCGCCGTGCGGCTGCGGCGCGGCGCGATCCAGATCATCGATGCGAACGCCCTGCGCCGGATGACGGACGCGGCCTATTCGACCGTGACGGACTTGGCCAGGTTGCGGGGCTGATCGACGTCGGTGCCCTTCTGCACGGCGGTGTAATAGGCCAGCAGCTGCACCGGCACGGCATAGACCAGGGGCGCGATCAGCGGGTGGCAGTCGGGGGCGTGGATGCGGCGGATGCCGGCGCCGTGCGGATCGGGAGCCTTTTCCGGCGCGATCATGATGACCGGGCCGCCCCGCGCGGCGACCTCCTGCAGGTTGGACGCGGTCTTTTCGAACACGTCGTCCAGCGGAGCCAGGGCGATGGTCGGGGTCTCTTCGTCGATCAGGGCGATGGGGCCATGTTTTAACTCTCCGGCGGCATAGCCCTCGGCGTGGATATAGCTGATCTCCTTCAGCTTCAGCGCGCCCTCCATGGCCAGCGGGAACATGGCGCCACGCCCCAGGAACAGCACGTCGTCGGCCTTTGACAGGTCATGAGTCACGGCGCGGATGCTGTCGCCCATCGTTAGGGCCTCGGCGATCAGGCGCGGGCTTTCGAACAGAGCCTTGACCAGTTCGGCCTCGGTCGCAGCATCGATCCGGCCGCGCGCCACGCCCGCCGCCACGGCCAAGGCCAGCAGGGCCGCGACTTGGGCGGTAAAGGCCTTGGTCGAGGCGACGCCGATCTCGGGTCCGGCATGGGTGGGCCACAGGACGGCCGCTTCGCGCGCCATCGACGACGAATGGACATTGACGACGGCGGCGGTCTGCAACCCTTGCGCCTTGCACCACGTCAGGCTGGCCAGGGTGTCGGCCGTCTCGCCCGACTGGCTGACGGCGACGGCCAGGGTGGATTTCGAGACGGCCGGCGAGCGATAGCGAAACTCGGACGCGATCTCGACGTCGCAGGGCAGGCCGGCCAGCTTCTCGAACGCATAACGGCCGATCTGGCCGGCGTAGAAGGCGGTGCCGCAGGCGACGATCTGTATGCGGTCGATGGCGGCGAAATCGACGGGATTGGTCTTGGCCTTGCCGGTCACCAGGTCGAGATATTCCGACAGGGTGTGCTGGACGCTGTCGGGCTGTTCATGGATTTCCTTCTCCATAAAGTGGCGATATTCGCCCTTCTCGACCATGGTCGATGAGGCCGAGACTTGGACGATGGCGCGTTCGACCGGCTTGCCCGCCACGTCGAACATCTGGGCGCCGGCCTTGGTCACGGCGACGTAATCGCCCTCTTCCAGATAGGAGATCTTTTGGGTGAACGGACCGACGGCCAGCGCGTCCGACCCCAGATACATCTCGTCCTCGCCCCAGCCGACCACCAGGGGACTGCCGCGTCGCGCGCCCAGGATCAGGTCGTCCGTCCCGTCGATCAGCACCGCCAGCGCATAGGCGCCCGTCAGCCGGTCCAGGGTGATCTTGAAGGCCTCCAGCGGGCTGCCCGTATTCAGTTCGGCGTTCAGCAGGTGGGCGATGACCTCGGTGTCGGTCTGGCTTTCAAAGACATGGCCTTCGGCGGCCAGCTCGGCTTTCAGCTCGGCGAAGTTTTCGATGATGCCGTTGTGGACCAGGGTGACGCGACCGGCCTTATGCGGGTGGGCGTTGGCGGTCGTGGGCGCGCCGTGCGTGGCCCAGCGCGTATGGCCGATACCGACCGTCGCCGTCATCGGATCCTCGGCCAGGACGGCTTCCAGATTGCGGATCTTGCCCTTGGCGCGGCGGCGCTCGACCGACCCGTCTACGACTGCGGCGACGCCGGCGGAATCATAGCCGCGGTACTCCAGCCGTTTCAGGCTGTCGATCAGTCGGGGAACGACAGGACCATTGCCGGTGACGCCGATGATGCCGCACATGAGCGAAGGCTCCGAGAAGTCAGGAAAAGGGCGCCGCTTTGCACTGGCGGCGATCCGGGGCTAAGCCACACACCAAGCCCCATCGGCCGTCTATGCAATCTTAAGGTGGGCCGCATCAAAAAAGGGGTTTCGGAACGTTACCCGAAACAAAGGACCGCACCTTGGGCGACAGAAAATATTTCGGCACCGACGGCATTCGCGGCCGCGCCAACACCTATCCGATGACGGCCGAAGTCGCGCTGCGCGTGGGTCTGGCCGCAGGGAAACTGTTCCGCACCGACGACGACCGCCGCCATCTGGTGGTGATCGGCAAGGACACCCGCCTTTCGGGCTATACGATCGAGCCTGCCCTGGTCGCCGGGTTCGCCTCGGTGGGGATGGACGTGCGCACCTTCGGCCCGGTGCCGACGCCGGGGGTGGCCATGCTGACGCGGTCGATGCGCGCCGATCTGGGCGTGATGATCTCGGCCTCGCACAACGACTATGCCGACAACGGCATCAAGCTGTTCGGGCCGGACGGCTACAAACTCTCGGACGAGATCGAGCTGAAGATCGAGGCCATGATGGACCAGGGTCTGGACCAGGGCCTGGCGCCGTCGAACAAGCTGGGCCGGGTCAAACGCATCGATGACGCCCAGGCGCGTTATATCGAGATCGCCAAACAGGCCTTCCCCAAACGGCTGACGCTGCAAGGCCTGCGCATCGCCGTCGATTGCGCCAACGGCGCCGGCTACAAGGTCGCGCCGACCACTCTGTTCGAACTGGGCGCCGAGGTGTTCCCAGTGGGCGTGACCCCGAACGGCATCAACATCAACGCCGAGTGCGGCTCGACCCATCCGGCGACCCTGGCCGATGCGGTCAAACGCTACCGCGCCGATATCGGCATCGCCCTGGACGGCGACGCCGACCGACTGATCATCTGCGACGAGACGGGCCGGGTCGTGGACGGCGATCAGATCATGGCCCTGGTGGGGCTGGACTGGGCCAGGCGCGGCCTGCTGACCGGGGGCGGCGTGGTGGCCACCGTCATGTCCAATCTGGGGCTGGAGCGTAAACTGAAGTCCGAAGGCCTGACGCTGGAGCGGACCAAGGTCGGCGATCGCTATGTCATGGAAAGAATGCGCGAAGGCGGCTTCAACATCGGCGGCGAGCAGTCGGGCCACATCATCCTGCACGACCACGCCACGACCGGCGACGGCCTGATGGCGGCGCTGCAGGTGCTGGCCGTCCTGGTCGAATCCGGCAAGCCGATGAGCGAACTGGCCCGCCAGTTCGATCCCGTTCCGCAAAAGCTGGAGAACGTCCGCTTCTCCGCCGACAAGCCGCTGGAGACCGACACGGTCAAGGCCGCCATCGCTGAGGCCGAAGCGGCCCTTAGCGGTCAGGGACGGCTGCTGGTGCGTCCCTCGGGCACGGAAAAACTGATCCGCGTCATGGCCGAGGGCGACGACGAGGCGCTTGTGACGCGCGTGGTGTCTGAAGTTGCTGCGGCGGTGAAAACAGCAGGGTGAGACCTGCAACACAATATACGCACCTGTGCAGCGTGTGCGTGCAACTTCACGGTTCACAGCGTCTGAGTTTACGATAGACTCTGCCCATGCGGTCCGATCTGGAACATCTGCCGGAGCGTCAGCAGCGTGAACTTCAACGCGTTCGCGACATCCTGCTCGCCGGATTTGAGGCGGCCAGGACAAGCGGCGGCGGCGCCAACTCTGGTTGGCGACGCGGCGGCCAGATCCTCAAGATCATCCTGTTCGGGTCCTACGCACGAGTGGACTGGGTGGACGACCCTGAGAATGGCTATCTCTCGGACTTCGACCTCCTGATCGTGGTCAACCACGAAAAGCTGACGAACATCGCGGACTACTGGTGGAATTCCGAGGACGAGATCCTTCGTGACCCGGCCATCGGGCGAACCGTCAATCTCATTGTCCACGATCTTCAAGACGTGAACGACGCCCTCCGGCGGGGAGAGTACTTCTGGACAGATATAGTCCGCGACGGCATCGCTCTGTACGAGACTCCCGGCCACCCGTTCGCAACACCACAGCCGATGACGGCCGACGCCGCCTATGCGGCGGCGCTTGGCCACCTCGCTGAGAAGAGCGCAGACATCGAAGTCTGGCTGGTTGAAGCCGCGCAGCATCTTGCGACCGCCCCATCGACCCGTACCAGCCGAAAGCACGCCGCCTTCAGGCTCCACCAAGCCGTGGAAGCGGCCTACGCCTGCTTCCTCCTCGTCCACACCCTCTATTTTCCGCGCTCTCACAACATCAAATTCCTTCGCTCGCTCGCCGAGGCCTTGAATGTGGAGCTGGTTGCGGCCTGGCCGCGTGAAAGCCGCTTCGATCGCCGCCGGTTCGAACTGCTGAAGAGGGCCTACGTTGAAGCGCGCTATAGCGACCAATATGATGCCTCGGCTGAGGACTTGGACTGGCTGATGGCTAGAGCGACGCACCTTCGTGATCGGGTCGCAGAGTTAAGTCGGGCGCGCGTCGAAGACCTTCGGCTGAAAGCGGAAAGCTCGAGATAGGTCGCAGCCTTGGAAGCCAGAGATGCAACTGCGGCAGTCGAACACGAAGACCGTCTTCTGAATCGAAAGGAAGCGTCACGTGAACTCGCCGCCCTGGGCATTCAACTCGCGCCTTCGACCTTAGCAAAAATGCTATGCCTTGGTTTGGATGGTCCGCCTTACATCCACATTCGTAAGCGCCCTTATTATCCCAGGCTTCAACTTCGAGCTTGGGCCAGGCTTCAGGTCAGCGAGGTGCGTCACTCATCGCGCGAGCCTCGCACTGCCCAGAAGGGCAGAGCCTAGAAGGACATCGCGGCGATGACTGTTTGCCGTTTGAAGTGTTGATATAGGCCTGGCAAGCGCGGACCATGGACGCCTGCGTATCCCCTTGGTCAAAGCCTGGGGATATTGCATCGCCGCCCGCCTCTGCCGACTGCAACTTGAACAGAAGGCTCCCAGAAGGGATCTCAAGTTGTCGGTTTATGGGTTCGTCCGGATAAGCTAGCATCCAGACGCCCGGGCGGCCCCCGCGCATGTCCAGGCTTCGGCTAAAGGCGGCGGCGCGTGGCTCAACCATGTTCTCAACGCCCGGCGCATGACCAAGACGCAAGCGAAGGTCGAGCGGGTATCGCGCCACACTTGCCAACGGCATGTGAATGATTCATCTTGGAGATGCGTCGCAGAGCGGCGTCGAGGCGTGAGAACCTCGGTTGAGAACAATCCGCAGCCTGCGCTTGTACGCCCACGGGGGCTGCAGCGCGCCGCGCCTTTGCGCTTGCCTCGACCTAGGCTCGGCTCCGTCAATCCAGACGGGCGGTCTCGCTGATCGGAGGCGAATTCGTGACGTCTGGTGGTCGACAGTCGAAAACCGTGTCGGCGCTTTCTACCGGAAGCGACGCCGAGACCCTTTTCGCTACCCACGGCGCATGGTTGCTCGGCTCGTTGCGACATCGGTATGGCGCCGACCTCGCCGAAGACCTCCTTCAGGACACCTATTTCAACATCCTGCGACAGAAGCGTCCTGTCGAAATCCGTAAACCAAAGGCCTTTCTGCTCCAAGTCGCCCGCAATCTGTTCGTGAGCCGTTACCGCCGCGATCGCCGGCGAGAGGAACTGGACGCATGGCAGTCGCTTCCCACCACCCAGGCCGCAGCACAGGACGCATCCCTGCTCTTGAAGGAAGTCGTGCTGGGCCTTCCGCAACCGCTTCGCGACGTCTTCCTGCTCAGCCGGTTCGGCGGCATGACCAACCAGGAAATCGCCAATCATCTCGGCATCCGGCTGAAAACAGTCGAATGGCGGATGACCAAGGCTCTAGCCCAATGTGCGGCACAGCTGCAGGATTGAGGCCGGGGATCGAGGCTCCCCCCGCCGTATACTTGGACTTCGCGAGCGCGTCCCGAAGCTGACGATAGGAACTCAACCCAACCCCCGCGGATCCCGTGCAAGTCGGCTAAAGCTCTAGTCCCAAACCCCGGCCCCGCTCTCCCAATCGAAACTCCACACGCCCCGCCTGCAGAACCGCGGTGAGAGCTTGGCCACGGCAGGCCTCCAACCCGGCGCGCCACGGCGCTAGCGTTACGACAGAGCGGCTTTCGACCGCCGCATAGGTTCGGCCGCCCATGTGAACGCTTTCGTTGTAGACGCCTGAGAAGGGCTGTCCCTCTTCGGCCTTTAAGACCAACTTCTCGTCCTTCCCAAGCCTCTTGAACTGCGCGTCGATCTCCATTTTCCAGAGGGCGAGCATGTCCTTATCGGTCAGCTTTGAGCCATCGCCGATCCCCCACCCCCTGCGAGTCTCCGCCCGTTCCTGTCCCAACCTTCTGGCTTCATCCGCCATAGACCCCAAGCCGGGATCAGGTTCGAGGCCGCCGGCTACCCGGTCCAGCCAGGTGACGCCCCGCGCTTCGGTCTGGAGGTGTAGAGGCCTGACGTCGAGCACGCGGACGTCCACATCGGCAGGACCATGTCGCGCCTGATCCGCCGCCAACGCCCGCGAGACATAGTCGGGTGGAATGGCGAACCGGCCGTCGCCCCAAGGCTCGACCGCGCCTTCAAGGCGCATGGCTTCCAGCCGTCGAAGATGGCGCTCGATGAAAACCGGCCGATCTTCGGGGCGGACAGCGAGATGATCGGCCTTAGAGTAAACGCCATTTCTCAGTTGCGCGATCTGAGCGATGGTCCGGTCTGAAGCCCTCGCCCTCCACGGCCTTCCCCGCAGTTCGATAAGGGCCCGCTCGGGTACGCGATCCAGGATCATAACGCGATCCAATGACGCCAGCCGGACATGCCCCAGACGACCATCCATGGTCTCAAGCACGAGCAACTGGGCCGCCTTCTTGTGCCACTTGAGCGGCTGAACGCCGGCGTAAGCGCCAACGATCACCTCGCCTTCCGAGAGGCTCAGCGGTTCAAGGCGATGCGTCTGCCCGCCCCAGAAGCCGCCCCATATGGCGCGCGTTGCGGCGGCTTCACGCGCCTCCTGCTCGCCGACACTTCGCAGGATGTCCCGCAGGTTTTCCGGAAGAGCCCAAAGGCCTTGGCTGTCTCGGGTAGCCCATCCGCGACGCTCAAGATGGACCAGGCGGCGCTGTGCGTTGGCGCGTTCTCCGCTGTCCAGACCCTCAAGGTTGACCCGTCCGTCGTCCTGGCGTCGCAGAAGCGTGTCGTCCATCGCTGTCAGCCGGTCCGCCGTCAGATCGCGGGAGGAAGCCGTCCGGTCGGATCTCGGGCCCAGGATCTCGGTCGCCAGGGCTTCGCACCGGCCGCGCAGCCCATGCGCCGCATAACCGCGGCTGAAGATAAGG
>Ga0308166_1003731_pt1 | contig 12699 bp, 8 predicted proteins | sample PhyCR2_2_FD_202137 | JGI IMG/M metagenome (GOLD analysis project Ga0308166, IMG submission 202137) | Phyllosphere microbial communities from UC Gill Tract Community Farm, Albany, California, United States - DLSLCC.R2 | ecosystem: Host-associated > Plants > Phyllosphere > Unclassified | place... | reverse complement strand
TGGCGCTCTTCAACGCCGACCTCCTGCTCGCGGACGGCTGTCCTCTCATCAAGCGGCGGCCCTTCTTCCACTACCCGCCCTTCCTCGACAGACATGCCGTGATCGGACGACGGACAGCTGCTGTGGTCGCCGGATACGGCTATCCGATCGATCTCATGTGGAGCAACCTCGCGAAGAATGTCCAGCCGAAGACGCTGAACACCGACGCGGGGATGCTGGAGGTGCTCGACGAGAACGGTGCGGTACCGGAAGCACCCGTTCGCATCGCAGTCATCGCCCACTGCGCCGATCCCCGCACGGTCGACCACGTGATCGGGCGTCTGCGGCAGCTTCCGGTCGATGCGGACCTCGTCGTGACGACCGTCGACGAGGAGAGTGCCGCGAGCATCCGGAGCGCGCTGGAGGGCGCAGCTCTTCCGCGGATCGGCGCGGTCGACATCCGCCGCGTGCCGTCCAAGCACGGCCGTGACATGAGCGCCTTCTTCATCGGCTGCAGAGACATACTCGAGTCCGACGAGTACGACCTGATCGTGAAGATCCACTCGCGCTCGCCGCGCAAGCGTGGGGCGAACATCGCCCGCTACTTCCGTCGCTATCAGCTCGAGAACCTCATCTCGAGCCCGGGACAGTTCGCGAACCTCCTCGCGCTCTTCGATCGGGAACCAGGGCTCGGCGCCGTGTTCCCGCCCATGATGCACATCGGATATGCGCTGGCGGGTCGCGGATGGTCGCACTACCGCGAACCCGCGGTGGAGATCAGCGAACGGCTCGGCATCAAGGTGCCGTTCGACGGAGCGACCCCCCTCGCTCCGATGGGCGGGATGTGGATCGGCCGGCCCGCGGCGCTGCGGCTGCTTCTCGAGGACACTCTCACCTACGACGACTACGTGGTGTCGAAGCGCGGCGACGGTGACCTCGCCCGTGTGCAGGAGCGACTGATCCCGCTCGCACTCGGAGAACTCGGATATCACTGTCGAACCGTCTTGAATCAGGAGCACGCGGGAATCGCCTACGCCAACCTCGCTTACAAACTGGATCAGCTCTCGATCACTCCTCCTGGATACCCGCTGGAGCAGATCCAGTGGCTTCACCGGGCAGGCTGGGCCGGTGCGGGGGGTCTCGTCGCGATGACACGGATGTATGTACGGCTCAACCACCCCCACACCGCAGCGCGATTGGGGCCGGTGCTCCGACCCTTCGTGGCCTTCGCGCGTCTGGGAATGCATACGCTCCGGAAGGTCCTGCGCAGGGGCCGTCCGATCGAGGGAGAACTGCTGTGAGCGCGACCGAAAGGCCGGCAGTGCTGACTGCCGAGAGCAGACGAGCCGTGATCTACGTGGTCTTCGACAGGCGTGGCTTGGTCGAGGACTATGTCGTGCATGCCCTGCAGGGCATGCGACAGGATGCCGCGCACATCCTCGCAGTGGTGAACGGAGCGCTCAGCGAAGAAGGTCGCGCGCGCCTCGAGAGCGTCACGGACGACATCCTGGTGCGTCCCAACGAGGGCTTCGACATCTGGGGACACAAGGCGGGACTCGACCACCTCGGTGAGACGCTCGCAGAGTTCGACGAGGTCGTGCTGACGAACGACACCTGGTTCGGTCCTGTACGCCCGTACGCACCCGTGTTCGAGCGCATGGCGGCGCGTGAGCTCGACTTCTGGGGGATGACCGACAACGTCCGCATGAAGAATCCCGCTACGGGGGAGGGGCGGGTTCCCGATCACCTGCAGTCCTTCTGGCTGGCGGTGCGGAGCCGGATGTTCCTGTCCGACCAGTGGCGCGACTACTGGTCCGAGCTGCCGCCGATGGACGACTACTACTCGGCTGTCCTCGGACACGAGGTGGCCTTCACCCAGCGCTTCAACGACGCGGGGTTCCGCTCGGCGGCGGCGTTCCCCGCCGCCGACTATCCCAGCGATCATCCGGCGCTCTTCGACGCTGAGCTGCTGATCGCCGACGGGTGCCCGCTCGTCAAGCGTCGTCCGTTCTTCCATTGGCCGCCATACCTCGACAGGCACGGCGTCATCGGACGCTGGATCGCCGAGAGCATGGCGTCGCACGGATATCCGGTGGAGCATATGTTCTCCAATCTCGCGCGCAACGTGGCGCCCAAGGACCTGAACGTCGACCTCGGACTGAACAACGCATTGGGCGACTCCGACCAGGGATACGATCATTCGCAGCATCTCCGGGTCGTGGCGATCCTGCACATCTTCTACGTCGACATGACGGACGAGATGCTCGACCGCCTCGACACGCTGCCGGTCTCGTATGACCTCGTCGTCACCACGCAGGACGAGCAGCGGGCAGAGTCGATTCGAGAGATCATCGCCGCGCGTCCACGAGATGGCCGTGCCGTGGACGTGCGAGTCGTCGAGTCGAACGACGGACGGGACCAGAGCGCGTTCCTCGTCGGGTGCAAGGATGTGCTACTGAGCGGCGACTACGACATCGTCGTCAAGCTCCACTCGAAGAAGACGCCGCAGGACGGGTTCAACGTCGGTCGGGCGTTCAAGGATCAGCAGTTCATGAACCTCCTCGCCAGCCCCGGGTACGCAGCCAACGTGCTGTCACTGTTCCAGCAGGAGCCCGGTCTCGGGATCGTCTATCCGCCGATGGTGCACATCGGCTATCCGACGATGGGTCGCGCGTGGTGGGCGAACAAGCCCGGCTTCGAGAAGCTCGCAGCGCAGATGGGCATCATGGTCCCGCTGGACGACATCTCGCCGCTCGCACCGTACGGCTCGATGTTCATCGCCAGACCGGAGTCCCTCCGCCTCCTGGTCGAGCAGCCGTGGGCGTATTCGGACTTCGGCGGGGCTGAGGCGTATCAGGACGGCGGGCTCGCCCACGTGCTCGAGCGGGTCCCGAGCTACGCGGCGGCGGAGTTGGGATATCACACACGGACGATCACGAATGCAGAGTACTTCGCCGCCAGCTACACCACTCTCGAGTTCAACTTCGACGAGATGTCGTCGACCGTGCCCGGCCGCACCTACGAGCAGATCGCCTTCCTCCGCGGGATCGGCCACGTGGGCGAGGGCAAGCTCCGCGACTTCGTCCGGATGTACATGCGCCGCAATCACCCCGGCGCCGGCAACCGACTGCGCGCTGTCCGAGAGCGCGTCGTCGGCGCTGTCCGACGGCGCCTGCCAGGACGGCGCTAACACCTCATTGCCGTCCCGACCGGCCGACCGAGGATAGGCTGGGGCGACCCGAAAACCCGAAAAGGAAACACCTCCGTGGACAGATTCACTCGGCTCGCCGCCGAGCCGTTCACCACGATCGACTCGCGCGGCCAGCGCGATGGCGGCCGTGGCGGCAAGCTCGGCGAGCTCTACCGACGCCGAGAACTGCTGATGCTGCTGATCCGGCGCGATCTCCAGGCTCGATACCGCGACAGCTTCCTCGGATTCCTGTGGACCGTGATCCGACCACTGGTGCAGTTCCTCGTGTACTACGTCGTCCTGGGGCAGCTGCTCGGTGCTGCGCGGGGCATCGACAACTTCGCCATCTACCTCTTCGCGGGCTTCACGCTCTACACGTTCTTCGCTGATGTCATCTTCGGCGCGACCGGGTCGATCATCGGCAACGCCGGACTCGTCAAGAAGATCTACCTCCCACGCGAGATCTTCCCGCTGGGCAGCATAGGTGCGGCAGCCTTCATGTTCGTCGTGCAGCTCGGAGTGCTTCTCGTCGCGGCGATTCTGCTGAACGCCCTTCCGGCACCCGTGCAGATGCTCTGGTTCTTCCCTTCGCTGGGCATGGTGATGATCTGGGCGCTCGCGACCGGTCTGCTGCTCTCAGCTCTGAACGTCTACCTCCGCGACATCCAGTACCTCACAGAGGTCGTCATGATGCTCGCGATGTGGGCCTCTCCCATCGTCTACTCGTGGACGATGGTGAAGGATGTCATCGCGACCTACTCGCTGCCCGGTTGGCTGCTCGAGCTGTATCTGGCGAATCCGCTCACCGTCGGGGTGATGGGCTTCCATCGCGCGTTCTGGGGGTCGGGAACCGCTGCGGACTACCCGCCGAACCTGGGGCTCAGGATGATCATCATGAGCGCCGTCGGACTTGCGTTCCTGTGGATCGCGCATCGCGCGTTCACACGGATGCAGGGCAACTTCGCACAGGAGCTGTGACCCATGATCGACAACACCGACCTGGAAACGCGCCCGGACATCATTCGGCTGAACGGCATCAGCAAACGGTTCAGCGTCCGCAAGGACAACAACCTCAAAGACCGCATCGTGCATTTCGGACGGCACGGCAAGGCGTTCCGAGAGGACTTCACCGCCGTCGACGAGCTCACGCTGAGCATCAAGGCGGGCACGACCGTCGGTCTCCTGGGGCAGAACGGCTCGGGCAAGAGCACGCTGCTCAAGCTCATCGGCGGGATCGTCGCCCCCTCTACCGGAACGATCGAGAGCCGCGGTCGAATGGCTGCGCTGCTGGAACTGGGTGCAGGATTCCACCCTGACCTGTCGGGACGCGAGAATGTCTATCTCAACGCGGCGATCCTCGGCCTCAGCCGGGAGCAGATCGACGCGCGCTTCGACGAGATCCTCGAGTTCAGCGGGATCGGCGAGTTCATCGACACCGCGGTCAAGTTCTATTCGTCAGGCATGTACGTGCGGTTGGCGTTCGCCGTGGCCGTCCACACGGACCCGGATGTGCTGCTGGTCGATGAGGTGCTCGCCGTCGGTGACGAGGCGTTCCAGCGCAAGTGCATGGATCGCATCCATCAGTTCCGCAATGAGGGCCGCACGATCATCCTGGTGAGCCATTCGGCGCAGCAGGTGCAGGAGCTGTGCGACCGCGGCATCCTGCTCCACCACGGCAAGCTGGTCTTCGACGGCGACATCAACGGTGCAGTGAACGGCCTCCGCGATGTTCTCGACGACCGCGAAGTCGGGGAGGCTCCGCCCGAGGAGACGATCCACCCCATTCAGGTGAAGGAGATCGAACTGCTCGACGGTGACGGAGAGCCGGTGAAGGAGATCTCGAGTGGAGCCCCCTTCACCATCCGTGTGCACGTGGATGCACTCCGTCCGATCGAGCGCTGGGAGATCGGATTCAGCATGGACACCCCTCTCGGGCAGATGGTGATGGCGTCCAACACCGAAGTCCTGGGCGTCACGCTCGACCCGATCGTCGGGCAGACCAGGGTCGACCTCCGGATCTCGGACTCGCGTTTCGGGCCGGGCGACTACTACGTCAACGCCAACGCGGCTGGTGTCAGCGAGCCCAGCAGTCACGGCCTGATGCGCGGAGCGACCCTCAGGGTGAAGACGGACAACACCACGATGGGGACGGTGTCGGCCGAGATCACGGTGTCCGATCGTGCGGAAGCTCGATGACGGGCACCACGGCCGGTGTGGTTCTCGCGTTCCGACCCGACCAGTCGATGTCGGAGAGGATCAGACTTCTGCGCGCCCAGGTCGATCACGTCTACGTCGTCAACAACTCACCCGGTGATGCCGGTACCGTCGCGGTGCTGGATCAGCTCGAGGATCCGGCCGTCACCGTCCTCGACCAGAAGAAGAACGTCGGTGTCGCGGCAGGGTTCAACGCGGGTATGCGTCAGGCGCTGAGCGACGGGCATGACTACGTCTGGATCTTCGATCAGGACAGCACCGTCGCCGAAGGGATGCTGGATCAGCTCAAGCGCGCGTTCACGGAGTGGGACAGACCGGTGGCGATCGCCGGGCCGGCACTCCGTGCCGAAGAGACCGGACACCTGTACGACGCGGATCACGGCACAGGGATCGGCGAACTCGAGACTCTGATCTCGTCCGGTGCGCTGTTCTCCCGTGACGCGCTGGAGCGCGTCGGACTCCACGACGAACGGCTCTTCATCGACTACGTCGACCACGACATCTCACTTCGCGCCAGAGCTGCAGGGATGGCGGTGGTGAAGGTCTACGACACGACCCTGAACCACCGATTCGGTGCCTCGACGCCAGCGGTCTTCCTCGGCAGACGGATATACCTGTCGAACTACTCTCCGATGCGCCAGTACCACATGGCACGCAATCGCATCATCATGGTGCGCAGATACGGAATGGGACGCTGGTTCTGGGAAGACCTGGCGTACGCGACGAAGGCGTGGATCAAGGTCCTGCTGTGCGAGCGCGACAGAGGCCCGAAGATCGGCGCGGCCGTGCGCGGCGCCGTCGACGGTATGCGATTCCGGAAAGTGCGGACGATCGTCGACTGACCGGCGGCGCACAGTGTCCGCGGAGAAAGGGTTGGATAGGATGGGCCGTCCGCCGTCCCCAAGCCCGCAGGATCATGAGAATAGTCGTCGTCAATAACTTCTTCCCGCCGCGGCCTGGGGGTTCCTCCCACCTGGCTGACAATCTCGCTCGCGAATATGCGAACGCCGGACACGAGGTACTCGTGCTCACGGCGACGTATGGCGACGCGCCTACGCATGAGCGGAAGGACGGCTTCGAGATCGTGCGAATCCCGGCCTGGACGCTGCCGAAGACCCGATTCGCTGCGAACTTCGACATCGGATTCACCTCGTCACCCCGAGCGAAGCGCAGGGTCTTCGACATCCTCGATGATTTCGCTCCCGATGTCCTGCACCAGCACGGTCAGTTCTTCGACCTCACGTGGTTGAGTGGCTGGTGGGCGCGGTCCCGTCGCCGCCCGACGCTGCTCAGCATCCACACGCGCCTCGAGAGCCCGTTGAGCAAGTTCAATTCGTTCGTGTACAGCATGGGGGACCGACTGCTCGTCGCGCCTCTGATGCGCGTCCATCGACCGGTGCTCGTCGTGATGGACGAACTCATGGACCGGTACATCGACCGCCGCTACGCGCGCGCGATCTCGGGCAAGGTCGTCATACCGGTCGGGATCGACCCCGACAAGATGCGCGGGGGCGATCCATCCGTCGTGCCTGAGCGACTGGAGACCGGCGACCGACCTCTGATCGTCTCGCTCGGCCATGTGATCCCTCAGCGCAACAGGCTCGCGCTGATCAAGGCGCTTCCGGAGGTGCTGAGCGCCCACCCCGACGCTGTCGTGGTCATCGTCGGTGGCGTCTACCACGATGAGTTCCTCGCGCTGGCGGAGTCCCTCGGTGTCGCCGAGTCCGTCAGGGCCGTCGGCGCCCGCCCCCAGCGCGAGATCCCCGACTACCTCGCGGCCGCGGCTGTGGAGGTCCACGAACTCGAGGGGCAGGGTTTCGGCACTGCGAGTCTCGAGGCGCTCGCGGCAGGCGTACCCGTCGCGGCTGGCGTGCGCGCGGACAACTTCATCGACGTCCCTCTTCGTGATGGTGAGGATCTCTTCCTCGTTCCTGGCCGCGCGCCGGATGACGAGCGTGCGGACGTCGACGCACTCGCGCGCGTTCTGATCCGGATCCTCGACGACCCGGAGGCGGCGCGAGAGTCCGTATCCGACAACGCCCGAGCCCTCATCGACGGGCACTTCTCGATCCGACGGGTCGCGCAGGCGCACCTCGAGGCGCTCGAGGCGATGCGCAGCGTCCAGGAGCTCGAGGATTCATGAGGCGTGTGCTCGACTGGTACCAGAGATTCACCACACCGCGAAGCGACGGACTTCCGAACAGCAAGGTGATCGCAGCGCCGCTGGCGTTGCTCGGTGTCCTCTTCGCGGCCCTCGTCATCCTCGGTCTCACGGGATCGTCGACCGGCGTGATGCATTCGCTCGTCAGCAATGAAGCCGACTCCGATCTGGTGGCCGGATCGCCCGCGCCCATCAGAAGCGACGAGTGGTTCGTCCAGACGACATGGACCATCTCGCAGGTCGAGCAGGATCTCCCCACGCGGAACGAGACCTTCCCCGGGGGGATGGACGCGACCGTGCAGCACGATCTGCCGACCCGTGACTGGTCGACGGCGCTGCGGCCCCATCTCTGGGGCTTCCTCGCGCTGCCGCTCGATCAGGCGATGGCCGTCAAGTGGTGGCTCCCAGGCTTCGCGATGATCGGGGCAGCGTTCTTCTTCATCCTTGTGATGCTGCCGCGTCGTCCTGTCCTCGCACTGCTGTTGTCCGTGGGGTTCTACTTCGCACCCTTCTTCCAGTGGTGGTTCCTGTCGATCACCTTCTATCCGCCGGCCTGGGCCTTTCTCGTCATGGCCGCCCTGGTGTGGTGTCTCAGATCGGCTCGAGCACCCGGAAAGTGGGTCCTCGCCGGGCTGGTGGCCTACCTCACCGCCGCGATGGGCACCGGCATCTATGTGCCCTTCATCGTGCCGGTCGTCTGGGTCGTCGTCGCATTCGGAGTCGGGCTCGCAGCCATGCCCTCCGTGGACAGGCCACGATTCCTCGAGCGACTCCGCGCGGTGGTCCCGGTGCTGGTGGCGGGTGCTGTGGGGGTCGGAGCACTGTGCGTGTGGCTGTTCACGCGTTGGGACACGATCCTCGGCTTCACGAGCACGGTATACCCGGGGGAGCGGCTGCAGCCCACGGGGCAGGGCGGGCTCGCGGAGTTCGCTGCGCTCCTGAGTGGTCCCTTCTCGCCGATCATCGGCCCGTCCGGCGGCGCGCCGTGGGGGATGAACAGTTCGGAGTCCTCGACGTTCCTGATCCCGGGTGTCTTCCTGCTGATCCCTCTGATCTGGCTCACGGTGAGGCGCGCCCGGCGCCGAGGCGGTCTGGATTGGCTGTCGATCGCGCTCGCCGCTGCGGCGTTGCTCTTTCTCGCCTACATCTTCATTCCCGGGTGGGATGCCATCTCGCACCTGCTCCTTCTCGATCGCACGACCTACGGCCGTATCAGGCTGGGATTCGGAGTGCTGAGCCTGGTCATCGTCGTCGTCCTCATCCGCCGGATCGCCGAGGAGCGTGCCGCGGGCCTGGAACTGCCTCGCTGGCCCGCGCTCGCGGCGGCTGCCGCTGCGGCGGCCGGACTCGGGGTCACCGCCCTGATCGGCGCCTCGGGGGAATTCAGTTTCCGGGCATTCGCAGCGGCCAGTCCCGTGGTCGCCGTCGCCACAGCCGTCTGCGTGGCATTGTTCGTGGTCAGTGTGTACCTGTTCGCTCGTGGCCATGCCGTTGCCGGTGCGGCACTCGTGCTGTTGGTCTCCCTGGCCTCTTCGCTGAACGTCAATCCGCTGTATCGCGGCGTGCTGGACCTCCGCGAGACCGATGCGGTGCAGGCCATCGAGAAGATCGATGCCGAGGATCAGGGAGACTGGGTCGGAATCGCGGAGACACCGCTGCCGACGATGATGCTGGTGCAAGCAGGCGTAGCGTCGTACAACGGCTTCCAGAGTGCTCCCTCACCGGAGATGTGGGACGAGATCGATCCCTCGGGCCGCAGCGAGGAAGAGTGGAATCGGCTGGCGAACGTGTCCTGGGTCGTCGGGGAAGGGGATCCTGATCCGCGCAACCCCGCTCCGGATCAGATCCAGCTGACCTTCGATTCGTGCGACGACTTCGCTCAAGAGAATGTCGAGTACGTCCTCTCGGAGAGCGATGTCGACCAGAGCTGTCTGCGACTCATCACGACGGTCACCGACGGGCCGACCGAGATGCGCATCTACGAGGTCGTTCCCGCCCCATGACGACGTCCGGGTGAGCGGCTGATGCCGCTCACCCGGAGCGTCATCAGTCGAGGAAGCCCGCCTTGCGACAGATGTCCTCGGCGATGACCAGGGCGCTCGTGGCCGCGGGTGACGGAGCATTCAGCACATGAACCTGCTGGGGAGCGAGCTCGAACAGGAAGTCGTCGACGAGCTTGCCGTTCTTCGCGATCGCCTGCGCGCGGATACCGGCGGGCGACGGGCTCAGGTCGCGCGCTTCGATGCCGGGTACCAGTCGAGAGAGACTGTCCGCGAACATCCTTCGCGAGAACGAGCGGAGGACCTCTGTGACGCCGACCGGAATGTTGTGCGAGGCCATCCGCAGGAAGCCGGGGTACGTGATGTCACCGAGTGCCTCGGGGATGTTGATCTTCGCCCAGCTGTAACTCTCCCGTCCGAGCGCAGTGACCGCGTTCGGGCCTGCATGGCGGCTGCCGTCGATCATCTTGGTGAGGTGGACACCGAGGAACGGGAGATCGGGGTCGGGCACCGGGTAGATCAGACCCTGCACGAGGTGCTCCTTCTCCGCCGAGAGATGGAAGTATTCGCCGCGGAACGGCACGATGCGTGCTGCGGGGCGCAACCCGGCGAGCTTCGCGACCTTGTCGCTGTGGAGACCGGCGCAGTTGATGAGGAAGTCGGCGCGGACTGTTCCCTTGGTGTGTTCGACGATCACTCGACCGTTCTCGTTCCGGATGGCCGTGGCCTGAGCGCCCAGGATCAGCTCGGCGCCGTGTTCTGCGGCCATCTCGGCGAGCCGTCGGCTCACCGCTCCGTAGTCGATGATCCCGGTGGTCTCCACCCGCAGCGCGGCCACGCAGGACACATGAGGCTCATAATCGTGTGCCTCAGCGGCGGAGAGCCATCGGGTCGGAACGCCGTTGGCCCCCGCGCGTCGCTCGAGTTCCTTGAGATTGGGGAGCTCGGACTCGTTGGTGGCGACGATGAGCTTGCCCGTGAACTCGTGGGGGATGTCGTGATCGACGGCGAACTGCCGCATGCTGGCATTGCCCTCGACGCACATCTTCGCCTTGAGTGAACCAGGCTTGTAGTAGGGGCCGGCGTGGATCACTCCGGAGTTGCGACCGGTCTGGTGCAGTGCCCAGGCATCTTCCTTCTCGAGCACGACGACGTGCTGCCCGGCTCGTGCCGCGCGTTCTGCGACCGCGAGGCCGACGATGCCTCCGCCGATGATGACGACGCTGGTTCCTGGCACGACAGATCTCCCTTGAAGACAACAATGAGTAGGATGGTGTGGTGTCGAATCCGGTGCACGCACCACGTTTCGATCCTACGGCTCAGTAGGCCGTGAACTCCCCGAACCCCACTTCAAGCGAAAGGCGAACGATGGCGCACACCGTCGCTCTCGGCGAACCGACTGTCGGACCAGAGGAGCTCGCGGCGGTTCAGCGCGTGTTCGATTCCGGATGGCTTTCGGGGGCTGGCCCCACCTGTCGCGAGTTCGAAGGACGTTTTGCGGAAGCCGTCGGGACCGCGCACGCGCTGGCGACGAGCAACTGCGGTTCAGCCCTCCACCTCGGCCTCGACGTGCTCGGTGTGAAGCCCGGTGACGAAGTCATCGTCGGCGACTACACATTCCCCGCCACCGGGCACTCGGTGCTCTGGACCGGCGCGAAGCCCGTCTTCGCCGATATCCGCCCCGATATCTGGTCGGCGGATCCCGCCTCCGTCGAGGCCTCGATCACAGAGCGCACCGTGGGAATCCTCGCTGTCGACGTCTTCGGACAGCCCGCCGACTACGACGAGCTGCGCGCGATCGCAGACAAGCACGGTCTCTTCCTGATGGAAGATGCCGCCTGCTCTGCCGGCGCCTCCTACAAGGGGCGCCCCGCCGGAAGCCTCGCCGATGTCGCCACCTTCAGCTTCCACGGTCGCAAGGGCATCACCGCAGGGGAGGGTGGTGCGCTCGTGACCGACCGCGCCGACCTCGCCGAGCATGCGCGCAAGCTGCACACGTACGGAATCGCTCCGGCTCTCTCGCGCGAGGGCAGCTCGGACCTTCCCATCCCGTCGTTCGACGAAGCCGGGTACAACTACCGGCTCTCCGACATCTCGGCCGGAATCATGCTCGCTCAGCTCGACCGTCTTCCGGGGCTCGTCGCACGACGCAACGAGATCGCCGCCGCGTATGCAGAGCGTCTGCGCGGCCTCGAGGGTGTCTCTGCGCCCGTCGCGCTCGACGACCGTGTGCACCCATGGCAGTCGTACGTGGTGACCCTCGACCACGGGATCGATCGCGGACTCGTCGCCACGCACCTTCGCCAGAACGGCGTCCAGTGCAATTTCGGCACCTACGCATCGCACATCCAGCCTGTGTACGGATTCGAGGGCACGCTGCCCGTCTCCGCCGATCTTTTCACGCGTCACCTCGCGATCCCCATGCACGCGAACCTCTCGGAGGCCGACGTCGATCGCGTCGTCGAGGTTCTCGCAGAAGCCATTCCGCTCGCGCGCTGACGCGACCGGACTTACCCGCACATCAGAAGGAGTATGCACGCAATGAGTGAGAAGAAGGTCTTCGTCGTCGGAGGCGCCGGATTCATCGGACTTCACGTGGTCGAGCGACTGCTCGACGAGGGATGGACCGTCCGTATCTTCGACAACATGTGGCGCGGTGACCGTGACGCGGCGAACGAGCTGACCAAGACCGGCCGGGTCGACGTCATCGACCAGGACATCCGAAACGGTGCCGCGGTTCGGGCTGCCATGGAGGGTTACGACCATGTCATCAACCTCGCAGCCGACTCGATCAACAAGTCGGTCGCAGACCCGTATTCCTCGTTCGACACCAACGTCGTGGGAATGCACAACGTCATCGCATCGGCGTCCGACCTCGGCGTGAAGCGGATCGTCATCGCCTCCAGCGCCTCGGTCTACGGCGACCCCGAGAAGCTTCCGATGCACGAGGACGACAAGCTCAGCCCGCTGACGCCGTACTGCATCGGCAAGCGCACAGCCGAGGACATCCTCGGTTACTACGGACGCCAGAAGGGGCTTCCCTGGATCGCACTGCGCTTCTTCAACGTCTACGGCGAAGGACAGAAGACGACCGCTTACTACACCTCGGTCATCAACCACTTCGTCAACCGGCTCAAGAACGGCGAGGCTCCGGT
>Ga0308166_1003730_pt1 | contig 12702 bp, 9 predicted proteins | sample PhyCR2_2_FD_202137 | JGI IMG/M metagenome (GOLD analysis project Ga0308166, IMG submission 202137) | Phyllosphere microbial communities from UC Gill Tract Community Farm, Albany, California, United States - DLSLCC.R2 | ecosystem: Host-associated > Plants > Phyllosphere > Unclassified | place... | reverse complement strand
CACCGACGATTGGCAGGGGGCGAGAACCACGACACTGACGATCGATGGGGCGACGGGCTGGGCAACGGAGTACGCGGTCCGCTTCGATCGCACCGATGGGGATGTGGGCGACATGGCACCGGACGACGCGCCGGACATCCACCGAACGTTCACGGTGGCGATCATCGACGCGATTCCGTAGCTGCGGTCCCGACCGTTCATGAGCCCGGCATCGACAGTGATGCCGGGCTCCTGTCACGCGTTGCCGGCGCCCGATGTCGGACGCCGAAAGTAGACTCGGAGGCATGGCATCCGACTCCTTCGTCCACCTGCACGTGCACAGCGAGTACTCGATGCTCGACGGAGCGGCGAAGATCGCGGCGATGACGCAGGCCGCCGCGGATTACGACATGCCGGCCATCGCTGTGACCGATCATGGCAACACGTTCGCGGCTTTCGAGTTCTACAAGGCGGCGAACGCCGCGGGCGTCAAGCCGATCATCGGGCTCGAGGCGTATGTCACCCCGGGCACGCATCGCAGCGACAAGACGCGTGTGCAATGGGGCTCGCCCGATCAGAAGAGCGACGATGTGTCGGGTTCGGGCGCGTACACCCACATGACCATGTGGAGTGAGAGCACGCAGGGGATGCACAACCTCTTCCGGCTCAGCTCCCTGTCGAGCATGGAGGGCTACTACTTCAAGCCCCGCATGGACCGGGAACTCCTGCAGACCTACGGCAAGGGTCTGATCGCCACGACCGGATGCCCGTCGGGCGAGATCCAGACCCGGCTGCGCCTCGGCCAGTACGACGCGGCTCGCGCGGCGGCGGCGGAGTTCCAAGATCTGTTCGGCAAGGAGAACTACTTCGCCGAGATCATGGATCACGGCCTCTCCATCGAGCGTCGGGTCATGACCGATCTGATCCGCCTCGCCAAAGACCTGAGCATCCCCCTCGTCGGCACCAACGACTCGCACTACACGCATCAACATGAGGCCGACGCGCACGAAGCGCTGTTGTGCGTGCAGTCGGGCTCGACGCTCGACGATCCGAATCGCTTCAAGTTCGACGGCGACGGCTATTACATCAAGACGGCCGCCGAGATGCGTCAACTGTTCCGCGACCACCCCGAGGCCTGCGACAACACGCTGCTCATCGCCGAACGCTGCGAGGTCGAGTTCAACACCGCGGCGAACTACATGCCGCGGTTCCCCGTTCCCGACGGCGAGACGGAGGACAGCTGGCTCATCAAGGAGGTCGAAGCCGGCCTCCACTACCGATACCCGAACGGCATCCCCGACAAGGTACGCAAGCAGGCCGAGTACGAGACCGGGATCATCCTTCAGATGGGATTCCCGGGCTACTTCCTCGTCGTCGCCGACTTCATCAACTGGGCGAAGGACAACGGCATCCGCGTCGGTCCCGGTCGCGGTTCCGGTGCCGGATCCATGGTCGCCTACGCCATGAAGATCACAGACCTCGATCCTCTCGAGCACGGTCTCATCTTCGAGCGGTTCCTCAACCCCGATCGCGTCTCGATGCCCGACTTCGACGTCGACTTCGATGACCGTCGTCGTGGCGAGGTCATCGACTACGTGACCAAGAAGTACGGATCCGAGCGTGTCGCTCAGATCGTCACGTACGGCACGATCAAGTCGAAGCAGGCATTGAAGGATGCTGGGCGAGTGCTCGGCTTCCCCTTCAGCATGGGCGAGCGTCTGACGAAGGCGATGCCGCCGCCCGTCATGGGCAAGGACATGCCGCTCGACGGCATGTTCGACTCTGCGCACCCCCGTTACAAAGAGGCGAGCGAGTTCCGTGCGCTGATCGAGACCGATCCCGAGGCGAAGACGGTGTTCGATCGCGCCCTCGGGTTGGAAGGGCTCAAGCGCCAGTGGGGCGTCCACGCCGCCGGTGTGATCATGTCGTCGGAGCCGCTGCTCGACATCATCCCGATCATGCGTCGCGAGCAGGACGGTCAGATCGTCACGCAGTTCGACTACCCGTCCTGCGAGTCGCTCGGCCTGATCAAGATGGACTTCCTGGGGTTGCGAAACCTCACGATCATCTCCGACGCTCTCGACAACATCCGCACCAACAGGGGAGAGGAGCTCGACCTCGAGCACCTCGAGCTCGACGACCGCGGGGCCTACGAGCTGCTCGGCCGCGGTGAGTCGCTCGGAGTCTTCCAGCTCGACGGCGGGCCCATGCGCGCGCTCATGCGTCTCATGCGACCAGACAACTTCGGCGACATCTCGGCTCTCATCGCCCTCTACCGTCCCGGTCCGATGGGTGCGAACTCGCACACGAACTACGCGCTGCGCAAGAACGGGCAGCAGCCGATCACGCCGATCCATCCGGAGTTCACCGAGTCGCTCGCAGACATCCTCGACGAGTCCTACGGCCTGATCATCTATCAGGAGCAGGTCATGGCCATCGCTCAACGCGTGGCCGGGTTCTCGCTCGGTCAGGCCGACATCCTCCGCCGAGCGATGGGAAAGAAGAAGAAGTCCGAGCTGGACAAGCAGTTCGAAGGCTTCCAGGCCGGTATGCACGCGAACGGCTACTCCGACGGAGCAGTCAACGCCATCTGGGAGATCCTGCTCCCGTTCTCCGACTACGCCTTCAACAAGGCTCACTCGGCCGCTTACGGCGTGGTGTCCTACTGGACCGCATATCTCAAGGCGCACTATCCCGCCGAGTACATGGCCGCGCTGCTCACCAGCGTCGGCGACTCGAAGGACAAGATGGCGCTGTACCTGAACGAGTGTCGACGAATGGGCATCAAGGTGCTCCCGCCGGACGTCTCCGAATCGATCAACTACTTCGCCGCCGTCGGCGATGACATCCGGTTCGGGCTCGGCGCCGTGCGCAACGTCGGCAGCAACGTCGTCGAGGGCATCGTGAAGTCGCGGAAGGACGAGCGGTTCACCTCGTTCCATCACTTCCTCGACAAGGTGCCGCTGCACGTCTCCAACAAGCGCACTGTGGAGTCATTGATCAAGGCGGGCGCCTTCGATTCGATGGGCGACTCGCGCCGGGCACTCCTGGAGATCCACGAGGACGCTGTCGAGGCGGCGGTGGATCGCAAGCGGAACGAAGCGCAGGGCGCGATCGGCTTCGACTTCGACAGCCTGTACGAGGGCATGGACGAGGCGGCGCCGGCCAAGGTGCCCCCGCGACCCGAGTGGATCAAGAAGGACAAGCTCGCATTCGAGCGCGAGATGCTCGGCCTGTACGTCTCCGACCATCCGCTCGCGGGGCTCGAAGTGCCTCTCGCGAAGCACGCGTCGATCTCGATCCATGACCTCATCAACTCCGAGGACATGCAGGACGGCGACCAGGTCACCGTCGCCGGACTCGTCACGAGCGTCCAGCACCGCGTCGCGAAGGCCAGCGGAAATCCGTACGGCATGATCACGGTCGAGGACTTCAACGGCGAGGTGACGGTCATGTTCATGGGCAAGACCTACACCGAGTTCCAGCACATCCTCCAGCAGGACTCGATCCTGGCCGTCCGTGGACGCGTCTCGAAGCGCGACGACGGGCTCAACCTCCATGCGCAATCGGCGTTCGCTCCCGACATCGGTTCCTTCGATGCGGCGGGGCCCCTCGCGCTGGTGCTCGCAGAGCAGAGAGCGACCGAGAGAGTCATGAGCGAGCTCGCCGAGGTCTTGCGCCGACACAACGGAGACACCGAAGTGGTGCTGCGAGTGCACCGTGGCGGCACGGCGAAGGTGTTCGACGTCCCGATGCCCGTGAAGGTGTCCGCCGACCTGTTCGGTGATCTCAAATCACTTCTCGGGCCCAGCTGCCTCGGCTGATCCGAGCCCATACACGAGTCGCCCGATGACGTCCTCCCGGGTGCACCGGGTAGTATCAGGACGCGTTCGGGTGCGGGGCGTCAGAGGCTCTGCACCGTGGCGAAAGGACCCCCCATGAGCACGGAATCCCCCTTCCTGAACAGCGATGGCTCGGATGCAGACGGTGCAGTCGCGGCCCACGACTCCACGGTCGACGAGGTCTTCTCCGACGACGACGGTGTCCTCTACGACGACGAGGTGACGCCGGAGTTCGGCATCCTCGGATTCACCCTGCGTGAGCTGCTCATCGTCGGCGTCTGGCTCGTCGCGTTCATCTCCTCGTTCTTCCCGCATGCGGTCGATTCTTCGATCTGGGGCACCGGCATTCAATGGCTTCTGCCTATCGGTGTGCCCACGGTGGCGGTCTTCCTGCTGATCCTGCGTCGCTTCTCACCGGACGGCATCCGCCGTGTCGGATCCCTCGGAATCGATCAGTTCGCCTCCGTCGCCTTCTCGGTCGCCGCCGTCTACTGGCTCGGAGCGCTGTGGAATGCCGTCGCATTCGCCATCGAGTTCGGCGTCTTCGCTCTCTCATGGAGCGGCATCGTCCAGCTCCTCGCGTCGCTCGCACTCGTCGCTCTCACCGTCTTCGCACCGCTGATCCCCGGACTCAGAGAGGACTTCCACGGCCGGCTGGTCACCCTCGCGCACCGTAACGCGAACCCCGTACGCCCGGTCATCGCGAGGCCTCGGCCCGTGCCGGCGGCGAACGAGACCCCGGTGCCGACCTCGGGATCCGCCGACGACTCCGCTCCTGGTGCAACCCGCGCGACGACGGGCCACACGCCCGAGACGACGGGCCACACGCCCGAGACGACGGGCCACACGCCCGAGACGACGGAGTACACGCCCGAGACGACGGAGCGGTATGAGACCGAGCGGTACGCGCCGGAGTCGACCGCCGCGCACGAGCCCGTTTCCCTCGCCGAGGTGCCGCCGCACACCACCCAGGCCTTCCCCGCAGCCGGACTCGATGTCGAGCTGTCCGGACAGCAGGCGACCGATGAGGTCGCTCGGCTCGACCTCGCAGAACAGGTGCCGCTCGCCGCACACGCCTCCGGTGGCGGGACCGGCACAGAGCAGGCGACGTCCGATGAGGACTACGCCCCGGCATACTCTCGTAGCAATCGGGGCCAGGAGCCTGAGATCGTGTCGGACACCGGCAGCATCGAATCGCTCCTGGGGGCCACGGCTCAAGAGATCTCGTCTCCCGAGACCACCGCGTTCCCCGCTGCCGACGACCACGCGGGTGGTCGCGCAGACGACGCGTACGAAGCGGCCCCTGCCGCGCAGCCGTTCTGGATACTCGCTCCGACCGAGCGCGACGTACACGACGAACGAGGCGACGCGATCTTCCAGATCGGTCCGCATGCCTGGGCTCTCGTCATCGAAGACCGTGGCGGTGCGTACGTCGTCCGACACGACGACGGCCGCATCGGCTACCTGCACGACATCGCAGACATCACGAAGGGCTGATCTTGCGCACGATCGATCTGCGGGGGCGCGAGCTCTCGCCGGCTGACATGCTCGCGGCCGTGCCGCGAGCCACACAGGCACGCGCCGAGGCGCTCGACACGGCGGCGCGGATCGTCGAGGACGTGCGCATGCGCGGCGAAGAGGCGCTCCGTGAGCAGGCTGACAGCTTCGACCGCGTCTCCGGGCACGAGCTCCGGGTGCCCGCCCAGCACATCGCCGAAGCGCTCGAGGTGCTGGCCCCCGAGGTTCGCGCTGCACTCGAGGAAGCGATCCGTCGAGTGCGCATAGCCTCGGCGGCCCAGGTCCCCGCCCCCCAGGTCACCCAGATCGGTGCGGGCGCCACGATCGCGCAGCGGTGGCAGCCGGTGCACCGGGCCGGTGTCTACATCCCCGGAGGCAAGGCGGTCTATCCGTCGAGTGTGATCATGAACGTCGTGCCGGCGCAGGTGGCCGGAGTCGAGCAGATCGCTCTCGCATCCCCTCCGCAGGACGATCAGGACGGACGCGTCCACCCGACGATCCTCGCTGCGGCCGGACTCCTCGGCATCACAGAGGTCTATGCGATGGGCGGGGCGGGTGCCATCGGGGCGTTCGCCTATGGTGTCGCCGGCATCGGTCTCGACCCGGTCGACGTGCTCTCCGGCCCGGGCAACAACTATGTCGCCTCCGCGAAGAGGGCCGTGGCAGGCGTCGTGGGCACAGACTCGGAGGCCGGAGCCACCGAGATCCTCGTCGTCGCGGACTCGGCAGCGGACCCGCGACTGATCGCCGCCGACCTCGTGAGCCAGGCGGAGCACGACGAGCAGGCGTCAGCTGTCCTCGTGACCGACTCGGAGGAGCTCGCAGACCGCGTGGTGTCCGAGGTCGCCCGGCAGGCCGCCTCGACACGCCACGCCACCCGTGTCGCGGCGGCGCTCGACGGCCCGCAGTCCGCGATCGTTCTCGTCGACGACCGCGCCATGGCGACCGCATTCAGCAATGCGTACGCGCCGGAGCACCTGGAGCTGCACCTGGAGGATGCCGAGAGTGCGGCCGACGCTTTCACCAGTGCCGGTGCGGTCTTCGTGGGGGACCACACACCCGTGAGCCTGGGCGACTACATGGCGGGCAGCAACCACGTCTTGCCCACCGGAGGACAGGCGCGCTACGCGCCCGGCCTCGGCGCCTACACCTTCCTCCGCCCGCAGCAGGTGATCACGTACGATCGCGCCGCCCTCGCCGAAGTCCGCGCCGGAGTCGTCGCACTCGCCGACACCGAGGTGCTTCCCGCGCACGGCGAGGCGATCGAGGCGCGTTTCACGGCGTAGGATCGGTCAGATGCACTGCCCCTTCTGCCGTCACTCGGACTCCCGGGTCATCGATTCCCGCACCAGCGACGACGGTCTGTCGATCCGCAGACGACGGCAGTGCCCCGAGTGCGGCGGCCGGTTCACGACGACCGAGACGGCCAGCCTCAACGTGATCAAGCGGTCGGGGGTCATGGAGCCCTTCAGCCGTGAGAAGGTCATCTCCGGCGTGCGCAAGGCCTGCCAGGGCCGGCCGGTGACCGAGGCGGACCTGGCCATCCTCGCCCAGCGGGTGGAGGAGGCCGTGCGGCAGACCGGTGTCTCGCAGCTCGACACGAATGAGATCGGGCTCGCGATCCTCGGCCCGCTCCGCGATCTCGACGAGGTCGCCTACCTGCGGTTCGCGAGCGTCTATCAGGCGTTCGATTCGCTCGAGGACTTCGAGAGCGCGATCACCGATCTCCGCGCCGACCACGTGAAGCCGGCGCCCGTCGACCGGTAATCTGGCAGGGATGTATCCGCTGCTCTTTCGCGCTGTCCTGTCGCGCTTCGACCCCGAATTCGCCCATCACGCCGGAATGGCGGTGATCCGCGTGCTCGGCGTGCCGCCGTTCTCCTGGGCGACGCGCGCGCTCACCAAGCCCGACCCATCACTGCGCGTCGACGCGCTCGGACTGACCTTCTCGTCGCCGTTCGGCATCGCCGCAGGCTTCGACAAGAACGCGATCGGTGTGCGCGGGCTCGCTGCACTCGGATTCGGACACGTCGAGGTGGGGACGGTGACCGCGATTCCGCAGGAGGGCAACCCCAGGCCGCGGCTGTTCCGGCTCGTCGCCGACCGGGCCGTCATCAATCGCATGGGCTTCAACAACGAGGGTGCGGATGCGGCGGCGCGGCGACTCGCGAAGCTGCGAAGAGGAGCGCCGGACACCGTGATCGGCGTCAACATCGGCAAGAGCCGGGTCGTCGACGTCGAGGATGCGACAGCCGATTACGTCGCCTCCGCGACCAGGCTCGCACCGCTCGCCGACTATCTGGCGGTCAATGTCTCGTCGCCCAACACGCCAGGCCTGCGCGGTCTCCAGGCCGTCGAGACTCTGGCGCCGTTGTTGAGGGCGGTGCGTACGGCGTCAGGATCCACGCCGTTGCTGGTCAAGATCGCCCCCGATCTTCCCGACGACGAGATCACGGCGATCGCAAAGCTCGCCGTGGACGAGGGACTCGCGGGGATCATCGCGCACAACACGACGATCAGCCGGGAAGGGCTCACCACGGACGCTGCGACCGTCGAGGCGGCCGGAGTCGGCGGTCTCTCGGGTGCTCCGCTCAAGGAGCGTTCGCTGCAGGTACTCAGACTCGTCCGCACCGCGGTCCCCGAGGATTTCTGTGTGATCGCGGTCGGGGGAGTGGAGACACCCTCCGACGTGCAGGAGCGACTCGCCGCCGGGGCGACCCTCGTGCAGGGGTACACGGCCTTCCTCTATCGCGGGCCGTTCTGGGGACGAGAGATCAATCGGGGCCTCGTTCGCCGCTGACATCACCCGATACGCAGAAGAGGCGTCTCGTGCTCGTGAGAGCAGGAGACGCCTCTTGCGAACGACGATGCGTCAGGCGGGGTAGTCGCCGCGCTTGACCTGGGCCTTCGGCAGGCGCATGAAACGCATCTGCAGTGACCGCATCGCTGCGTACCAGCCGAGGCCGCGCTCCATGCGCTCCTGGCCGAACTTCGCAGCGACCTTGCGCTTGACGCGGAAGCCGAGCAGGACCATGCCGCCGATCGCGAGGATGAGGTAGGCCATCATCACCAGGTATGCCCAACCGGCGATGGCGAACCCGCCGATCGCGAGGTTGGCGGGCAGCAGCGAGACGAGAATGACGAGAACCATCACGCCCATCACGAACTCTGCGGGGTGCCATCCGGCGTCCACGTAGTCACGCACCCAGCGACGCTGCGGACCCTTGTCGCGTGCAGGGAGGAACTTCTCCTCTCCGGCGGCGAGACCGGCCTGCGCGCGGTTGCGTCGCTCATTGAGCTCGGCACGTGCCGCAGCCTTGGCCTCCTTGGTGTTCGCGACGAGCGGGCGACGACGCGCTGCCTCCTGCTCGGCCCGGGTCGGCGTCGCGCGTCCCTTGCCCGAGCCTGGCGTCTCGGAGGCGTCGTCGTTCGTCGGAGGGGAGACAGGGGAAGTGGCCACGAGGTTCCTCGGTTCGGTGAAGGTGGATCACCTTAAGATTACTCGCATGACATCTCCTGCCCAGCCCGGTGACCAGAATCCGTCCAGCGACCGCGAGCCGGCCGTCCTCGAAGCGGCATCGACGGGCTTCCCCGCGGCACTGAGCGACCTCGGTCGGCTCGTGCGCATCCCCGGCATGGCCTGGCCTGCTTTCGACCAGACGCAGCTCGAGCGGAGCTCGGAGGCCGTTGCCGCACTCGCGACCGAGACCGGTGTCTTCGACGAGGTGCGCATCCTCCGGGCGGCGATCCCCGGAACCGACGAGCACGGGCAGCCGGCTGTGCTCGCCACGCGTGCCGCACGCAACGGCAAGCCCACCATCCTGCTCTATGCGCACCACGACGTGCAGCCTCCCGGTGACGACGCGCTGTGGGAGACGCCGCCGTTCGAGCCCACCGTTCGTGACGGACGCCTGTACGGGCGCGGAGCAGCCGATGACAAAGCAGGCATCATGGCGCACATCGCCTCGATCCGTGCGGTCGCGGAGGTGATCGGTGACGATCTCGAACTCGGGATCGCGATGTTCATCGAGGGCGAGGAGGAATACGGGTCGCGCTCGTTCGCCCAGTTCCTCTCGGACAACAAGGAGGCGCTGCGCGCAGACGCGATCGTGGTCGCGGATTCCGGAAACTGGGATTCGGTCACACCGGGACTGACGGTGTCTCTGCGCGGAAACGCGCGGTTCACCCTGCGGGTGCGCACCCTGGACCACGCCTCCCATTCGGGGATGTTCGGCGGAGCGGTGCCGGACGCGATGATGGCGACGGTCAAGATGCTCTCCACGCTCTGGGATGAGGATGGCTCCGTCGCGGTCGAAGGCATGACCGAGCGGGATGCTCCCACGCCCGAGTACAGCGAGGAGACCCTCCGCGATGAGGCGGGGCTGCTGCCCGGCACCTCTCCGATCGGGAACGGCACGATCCTCAGCCGGATCTGGAACAAGCCCGCCGTCACGGTCATCGGCATCGACGCGACGAGCGTCGAGGCGGCGTCCAACACACTCCTGCCCGAGGTCACCGTCGTCGTGAGCGCCCGCGTCGCCCCCGGCCAGTCCGGCGAGGAGGCGTATGCCGCGCTGGAGTCACACCTGCGCGCGCACGCGCCGTTCGGGGCGGAGCTGACGTTCTCCGACGTGGACCTGGGCAACGGGTTCCTGGTGGACACGAGCGGATGGGCGGTCGCGCTCACGCGCGACGCGATGCGCGACGGTTACGGTGTCGCTCCGATCGACCTCGGTGTGGGCGGATCCATCCCGTTCATCGCCGACCTCGTGCGCGAGTTCCCCGCCGCGCAGATCCTGGTGACGGGGGTGGAGGACCCGCACTCCCGCGCGCACAGTCCCAACGAATCCCTGCACCTCGACACCTTCCGCCATGCGGTCGCCACCGAGGCGCTTCTCCTCTCCCGCATGAACGACATCATCATCTGAGTCCGTTCCGCCCGCCGGAGGGTAAAATCGAGATACCAGCCGTGCGAGCGCGGCCCGTCACAAGGAGCGACATGAGCGACACCACACTGACTTCCGCAGAGACCACCCAGGCGCACGGCGTGAAGCTGACCGACGCCGCGGCCACGAAGGTCAAGAACCTCCTCGAGCAGGAGGGCCGCGACGACCTGCGTCTGCGCGTCGCCGTCCAGCCCGGCGGATGCTCCGGCCTGATCTACCAGCTCTACTTCGACGAGCGATTCCTCGAGGGTGACGAGACCGTCGACTTCGACGGTGTCGAGGTCATCATCGACAACATGAGCGTCCCGTACCTCGACGGCGCATCGATCGACTTCAAGGACACGATCTCGGAGCAGGGCTTCACGATCGACAACCCCAACGCCGCAGGCAGCTGCGCCTGCGGAGACAGCTTCCACTGATCCGAAACCCCTCCGCCAACCTGCGTGGTTGGCATGAATCAGGTGTGAGGTTGCCCTAGACTTGGGTGTGCCCTGTCCGCAATCTGAAAGGTGCATCGTGCCCTCGAAACGCCGCCTTCGTTGGGCCGCTCTTCCTCTGGGAGTAGCGGCAGCCGTGGCCCTGGCGGGATGTACTGCCACTGAGCTGAACGGTTACCTCCCGGGCTTCGTGGAGGGTGAGCCTGCGGCCACCAACCAGACCGAGCGCGTGTCCTCGCTCTGGGTGAACTCCTGGATCGTCCTCCTCGCCGTCGGCGTGATCACCTGGGGCCTGATGGCCTGGGCCGCGATCGCCTACCGTCGCCGCAAGGGACAGACCGGCCTGCCGGTGCAGATGCGCTACAACATGCCGATCGAGATCTTCTACACGATCGTGCCGCTCATCCTGGTGCTGGGAATGTTCTTCTTCACCGCTCGTGATCAGAGCGCGATCGAGGCGAAGTGGGATGACCCCGACGTCGAGATCACCGCGATCGCGAAGCAGTGGGCGTGGGACTTCCAGTACGACGGTGAAGAAGAGGACAACTCCGACGCCGTCTGGACCATGGGCATCCAGGCTCAGCCCGACGCCGCAGGCAACATCGACCAGGCGCAGCTTCCCACCCTCGTTCTGCCGGTCGATCAGAAGGTCACCATCAACCTGCAGTCGCGCGACGTCATCCACTCGTTCTGGATCATCGACTTCCTGTACAAGAAGGACATGTACATCGGGAAGGACAATTCCTGGTCCTTCATCCCGACGCGCGTCGGCGAGTACGCCGGCAAGTGCGCCGAGCTGTGTGGCGAGTACCACTCGATGATGCTGTTCAACGTCAAGGTCGTCGAGCAGGACGAATACGACGCCTACCTCCAGTCGCTCGAGGAGGAAGGCAACACCGGCGACATCACGGATGCATACGACCGTCTGTCGAACTTCCCGGGCACCACCGCAACGACCGACTCCGAGGAAGGAGAGGAGTAAGCCATGTCGACAACTGAAGCCCCCCGCACCGACGAGGCCCCCCGCTCCCGACCCACGACTCTGCCCGCACGCCAGGCCGCTCTCATGAGCTCCTCGCGCGTCGAGCAGAAGGGCAACATCGTCGTCAAGTGGATCACCTCCACCGACCACAAGACGATCGGGTACATGTACCTCATCGCGTCGGTGCTGTTCTTCCTCCTCGGCGGTGTGATGGCCCTCGTCATCCGCGCAGAGCTGTTCGCTCCCGGGATGCAGATCATCCCGACGAAGGAGCAGTACAACCAGCTCTTCACGATGCACGGCACGATCATGCTGCTGATGTTCGCGACGCCGCTCTTCGCCGGCTTCGCGAACGCGATCCTGCCGCTGCAGCTCGGAGCCCCCGACGTCGCGTTCCCACGTCTGAACGCGTTCGCTTTCTGGCTGTTCCTCTTCGGTTCCACGATCGCCGTCGCCGGCTTCCTCACTCCTCAGGGTGCGGCATCCTTCGGCTGGTTCGCCTATCAGCCCCTCGCGAGCGCGTCGTTCTCGCCGGGTGCGGGCGGAAACCTGTGGATGGTCGGCCTCGGAATCTCCGGGTTCGGCACCATTCTCGGTGCGGTGAACTTCATCACCACGGTGATCACGATGCGCGCGCCCGGCATGACGATGTGGCGCATGCCGATCTTCTCGTGGAACACGCTCATCACGAGCCTCCTCATCCTGATGGCCTTCCCGGTGCTCGCCGCAGCGATCTTCGCCGCGGCCGCCGACAGAATCCTCGGCGCTCACATCTACGACCCGGCCAACGGCGGGGTCCTGCTCTGGCAGCACCTGTTCTGGTTCTTCGGTCACCCGGAGGTCTACATCATCGCCCTGCCGTTCTTCGGCATCGTGTCGGAGATCTTCCCTGTCTTCAGCCGCAAGCCGATCTTCGGGTACAAGACCCTCGTCTACGCGACGATCGCGATCGCGGCGCTCTCGGTCGCAGTGTGGGCTCACCACATGTACGTGACGGG
>Ga0308166_1003727_pt1 | contig 12711 bp, 8 predicted proteins | sample PhyCR2_2_FD_202137 | JGI IMG/M metagenome (GOLD analysis project Ga0308166, IMG submission 202137) | Phyllosphere microbial communities from UC Gill Tract Community Farm, Albany, California, United States - DLSLCC.R2 | ecosystem: Host-associated > Plants > Phyllosphere > Unclassified | place... | reverse complement strand
GACCAGCTCAGTGGTCTCGATCTCGTCACCGATCTGGATGTCGTTGAACTTGCCGAGGCCGATACCGGCCTCGTAGTCCGTGCGCACCTCGGTGACGTCGTCCTTGAAGCGACGCAGCGACTCGATGGCGAGGCCATCGGCGATCACCACACCGTCGCGGATGACGCGAGCCTTGGCGTTTCGCGTGATCGTTCCCGAGCGCACGATGACACCGGCGATGTTGCCGAACTTCGAGGAGCGGAACACCTCGCGGATCTCGGCGACACCCGACTGGACCTCTTCGTACTCCGGCTTGAGCATGCCCTTGAGCGAGCTCTCGATCTCGTCGATCGCGTTGTAGATGACCGAGTAGAACCGGATGTCGACGCCTTCACGCTGAGCGCGCTCACGCGCCTTCGTGTCGGGGCGGACGTTGAAGCCCACGATGATCGCGTTGTCGATCGTCGCGAGGTTGACGTCGGACTCCGTGATCGCACCGACACCCCGGTGGATGATGCGGAGCTGCACCGAGTCGTCGACCTCGATCTTGAGCAGCGACTCCTCGAGTGCCTCGACAGCACCCGAGACGTCACCCTTGATGATGAGGTTGAGCGACTCGACCTTGCCCTCTTCGAGCGCACGGGTGAAGTCCTCGAGCGAGATGCGCTTGCGGGCCTTGGCCAGCTGGGCGTTGCGCTCGACCGCTTCACGCTTCTCAGCGATCTGGCGGGCCATACGGTCCTCTTCCGTGACGATGAAGACGTCGCCGGCACGCGGCACCGAGTTCAGACCCTGCACCTGCACCGGACGCGACGGGTAGGCCTCGAGGACCTGCTCGCCGTTCTCGTCTGCCATCGCACGCACCCGGCCGTAGGCCGTTCCGGCGACGATCGCATCTCCGATGCGCAGCGTTCCCGACTGGATCAGCACCGTCGCGACGGAACCGCGACCCTTGTCGAGCTTCGCCTCGATGGCGACACCGCGAGCAGCCTTGTTCGGGTTGGCCGTGAGGTCCAGACCCGCGTCAGCCGTCAGGAGCACCGCATCGAGGAGTTCCTGGATGCCGGTGTTGGCCCGTGCCGACACGTCGACGAACATGACGTCTCCGCCGTACTCCTCGGCGACCAGACCGTATTCGGTGAGCTGCTGACGAACCTTGGCAGGGTTGGCGTCGGGCTTGTCGACCTTGTTCACCGCGACCACGATCGGCACGTTCGCCGCCTGTGCGTGGTTGAGTGCCTCGACCGTCTGGGGCATGATGCCGTCATCGGCGGCGACCACGAGGATCGCAAGGTCGGTGACCTGCGCTCCACGAGCACGCATGGCGGTGAACGCCTCGTGACCCGGGGTGTCGATGAAGGTGATGGCACGCTCGATGCCCTCGTGCTCCGTCCACACCTGGTACGCACCGATGTGCTGGGTGATGCCACCGGCCTCACCCTCGATGACGTTGGTCTGTCGGATCGCGTCGAGGAGTCGGGTCTTACCGTGATCGACGTGACCCATGACGGTGACCACCGGGGGACGGATCTCGAGGTCGTCCTCGCTCTCCTCCTCGAGCTCCTGCTCGAGGTTGAGACCGAAGCCCTCGAGGAGCTCCTTGTCCTCGTCCTCGGGCGAGACCATCTGGATCTTGTAGCCGAGCTCGGCACCCAGGACCTCGAACGTCGCCTCGTCCAGCGACTCGGTGGCCGTGGCCATCTCGCCGAGGTTGAAGAGGATCGTCACGAGGGTTCCGGGCTGAACCGTGTAACCGGTCAGCGTCTCGATCTTGTCGGCGAAGTCCGCGATGGACGCACCACGGCGCATGCGGATGATCTCCCCGTTACCGCGGGTGACATTGACGCCACCGACGACCGGGGCGCTCCGCATCTCGAATTCCTGCCGCTTCGCCCGCCGCGACTTGCGCTGCTTGCTCTTGCCGCCACCCTTGCCGAACGCACCAGCGGTGCCTCCACCAGGGCCGCGACCGCGACCTCCGCCGCCACCGGGGCGACCCGCGAAGCCACCGCCTGGGCGGGCACCGGGGCCTGCACCGGGTCCACCGGCACCGCCGGGACGACCGGGACCACCAGGACGCTGCTGGAACGGTGCGCCACCGGGACGACCACCCTGACCGCCGCGCGGAGCGCCGGGACGGGGGGAACCGGGACGAGGCGCACCCGGACGCGGGGCGCCGGGACGCGGAGCCTGCGGACGCGGGATGTTACCCGGAGTCGGGCGCTGGCCCATGCCCTGCGCCGAGGCGAAGGGATTGTTCCCCGGACGAGGACCGCTGGGACGCTGTCCCATGCCCTGCGCCGAGGAGAACGGGTTGTTGCCGGGGCGCGGGGCACCGGGCTTCGGAGCTCCGCCGTCGTTCGACTTCGGAGCAGCGGGGCCGGGTGTCGCCGCTGCCGGAGCAGCGGGTTCAGCCGGAGCCTCTGCTGCCGGAGCCGCGACAGGCGCTTCCGGCGCGGGGGCCGGCTTGGGGCCGGGCTTCGGACCGGGAGTCGGTGCACCGGAACCGGGCTTGGCGGCACCGGGCTTGGCGGCACCGGACTTGGCAGCACCGGGCGTCGCCGCACCGGACTTGGCAGCACCGGGCTTGGCAGCACCGGGCGTCGCCGCAGCAGGCTTTGCTGCGGCAGTGGGTGCGGCGTCGCCGGACGACTTCAGCGAAGCGTCCGACTCGATGGCAGCGCGCAGCTTGCGCGCAACCGGAGGTTCGATGGTCGAAGAGGGGCTCTTGACGAACTCACCGAGTTCCTTGAGCTTTGCAAGTGCGATCTTGCTGTCGACGCCGAGTTCAGCGGCGATCTCATGTACGCGTGGTTTACCAGCCACAATTCTCCTGTCTGGGGTCGGTCCACCCAGACAGGGCAGACCACTAGTCGCGGACGGGTCTCATTTCGAGCCGTTCACTTTGTTTCCATAGCCGTTCAGCCTTTGTTTCTTGGTGGGTGCTGTTCGATGTTCCGCGTGTCCAGATCGCTGGACACGCGCAGTGCTCTTCCGAAAGCCCGACGCCGCAGAGCGGCATCCATGCATTCCGGTGTCGGATGAACCCACGCGCCTCGCCCCGGCAGGACGGCGCCCTCATCGACGATGAGGGTCTCGTTCTGGGCCACCACTCTGAGAAGAGCGGCACGGGGAGCACGCGTGCGACAGCCGACGCACGTTCGTACGGGTTCCATCTTACACCTGTGTTCCCGTCCGACTCGCGCGAGGGGCGCGAGTCGGACGTGACGAGCGGTCAGTCCAGGACGCTGTCGGGCTGGATGTCGATCTTCGCGCCGGTGAGCTTGGCGGCGAGGCGGGCGTTCTGCCCCTCCTTGCCGATAGCGAGCGAGAGCTGATAGTCGGGAACCAGAGCGCGCACCGCCTTCGTGTTCGCATCGAGGATGAACGCGCTCGTCACCTTGGCCGGAGACAGGGCGTTCGCGACGAAGGGCGCGAGTTCCGGGTCGTAGTCGACGATGTCGATCTTCTCCCCCGCGAGCTCTTCGGTGACGGCACGCACGCGGCGGCCCATCTCACCGATGCAGGCGCCCTTGGCGTTGATGGCCGGGTCGTTCGCGCGGACGGCGATCTTCGTGCGGTGACCGGCTTCGCGGGCCAGCGACACGATCTCGACGAGCCCGGCGGCGATCTCAGGAACCTCCAGCGCGAACAGCTTGCGGACGAGTCCGGGGTGCGTGCGCGAGACGGTGATCTGCGGTCCCTTGAGGCCCTTCGCGACGCTGGTCACATACACCCGGAGACGCGAACCGTGGGTGTACTCCTCACCCGGCACCTGCTCCTCCGGAGGAAGGATCGCCTCGACGGCACCGAGATCCACGTGGATCATGCGCGGATTGGGTCCCTGCTGGATGACTCCGGCGACGATGTCGCCTTCCTTGTCCTTGAAGTCGCCGAGCACGACGTCATCCGCGATGTCCCGAAGACGCTGGCTGATGACCTGCTTGGCGGCGAAGGCCGCGATACGTCCGAAGTCGTCCGGAGTGGCATCCTCTTCGCCGATGATCGCGCCCTCTTCGTCCTTGACGACCTGCAGCACGGCGACGTGCCCGGTCCGGCGATCGAGGTCGACGCGAACTCCTTCGGGGGTGACTCCGTCTGCGGAGACGTGCTTCGAGTACGCGGTCAGGATGGCCTGTTCGATGATCGAGACGAGTTCATCGAAGGGAATCGCCTTCTCCTTCTCGATCCCACGCAGCAGACTCAGTTCGATATCCATGACGGCTCCCTATTCAGCTCTCGTCGCGCGGGTGTGCTCGCACGACATCCGTACCACGATACCCTGTGCCCACCGCCCCATGCCACGGCGGCCGCCGCGCCGTCGCGGCGCCAGGACCGCAGGAGGACCCCGTGACCACGTACGACACCATCGTCATCGGAGCCGGCATGTCGGGAGTGACGGCCGCGCGTATGCTCGCCGATGCCGGGGAGAGGGTCGTGGTGCTCGAGGCTCGCGATCGAGTGGGCGGTCGCATGAACACCGACCGGACCGCCGGTTTCCCCGTCGACCTCGGAGCGTCCTGGGTGCACGGCATCGAGGGGTCTCGCCTATGGGATCTCGTGCAGGCCCTGGACATCCCCACGATCGAGTACACGGTCGGCAGCTTTCAGGCCGGTGGTCGTCCGATCGAGAACTTCGACGGGGACGGCACTCCGATGGATGCCGCGAGCACGGCGCAGTGGGTCGACGACGTCGCGACAGCCGACCGCCTGCTGGTCGAGGAGATCGCTGCGTCCGCTTCGGGCGACACCTACCTCGATGTGACCGAGCGCGCGCTGGACCGCGCCGGGTTCGAACCGGAACGGATCGACGAGATCCGTGAGTTCTTCCGACACCGCGTCGAAGAGCAGTGCGGAGCGTGGATCGGCGACCTCGACGCGCACGGACTCGACGAGGACGCCATCGACGGTGACGAGGTGATCTTCCCGCGTGGATACGACGAAGTCCCCCGGCGCATCGCCGCAGGACTCGACATCCGCCTCGATCACGTCGTCACACGGGTGGAGCGGACGGATGCTGGCGTCATGGTATCGACCGACGACGACACCTACTCGGGCCGCAACGTGCTGGTCACGGTGCCGCTCGGCGTACTCAAGGCAGGGACGCTCGAGTTCGCCCCTGCCCTGCCCGAGACGATCGCCGGACCGATCGAGCGACTGGGCATGGGCGTGTTCAACAAGGTGTTCATCCAGTTCCCGGAGCGCTTCTGGCGGGAGGACAGCTACGTTCTGCGGGCTCTCGGGGAGGTCGGCGAACACTGGCACTCGTGGTACGACGTCTCCGCAGTCAGCGGCCGTCCGACGTTGCTGACTTTCGCCGCCGGCCCGTTCGGACGCCGGATGCAGGAGCTCTCCGACGATGAGATCGTCGCGGACGCCGTGCACGCGCTCCGATCGCTCTACGCCGATGCCGTGGGCGAGCCCGCCGCCCACTGGGTGACGCGCTGGGGGCAGGACGGGTTCTCGAACGGCTCGTACTCGCATCTCGCGGTCGGGTCCTCTCACCATGACCATGACGAGCTCGCGGGGCCGGTCGACGGAGTCCTGCATTTCGCAGGCGAGGCGACCTGGGGCGATGAGCCGGCGACCGTGGGAGCCGCGTACTACTCCGGCCACCGCGCGGCTGAGCGGATTCTCGGTCGGTCGATCGATCTTGCGGACTTCGCCGCCGGCATCACAGCGCGGGAGCGGACTCCAGCGAGTTGACCGCGCCGATCAGACGGAACAGGCTTCCGACCTGCCGCTGGTCGAGATGCAGGGCCAGACGGGGAAGGTGCAGCACATCGTCGTCCGCGACCTCGGGAGACCGCGGTGCGGAGCGCTCGATCCGTCCGCTCGAGAGCATCCCGGCGAAGCGGTCGTTGAGTTCCTCGAGCTCTTGATCGGTGGGCTCGGAGCGCAGTCTCAGCACCAGGGAATCGCCCACCCAGCGCAGCGAGTCGTAATTGCGCCAGAACCCGGCGATCACGGCGGCAGCCGACTCGACGGAGTCGGTGATGACCACTCGGTCGAAGTCGCCCTCGGAGATGACACCCGTCGGGGCGAGATCCTCGTCTATGAAGCGCTTGAGGCCGTTCCAGAAGGTGCCGCCTGGTTCGTCGAGAAGGACGATCGGCGTCGGCTCGGCCTTTCCCGTCTGCTGCAGAGTCAGCAGCTCGAACATCTCGTCGAGGGTGCCGAAGCCCCCGGGAAGACAGATGAAGCCGCTGGACTCCTTGATGAGCATGAGCTTGCGCGTGAAGAAGTACTTCATCGCCACCACATGCTCACTCGCCGCGATCAGGCTGTTGGCCTTCTCTTCGAACGGCAGCCTGATCGACACCCCGAGCGACAGCGCCGGGCCGGCACCTTCGGCAGCGGCCTGCATGATCCCCGGCCCCGCGCCCGTGACGACCATCCATCCGTCGGTGGCGAGAGCGGCGGCGACGTCTCGGGCCTGGATGTACAGCGGATCATCGTGGAGGGTTCGAGCCGACCCGAAGACCGTGACCTTGGGCACGCCCTCGAACGGCGCGAACAGACGGAACGCATCCCTCATCTCGGCGAGCGCCGCAGAAGCGATCTTGAGGTCGAGGCGGTTCGTGCCGTCCTCCCCCAGCAGGACCGCCGTGCGCATCATGCGCATCACCAGCCTGCGGTCGGTCCTGACGCCGGCTTCATCCAGCACGGCGTTGATCTCGACGCTCAGCGATTCCGGCAGCGTTTCCTCGGTCATGTCTCCAGACTGTCACGCGAGGGCGGACGCGCGGGCGGCGCAACGCCGCTCGCGATCATGCGGCGGCCCGCGTGTCAATGCCCGTGCCTATCCGTCCCGTCTCGACGACGCTGTCGGTATGACAGAGATCACTGGACCTGAAGCCCTGGCCCGCGTCAGCGAGCTCGTGGAGGACATCGACTTCACGATGCTGACGACGACCGACGATGACGGCAACCTCGTGAGCAGACCGATGTCGACACGGCAGATGGACGACGCCGGAGACATCTGGTTCTTCACCGCCGAAGACACGGAGAAGGTCGAAGAGGCGCGCGCTCACCGTCAGGTCGGCCTGTCGTACTGTGACGCCAAAGGGATGCGATATGTGTCGGTCGCCGGCAACGCATCCGTCGTGCACGACCGCGCGAAGATGGAGGAGCTGTACTCGCCGTCGCTCGACATCTGGTTCGAGGAGGGACTCGACACACCCGGCATCGCCCTGCTGAAGGTGACGCCCACGGTGACGGAGTTCTGGGAGCCGGCAAAGGGCAAGATCGCGATGGCGGCGGGAGCACTCAAGGCGCTCGTCACCAAGGACACTCCCGATGACGACATCATGACCCACGGTCGCATCGTCTGCTGATCCCGACCCCGCTCACGAGAATGCCGCGCATCCTTCGAAGAGGATGCGCGGCATTGCGCATGTGGGCTATTCAGCGCCGGCTGAGCCTGTCGATGGCCTCGGCCACCGAGACCGCGTCGCGCTCACCCGTGCTGCGGTCCCACAGCTCGACCTGGCCGTCGGCGGCACCCCGGCCGACGATGACGATCTTCGGAACACCCACGAGCTCGGCATCGCCGAACTTGACTCCGGGCGAGACCTTGGGGCGGTCGTCGTAGAGCACATCGAATCCGGCCGACTCGAGCTGTGCCGACAGGTCTGCAGCCACATCGAACGCGACCTGGTCACGACCGGCCGCGACGACCTGCACGTCGAACGGCGCGACGGATGCGGGCCAGATGAGGCCCTTCTCGTCGTTGTTCAGCTCGGCGATGATGGCGAGGATGCGCGTCACGCCGATGCCGTACGACCCCATCGTGACCGTGACGAGCTTGCCGTTCTCGTTCAGGACCTTGAGTCCGAGCGCTTCCGCGTATTTGCGACCCAGCTGGAACACGTGGCCGATCTCCATGCCGCGTGCGAGCTCGACCGGACCGGAGCCGTCAGGGGCCGGATCGCCCGCGCGGACGTTGGCGATCTCGACGATGCCGTCGGCGAAGAAGTCACGTCCGGCGACGACCGAATGCGCGTGCTTCTCGTCCATGTTCGCACCGGTGATCCAGCTCGTCCCCTCGCTCACACGGGGGTCGACCAGGTAGCGGATGCCGGTAGCCGATTCCTCGCCGAGCACAGCCCCCGTGGGTGACCAGGGGCCGATGTAGCCCCTGACGAGCAACGGGTTCTTCTCGAAGTCGTCTGCCGTGGCGGTCTCGACCTCTGCGGGCGCGAACGCGACCTCGGCCCGCTTCTCGTCGACCTCGCGGTCGCCGGGGATGCCGACGACGACGAGCTCACGGGTGCCGTCGAGGTGCGTGAGCGCGAGTACGACGTTCTTGAGAGTGTCCGCTGCGGTGTAGTCGCCGTCCAGGTGCGCGTTCGAGTGCGCGACGAGAGTCTCGATCGTGGGCGTGTTCGGCGAGTCGAAGACCACCGGTGCCGCATCCGCGTCGAACGCGATCGCGTCGGGTACTGCGGTCGTGAACGCCTCCACATTGGCGGCGTATCCGCCGGCGCTGCGGACGAACGTGTCCTCGCCGACGGGAGTCGGGTGCAGGAATTCCTCGCTCCGCGAGCCTCCCATCGCTCCGGCATCTGCCTGGACGATGACGTACTCGAGGCCCAGGCGCTGGAAGATGCGCTCGTAGGCATCGCGCTGAGCCTGGTAGCTGACGTCAAGGCCCTCGTCGGACGAATCGAACGAGTAGGCGTCCTTCATCGTGAACTCGCGTCCGCGAAGCAGACCTGCCCGGGGACGGGCCTCATCGCGGTACTTGTCCTGGATCTGATAGAGCGTGAGGGGAAGGTCTTTATACGACGAGTACAGGTCCTTCACGAGCAGCGTGAAGGCCTCTTCGTGCGTCGGGGCGAGCAGGTAGTCGCCACCCTTGCGGTCCTGAAGACGGAACAGCAGGTCGCCGTACTCGTCCCATCGCCCGGTCGCCTCATACGACTCGCGCGGCATCAGAGCTGGGAAGTGCACCTCCTGCGCGCCTGCCGCGGCCATCTCCTCGCGGACGACGGTCTCGATCTTGGCCTTCACGCGGAGCCCCAGCGGGAGCCACGCGAAGATGCCGGCAGCCTGCGGTCGGATGTACCCGGCGCGGATCAGCAGCTTGTGGCTCGCGACCTCTGCACCTGCAGGGTCTTCACGGAGCGTGCGGAGGAAGAAGTTCGAAAGACGAGTGACCACCGGGCAAGTCTACTGACCGGTGGTCACTCGTTTTCGCGATGCGTCAGTTGAGGGCGGGGAGTCCGTTCGGGATCACGCCGCCGGCGTACAAACTCGCCGCGAGGTCCTGCACGGCGGTGAGCGCCACGCGCTGCGGAAGGGGCCCATAGGAGATGCGCGCGACGCCGAGCTTCTCGTACTCCGACGCAGCGAGAGTTCCGGGAAGCCCGATCACGCTGAGCTTGCCCTCGCCGAGACCCTCGACGAGCTGACGCGTGATGTTGGCGTCGAGCATGCCGGGAACGAAGACAGCGGTGGCCCCGGCGTCGAGGAACGCACGGCCGCGCTGGATCGCGTCGGCGACGCTCTCGGCCACGGGTCGGTGACCTGCACGCACGAACGCGTCGGTGCGGGCGTTGAGGGCGAACGGAACGCCCTCTGCCTCGGCCGCCTTGACGATGGCCTGCACGACCGCGACGGACTCGTCGAAGGGCTTGAGGCGGTCCTCGACGTTGGCGCCGACGACACCGGCGCCGATCGCGAGGCGGGTCGTCTCCCCCGCGTCCTCGTACCCGTCGTCCAGGTCAGCGGTCACGGGCACGGAGACGGATGCCGCGATGCGTCCGACCATGTCGATCATGATGTCGCGGGTGATCGTGCCGTCTTCGAACCCGAACGAGGCGGCGATACCGTGTCCTGCGGTGGCGATCGCCTTGGTCTCCGGGAGCTTCGCGACCGCTCGGGCGGATACGACGTCCCACACATTGACGACGCGGAGGATCTCCGGTGCTTCGTAGAGTCCGATCAGGGTCTGGGCTTTCGCAGCAGTGGTCATGCCCCCACGCTAACGCCCAGCGTTCCGGTCGGGGCCGGACGGACACGCGAATCACAGGTTCCGGACAGCGGTTCGCCCGACGGCGCCGATTCTGCCGGTTGAGATCCGCAGATCGGGCGTCCCTCATAGCAGGCGACATAGTGTGGGGTCATGCCTCAGCGCCGATCCCACGTTGCTCCGTCCGCCGCGCAGACGGAACTCGCCACGGCACTCGCCGCTCTCCGGGAGTCTCTGGGCGCTCCCGCAGACTTCCCCGCCCCGGTGCTGGCCGAGGCTGCAGCGTCGGCTGCGACGACTCCCGAACTCGATCTGCGCGACATACCGTTCGCCACGCTCGATCCACGGGGATCTCGGGATCTCGACCAGGCCTTCCAGCTCGAACGTCGGGGGGCCGGATACACCGTCCGCTACGCGATCGCCGATGTGCCCGGATTCGTGGCTCCCGGCGGTGCGGTGGACGACGAGGCCCGTCGTCGAGGCCAGACGCTGTACGCGGCGGACGGCACGATCCCCCTGCATCCGAAGGTGCTCAGCGAGGATCGTGCGTCGCTGTTGGCGGACGTGGATCGCCCCGCGCTGGTCTGGACCTTCGCCCTCGATTCCGCGGGAGTCGTCGAGGACTTCCAGCTCGAGCGGGCCCTGATCCGCTCGCGCGCCCAGCTCGACTACGTCAGTACTCAGGCAGCACTCGATCGGGGCGAGGAAGGCCCCGCCACCCTGCTCCCGGAGATCGGTGCTCTGCGGATCGCCCAGGAGAAGCTCCGAGGCGGCGCGAGCCTGAATCTGCCGGACGAGGAGGTCGTGCGAGGAGTCGACGGAACCTATTCGATCGAACGTCGACACCCACTTCCCGTCGAGGAATGGAACGCTCAGCTGTCCCTCATGACGGGAATGGCCGCGGCATCCCTCATGATCGAGGCCGGCATCGGCATCCTGCGGACGATGCCTCAGCCCGACGAGAAGTCCTTCGACGCGTTCCGTCATCAGACAGAGGCCCTCGGCCGCCCCTGGACGACGGGTCGATACGGCGACTACCTACGCGAACTGGATCGCTCCGACCCCATGACCCTCCCGATCCTCGAGGCGGCTGCGTCGCTCTTCCGCGGAGCGGGGTATGCGACCTTCGACGGCTCTGTGCCGCCCGACACCGAGCAGGCGGCCATCGCCGCACCATACGCGCACGCGACAGCACCTCTGCGTCGTCTCGTGGACCGGTGGTCACTGGCGATCTGCCTCGCCGTGTCCGAGGGGCGTGAGGTGCCGGTCTGGGTGCGCGAGTCTCTCGCCGATCTCCCGCAATTGATGCAGGAGTCCGGTCAGCGCGCGTCCAGGCTCGATTCCGCCACGATCAACTGCGTCGAGGCTGCGCTGATGACTCCCCTGGTCGGCTCGACGATCGATGCGACCGTGATCGAGATCCGCGGCGAGCGGGCGGCGGTCCAGATCGCCGATCCCGCCGTCACCGCCTCCGCTCCGATTCCGAACGGCGCCGCCCCCGGAACCGTCGTGCAGCTCCACGTCGTGCGCGCCGACATCAGCCGCGGCGAGATCGAGTTCGCGGTCTGACCGCCTAGGCTCTGGCCATGCCGATCTCACCGTATGTGAGCGACCTCCGTGAGCGCGTGGGCCACTCCCTCCTTCTGCTCCCCGCCGTCACGGCGGTCATCCGGCGGGACGATCGATTTCTGCTGTGTCGGCACGCGCACGCGCACGAGTGGGGACTCCTCGGCGGCGGAATCGAGCCGCTCGAGAAGCCGGAGGACGCCGTCCTCAGGGAAGTGCGGGAGGAGATCGGCGTCACTGCCACCGTCAACGGGATCGTGGGGGCATACGGAGGCGAGGATCTGCTCGTGAGCTATCCGAACGGCGATCGTGTCGGATACACGACGATCGCCTACTCGTGTTCGATTCCGGTCGACGCGGAGTTGCTGTTCACAGACGGTGAGCTCATCGAGACGGGATGGTTCACGACAACGGAGATCGCGCGGCTTCCGCGCGATCAATGGGTGGACAGGATCATCTGCAATGCCACCCATCCTCATGGGGTGCTGGTTGCGGATCAGAGGAGCGTGGTTGAGAAAGCCGTGTGCTATGTCATCGCGGAGGATCGCCTGCTCGTCTTCACCCACGACGACACCGACATGCTTGCCACCGGCGTTCAGGTTCCTGCGGGAACCGTGCGGGACGACGAGAGCGCCGCGCACGCCGCTGAGAGAGAGTTGTTCGAGGAGACCGGACTCCGTGGCATCGTGACGCGCAGCCTCGGCGCCGAGTTCTACGACTTTGCCCCGCTGCGCGATGAGATGGCCCTCCGACACTTCTTTCGATTGGAGGTCGCGGATCCCGAGGTCTCCGCCGTCTGGCGGGCCGGCGAAGCGGATCCTGCGACCGGTGACTCCCCCGTCTCCTGGACATGCCGATGGATCCCGCTGGCTCAGGCGCATGTGCTTGCCGGCGGCCTAGGTGCTCGTCTCGGCGCCGCGGTCCGCTGACCCGGCACGCGAGTCGACGGACGTTACTCTTGCGACGTGGACCACCTCGCTGTCGCTGAACGATTCGTCGCCGCCCGCTACCCCGGTGCAGACGTCGCCATCGTGGCGGGAAGCACAGCACGCAGCGAACGCACCCCGACGAGTGACATCGACCTCCTGCTCCTCGGAGACGGGCTCTTCGCCGGCGAAGACCAGACGAGCGAGGCCTCGACTCAGGAGTTCGAGGGCGAGATCTTCGAGGTGTTCGCGTACACACCGGCG
>Ga0308166_1003723_pt1 | contig 12721 bp, 9 predicted proteins | sample PhyCR2_2_FD_202137 | JGI IMG/M metagenome (GOLD analysis project Ga0308166, IMG submission 202137) | Phyllosphere microbial communities from UC Gill Tract Community Farm, Albany, California, United States - DLSLCC.R2 | ecosystem: Host-associated > Plants > Phyllosphere > Unclassified | place... | reverse complement strand
GTCCAGCCTCGGCATCCGCGTGGTGGCCGACCTGCCCGGCGTCGGCCGCAATTTGCAGGACCACCCGGCCCTGACCTTCTGCCACTTCCTGGCGCCCGAATTCCGCATGCCCCTGAGCCGGCGCCGCGCCAGCATGACGGCGGCGCGCTTCTCCTCCGGCCTGGCCGATTGCGACAGCTCCGACATGTACCTGTCGAGCGCCACGCGCGCCGCCTGGCATGCGCTCGGTAACCGCCTCGGCCTGTTCTTCCTGTGGTGTAACCGCCCGTATTCGCGCGGCCAGGTGCGGCTCGCGTCAAACGATCCGCTGGCCGCGCCGGATGTCGAACTCAATCTCCTGTCCGACGAGCGCGACCTGCAGCGCATGGCCATCGGCGTGCGCCGCCTGGCCGCCGTGGTCCAGGGCAGCGAACTGCACCAGCACGCCGGCGACTTCTTCCCGGCCGCCTTCAGTGCGCGCGTCAAGGCCCTGAGCCGCCACAGCCCCGGCAACGCCCTGCTGACGCGGGTGCTCGGTGCCGCCCTCGACGTGCCGGCGCCGCTGCGCCAATGGCTGATCGAGCGCTTCGTCACCGGTGGCCAGCGCATGAATGCCCTGCTGGCCGACGAAGCCGCGCTGCACGCCTTTATCCGCAAGAGCGTGTTCGGCGTCTGGCACGCCAGCGGCACCTGCCGCATGGGACCGTCGGGCGAGCGCGATGCCGTCACCGACAGCCAGGGCCGCGTGCACGGCGTGCGCGGCCTGCGCGTGGTCGACGCCTCGCTGATGCCGCGCCTGCCCTCGGCGAACACCAACATCCCCACGATCATGATGGCCGAGAAGATCGCCGACGCCATCCTCGCCGGACGGCGCCAGCAAGGCCTGCGCCGGCAAGACCGGGCCGCCCTGGCCGGATAAGGACTGATACAAGCCCAGGCCGGGGCGCAAGCAGTAACCGCAGTATCCGCGACGCCGCTGGCGCCGCGGCCACCCATACCCAGGAGACAAAAACATGGCTGTGCTCACCAATGAAACCGTGCTCGCCGAGCGCGAGAACAACCGCCACACGCTCAGGGCGGTGGTTGCCTCGTGCATCGGCTGGTCGCTCGACCTCTACGACCTCTTCATCCTGCTGTTCGTGGCGCCGATCATCGGCAAGCTGTTCTTCCCGTCCGAGCACGCCATGCTGTCGCTGGCGGCGGTCTACGCCTCGTTCGGCGTGACGCTGCTGATGCGCCCCCTCGGCTCGGCGTTGTTCGGGTCGTACGCCGACCGCAAGGGCCGCAAGGCGGCCATGATCGCCTCGATGATCGGCGTCGGCGTCTCGACCGCCGCCTTCGGCCTGCTGCCGACGGTGGCCACCATCGGCGTCGCGGCGCCGATCCTGTTCATCGTCCTGCGCCTGATCCAGGGCGTGTTCGTCGGCGGCGTGGTCGCGGCGACCCACACCATCGGCACCGAATCGGTGGCGCCGCGCTGGCGCGGGGCCGTGTCGGGCCTGATCGGCGGCGGCGGCGCCGGCCTGGGCGCGCTGTTCGCCTCGATCGCCTACTACGCATTGTCGGCCGCCTTCCCCGGAGAGCAGTTCGAGGAATGGGGCTGGCGCTGCATGTTCTTCACCGGGATCATCAGCGCCGTGCTGGGCATCACCATCTTCGGCAAACTGGAAGAATCGCCGATGTTCAAGAAGCTGCAGGAAGCCAAGGCCCACAGCAAGGCCGCCAGCGCCCCGATGGCCAACCCGGTCCGCACCCTGTTCACCGGCCAGTACCGCGACATCCTGCTGGTCAACCTGCTGCTGACCATCGGCGGCGGCGCCGGCTACTACCTGACCTCGGGCTTCCTGCCGACCTACCTGAAGGTGGTGAACGGCACCCCGGCCGAAACCGCGGGCTTCATCCTGATGCTGGCCAGTATCGGCGTGATCGTCGCCTCGGTCGCCACCGGCCACTTGAGCACCTTCATCGGCCGCAAGAAGACCTTCGTCTGGGTCGGCGTGCTGCGCCTGATCCTGCTGCCGGCCATCGCCCTCCTGATGCCGGGCGTGAGCGACGCCGTGACCCTGGGCTTCTACGTGATCGTGTTCAGCATGCTGGGCAGCATGGGCTACGCGCCGATCCTGATCTTCCTGAACGAGCGCTTCCCGACCACGATCCGCGCCACCGGCACCGGCCTGTCCTGGAACATCGGTTTCGCCATCGGCGGCGTGCTGCCGACCTTCGTCTCGCTGGCTTCGCCGATGCCGAGCGACGTGCCGATGTCGCTGGCCCTGTTCCTCGGCGCGATCAGCGTGATCTTCCTGATCGGCGCCCTGATCGTGCCCGAGACCATCGGCAAGCTGGACGAAGAAGCGGCGGCGCAGGGTTGACCGTCAACGTGGATCACCTTCAGGAGACCGTGCCATGCATGAGAAAGACCAGAAGATCCATGAACGTTCCTACCGCTTCCGCAACGACTACGTGGCCTCGACCCCGGGCTGGTACCGGGGCGAGATGCACCTCGGCTTTACCCTGCTGTTCACGGGCGGGGTGATCGCCTGGTGCCTGTTCCGGCTCGAGAACGTGCGCTGGCAGGAGTGGCTGGTCGCGCTGCCCATCTTCCTGTTCGGGAACTGGGCCGAATGGGCGGCGCACCGCTACCTGCTGCACCGCCCGAGCAAGTACTTCAATGCCGTCTACAAGCGGCACTGCGCGGTGCACCACCAGTTCTTCACCCACGTGACGCTGGAGTACGACGGCCAGCGCGAATGGCGCGCCCTGCTGTTCCCGCCGTTCGCGCCGGTGATGTTCGTGCTGGCGGCATTGCCGCCGGCCCTGCTGGTGGGCTGGCTGTGGTCGGCCAACGCCGGCTACATCGCGATGACGACCATGGCCGCCTACTTCCTGATGTACGAAGCGCTGCATACGGCTTCGCACGTGGTCGACAGCCCTTTTCTCGACCGCCTGCCGCTGGTGAACACGGTGCGGCGCATGCACGTCATCCACCACCATCCGGAGCTGATGGCGACCCGTAACTTCAACCTCACCTTCCCGATCTGCGATGCGCTGTTCGGTACCAGCGACCTGAAGAAGGGTGTGTTCGGCACCCTGTTCCATGGCAGCGGGCATGCCGGGATGGGAGAAGCCGAGAAGCGCACGCTCGGCATTGAGACCCGCGACGAAGCCAGGCACTGAGAACGATGCGGCCGCGGCTGGCCAAATGCCATCCGATGCATCACGATTTTTGATGGATGACTTCATTATTCATTATTTGTCGTGATGCAGTGTGCTCCCTATACTCGGTTTAAACAAAAAGCATCACAGCAGGAGACACGAACGCATGGAAATGAAGCTCCACCACGCGCCCGGGCAGGATGCCGGCGACAAGCCCTACACCGGCCGCCCGATGCAGCGCATCGAAGACGCCTCGCTGCTGGTCGGGCGCGGCCAGTTCGGCGACGACGTCGGCGTCAAGCCCGGCACCCTGCAAGCCGTGGTGGTGCGCTCCCCGCACGCCCACGCCACCCTGAACGGCATCGACACCAGCCGCGCCGCCGCCGCCCCGGGCGTGCGCGCCATCCTTACCGGCCACGATATCCGCGACTGGTCCAAGCCTTTCGTGGTCGGCGTCAAGGCGCCGATGGAGATGTGGGCCCTGGCCGTGGACCGCGTGCGCTACGTCGGCGAGCCGGTGGCCGTGGTGGTGGCCGACACCCGCTACCTGGCCGAGGATGCCGCCGACCTGGTGGTCGCCAGCTACACCGAACGCGAACCCGTCACCAGCATCGACGACGCCATCCTGCCCGACGCGCCGGTGCTGCACGAAGGCGTGGGCAGCAACGTGGTCAGCGACCGTCATTTCCGCTACGGCGAGCCGGAAGCGGCATTCGAGCAGGCGCCGCACACGGTGGAACTCACGGTGCGCTATCCGCGCAATTCCTGCACCCCGATCGAGGGCGCGGTGGTGGTGGCCGAATGGCAGTCCGAGGAAGAAGGCTACGATGTCGCCTCCAACTTCATGGGGCCGTTCTCGCTGCACACCGTGATGGCCCTGGCCCTGCGCGTACCGGGCCACAAGCTGCGCCACCGCACCTTCCGCGATTCCGGCGGCAGCTTCGGCGTCAAGCATGCCGTGTTCCAGTACGCGGTGCTGATGTGCCTGGCCTCGCGCAAGGCCGGCGCCCCCGTCAAGTGGGTCGAGGACCGCCTCGAACACCTGGCCGGCCTGACCTCGGCCACCAACCGCCTGTCGACCATCCGCGCCGCCGTCGAAGCCGACGGCCGCATCACGGCCCTGGACTACGACCAGTTCGACGATTGCGGCGGCTACCTGCGCGCGCCGGAGCCGGCCACCTTCTACCGCATGCACGGCTGCCTGACCGGCGCCTATGCGATCCCGAACCTGCTGGTGCGCAATCGCGTGGTGCTGACGAACAAGACCCCGGCCGGCCTGGTGCGCGGCTTCGGCGGCCCGCAGGTCTACTTTGCGCTGGAACGCCTGATGCAGCGCATCGCGGTCGAACTGAAGATCGAGCCGGTTGAGCTCTACCGCCGCAACTTCATCCCGTCCGATGCCTTTCCTTATCAAGCCGCGGCCGGCGCCCTGATCGACTCGGGCAACTACCAGGGTGCGCTCGAACTGGTGCAGGGCGAAGGCCGCCTGGCCGAGCTGTATGCGCGACGGGATCAAGCGCGTGCCGAAGGCCGCCTGTACGGCATCGGCTTCGCCGCCATCGTCGAGCCTTCGATCTCGAACATGGGCTACATCACCACCGTGCTGCCGAAGGAAGCGCGCGCCAAGGCCGGCCCGAAGAACGGCGCCATCGCTTCGGCCAGCGTGGCCATCGACCCGCTCGGCGGCGTGAACGTGACCATCGCCTCGGCCCCGGCCGGCCAGGGCCACCGCACCGTCTGCGCCCAAGTCGTGGCCGACGTGTTCGGCATCGTGCCCGACGGCGTGGCCGTGAACGTGGAATTCGATACCCAGAAGGATGCGTGGTCGGTCGCCGCCGGCAACTACTCGAGCCGCTTCGCCGGCGCCGTGGCCGGCACCGTGCACCTGGCGGCCGTCAGATTGCGCGACAAGCTGGCCGCGATTGCCGCGCCCCAGCTGGGCGTGGATGCGGCCGACATCGTCTTTGAAGGCGGCAAGGTGTACGCCAAGGCCGATCCATCGAAGTCGCTGCCCTTCCTGCGCATGGCCGCCAGCCCGCACTGGGCGCCGGCCCTACTGCCCGAAGGCGTGGAACCGGGCCTGCGCGAAACCGCCTTCTGGACCGCGCCGCAGCTCGGCGCGCCGGACGAGCAGGACCGCGTGAATACCTCGGCCGCCTACGGCTTCGCCTTCGACGTCTGCGCCGTGGAAGTCGACCGCCACACCGGCCGCATACGCATCGACGACTACGTGACCACCCACGACGCCGGCAAGATCCTGAACCCGGCCCTGGCCGACGGCCAGATCCGCGGCGCCTTCGCCCAGGGCCTGGGGGCGGCGCTGATGGAAGAATTCCGCTACGGCGAAGACGGCAGCTTCCAGTCCGGCACCTTTGCCGACTACCTGGTGCCGACCACCTGCGAAGTGCCCGAGCCGCGCATCCTGCACATGGAAACGCCCTCGCCTTTCACGCCGCTGGGCGCCAAGGGCCTGGGCGAAGGCAACAACATGAGCACGCCGGCCTGCATCGGCAATGCCGTGGCCGACGCGCTGGGCGTGAAGGAAATCGTGTTGCCGCTGACGCCGTCGAAGGTGATGGACCTGATCGGCGGCGACGAACCGCCGCCCTCGCCATCGGCCAAGGTGGCGCCGGCCGCGCCCGCGTATTCGCCCTTGACGGCCGATGCGCCGGCCGAAGGCGGCACTGCCGGCAGCGCGGCGGCCAGGCCGGCCAAGGGAGGCAAGTCGCTGGCCGCGCGCGGCGAAGTGCAACTCGACGCCTCGCCCGAAGCCGTGTTCCGCGTCCTGCTCGACCCGCAAGCACTGGCGAAAGTCATCCCCGGCTGCAATGCCCTGGAACCGGTCGGCGAACACCGCTACCACGCCGACGTCACCGTGGGCGTGGGCATGATCAAGGCGAAGTACGCCGCCGAAGTGGCCCTGTCCGAACTCGACCCGCCACGCAGCCTGCGCCTGGCCGGCTCCGGCCTGTCCTCGGTCGGCAGCGCCAGCGGCAGCGGCCTGGTGACGCTGGAACCGGCGGATGCCGGCACCCTGCTGCGCTACGACTATTCGGCCCAGGTGTCGGGCAAGGTCGCGGCGGTGGGCAGCCGCATGCTGGAAGGCGCGGCCAAGATCGTGCTGAACCAGCTGTTCGAACAACTCGGCCGCGAAGCCGGCGCACCCGCCACGGCGGACGGCGCCGCCCCTGTACCAGTCAAGAAACCCAGCCTCTGGCAACGCCTGCTGGCCCTGTTTGGAGGTCAACGATGAAACCGCAAGCTTTCGATTACGCCCGTCCCGACAGCGCCGAGGAAGCGGTGGCCATGCTGGCCCAGTCCGGCGACGACGCGCGCATCCTGGCCGGCGGCCAGTCGCTGATGGCGGTGCTGAACCTGCGCCTGGCCCAGCCCAGCGTCCTGATCGACATCTCGCGCGTGCCGGACCTGAACTACGTGCGCGTCGACAGCAAGCACCTGGCGATCGGCGCCGCCGCTACCCAGGGCAGCGTCGAGTGGCGCGCCAGCCTGAAACAGGAAGTGCCGCTGCTGGCCCAGGCCTTCCCGCACATCTCGCACTTCCAGATCCGCAACCGCGGCACCGTGTGCGGCTCCGTCGCCCACGCCGATCCGAGCGCCGAGCTGCCGCTGGCCCTGCTGGCCCTGGAGGGCGAAGTCGTGCTGCGCAGCGGCCGTGGACGGCGCGTGGTCCCGGCCGCCGACTTCTTCCAGGGCATGCTGATGACGGCGCGCGCCCAGGACGAGCTGGTCGAGGAAGTGCGCTACCCGCTGGCCCAGGCCGGCGTGCGCTACGCCTTTGACGAATTCTCCAGCCGCCATGGCGACTTCGCCGTGTGCGCGGTGGCCGCCGTCGTCAAGCCCGACGGCATCCGCCTGGCCGTCGGCGGCGTCTCGGACCGTCCGCTCGTGCGCGCCTGGCCGCGCCTGGAGGGCGCCGACCTCGATGCCGCCATCAACGACTTCGCCTGGGAACTCGGGGCCAAGGACGATCACCACGCCTCGGCCAAGTTCCGGCGTCAACTGGTGCGCCACCTGGGGCGCGCCGCAATCGACAAGGCTCAATGATGAAGACTTACCGTAAAGACGATGTCGTGCGCATCCACCTGGTACTCAATGGCCAGCAGCGCAGCGGCACCTGCGAGTCGCGCACCCTGCTCTCGGACTTCCTGAGGCAGGAACTGGGCGCCACCGGCACCCACGTCGGCTGCGAGCACGGCGTCTGCGGCGCCTGCACCGTGAACATCGACGGCGTGGCGGGCCGCTCCTGCATGACGCTGGCCGTGCAGGCCGAAGGCTGCCAGATCGATACCGTGGAGGGCCTGAACCGGGAGGTCGAGGGCCTGTCCGACCTGCAGCAAGCCTTCCGTCGCAACCACGCGCTGCAATGCGGCTTCTGCACCGCGGGCATCCTGATGTCCTGCACCGACTACCTGCAGCGCAATCCGGACCCGAGCGAGCTCGAAGTGCGCGAGATGCTGTCGGGCCACCTGTGCCGCTGCACCGGCTACACCAACATCGTGAAGGCGGTGCTGGAAACCGCGGCCGAACGGCTCGGCCGGCCGCATGGCGCCGCGCTCGCACCGGACACCGCCGGCCATGCCGGCGCCGGCCCGATCGAGCAGGCGCGCCTGGTGAACGCCTGATCCGCGTCCGCGCGAACAAAAGACAACAACTACGAGGAGAACATCGTGCTGGATCTTGGACGCACCTTCCTGCAAAGCGTGGAACGCAGCCCGCATGCGCTGGCCGTGGTCGACGGCGAGCAGCGCCTGACCTATGCCCAGTGGTACGAGCGCATCCAGTGCGCCGCCGCCGGCCTGGCCAACCTCGGCCTGCAACGCGGCGACCACCTGCTGGTGGTGCTGCAGAACCGCTTCGAGATGGCGACCCTGCACTGGGCCTGCCAGTTCCTGGGCGTGATCGCGACGCCGCTCAACTGGCGCGCCAAACCGGAGGAAGTGGAGTACTGCGCGCTCGACGCCGGCGCGCGCGCCGTGGCCTATGAAGCGGTCAGCGAAGACGCCGTCAAGGGCAGCCCGGCCGCCATGGCCCTGCCGCGCATCACCGTCGGCGCCGTGTTCGACAGCGCCGGCAGCACGGCGTTCGCCGACCTGCTGGCGCAGGCGCCGGCCTCGCCCATCCTGCAGGCGAGCGCCGACGACGTGTCGCTGATGCTCTACACCTCGGGCACCACCGGCAAACCGAAGGGCGTGCCGCGCCGCCACCGCGCCGAGCGCGCCGCCGCCCTCGGCCACGTGGCCCAGAATTTGTACAAGCGCGGCGAGCGCACTCTGGGCGTGATGCCGCTGTACCACACCATGGGCGTGCGCTCGCTGCTGGCCATGGCCCTGGTCGACGGCCTGTTCGTCTGCGTGCCGAAGTTCGACTGCGCGGCCGCCTTCCGCTCGATCGAAGAAGACCGCATCACCTGCCTGTACCTGGTGCCGACGCTGTACCACGACATGCTGGCCTGGCGCGAAAAGAACGGGGCGGAGATCTCCTCGGTCACGAAACTCGGCTTCGCCGGCGCGCCGATGCAGGACGGCCTGCTCAAGCGCCTGACCGATACCTTCCGGCCCGAGCTGTTCGTCAACCACTACGGCTCGTCCGAGGTCTACACCTTCACCATCGACCAGGACGCCACGCGCAAGGCCGGCAGCGCGGGCCGCGCCGGCATCAATACCCGCATCCGCGTGGTGCCGCTCACGGCAAGCGAGCCGGAGGGCGCCGTGGCCGTGGGCGAGGAAGGCCAGATCATCTGCGACCTGCAGAGCGACGAAGCCTTCGAGGCCTACTGGAACCGCGACGACGCCAACGCGAAGTCGATCAGGAACGGCTGGTACTTCACCGGCGACACCGGCTACATCGACGCCGACGGCGATCTGTTCGTCACCGGCCGCATGGACGACATGATCATCAGCGGCGGCGAGAACATCTCGCCGGTCGACATCGAGTCGGTGCTGTCGCTGCACCCGGCCGTGGACGAAGTGGCGGTGGCCGGCCTGCAGGACGAGCGCTGGGGCCAGAAGGTGGTCGCCTTCGTCAAGACCCGCGGCGAGACCACGGCCGAGGCGCTGAACGAACACTGCCGCACCTCCGACCTGCTGAACTTCAAGCGCCCGCGCGAATACGTGTTCGTGCGTGAGATTCCAAAATCGCCGGTCGGGAAGATCCTGCGCCGCAAGCTGGTGGCGGGCGAATACGAAAGCCTGCCGGGTAACGACAAGGGAGCCGTCTGATGAACGTGAAGAACTTCGATACCCCGGCCAGGGCACGCGACCTGCGCACCTGGCTGGCCCACCTTGAGGGCACCGGCCGCCTGGCCGTGCTGCGCGACGGCGTGCCTTTGAGGCACACCCTGGCGGCGATCGCCAAGCGCCTCGACGGCAGCCAGGCGGCCTGGTTTCCGCGGCCCGACGGCCACGCGGTTCCCGTGGTCTCCGGCTTCATGTCGCGCCGCGCCTGGATCGCCGAGGCGATGGGCGTCGAGCAGGCCGGTTTGCTGGCGGCCTTCCGCCATGCGGCCGACAACCCCCTGCCCTGGCGCGAAGTCGAGCCGGGTTCCGCGCCCTGCCGGCAGGTGGTGCACACCGACGTCGACCTGCACGCCCTGCTGCCGATCCCGACCCATAGCGAACACGATAACGGCCCCTACATCACGGCCGGCCTGGTCATCGCCCGCAATCCCGTGACCGGCATCCAGAACGTGTCGATCAACCGCATCCAGGTGCACGGCAAGGACCGCATGGCGATCCTGATGCTGCCGCGCCACCTGCTCGCCTTCTACAAGGCCGCCGAGGCCGAGAACCAGGCGCTGGACGTGGCGGTGGTGATCGGCGCCGATCCGCTGACCTTGCTGGCCTCGCAGGCGATTACCCCGATCGACCACGACGAGCTGGAAATCGCCGGCGCCCTGCATGGCGCGCCGCTGGCAGTAAGCAAATGCCTGGGCAGCGAGGTGCGCGTGCCGGCGAATGCCGAAATCGTCATCGAAGGCAGGCTGCTGCCGCAGGTACGCGAACCCGAAGGCCCGTTCGGCGAATTCCCGAAGTACTACAGCGCCAGGGAGAACCGCGAGGTCATCGAAGTCACGGCCGTCACCCACCGCGCCAACCCGATCTTCCACACCATCGTGCCGGCCGAGATGGAGCACCTGCTGCTCGGATCGATCCCGCGCGAGGCGACCATGCTGGCCCACTTGCAGCGCAGCTTCCCCGGCGTGCTCGACGTGCACCTGTCGGTGGGCGGCGTCGGACGCTACCACCTGTTCGTGAAGTTCCGCAAGCTGCGCGAGGGCGAGCCGCGCAACGTGATCCTCGGCGCCTTCGGCGCGCACTACGACATCAAGCAGGTGACCATCGTCGACGACGACGTCGACGTGCACGATCCGCAGCAGGTGGAGTGGGCCGTGGCCACGCGCTTCCAGGCCGACCGCGATTTGATCGTGATCGCCGGCGCCCAGGGCTCGGCGCTCGACCCCTCGACCACGATCGGCCACGACTACGGCGAGGACGAGGTCGCGCCGCCGCACCTGCAGGGCATCAGCGCCAAGATGGGTCTGGACGCCACCAAGCCGGTGGCCTACCGCGGTCACGTGTTCACCAAGGTGCGCATCCCGGGCGAGCTGGAGATCGATCTCGACCAGGAAATCGTGCGCGGCGTCACGGTGGACTGGCACGAAGCCAAGGTGCGTCCATGAACAAGCCGCGCCTGGTCGTCGCCATCACCGGCGCCAGCGGCGCCATCTACGGCGTGCGCCTGCTGCAGGCGCTGCGCGCGAGCGGCGCCTGCGAGTCGCACCTGGTGATGTCGTCGTCCGGCGTGATGACGGCCCAGCAGGAACTCGACATGCGCAAGAGCGAGATCGAGGCCCTGGCCGACGTGGTGCACAACGTGAAGGACATCGGCGCCACGATCGCCAGCGGTTCGTTCAGGAGCGCCGGCATGGTGGTGGCGCCCTGCTCGATGAAGACCCTGGCCAGCATCGCCCACGGCCTGGCCGATAACCTGGTATCGCGCGCCGCCGACGTGATGCTCAAGGAACGCCGCCGGCTGGTGCTGGTGGCGCGCGAAACCCCGTTGAATCTCGCGCACCTGCGCAACATGACGAGCGTAACCGAGATGGGCGGGATCGTCTTCCCGCCGGTGCCGGCCTTTTATACCCGGCCCGATTCGCTCGACGACATGGTCGACCATACCGTCGGACGCCTGCTCGACCTTTTCGACCTTCCCCACGCGGGCCTGGTGCGGCGCTGGGAAGGCATGAACAAGACACACCATACCGAACACCACCAATAACATCAGGAGAACAGCATGACCCAACTGAACCACCCAGCCCAGACTTTGCTCGAGAACCTCGTCAACTTCCGCGTCGAGATCGACGCCGAGCGCCAGCGCGCCGACATCGTGCTCTCGAACGGCCAGTTCAACATCATCACCATGCCCCAGCGCGAGCAGCTGCGCCTGGTGTTCGAGGCGCTCGATGCCGATGAGCGTGTGCGCGTGATCGTGCTGCGCGCCGAGGGCCAGCACTTCTCCAGCGGCGGCGACATCCGCGGCTTCCTGGAAGCGAGCCCGGAACACGTGTCGAAGCTGGCCTGGAACATCGCGGCACCGACCCGCTGCAGCAAGCCCGTGATCGCGGCGAACCGCGGTTTCTGCTTCGGCGTGGGCTTCGAGATCTCGCTGGCCTGCGACTTCCGCATCGTCACCGACACCACCTTCTACGCGCTGCCGGAACAGAAGCTGGGCCAGATCCCTGGCTCGGGCGGCTCGGCGCGCCTGCAGAAGATGGTCGGCATCACCCGCACCAAGGACATCGTGATGCGCTCGCGCCGCATCCCCGGCCGGCAAGCCTACGACTGGGGCGTGGCCACCGAAATCGTGCCCGACGCCGAGCTTGAAGCGGCCACCGACCGCCTGGTCGACGAGCTGCGCTTCTTCTCGCCGCTGGCCCAGCGCACCGCCAAGAAGCTGCTGAACGACACCGAGGATTCGCCGCTGTCGGTGGCGATCGAGCTGGAAGGCCACTGCTACAGCCGCCTGCGCTCGTCGGACGACTTCCGCGAAGGCGTCGAGGCCTTCCACGCCAAGCGTCCGCCGGTCTTCAACGGCAGCTGATCGCGACAGGCTGCCGACCATGAGCATCCTGAACGCTCTCAACTACATCGACGGCCAGTGGCAGGGCGCCGCCGGCGGGGCCACCGGCGAGAGCCGCAATCCCGCCGACGGCAGCGTCATCGGCACCCATGCCGCCAGCGGAACGCTCGAAGCCAAGGCGGCGATCGGCGCCGCGCGCCAGGCCTTCGAAACCTCGCTGTGGGCGCACGATGCGCGCCTGCGCCAGATGGTGCTGCTTGCCTGGGCCGACCGCCTGGAGCGGCGCGCCGAACTGGCCGCCCTGCTGACCCAGGAAAACGGTAAAGTATTAGCGCAGTCGCGCGGCGAGATGGCCGGCGCGATTTCCGAGATCCGCTACTACGCCGGCCTGACGCGCCACATGCCGGGTCACTTCATGGAAGTCGAGCCGGGCGCCTATTCCGCCACCCTGCGCGAGGCGGCCGGCGTGGCGGGCCTGATCATTCCCTGG
>Ga0308166_1003719_pt1 | contig 12726 bp, 8 predicted proteins | sample PhyCR2_2_FD_202137 | JGI IMG/M metagenome (GOLD analysis project Ga0308166, IMG submission 202137) | Phyllosphere microbial communities from UC Gill Tract Community Farm, Albany, California, United States - DLSLCC.R2 | ecosystem: Host-associated > Plants > Phyllosphere > Unclassified | place... | reverse complement strand
CACGTTGGCGTCGAGCGGGCCGAAGGTGTTGACGCTGTCGATCCAGGGGCTGTCGTTGGTCAGGCGGGTGCGGAAGCTGTGCACGTAGGTGCCGTCGAACTGGAGGCCGAAGGTGCCCCAGCGCGTGCGCGGCAGCGTGTAGGTGGCCGTCACGTCGATGCCGTCGGTGCGCTGGCCCCCCATATTGTTCAGGCGGTCGTCGATGTACAGCAGGGCGTTGGTCTTCGGATCGCGTACGAACAGGCTCGCATACTGCGGCTGGAACAGCGTGGCCTGCGCCATCTGGCCGATCGCGTCGCGCAGGCGCACATTCCAGTAGTCGAGCGAGACCAGCAATGACCTGGTCGGCGTGAGCACGACGCCGAAATTGATCGTACGCGACTTCTCGGGCCCGATCGAGGGGTTGGCGCCGGTGTTGATCGGGAGCCTGGCGGTGCACACCGTGGTGGGCGAATAGCCGGGCAGGGCGGTGCCGCCCGAATTGCCGCCTGGCGCGCCGCCAGGGCACAACAGCGGGTCGTTGTAGGTGGTGGTCGTCACGCCGGTGGGGCCGTTGACGGCGCCGAAATAGCGCTCGCCCAGCGTCGGCGCGCGGAAACCCGTGCCGACCGCGCCGCGCAGCATCAGCCAGTCGGACGGCTTGTAGCGGAAGCTGATCTTGGGATTGGTGGTGCTGCCGAAGTCGTTGTAGCGGTCCGTACGCACGGCGACGTCGACGTCCAGTGCCTTGGTCAGCGGCGCGTCCAGTTCCACATACATCGACGCGACGTTGCGTGACGCGTGCACGTCGACCGCGGCGGTGGCGGAGCCGGTCTGGCCGCCGGACAGCGCGACGGTCGGCGGCACGAACGAGCGGCCAAAGTCGTGATAGGTCGTGGCGCCGGCGGCGACGGCCAGCGGGCCGCCCGGGAGTCGCATCAGTTCCCGGCTGACGGTGAGGTCGGCGCCGGTCAGGCGCGTCAATCCCTTGCCCGCCAGTTCGCCGTCGGTCGAGATACTCGCGAGGTAGGCTTTCCCCTTGTCGTCCTGCAGGCCGAAGGGATTCAGGACGCCGTTGGCCACGCCGGCCAGGAGGCCATAGCTGTTGACGAAGCCGGAACGGAATGAGGAATTGGTCGCGTAGACCGCGTTCCATATACCGACCTTGTAGTCCCAGGCGCCAAGGCGGCCTTCGTCCTCGAGCGTCACGCGCGACTGCGACTTCTGGTAGTTCAGCACGGTCGGGCCGAGGTCGCCGATCAGCGACCAGGCCAGCGTCAGCGTCTGGTCGGTGATGCCGGCCATCGCGGGCGTGATGCCTTTGCCCGGATAATACGGGCTGCCCGGCGTGATGGTGAGGGCCGGGAAATTCTGGATCGAGGCGTCCAGGCCCGTGGTCGGGTTCTTTACTGGACGGACATAGATCGTGGAATACAGCACCGTGGCCGTCAGCTTGTTGTCCTCGGAGAGCATCTTCGAGCCCTTGAGGAACAGCGAGGACTGCTTCTTCGCCGTGGTCAGGGTCAGCGTGTTGGCGTTCGCGATCGCGGAGCAGGTATTGCTGGTGCCGGGTCTCGAATACGGCGGCAGGCAGCCGCGGTCGAAATAGGGGTTGCCGGTGATGGTCTTGTTGCCGACCTTGGTCGAGCCGTTGGCCAGCGTGACGTTGGCCGGCACCGCGTTGGTACCCTTGGTCAGGTGCGGCGCCGCGAAGCCGGCGCTCATCAGCCGATCGGTACTGGTGATGTTGGGGCGGGCGTCCTGGCCGAGCGGAATGTTCTTGTTCAGGTCGCCTGTGACGTAGACATTCCAGCCGTCCCTCGACAGATTGCCCTTGCCGGCGATGAAGGAGAGCCCTTCGGTCTCGCCGCCGCCGCTGCGCTGCGGCACGCTACCCTTGACCGTGAACGAGGCGCCGCTGTACGCCTTCTTGGTGACGAAGTTGATGACGCCGCCGATGGCGTCGCTGCCGTACACCGACGAGGCGCCGTCGCGCAGCACCTCGGTGCGGTCGAGGGCGCTGACAGGGATCGTGTTCGGGTCGATTGCGCTGTCGGACAGGCGCTTGCCGTCGAGCAGGACGAGGGTGCGTGCGGTCCCGATGCCGCGCATGTTCGCGCCGTTGCCGTTGCCGGCGCCGGTGGCCGGCTCGTAGTCGGCCGCGGTCGACATCGACATCAGGATGTCGGCAACCGTGATCGCGCCCTGGGCGACCCAGTCCTCGGCCTTGGTGACCGTGACCGGCAGCGGCTGGTCGGCGGCGGCGCGCTTGATGCTGGAACCGGTGATCTCGACTTTGCTGACCGTGTCCGCGGCCGGCGTTTGCTGGGCGTGGGTTGCGGGCGCCAGGCCCAGCAGGGCCAGGGCGACTGCCGCGGCGATCGGCGCGCGGGTGAACTGGCCGGGGTGAATTATCGTATGCAAAACCTCTTCTCCTTGGTGTTGTAGTTGGTTTATTTGGCAGTGCGCGCAGCCAGCCACGTGTCGAAGCGTGCGCGGGTCGCGGGTGCCGTCGGCGGATACAGGCCGATGATGCTGGCGCCGTGCGCCACTTCCTCGAGCACGAAATCCTCGAAGCGCTCCTGCTCGGCCCCGTCGCGCGCGACGTCGTGGGCCAGGTGGGCCGGGATGCAGACCACGCCGTCGTCGTCGCCGACCATGATGTCGCCCGGGTAGACGGCAACCCCGCCGCAGCCGATCGGCGCATTCAGGTCGAGCGCGTGATGGCGGATCAGGTTGGTCGGGGCCGACGGGCCCGAGCACCAGGCCGGCATCTCCAGGCGCGCGATGCCTGCCGCGTCGCGCAGGCCGCCGTCGGTCACGATGCCCGCGACCCCGCGCACCTGCATGCGGGTGGCCAGGATGCTGCCGGCGGACGCCACCGAGGCGTCGCCGCGGCAATCCATCACGAGCACGGCGCCCGCCGGAATCCGTTCCACGGCGACGCGCTGCGGGTGGCCCGGGTCGCGGAAGACGTCGATGCCGTCGAGGTCTTCGCGCGCCGGGATGTAGCGCAGCGTGAACGCGGGACCGGCCATGCGCTGTCCGGTCTTCAGCGGCCGGGCGCCCTGGATGAACACGTTGGCCAGGCCGCGCTTGAACAGCTGGGTGGTCAGGGTGGAGGTGGAGATCGTCTTCAGCGTCTCCAGCAGGTCGGGGCCGAGCGGCAGGCCGGGGGCGGTCATGGCTGGTCTCCTTCGCGCTCGAAGACGGTGTTGGTGAAGGCGACGTGCTCGGCCGTGATGCGCCTGGCTGCGTAGTAGCGGTCCCATTGGGCGCTGCTGATCGTGTGCTTGCCCGTGTCGGGGTCGAGCGCCTGCAGATAATCGCCGAACTTGAAATAGATGGCGCGCTCGTCCGGCTTGATGCGGGTATGCCCTTCGCGCCGCATGCCGTCGGGACCGACGACCGCCACGCGCGCATCGCCGCCGGCGAACCGGATGTCCAGGTCGAACGGTTGGCCGGAGCGCACCGTGCCCAGCGCCGTGGTGGCCTCCTTGCCGTCCGTGCCTAGCATGCGCACCAGGATGTCGAACACGCCGTTGTCGCCGTTGCCGTCCAGGCCCTGGCGGTCGGCCGTGTCCTGCACGTAGACTTTGACGATGGTGTCCAGGCCTTCGACGTGGTACTGGGCGACGATGGTCTTGGCGCCGTCCGGCAGCTGCGGCGTCACGCGCGCGGCGAAATGCTCGCGCGTCTGCGCGGCACTGCGGCGCAGCTTGCCGGCGATCTTCAGTTCGTTGCGATAACCATGGCCATGGCCGGAATCGTACTTCGAGTCGAGCGCGCTGAAATGCAGCGTGCCGTCGTAGGGCGCCGCGTATGGCGTCTTGCCCTCGACGTCGAACAGGCGTTCCAGCGCGTCGCGCGGCGTGAAGGCCGGCGCGGCGGAAACGGGATGCGGGGCGGTCGCCAGCGACGCCAGGGGCAGGGCGAAGGCCAGGCTACGGGCGGCGTTCTTCATTTGAGCATCTCCTGAAGCAGCGGCTGCATGGCGTCGGCCCACAGCTGGTAGCCTGCGGGACCCGGGTGCAACTGGTCCGGCATGATGGTGTTGGGGATCTTGCCGTCCTGGCCCAGGAACACGGCGTTGATGTTCAGGAAGCGGATGTCGCGGCCGTTGTCCAGCAGGGCCAGGTCGCGGTTCACGGCGTCGATGGTGCGCATGCGCCTGGCGGCTTCCTCGACGCCCGCTTCGGTCACCGGCTTGCCGGTGCGGTCGCGCGGGCCGCGCGGAAAGATGCCGAGCACCAGGATTTTCGTGTCCGGCAGCCTGGCGCGGATCATGCCGACGATCTTGCGGTCGGCCGCCGCGATCTCCTCGGGCGGGTAATCGAGGCTGTTGTTGGTACCAAGCATGAAGACCACGACCTTTGGCGCAATGCCGTCCAGTTCCCCGTGCTCGATGCGCCAGATCACGTGGTTGGTACGGTCGCCGCCGATGCCGAAATTGGCCGGCTGGTACTTGCCGTAGTAGGTCTCCCAGATGTGCGGGGCGATGTGCCAGCGCTCGGTGATCGAGTCGCCCAGGAACAGCAGCCCGATCGGACCGCTCTTCGCGCGCGCCAGGATGGCTTCGTGTTTTTTCAGGAACACGCCGTCGTCCTTCTTCTCGACCGCCTGCGACGCGCCGGGTTTGTCCGAAGCGGCTTGAGCATGGAGCGGGCTGGCCGCGAGCGCGAGCGCCAGCAGCAGGGAATTACAAAACGCAGGTTTCATCGAGGTCTCCAGTCTTCTTGTGGGATGGGTGGGGCTGCACGCGATCGACGCGACCGCCCAGCCAGAGGGATAGGTATACGAGGGGCAGCAGCAGCGCGCCCAGGATGAAGAAGGGCGTGTAGTCGCCGCCCACGGTCAGGACCGGCACCAGTTGCATGCAGACGATGACCCCGAGCACGGCCGAGGTGCCGCTCAGGCCCGCCAGGGTACCGACGGTCTGGCCGGCGTAGAAATCGCTGGGCAGCGTCTGGATGTTGGTGATGGCCGCCTGGAAGCCGAACAGGATCACGCCGATGGCGAGCACCGCCAGCACCGGCGTGGCCGCCGCGGCGCTCAGGATCAGGGCCGGGAACATCAGCAACAGACCGGCCGCGATCACCGACTTGCGGGCCCGGTTCACGCTCCAGCCGCGCGCCAGCAGCCTGCCGCACAGCCAGCCGCCGGCCAGCGCGCCGACCGCGGCGCCGACGTAGGGCACCCAGGCGAACATGCCGATCTCCTTGACGTCGAAGCCGAAACGCTCGTTCAGGTACAAAGGCAGCCAGCTGACGAACAGCCACCAGACCGGATCGATGAAGAAGCGCGCGGCGATCACACCCCAGCTCTGGCGATGGCGCAGCAACTGGGCCAGCGTAGGGACGTATTCGCCCTGCGCCGTCTCGGCGCCCCGTGGGCCGGACAGGATCAGTGCGCGTTCATCGGCGCCGATCCACGGGTGCGCGGCCGGACCGGCCTTGTACACGATCAGCCAGGGGACGATCCAGATGAAGCCGAGCGAGCCGATCAGCGCGAACGTCGCTTTCCAGCCGTACGCCGCATACAGCAGGGCGACCAGCGGCGGCGCGATCACGGACCCGAGCGACGCCCCGGCGCCGAAGATGCCCTGGCCGAGCGCGCGTTCGCGCACTGGAAACCATTCTGCGATGGCCTTGGTGGCGCCGGGCCAGTTGCCGGCTTCGCCCACGCCCAGCATCGTGCGGAACAGGCCGAACGACAGGGCCGAGCGCGCCACGTAGTGGAGTGCGATCGCGCCGGACCAGACCAGGATCGACAGCACGAAGCCGATCCGTGTGCCGAGGGCGTCGAACACCTTGCCGAACAGCGACTGGCCGACGGCATAGCCGATCAGGAAGATCGTCACGATGTTGGCGTAGTCGCGCTTGTCCATGCCCAGTTCCGATGCGATGCCGGGCCACATGACCGCCAACGCCGAGCGGTCGATGTAGTTGATGATCGTCGCCACCGCCACCAGCGAGATGATCAGCCAGCGCAAGCCTTTGATGGTTTTCATGCCTGTGTCTCCATATTGATTCTCGTCCTGCCGGGGCGGGTTGGCGCCTCGGCCAGTTGCGCGCGGCCCGGCAAGCCTTCGCAGTCGCCGCGGAACTGCACCACGCGGGCGCCGATGGCGCAGCCGCGCGCCGCCGCGGCGCGCAAGTCCAGGCCGTCGAGCAGGGCGCTGATCACGCCGACCGCGAAGCCGTCGCCGGCGCCGACCGTGTCGACGACGCGGGGCACCGGCACGCCGGGCACGACGCCTGCCTCCACGTCGGCGCCGGCGACGTAGGCGCCTTCCGCTCCAAGCTTGACGACCACCTGCCGCACGCCCCGTTCGAGGTAGTAGCGGGCGATGCCGGCCGGGTCGTCGCAGGCGGTCAGGAGCCGCCCCTCGGCCAGGCCCGGCAGCACGATGTCGGCTGCGCAGGCGAGCGCGTTGACCGTCTCGATCATCGCGGTCCGCGATTGCCACAGGCGCGGCCGCAGGTTCGGGTCGAAGCTCACCGTGCGGCCGCCGGCGCGGGCCTGGCGCGCCAGGGCAAACGCCAGCTCCCTGCAGCCGCGCGACAGCGCCGGGCAGATGCCCGTCAAATGCAGCAGGCGCGCGCGTCCGAAATCGCTGTCGGGCGCCGGCATGTCGCGTGCCGACAGGCGACTCGCGGCCGAGCCGCGGCGGAAGTATTCGACCTCGGGATCGGCGCCGTCGGCGGCCATCTGTTTCAGCATCAGGCCGGTCGGGTAGCGCGCGTCCATCGACAGGTGGCGCAGGTCGAGCCGCTCGTCGGCCATGAAGGCGCGCAGGTAGCGCCCCGGGCTGTCCTGTCCCAGGCTGCCGATGTAGCCGACGTGGAAGCCCAGCCGGGAGAGGCCGACGGCGACGTTCAATTCGGCGCCCGCGGTGGCGCGCTCGAATTCGGCGACGGCCTCCAACGGGCCCGGCGTGCGCGCGATCAGCAGCGCCATCGCCTCGCCCACGGTCACGACGTCCGGAACCGTCATTGGCGGCGCTCCGCGATCGACAGCGTGGTCACGAGCGTGGCGTCGCGGCTGGCGGGCAGCGACAGCCGCAGCACCGTGCCGCGTTCCTCGGTCGGGCCGCGGTCGACGTGGCCGGGCGGTCCGGCGGCAACCACGATCCCCGGTTCGATCACGGCCTTGGCGGCCGCCGTGCCGACGTCGACCGCCAGCGCGGCCGGGGCGCCTTGCACGAGGTAGCGATGGGTGCCGGTCCTGGCGATGGCGCCGTCGCCATGGACCTGCGCGGTCAGCACCACGGGCTTGCTGGCGCGCAGCGTATCGGTCACGGTCCACGCGCCGCGCGCATAGCGGAAGCGCCGCTGCAGCTTTTCCACGCCGAGTTCGGGGCGGTAGGCGCCGGCCAGGTCGGCGACCAGCTCGGCGCCGTCGCGGCCCAGCCTGACGCTGGCGAAGCGGATCGCGTCCAGGCGGCCATACGGGTAATCGCGGAAGGCGTCGTGCCCGCCGCCCTCGTTGGCCTGGCCGTGGCCGTCGATCAGCAGCGTATTGCTCAATTTGCTGGTCGGGATGCCCGCATAGCCCATCGGTCCGGTCAGGTAGGTGCCGGCCCCGTACAGGATGAAGCTGCCGGCGTCGGGGTGCGCGTGGCCGGTCTCGAGATGCCAGTCGGGCAGCTTGCCGATCAGGGAGGCGACGTGGTGGCCTTCCGGCGGCCCCGCGCGGAACGCGAATGCGGTGGCGCGCGGCGTCCAGTCGCTGCGCCAGTACACCGTGCCGAGGTCGTCGAAATGGTGGTAGGGCGGCAGTGCCGCCATCGGCGCGGCCTTGATGGCCGGGTCGCGCCACAGCAGGGTCCAGAAGTCTTCCGCGCAGACGTGACCGAGCGAGGCCATCCAATCGGCCACGCCTTGCGCCTGCGGGTCGGAAAAGCGCGCGGCCAGCCGGTACAACAGGTTGTAGTTCGAATTCAGCTTGCCGCCGGGGTGCGTGCGCGCCGGCTCCTCGCCCTTGCGGGAGCGCGTGACCGGACCCTCGAACACGTCGCCGAAATCGTACACGTCCTGGCCGTTGGGCGTCAGCGAGTGCGCGATGTACAGGTGGGCGCGGCGCAGGGCCGGCGTATCGTACAAGTCGTCGCCGGCGGCGTGGGCGAAGGCATCCAGCGCGTGGACGATCCACGGCATCGAGAAGATCCAGTATTCCACGCCTTCGTAGAAATACCCGTCGGGCGAGGCCACGTCGAGCACGCGGCTGAAGATGGCGCGCGCCAGGGCGGCCCAGCGCGCCGCGTCCGGCGTGTCGTCCCACAACGCGTAGGCGGCCACGGCCAGGCCGGCGACCGGGATGAAGCAGTGGTTCTGGCTGTACGAGTACGACTTGCCCGGCGCCGGCATGAAATGCTCGGCCAGGATGCCGGCCTGGCGCACCAGCTTGTCGCGGTAGCGCGCGCGCTCGGCCGGTTCCAGCACGTCGTACAACAAATCGTAGCCCGCGCCCAGGCCGTACAGCAGATGGCCGGCGGCCAGGTCGATGTCGGGTTTGCTGTAGGTATAGCCCCAAACCGGGTAGCTGACGGCGGCGTCCATGTAGCGCCGGGCTGCGTCGAGGTAGCGGGCGTCGCCCTCGATGCGGTAGGCCAGGGCCGCGCCGATGATGCCGATCGCGGTTTCGTTCTGCGCGCGCCGTTTCTGCGCCGGCGCTTGTGCCGGCGGCTGGCGCAGGGCGACCAGGCCGGCCAGCGCGGCCTGCCATTGCGCGCGGTGGCTGCCCCTGGCGCGCCGGCGCAGCTGGTCCAGGTCGTCGGCGGTGACGAAGACGCGCGGGTGCACGCCCTGCAGCTCGCGGCGCAGCGGTGCCGGGTGGGAGGCCATGAGGCTCTGCAAGGGATGCGGACCGGCCGTGGGCTTGCCCTGGCCGGTGCCCAGCGATTCGCGTTCGTCCTGGGCGAGGGCGTTTTGCAGGGCCAGCGCCGGCAGCGACAGGCCGGCGCCCAGGAAGCGGCGGCGTGTGAAGGTGGAATTCATCGCGTGCTCCGTTCCGCTCAGTACAGGCCCAGGCCGCCGTTGACCTGGACGATCTCGCCGGCCAGGAAGGCCGCGCGCTCGGAGGCCAGGAAGACCACGACATTGGCCACGTCCTCGGGCGCGCCTTCGCGCCGTACCGGCGTGCGCTCCGCGATGGCCTGGCGGTTGGCCGGCGTATTGAACGTGTCGTGGAACCGGGTGGCGATCAGGCCCGGCGCCACCCCGTTGACGCGGATGCCCAGCGGACCGGCTTCCTTCGCCAGCGCGCGCGTGAACCCGGCCACGGCCGCTTTCGACGCGGCGTAATGGGTCGAACCCGGGCCGCCGCCGTCGAAGGCCGCCAGCGACGACATCGTGACGATGGACCCGCGCCGGCGCGGCTCCATGCGCCGCATGGCGGCCTGGCAGATCGCGAAGGTGCTGGTGAGATTCAGGTTCACGGCGTCATCCCACAGGGACAGCGGCATCTCGGCGACGCGGCAGCGCTGGATCAGGCCACCGATGTTCGCGAAGACGACGTCGATCTCGCCGATCACGTATTCGGCTTCGACGAACACCCGTTCGGCCGCGCCGCTATCGCTCATGTCTGCCTGGATCGCATGCGCGCGCCGGCCCATTGCGCGAATCTGCGCCACGACTTCGTCGGCCTCGGCGCCGCTGCTCCAGTAGGTCAGTACGACGTCCGCGCCCGCCTGCGCCAGCGCCAGCGAGCTGGCCTTGCCGATGCCCGATGCGCCGCCGGTGACCAGCGCTTTTTTTCCGATGAGTTCCATATCCTTTGTCTTCCTCTTCATGGTTGTGGTGTTGCTAGGTACGCGGTGCGGCGGTCGAGGCCCGGACGACCAGTTCCGGTGCGAACAGGCCGCCGTCGTCGGCCGTGGCGGCGCCCGGTGCCACGATACGCTGGACGGCGGCGTCCGCCATGGCCTGGATCGGCTGGCGCACGGTGGTCAGGGGCGGATCGTGGGCGACCGCGAAAAAGATGTCGTCGATGCCGATCAGTGAAAAATCGCGCGGCACCTGTTTGCCCAGTTGCCGCAGGCCGACGCCGATCCCGATCGCCATCATGTCGTTGATGCCGATCGCCGCCGTCGGCCGGCTCGCGGCCGCCAGCAGGCGCGGCGCGGCGCTGCGCCCCAGCTCGAACAGCTGGGTATCGCCGTGCGGGTCGCGCGGCGCCTCGTTTGCGTCCGCGATGATCAGTTCGCCGGTGAGCCCGGCGCGCGCGACGGCCTGCTGGAAACCCTTCAGGCGATCCTGGCGGTTCAGCGTGTACGGCGGCGGCGTCACCAGCGCGATCGACCGGTGCCCCAGCGAGGCCAGGTGCTCGACGGCCAGCGCGGTGGCGGCGACGTTGTCGACCGAGACGGTGGTGATGCGGTCGTGGTTGTCGCCCGAACGCCGGATATCGAAGGCCACGACCGGACAGCGCGTGGCGATCGTCGCGAGGTGGTCGGTGTCGTTCAGGGCCGATCCCGTGACGATACCTTGCGCACCGTAGGCCAGCAGGTCGGCCGTGACGACGCGCTCGCGGTCCGGGTCGCGGAAGGTGCTGAAGGTCATCACCTGGCAGCCATGCCGTGCGGCCGCCGTTTCGATCGCGCAGGCCAGGGCGCCGAAGAACTGGTTGGCCAGCGACGGCACCAGCAGGCCGACCATGGCCGATACGCCGGTCTTGAGCTGGCGCGCCGCGCTGTTGGGGCGGTAGCCCAGCTGCGCGATCGCCTGCCCGATCTTGAGACGGGTGTCCGGCCGCATCTGTTCCATTCGGTTGTTCAGGAAATTCGAGACGCTCGTGGTCGAGACACCGGCCAGCCTGGCGACGTCCTGGATTCTGGGTTCGTTCATGGTGTCGCCCGGTCTGTCAGAACGTCACGTCAAGCCGGATCGACGTGTAGCGGAACGCGTCGCGGGCCGGCTGCCAGCCATACGATTTGATGTCGGGTCCGCTGGTCTGCTTGAAATTCAGGAAGGAACCGACGTTGCCGACCGCATAGTGCTTGTCGAGCACGTTGCGCACACCCACGGACAGCTTGTAGCGTCCCTTGGCGTCGCTGACGTGGGCGCCGAGGTCGAGGATGCCGTAGCCCGGGCGGTCGAGGGTCGGGTCCTGGCTGATCGCGCCGCGCACGGCCGACTGGGTGCGCCACTGGGCATTCACCGCGACCGGATAGGGCAGCCACGCGGCTGGCGGCAGCGTGTATTCAGCGCCCATCGACAGCTTCCACTTGGGCGAATTCGGCATCGAGCCGCCGCTGGCGTCGCGCAGGAAGGCGCCGGGCACCAGGCGGTTCGGGATCGTGCAGTCGGTCGCGCCCGTGTAGCAGGCTCCCTGGTCCCAGGAGCGGATCGTGGCGCGCGTGAAGGCCAGGCTCGCGTTCAACAGCAGCGCGCGCGTCGCCAGCACGGTGGCGTCGGCCTCGAAGCCGCGCGTCTGGATCGACGGGATGCTGTACAGGACGCTCGCCTGGCTGCCGTCCGAGAAGCGCTCCGTGGCCGAGGTCTGGTAGTCGCGGAACCGGGTCTGGAAGACGGCGGCGTTGAAGGTGGCGCGGTTGTGCCACAGGTTGGCCTTCAGGCCGGCTTCCAGGCTGACCGCCTTCTCGGCCGCCAGCGGCAGGTGGGCGAACACGTTCGGGTTGTTGGCGCCGCTGGTCATGTCGTAGGCGACGCCTTTGTTGCCGGTGGAGGCGGTGCCATAGGCCATCACGTCCGGCGTGACGTGGAAGCTGTAGCCCAGCTTGCCCGTCACCGCCGTTTCCTTGTGCTGCGGGGCGACGTAATAGTACTCGCCGGTGTGGACGTTGTTCGGCGCCGACGACGAGAGGCTGTCGATCGTATGGAAGGAATAATTGTTGGTCTCGCGGTTCAGGCGCAGGCCGGCGCTCACACTGTGGCGGGGCGCAAAGTCCCAGTTCGTGTTGGCATAGACCGCGTGGTTGAGGACGCCCGAATCGGTGAGGTAGTTGGTGAAATTGGTTTCCTTCACAAACGGGTTGCCGCGGTAATACGTGCGATAGATCGTGTTGCGCGACGCCCACGCGCCGACCAGGTAGCGGAATGCGCCGCCGTCCGGCGAGGTCAGCCGGAATTCCTGGGTCGAGGTCTTGCTGGCGGTGGTGCCGTTGAGCATGGGCGGATCGGCGATGCCAGACGGCTTGCCGCTCGCGTCCACCTGGTAGTAGGTCGAGATCAGGTCGATATTGTCGTTGTCGCGGAAGTCGTTCGACAGGTTGTTGTCGACCGAGGTGATCGAGGTCAGGGTATGGCCGGCGAGAGGCGAGCCGTCCGGGAACGCATAATTGGCGCGCACGCCGACACCGCGGTCGGTCGACTCCAGCCCGGTGGGCGAATCGTTGCGGATCTCCCGGTTCCACGGGCCGATGTGGATGCCGCGCAGGACGGCGGTGTTCGACAGCGCCGTGTATTTCTTGTTGTAGAGGTAGCCGACGCCCGGATCGATGGCGATGATGGCGGCCGTGTTCCCGGTCGACAGCGAGTGGTCGAAATGCGGGGCGATCATCAGGTCGAGGTCGGGCGTCACCCGCCATTGCAGCTTGGCCAGGAAGCTTCTGCCGCCCGAGCCGTTCTGCATCGTGTCGTTGGTCAAGTTGTGCAGCATGCCAGGAAAGTTCGTCTTGCTGGCGTACAGGCGCAGGCCGACGTCGTCGCTCAAGCGCCCGCTCAGGGCGGCGGAGGCGCGGTATTCATGGTCGCTGGTGCGGTACAGGCTCACGCGCGTCCGCAT
>Ga0308166_1003717_pt1 | contig 12736 bp, 12 predicted proteins | sample PhyCR2_2_FD_202137 | JGI IMG/M metagenome (GOLD analysis project Ga0308166, IMG submission 202137) | Phyllosphere microbial communities from UC Gill Tract Community Farm, Albany, California, United States - DLSLCC.R2 | ecosystem: Host-associated > Plants > Phyllosphere > Unclassified | place... | reverse complement strand
CGATCATGCGCTTGAGGCCATTCACGCCCCACAGGCAGACGATGCCGGCGACGAGGCCGAGGATCAGGGCACCCATCGGGCCGACGAAACCGCAGGCCGGGGTCACGGCGACGAGGCCGGCGACGGCCCCCGAGGCGCCGCCCAGCATCGACGGCTTGCCCTTGGTGATCCATTCGCCGAACACCCACGACACGGTCGCGGCGGCCGTGGCCAGCAGCGTGTTGACGAAGGCCAGCGCGGCGATGTCGCCCGCTTCCAGGGCCGAGCCGGCGTTGAAGCCGAACCAGCCCACCCACAGCAGCGAGGCGCCGATCATGGTCATGGTCAGCGAGTGCGGGGCCATCGATTCGCGGCCGTAGCCGACGCGCTTGCCGATCAGGATCGCGCCGACCAGGCCGGCGATGGCGGCGTTGATGTGCACGACGGTGCCGCCCGCGAAGTCGAGCGCGCCCTTCTGGAACAGCCAGCCGGCCTTGGCGGTCTCGGCGTCCAGCGTGGCGGCCGTGATCGCATCCGGACCGGTCCAGAACCAGACCATGTGCGCGACCGGCAGGTAGCCGAACGTGAACCACAGGACGACGAACAGCAGCACGGCCGAGAAGCGTGCGCGTTCGGCGAACGCGCCGACGATCAGGCCGCAGGTGATGGCTGCGAACGTGCCCTGGAAGGCGACGTAGACGAATTCCGGAATCACGACGCCCTTGCTGAACGTCGCGGCGGTCGAGAACGAGCCCTTGAGCGGATCCCAGATCCCTTTCAGGAACAGGCGATCGAAGCCGCCGATGAACGCTGTGTTTTCCGTGAACGCCAGCGAATAGCCATACACGCACCACAGGACGATGATGACGGCAAAGATCATGAACACCTGCAGCAGCACGGACAGCATGTTCTTCGAACGGACCAGGCCGCCGTAGAACAGCGCCAGGCCCGGGATCGTCATCATGATCACCAGCAGGGTCGATACCATCATCCAGGCGGTGTCGCCCTTCTGCGGCGTGGGTGCGGCGGCGGGAGCGGCCGGCGCGGCCGGGGCGGCAGCAGCAGCAGCAGCAGCGGCCGGCGCGGCAGCGGGTGCAGCGGCCGGGGTGGCGGCGGCATCGGCAGCCGGCGCGGCGGCGGTGGCGGCCGGCTTGGCGGCATCCTGGGCCAGGGCCGGCGCGGAGACGGCCAGCGCCACGGCGACGGACATGCCGGCAATCAGTTTTGTGATGGTATGGATCATCGGTTTCCCCTTACAGCGCATCGTTGCCGGTCTCGCCGGTACGGATACGGATTACCTGCTCCAGGCTGGAGACGAAAATTTTGCCGTCACCGATCTTGCCGGTACGGGCCGCGCTTTGGATCGTGTCGATCACCTGGTCGACGATGGCGTCGTCGACCGCTGCCTCGATCTTGGTCTTCGGAAGAAAATCGACGACGTATTCCGCGCCACGGTACAGTTCGGTGTGACCCTTCTGGCGGCCGAAACCCTTCACTTCGGTCACCGTAATGCCCTGGACATTGATCTCGGAGAGGGCTTCACGCACCTCGTCGAGCTTGAAGGGTTTGATGATGGCGGTGATCATTTTCATGCTTTGCCTCTTCAGAAAGTTTTTGAAACAGTGAGCAGGGCCGCCGACTTGCCCAGGTTTTCCGCGGACGGGCTCAGGTAGGCGCTGGTATCGGCCTTGATCCAGGCCAGCGCGACGGTGCAGACGCCGAAGTCCTTGGTCACGCCGAGCTTGTAGTCGGTGTACGACAGCGAACCGTTGTGGCGCACGTTCTGGCGGCCAGCGTGCAGGTTCAGCGTGAAGCCGCTGCCGACGTCGACGTTGGCGCCGACGTCCAGGTAGCCGCTGCCCTTGCTGTCGGCCGTGCCGAACAAATTCGTCAGCGCATGCGAGTACTTGACGTAGGCCGGACCGTAGCCGAGCTGGCCGTACACCTCGAACGTGTTGGCGTTCGGATGCAGGCCGTTGCTCGGATAGAAGTAGTACAGACCGCCGACGTCGTACGTGATGTCTGCAGACAGGTTGCCGCGCTTGCCGCCGTAGAGGTCCCATTCGACGTCGCCGCTGCCGCCGAGGTCCTTGGTCCACTTGATGGTGGACAGCCAGGTGCCTGCGTACAGGCCGGTCGGGTTGTGCACGTAGTCGGCGCCGCCCTGCAGGGCGGGGTCGAGACGGGACTGGGAAATGCCGCGGTAGCGATAATCGCTCGTCACGGCCGCGTTGAAGCTCACTTCATTGTCCGGCTTGGCCTGCTCCTGGGCGCCTGCCAGCCCGATGCCGATGCTCCACAGGCCGACCGCCAGGGCCGCCGCTCGGGGCCAGTTGCTGTTACGACGCTTCATACGACACTCCCTTGTAGTTGAACATATTCTTGAGTTGCGGTTTACAATCCGGGATCGCGATCTCGTTATGGTTTATGGTTGATTAGCAGGATGCGTGCCACCCCTTGCAGGGTCTGGTGTCGGCTTGTTTTTCGCGCCTTAGGCCCCCACTTTTTTGGTTTCAAAAAATAAACGGGACCAGGACGCGTGCGCCGTGCCGGTGCACGCACCAATTCAGGCGCACACGCACCTTCCCGGTGCGTCTCGTCGACACAAGGAATAGTGTGAAATGAACAATTTTTTTAATGATTTGCAAGACAAGCTCAACCAGGCGATCGAGAACTCGCCCGCCAAGGACATCGAGCGCAACGTCAAGGCGATGATGACCCAGGGCTTTTCGAAGCTGGATCTGGTGACGCGCGAGGAATTCGACATCCAGGCGCAGGTACTGGCCAAGACGCGCGCCAAGCTGGAGGCGCTCGAACTGCGCGTGACCGAACTGGAAGCGAAACTGGCCGCCGCCGACACCAAGGCCTGAACGGCCGCCGGGCGCCGCGGCGCCCGCTCTTCCATGTTCGCCGTGGCGCCCGCGTCATGCGGCGGCCGGCGCCTCCCGCAGCGCCATCCGGCGCGTTGCCGCTTTCCGCGGCGTCAATTCCTCGACACGCTTCACGTGCCTGAGTGTCGTCACGACCTCATTCCCCGGAAATAGACCACGCCGTTGCGCCAGCGCTTCCGGCGCGACGTGGATCGACACGGCCTTGCGCACTTTGCGCGACCGGATCAGGACGCCGGCTGCATGCCGTCAGCGCACGGTTCTATAGGTTAGCAGGCGCCACACGCCGAACAGGACGGCGCCGCCGAGACTGACCGCGAGCACGATCGCCGTCATCACACCGATCGGATTGCGCAAGCCCGCATCGAACCCGACACTGTCCGCGGCAAATACGAGGCCGCATGCCAGCGCCACCTGCACGAGCCACACGATGCGCAACGGCCGGAACGCGCCGAGGTCGCCCCACCGCCACAAGCGCAGCGCGACATACGTGACGGGCCCGCACAGCAGGCAGAACAGGATCGCGATCGCGAGCAGGGACAGGATCAGGCGTGGCATGGCGCAGGAACAATATGAATGCCGCTACCTTATCAGAGAGTCCATGGCCCCGCCGGCCGTCGCGGTGCCGGCCCATGCACGCAGGGCGTGCACGGCGTCCGGTCGCACACACGGAAGGGCCTGTAGCGCCTCAAAATCGTGCAAACACAGGTGTCCGATATCCTGCCAATGCCAGGAATGCGCAGAACGCCGGCGCGATCGCCGTGCTGCCGGCGACTGACGTCGACGGCGGCATCGCCAGGGCGGACACCTGCAGCGCCCGCCCCTTCCTCACGCACGCTTGGCACCGCTCAAGGCCGCGTTCGCACGACCCGGCACCATCTGCGGGTCCCGTCATTCCCGATGATTCCCATGAGCCTTGCCGTCCTCCGCAGCCGCGCCCTGTCCGGCATGGATGCCCCCGCCGTCAGTGTCGAAGTCAATCTCGCCAACGGTTTGCCGTGCATGCACATCGTCGGCCTGGCCGACGCCGAAGTGCGCGAGGCGAAGGACCGCGTGCGCGCCGCGCTGCAGAATTCCGGCTTCGAGGTGCCCAGCCGGCGCATCACGATCAACCTCGCGCCCGCCGAGCTGCCCAAGGAATCGGGCCGCTTCGACCTGCCGATCGCGCTGGGCATCCTGGCGGCGTCCGACCAGATCCCGGCCGCTGCGCTCGACGGTTACGAATTCGCGGGAGAGTTATCGTTGTCGGGCGAACTGCGCCCCGTGCGCGGGGCGCTGGCGATGAGCTTCGCGATGCTGCGCCACCGCTCGCACGGCGAGGCGCAGGACGGTCGGCAGGACGGCGCCCGCGCGCGCGCGTTCGTGCTCCCGGCCGCGAACGCGGACGAGGCGGCGCTCGTGACGGACGCCGCCATCTATCCGGCGCGCACGCTGCTGGAGGTGTGCGCGCACTTCGCCGCCAGGGACGATGCCGCGCGGCTGGCGCGCTACCGTCCCGATCCGGGCGACGCGGCGCCCGTGTATCCGGACTTCGCCGACGTCAAGGGCCAGCAGCAGGTCAAGCGCGCGCTCGAGGTCGCGGCGGCCGGCCTGCACTCCGTGCTGCTGATCGGGCCGCCGGGTGCCGGCAAGAGCATGCTGGCGTCGCGCTTCCCCGGCCTGTTGCCGCCGATGTGCGAAGAAGAGGCGCTCGAGACGGCCGCGATCCAGTCGCTGACGGGCAGCTTCGCCATCGAGCGCTGGCGCCGGCGGCCGTTCCGCAATCCGCACCATACGAGTTCCGGCGTGGCGCTCGTCGGCGGCGGGACGGTGCCGCGTCCGGGCGAGATCTCGCTGGCGCACCACGGCGTGCTGTTCCTCGACGAGCTGCCGGAATTCGACCGCAAGGTACTGGAAGTGCTGCGCGAGCCGCTGGAAACGGGCGAGATCACGATCTCGCGCGCCGCGCGCCAGGCCGACTTCCCCGCCAACTTCCAGCTGATCGCGGCGATGAATCCGTGTCCGTGCGGCTGGCTCGGCCATTCGTCGGCCAAGTGCCGCTGCACGCCGGAAGCCGTGCAGCGTTACCAGGACCGCATTTCCGGTCCCCTGCTCGACCGCATCGACATCCAGATCCCGGTGGCGGCGATGGCGCCCGACACGATGGCGCAGCTGGCCGACGGCGAGCCGAGCGCGGCGATTGCCGGCCGCGTCGCGCATGCACACGCGCGCCAGCTGGCGCGCCAGGGCAAGGCCAACCGCAAGCTGACGACGCGCGAGATCGACCAGCACTGCCGCCTCGACCCTGCTGCCGCCCGGCTGCTGGGCGACGCCATGGATCATCTGCACTGGTCGGGACGCGCCTATCACCGCGTGCTGAAGGTCGCGCGCACGATCGCCGACCTGGCCGGCTCGGACCTCGTGCGGGCCGCGCACGTGGCCGAGGCGATCCAGTACCGGCGCGGGCTGCGCGACGAATGACGACCAAGCCGTGCGGCGGCAGTACGGCGGTTGCGGTCGTTGCGGTGGACAGCGTCGACGCCGTCCTGAAATCACCGATGAGACAGTTTTTCCAGAACGGCCGCCGACGCGTGGGACCGATAGCCTGGCATCAGGCCATCGTGAAGAAATGGATCAGGCGAGCCCGGCCGATGCCTGCTCGCGCGCGGCGCGCTTGATGGCCTGCGGCGGCTGGCCGAAGGCACGCAGGAACGCGCGGCGCATGCGCTCGGGGTCGGAGAAGCCGGTTTCGCGCGCGACGACGTCGATCGAGTGGTTGCTGCCTTCGATCATGGCGCGCGCCGCTTCCACGCGCAGCACCTCGATGGCGCGCGCCGGCGACTGGCCCGTCTCGATGCGGAAGGTGCGGCTGAACTGGCGCGTGCTCAGGTTGGCGGCCTCGGCCAGCTCGTCCACGGACAACGGCTTGCGCAGGTGGCGCTTGGCGTACGACAGCGCCTGCTGGATGCGGTCGGACTTCGGTTCCAGTTCCAGCAGCGCCGAGAACTGCGACTGGCCGCCGCTGCGGCGGTGATACACGACCAGCTTGCGGGCGATGTTGCGCGACAGCTCGATGCCGTGGTCGCTTTCGACCAGCGCCAGGCACAGGTCGGCGCAGGCCGTCATGCCGGCCGACGTCCACACGCTGCCCTCGTTGATGAAGATGCGGTCTTCCTCGACGCGGAGCTTCGGATACATGCGCTGCAGGTCGCGCGCGAGCGACCAGTGGGTGGTGGCGCGCTTGCCGTCCAGCAGGCCGGCCTCGGCCAGCAGGAAGGCGCCCGTGCAGATGCTGGCCACGCGGCGCGAGTGCGCGTCGGCCTGGCGCAGGATCTCGACGAAACCCGGGGTCGACGGCCGGCGCGGCACCATCTGCCCCGCCACCAGCAAGGTATCCCAGTCGTAGCGCGTGACGGCTTCGGTCAGCACGTTGATGCCCGACGAACTCGTCATGACGCCGCCGTGCTCGGACAGGATCGTGACCTCGTAGCAAGGCTCCTCCGACAGCGCGTTGGCGAATTCATAAACGGTGGTCGCCATGAGATCCAGCGCCTGGAAACCGGGGGGCAGCAAGAGTCCGATTCTGCGTTTCATGTTGTCCTCAATCATAGGGTGCGTGCCGGATGGTCCGGCCACGTACAGCGTCTGCTGCAGTGCATGATGGTAATCATACGACACCAAGCCGCTTCCAGCCAAAAACAACTGACAGGGTCGATAGGACGACAAATATATGTGCATACGCACACATTGGCTCATTTCGAGGGTTATTCGTCGTCCAAGTCAAAGTTTCTTGAAGGAAGATAGATCCCAGCAAAACACATTTCTTTCATCGATTAACGGAGAACTATCATGCAATTGACCGACAATACCATCTTCATCACCGGCGGCACCTCGGGCATCGGTCGCGGCCTGGCCGAAGCGTTCCACAAGCTGGGCAACCGGGTCATCATCGGCGGCCGCCGCAAGGCGCTGCTGGACGAGGTGACGCGCGCCAATCCCGGCATGCGCGCCGTCGAACTGGACATCGCGGACCCGGCCAGCATCGAACGGGCCGCCGCGCTGCTGCGTGCCGAGTACCCGTCGCTGAACGTGCTGATCAACAATGCCGGCATCATGCCGTTCGACGATCCGTCGGGCCGCATCGACGACGCGACGGCCGTCTCGACGGTCGAGACGAACCTGCTCGGCCCGATCCGGATGACGTCGAGCCTGGTCGACCACCTGAAGCGGCAGCCGCGCGCGGCGATCGTCAACAACACGTCGGTGCTGGCCTACGTGCCGATCGCCACGAATGCCGTGTACTCGGCCACCAAGGCCGCTCTGCATTCGTACACGCTGTCGCTGCGGTTCATGCTGCGCGACACGTCCGTGACGGTCCAGGAAATCGCGCCGCCGTGGGTCAACACCGACCTGATCCACAAGAGCGACGACCCGCGCGCGATGCCGCTCGATGCGTTCATCGCCCAGACGATGCAGGCGCTGGCGGGCACGCGCGAGGAAGCGCTGGTCGACAGTGCGATCCCGCTGCGCAACAATCCCGGCGCCGACGAACACAAGCTCGTCAACGAGTTCAACGCCCACATCGCGTCCCGCCCCATCCCCGTCGGCGCGTGAACGGGGGCGCCGGCCCGTTTCGCCGCGGGGCCGGCCCTGTTACCATGTCGTCATGACAAGACGACTCTTCGCGGCGCCCGCCCTGTGCCTGGCCCTGCTGCTGGCGGGCTGTTCGCCCAAGTACAACTGGCGCGACTATGCCAGCCCGGACGCGTCCTACCGCGTCACGTTCCCGGCCAAGCCGAGCACATTCACCCGCACGATCGACCTGGACGGCCTGCAGGTCGCCATGACGATGACGGCGGCCGAGGTCGACGGCGCCACGTTCGCCGTCGGCACGGCCGAAGCGCCGGACGCCGCACGCGCCCAGGCCGCGCTGGAAGCGATGCAGGTCGCGCTGGTGCGCAACATCGGCGCCACCGTCACGACGCAGAAGGCGGCGGCCGACGGCAGCGGCCGGGCCACGCGCGACGTCGATGCGACCGGCAGCAGCCGCGGCACGCCGATGCGCCTCGTCGGCCACTTCGAGGCGCGCGGCAAGCGCTTCTACCAGGTGATCGCCCTCGGCAAGACGGACGCGCTGCCGCCCGAGCAGGTCGACCAGTTCCTTACCTCGTTCAAGCTGCCCTGACATGACCGGCGACACCCCTGCCCTGCGCCTTTCCGGCCTCGCCAAATCCTTCGGCCGGCCGGCCGTCGACGGCCTCGATCTTACTGTGCGGCGCGGCGAACTGTACGCGCTGCTCGGTCCCAACGGCGCCGGCAAGACGACGACGCTGCGCATGGTCACGGGCCTGCTCGCGCCGGATGCCGGCCACGTGGAAGTGCTCGGCATCGATCTCGCGCGCGACCCGGCCGGCGCCAAGCGCGGCATGGCCTACCTGCCGGACGATCCGCTGCTGTACGGGAAGCTCAAGCCGACGGAATACCTGGAATTCGTCGCCGGCCTGTGGGGCATCCGCGCGCAGGACGCCGAACCGCGTGCGCGCCGCCTGCTCGACTGGCTCGACCTGACGAAGCACGCGCACGAACTGACGGAAGGTTTTTCGCGCGGCATGAAGCAGAAACTGGCGCTGGCCGGGGCGCTGATCCACGAGCCGCAACTGCTGATCCTGGACGAGCCGCTGACCGGCCTGGACGCCGCCGCCGCGCGCCAGGTGAAGGACCTGCTCGTGTCGCACGTCGAGGGGGGCGGCACCGTGATCCTGACCACGCACATCCTGGAAGTGGCGGAGCGCCTGGCGCAGCGCATCGGCATCATCCGCCAGGGACGCCTGATCGCGGAGGGCACGCTGGCCGAACTGCGCGAGCGCACGCAGGCCGGCAGCCTGGAAGACGTGTTCCTGCACCTGACCGAAGGCCACGCACAGTGAGCGCGCCCGGAAGCATTCCCTGGCTGCTGGCGCACGAGCTGCGCCTGGCCTGGTACGGCGCGGCGGTCAACGCGGGCCGCAAGGGCGGCAAGGGCGGCAAGCGGCGGCCGGGCATCGTCGGCATCGTGCTCGGCATCGCCGTCTACGTCGCGCTGCACGCGATCGCGTTCGCCCTGCTGCGCAAGCTGGACGGCGGCCCCTTGCCGGAAGCCGTGCTGGCCATGCCGCTGGCGATCGTGCTGGCCGTGTGCGCGACGTTCATGCTGTCCAGCACGTTGAAATCCTGCGTCGTCGCGATGTTCGAGCGCGGCGACCTGGACCTGCTGCTGTCGTCGCCGCTGCCGTCGCGCAGCATCTTCGCCGTGCGCCTGCTCGGCATCGCCGCATCCACCGCCCTGCCCTACTGGTTCCTGGCCGGGCCGTTCGCCAACATGGCCGTGGTATTCGGGCATCCGGGCTGGCTCGGGCTGTACGTGGCCGTCGGCGCCTGCGCCATGCTGATGGCCTGCGCCGGCATGCTGCTCACGCTGGCGCTCGTGCGCGTGCTGGGCGCGCGCCGTACGCGCGTGATGGCGCAGGTCGTCGGCGCCATTGCCGGCGCACTGATCTTCCTGCTGACGCAAGCCTACAACCTGACCCGGCACGACAACGACGCGACGCCGATGCTGCTGGCGCTGCTGAACGGCAGTCACAGGTTCGGGCCGGACAGCGCGCTGTGGCTGCCGGGCCGCGCCATCCTCGGCGCGCCGGGACCGCTGCTGGGCGCCCTCGTCCTCGCGGCGCTCGCGTTCGCGCTGACGGCGGGCCGCACGCACCGCTTCTTCGTGCACGGGCTGCAGCAGGCCGCCGGCAGCGCGCGTGTGCAGGCCCGGCCGGCCGGGGCACTGCGCTTCCGGTTCCGCGCCAGCCTGTTCGATACGATCGTCGTCAAGGAATGGCGCCTCATCGCGCGCGATCCCCACCTGATCGCGCAGGTGCTGCTGCAACTCGTGTATCTGGTGCCGCTGTTCGTGCTGATCATGCGCGGCAACGCCGCAGGCCCGGCACTCGGCGCCGGCCTCACGCTGCTGTGCAGCTCGCTGACGGGCAGCCTGGGCTGGATCGTACTCTCGGCCGAGGATGCACCGGACCTGTTGCTGGCGGCGCCTGTGCCGCGGCGCACGCTGCAGCTGGCCAAGCTGGCCGCAGCCGCGATGCCGCCGTTGCTGCTCGTTGCGCTGCCGCTCGTCTGGCTGACGGTGCATGCCCCGGTGACGGGCCTGCTCGTCGCCTTCACCGTCACGGGTGCCGTGCTGAGTGCGGGCCTGATCGTGCTGTGGGTCGGCCGGCCGGGCCTGCGCAGCGACTTCAAGGCGCGCGGCAAGGAAAACTTCCTGTGCAATATGCTGGAGCTGGCGAACAGCTTGTGCTGGGGTGGACTGGGCTGGCTGCTCGTCGCGCTGGCGACGCAGGGCGAGACGTGGACGTGGAAGGCATCCGCGGGCACGCTCGCCGCCGCACTGGGTATCCTGCTGCTCGCGCGGCTGCTGCGACGTCGCCCGTTGTGAGAGGGAGCGCACGCACTCTCGAACGCAAGACGTGTTATTGTTTGGATACTAACAATAGAAAGCGATAACTATGTTAATCACCTTTAAATCCAAAGCTTATCCGAACGTCATGATGTACCAGGATCATGCGAAACGTATCCTCGACCTGCTGCACAAGGACGCGGACCGCGGCGTCATCACCGCCGAAGAAGCGCCGCAGGCCGTCAGTCTGCTCGAGAACGAAATCGAGGAAAGCCGCAAGCACCAGGCCACGGACGAAATGGAACAGGACGTCAAGGCGCACCACGGCGACGTCGAAGACGCGGAACACGAGCCGATCGAAGCGGTGAGCTTCTCGACCCGCGCCTTCCCGCTGCTGGAGATGCTGCGCGCCGCGCGCGACCAGCAAGCCGATATTCTCTGGGGCGTCTGACCGCAAGTCCGCTCAGGACGCTTCCGGTTCGAGCTCGGCCGCGATCAGCGCGACGCGGCCCTTGCCCTCGCGCTTCGCTTCATACATGGCCTGATCCGCACGGGCCAGCAGGCGCGCCGGATCCTGCGCTTCCTGCGGCAACTGCACCGCCACGCCGATACTGACGCCGACCTGGACGGCCCCGCTGGCGAGCATATAGGGCCGCGACAACTGCTCCAGCAGGCCGTGCGCCTTGTGCACGGCATCCTGGCGGTCGCTCAGCAGCTCGAGCACGACGACGAACTCGTCGCCCGCCAACCGGGCGCACATGTCCGTTTCGCGGATCCCGCTCAGCAGACGCGCGCCGAACTGGCGCAGCAATTCATCGCCCTCTTCGTGTCCGCGCGTATCGTTGATCTGCTTGAAGCCGTCCATGTCCATGAACAGCACGGCGCACGGTCGGCCCAGGCGCGCCGCACGGGCAAGCGCTTCCGGGAGCGCGTGCAGCAGCGCACGCCGGTTCGGCAAGCCTGTCAGCACGTCGCGCAACAGCAATTCCTGCAGCTCGGCCGTGCGCGCCGCGACCGTGTCTTCCAGCTGGGCGTTCATCCGTTCCAGCGCTTCGCGGTGCGTGTGCTCGCCCGCGACGAGATCGCGCATCGCATCCGACAATACCTGCGCCTCATGGAAACTGTTCACTTCGGGAATGCGGCCGGGCGCCCCGTGCGCCGGCGCGTGCGCCAAATCTTCGATGGCGCCGCTCAGCACGTTCAGCGGTGCGACGAGACGCCGCGCCATCAGTGCCGCTCCCGCTGCGAGGACCGTGCCGAGGCCGATGCACAGCCACAGGGCACGCTGTTCGAAATCGTGCGCGGATGCCAGCGCCGCGCTTTCCGTCTGGCGCACGAGCACGGCCCAGCTCAGGCCCGCGCGATCGCGGTTGCGGCCCGTCTGGCTATAGCCCGTGATATACGTGCGGCCATCGGGCCAGCGTTCCTTGAGTGCGCCCGTACTGCCGGCGAATGCCAGGCGCACGCTTTCCGCCGCGATCGGCTTTTCCAGAATATCGTCCGGGCCGAGCAGGACGACGCCGTCGCGGCGCACGACGATGATCTCGGCGCCGTATTCGCGCAGTGCGGGCGTCAGCAACGTGTGCGCGAGCGTCCGTGCCCATTTCCAGCTCAGGTGGATCGCGAGGACGCCGCGCAGCTTGCCGTCGGCATCCCGGATCGGTCCTGCCACGTCGACGAAGCGCCAGGGATCGGACGTGCGCGGCAGCAGGCTGCCCAGCAGCAGCGCGGGATGGTAGTCTTCCGCGCTGACGTTCAGCTGGCCGGTATGGAACCACGGCCGTGCCGTCACGTCGCGGTTTTCCAGCAGGCCGCCCGTCGCGGCAAGCACCTTGCCGTCCGGCTTGGCGATGCCGATCCATGCATAGTCGGGGAAATCGTGCTGCAGGTGTTCCAGGACGGCGCGTGCCGCCTTCGGGTCATCGGCAGCCCGGACGTCGGCGAGCGTGGACAGCAGGGAGACATCGCGCACGGCCTGATCGACCGTCCGGTCGAGCGAATCGCGCATTTGCCAGGACAACTGTTCGAGCCGCAGGCCCGCCTCCTCCGACGCGTGACGAATGGCGAAATGGTCGACAAGGCTTAGCTGCAGCACCGCCGTAATCGCGACCGTGACGCAGGCAAACGACACCATCAATGCCGCAAGCCGTAACGGCCTGTTCCGCCTGGCTTTGGATTCGGTAGCGCGGGCAGTGTTCATGCGGTTCGCGGAAAAATAAAGCTGGAATGCTACCGTACATACGGTTGCAGTGGCGTAAAAATATATCCGAGAGGATATTAATACGCTGAAAAAACCACATGAAACGTGTGGCTTTAAATGGATTTACCAAAGCAAAAAGCCCGCTCAGTATCAACTGAGCGGGCTCCTGCGGAATAACTAGCCTGACGATAACCTACTTTCACACTGGTTGCAGCACTATCATCGGCGCAAAGTCGTTTCACGGTCCTGTTCGGG
>Ga0308166_1003712_pt1 | contig 12746 bp, 10 predicted proteins | sample PhyCR2_2_FD_202137 | JGI IMG/M metagenome (GOLD analysis project Ga0308166, IMG submission 202137) | Phyllosphere microbial communities from UC Gill Tract Community Farm, Albany, California, United States - DLSLCC.R2 | ecosystem: Host-associated > Plants > Phyllosphere > Unclassified | place... | reverse complement strand
GATCGTGTCCATCGTGTCGATCACTTCGCGCACCATGCGGCCACCTTCCTGCGCCACCATCGACGTGTTCACGGCCAGCTGGTTCGCTTCGTGGGCGTCGCCGGCGTTGCGGCGCACGGTCTCCGTCAGGTCCTGCATCGAATTCACGGTGGACGCCAGGTTGGCGGCCTGCTGCTCGGTGCGCGAGCACAGGTCCAGGTTGCCGGTCGAGATTTCGCCGGACGCGTTGGCGATCTGCTCGGCGCCGCTGCGCACCTGGCCGACGACGGTCGACAGGCTGCCGCTGATGTTGTTCATGGCGTCGGCCAGCAGGCCGATCTCGTCGCTGCGGTCGACGGGGATGCGCACGGTGAGGTCGCCCTCGGCGATGCGGACGGCGGCGTCGCGGGCCCGTACGAGCGGACGGGTGACGGTGTGCTTCATCACGGCGTGCAGGATCGCCGCGAAGATCGCCAGCGCCACGAGGCCGATGACGATGTAGCGGTTGCGCAGGCTCGCCGCTTCCTTGGTGATCTCGTCCTCGTACGTGCCGCCGGCGATCATCCAATTCCAGTCCTTGAACAGCGTGTAGGCGGCGACTTTCGTGCGTGGGCTCGTCTCGCCCGCCTCGGCGTTCTGCCACGGGTACTGGATCAGGCCGCGCTTCGTTGCCAGCATCTCCTTGATGAATTCGCGGCCGCTCGCATCCTTGCTGGCGAGGATGTTCTTGCCTTCCTTGACGGGGTGGACGATCAGGTCGCCGTAGGTCTTGCCGGGGGTTGCGTCGAGCACGTAGTAATAGCCCGTGTCGCCGACCTTCATCTTCCTGATGCGGTCGCGCAGCGCGGCGATGTTGGCGTCGACGTCGAGGCCGATGTACAGGACGCCGATCACCTTGCCGGACGCGTCGCGGATCGGTTCGTAGTCCGTCATGAACTGCTTGCCGAACAGCTTCACCAGGCCGACGTAGGGTTTGCCCGCGCGGATCGCGGCATACGCGGGGCTCTCGTGGGCGAGGATCGTGCCGACGGCGCGGTCGCCGTTTTCCTTCTTGACCGACGTGCTGATGCGCACGAAGTCGTCACCGCTGGCCACGAAGATCGTCGCGTTGCCGCCGGTCTGGTGGGTGAAGCGGTCGGGGAGCGTGAAGTCGAGGTTCAGGGGCTTGCCGTTCGAGTTCAGGGTGGGCACCTGCTTGTCGCCGACGGCAACCATCGCGTCGGGGGCCAGCGTGAACTCGCCTTCGAAATGCGTGGCGAAGATGCGGCCGAAGCTCGTGGCCTGGCTCTTCATCACGTTGTCGAACATCTCGACGGCGTTGACGACGCTCTGCAGCTCGGAGTTGACGTTGGCGATCGCGCGGGCATGCAGCATCGACGACGTCGTCCAGGTGATGGTGAAGACGAGGCCGGCGAGGATGACGGAGACGAGGGCGAACGTGAAGGCCGTGATCTTCGAGCCGACCGTCAGGTTCGTGACGCGGAACGATTTCTTGTTCATGAAAATAGGGGATAAGCTGGCGTTGCGCTATGGTACGCCAGGTATCCCCTAGGAAACAAAAGTGTGTCGCGTTTTCGATGTGTTCATGCAACAAATTCTTGCCGGGATGGCATGAATCGTTGCGTAACCATGCGCGGCGTTATCGTCCGGCTAACTCAATGCTCGACGTGGACGTTATGGAACTGTAAAGCCGCCAGGTTCGCGTAGATGCCGCCGAGCGCCACCAGCGACGCATGCGTGCCCGTCTCGACGATGCGCCCGTCCTCCATCACGATGATGCGGTCGGCCCGCTGCACGGTGGCCAGGCGGTGCGCGATGATGAGCGTGGTGCGGCCCACCATCGCCGCTTCCAGCGCGCGCTGCACGAGGCGTTCCGACTCCGCGTCGAGGGCGCTCGTCGCTTCGTCCAGCAGCAGCAGCGGGGGATTCTTGAGGAGTGCGCGCGCGATGGCGACGCGCTGGCGCTGGCCGCCCGACAGGCGCACGCCGCGCTCGCCCAGGTACGACTGGTAACCCTGCGGCAGGCGTTCGATGAATTCGTGGGCCGCGGCCAGCTTCGCGGCGGCGATCACTTCTTCGTCGGTCGCGTCGGCGCGGCCGTAGCGGATGTTTTCCAGCGCGTTCGCGGAGAAGATGACGGTGTCCTGCGGGACGATGCCGATGGCGCCGCGCAGCACGTGCAGGTCGAGGTCGCGGATGTCCACGCCGTCGAGGCGGATGCTGCCTGCCTGCGGGTCGTAGAAGCGCAGCAGCAGCTGGAACAAGGTGGTCTTGCCGGCGCCGGACGGGCCGACGACGGCCACCGTCTCGCCGGGTTTCACGTCCAGGCTCACGTGGTCCAGCGCCGCGGTCTCGGGCCGCGACGGGTACGAGAACTGCACGTTCGCGAGGTTCAGGGCGGCGCCGCCGGCCGTGCGGTGCGGGAGCGGCGTCGGGTGCGCGGGGTTGCGGATGTCGGAGCGGACGGCCAGCAGTTCCAGCAGGCGCTCGGTGGCGCCGGCCGCGCGCTGGGCCTCGCCCATCACTTCGGACAGCGCGCCGATCGCCCCGGACACGATCGACGCGTACAGGATGAACTGGCCCAGGTCGCCGCCCGTCATGGCGCCTTCCAGGACGGCGTGGGCGCCCAGCCACAGCACGAACACGATGGCGCCGAAGACCAGCGCGATCGCGAGCATCGTCAGGACGGCGCGGGCGCGGATGCGCCGCATCGCCGTCGCGAACGCGCCTTCGACGGAAGCCCCGAAGCGCCGGGCTTCGATCTTCTCGTGGGTGAAGGCCTGCACGGTGGGCATGGCGTTGAGGATCTCGCCGGCGATGGCCGACGCGTCGGCGATGCGGTCCTGCGAATCGCGCGACAGCTTGCGCACGCGCCGGCCGAACAGCACGATCGGCACGACGACCAGCACCAGCAGGCCGAGGATGATCGACGTGAGCTTCGCGCTCGTCACGAACAGCATCGCGAGGCCGCCGACGAACAGCAGGGTGTTGCGCAGCGCGAGCGAGATGCTCGTGCCGACGACGGTCTGGATCAGCGTGGTGTCGGTGGTCAGGCGCGACAGCACCTCGCCCGTGCGCGTCGTCTCGAAGAATTCGGGACTCTGTTCGACGACGTGGCGGTAGACGGCGCTGCGGATGTCCGCCGTCACGCGCTCGCCGAGCCACGACACCGTGTAGTAGCGCGCCGCCGTCGCGACCGCGAGGACGGCGGCCACGCCGAACAGCGCGAGGAACGTGGCGTTGACGCTGGCGGCGTTCGACGCACCTCCCTTCGCGCCGAAGCCGTGGTCGATCATCTGCTTGAAGGCGGCGGGGATCGCCAGCGTGGCGCTGGCCGCGACGAGCAGGGCGAGGCCGGCGAACAGGAACTGGCGGCGGTACGGCCGCAGGAAGGGCAGCAGGCCTTTCAATGCGGCGAGGGCGCCCTTGCGCGAGGTGGAGTCGTTGGATGGGGTGTCGCTGGTGGAACCGTTGCTCATGTCGTTTTCTTGTTCGTCTTGTTGCGGATGCTTACAGCTTCATGGCCGATACGTAGCCGGTCAGCTCGAGGTAGCCCCTTCCGGCGGGCCTTCCGTCGCGCTGCACGGTGACGGCGCCTTCCCAGTACACGGCCCCGGTCGAGCGGCGCGAATCCAGTTCCTGGTCCGGCTGCAGCGGCTCGATGCGCCATTGCGTCGTCCCCGTGGCGAGCAGCGTCGCCACCGGGTAGGCGGCGTTCGTGCGCGGCGAGGTCCAGGTTCGTTGCGGCGCGAAGCGGACCTGGTCCGGACCGTATTGCGTCACCTTGCCGGCGCCGTCGCGCCAGGTCGCGTGGGCCCACAGTGTACTACCATCCCTGGCGCGGATCCGGAAGGCCATCAGCGCGCCGCCGTCGTCGAGGTTCACGCCGGTCCAGTCCCAGCCCGCGGCATTCGTGTCGAGCACCTGGCTGGACCATTCGTGGTCGAGCCATGCGGTGCCCGTCACGGCCTGCTTGCGGCCTGCGTGAACGACGTCGCCGTCGACCTGCAGATGCGGCTCGCTATAGTAATAGCTGGCGTGGCCGGCCTGTGGACCCTTTTGCGAGAAACCGGCCTCGCCCTGCAGCAGCACCGGTTGCGTGGGCGTGAGGCGCAACGTGAACGACAGCTCGCCGGCGCGCACGACGACGCGGTAGCGGCCGTCCGGTTCGCGCCGCATGCTCCAGTCGTCGAGTTTCACGTCCGTCGTGCCCGTGCCCGCGTAGGCGAGCCCGAAGCCGGCGCGTGCGCTTCTCTGGTCGTGCACGAGGTGGCCAAGCGCCGGGTCGGACAGCGCCGCGTGGCCGATGATCAGCTGTTTCGGCGCGAACGCGCTCGGGTTGGCCGGATCCGTCTCCGTGCGGCTGCGGAAGAACGTGACCTGGAAGCCGAGCGGCTTGCCGTCCGGCGTTTTCAGCCAGCCGGTCGCGTACCACCATTCCGTGCGGTAGTCCGGATGGGCGCCATAGTCGGCCGGGAAGGCCAGGGTGCGTCCCGGCGTGACCGGTGCGAACACAGGCGGCGCCGCGTGGACGCACGTCGCCACGAGCCACAGCAGCAGGGTGCGCACCAGGATCATCACCAGTCCTCCCGTACCGCGCGCACCGGTCCGCCGGACAATGCGTAGCGGCCCGACACCAGCGCCGTCGCGACGGACGCCGCCACCAGCACGGCCGCGACGCTGCCCAGCAGGGGCCACGGCAGGTGCAACTGCATCGTCCAGTGGAACGATTGCGGATTCACCACGTAGACGAGGATCAGGCTGATGACGAGGCCGAGCACGAAGCCCGTGACGACGCCGAGCGCCGTCAACGCGCCGCCCTCGACGGCGAGGATGCCCAGCACCTGCCTGCGCGTGACGCCCACGTGGCGCAGCATGCCGAATTCCTTCGCGCGCGCCAGCGTCTGCGCGGAGAAGGTGGCCGCCACGCCCGAGAGGCCGATGGCGATGGCGATCGCTTCCAGCAGATAGGTCACGGCGAAGCTGCGGTCGAAGATGCGCAAACTCATGGCCCGGATGTCGCCGGGCCGTGCCAGTTGGAGTGCCGCGCCGAACGGCAGTTTGCGCAGCGCGGCCTCGACGTGCGCGATATCGGCGCCGGGCGCGGCCCACAGCGCGGCATCGGTGACGGTCGTGTCGCCCGTCAGCGCGCGATAGTCATCCAGGAGCACGACGACGGCGCCGGTCTGGTTGGCATAGTCGCGCCAGACGCCGGCGATGAAGAAAGGCTGCGACCGGCCGCCCAGCGGCAGGTTCACGGTCTGCCCGGTCTTCAACCGGTACAGGTCCGTCATCGCTTCCGATACCCACACGGGCCGGGCGCCCGCGGGCACCGGGGCCGGGTCGCCGACGAGGGCCAGCATCCGTCCCGGATCGTTCGCGTCGATATCGCGCGCGACGAGCGCGATGTTGGGCCGGGCCGGGTCGAGCGACAACGGCCGCGTGCGCAGGAACGCGGCGCGCGCGACGCCGGGCACGCCGGCCAGCGCCGCCTGTTCCGGCGCGCCGAAGCCGCCCGTGTTGCCGCCGCTGCTGCTGCGTACGTACAGGTCGGCAGGCAGGATGTGCAGGATCCAGTCGTCGACGGAGACGCGGAAGCTGGCGACCATGATGCCCATCGCGACCATCAGGCTGAAGCTCGCCAGTACGCCGCCCAGTGCGATCGAGGCCTGGCCCGGCGCGTTGGCGAGGCGCGCCAGCGTGAGTGCCAGCACGGGCGAACGGTCTTCACGGCGGCGCAGCACGCGGTCCAGTGACCGGAACGCGGATGCGGCCAACCGGGGCATCAGGCCGATGCCGCCGATGAGCAGCAGGGCGACGGCGAAGTAGCCGAACAGCGGCAACCCGAACACGGGCGGCGCGAACGCGCAGGCGCCGGCGAGCAGAAGGCAGACCAGGGCGGGCCAGACGCGGTTGAGGCGCTCCAGCGCCGTTTCGTCGTTGCCCGACTTGAGTGCGATGGCGGGCCGGGCACGCGCGGCTTCGAGTGCCGGCGCGGCGCAGCCGAGCAGCGCGACGCCGAGGCCCAGGCCGAAATAGACGAGGGCGGCGCCGGGCGCGAACTGTATGTGCGGTTTCACGCCGGGGAAGTAGCCGGCGCCGAGGTCGCCGCCGAACAGCGACAGGGCGGCCGCCGCGAGGCCATAGCCCGCAGCGATGCCGAGCAGGGCGCCGAGCACGCCCAGGGTCGCGCCTTCCAGCAGCACCTGGCGCAGCAGTGCGCGCCGTTCCAGGCCGAGCACGCGCAGCAGCGCGAACTGGCCGCGCCGGCGCAGCACGGACAGCGCCTGCGTGGAAAACACGAGGAATGCGCCGGTGAACAGGGCGACCAGCGCCAGCACCGTCAGGTTCACCCGGTACGCGCGGCTGAGGTTATTGCTGCGGCTTTCCTGGTTGGCGTCGCCGGGACGGCCGACCGTGAAGCGGCCGGGATAATCGCGCTCCAGCTCCGTCGCCAGCGCGCGCTCGAACGTGGCGCGGTCGACGCCGTCGCGCAGTTTCAGGTCGATGCGCGACAGTTTGCCGGTGAGTCGAAAACGCCACTGCAGCGCGCCGATGTCCATCACGCCGAGGCGCTGGCCGCTGCGCGCGCGCAGGATCGGCCCCGCCACGCGCAGCGCCAGGTCGCGCGTGCCGGCGCGGACCGTGATGCTGTCGCCGCGCGCCTTGCCCAGCCACGCCTGCGCGGCCGGCGACAGGAACACGGCGTCGTCCACGAGGACGTCGTACGGGCGGGACGCATCCGGCACGCCCATCAGGTCGGGGGCGATGTAGCCGGCGCGGAAGGCGTCGAGGCCGACGATCTTCAGCGACCCCTGGCCATCGGCCCGTGCGGCGTCGACCTCGAGCACGGGCGAGGCGAGAGCGACGCCTTCGTGGGTGGCCAGGCGTGGGTAGATGCCCTCGTCGAACAGCGCTTCGCGCCCCGTGACCTGGACGTCGGCCTGGCCGGAGAGGCTGTGCACGGCCGCGTTGAATTCATTGAATGCCGCTGCATTGATCAGGTGGATGGCGAAGCCCATCGCGACGCCGACCGCGATGGCGACGACGGCCAGCACCGCGCGCATCGGGTGCGCGCGCCACTCGCCGAACAGCAGCCAGCGCGACAACGGGTTGACGCCGAAGATCACGCCGGACATTCCACCGCCAGCGCTTCGGTCGCCCGTTTCGACCGGCGCTGCGCGGCCACCTTGGCGCGGCCCGTCAGCCGAGCGACGTCTTCCTCGGCCCAGCGCTTGCGCAGGTTCAGCCGCGCGCACTGCTTGCGGTGCGTGGCGGCGGCTCTGGCCTGGCGCGCGTCGGCCTTGTCGCCGCGTTCCTGTTCCCGCTTTTGTTCCTTCTCCCGCGCGATGCGCAGCTTTTCCAGCTGGAGGAGCGTGCGCGCGTCGCGCGTCGGCACCGATTCCGCGCCTTCGGGGCGGATGCCCACCGGCGCCGGCAGCTCGACCGACTTGCCGTGGACGCAGGGGCGGTCCGAGTAACTCGTCTTGCCGTCCTGCGTGCATTTGTAGACGGGATCGGCGAGGGCGTTGGTCAGCAGACAGGCCGCGAGCAGGGGAAGAAAACGCATCATGAAGGTCTCCGGGTCACAGGATTTTACCGGGGTTCATGATGCCCAGCGGGTCGAGCGCAGCCTTGATCGCACGCATCAGCTGCAGCTCGACCGGCGACTTGTAGCGCGGGAGCTCGTCGCGCTTCAACGCGCCGATCCCGTGCTCGGCCGAGATCGACCCGCCATGCGCCGCCACGCTGTCGTGCACGATGCGGTTGATGGGGCCCTGCTCGGCGAGGAAATCGTCGTGGCGGATGCCTTCCGGCGGCGCGACGTTGTAGTGCAGGTTGCCGTCGCCCAGGTGGCCGAAGCAGACGACCTGCACGCCGGGATAGTCCGCTTCCAGCTGCGCGTCCGTCGTCTCGATGAAGTCGGCGATGCGCGAGATCGGCACGGAGATGTCGTGCTTGATGTTCTTGCCGGCCGCCGCCTGCGCGAGCGGGATGTGCTCGCGGATGGCCCACAGCGCGCGCGACTGGGCGATCGACGTCGCGACGACGGCATCCTGCGCGAGTCCGTCTTCCAGCGCCCGTTCGATCGCGCGCTCCAGCAGCGCCACGCCGTGCGCCTCGGACTCGTGGCTCGACAGTTCCAGCAACGCGTACTGCGGATAGCGTTCCGGGAACGGCTTCGGCAGGTCGGGGAAATGGCTGGCGACGAGGCGCAGGCTGACGTCGCTCATCAATTCATAGCCCGTCAAGGTCGGCCCGCATTCGCTTTCGACGAGCTTCAGCAGCGCCAGCGCGTCGCGCGGCGTGGCCAGCGCGACGAGCGCCGTGATCGCGGCCTTCGGCTGCGGGAACAGTTTCAGTACGGCCGCCGTGATGACGCCGAGCGTGCCTTCCGCGCCCACGTACAGGTCGCGCAGGTCGTAGCCCGTGTTGTCCTTGCGCAGGCCGCGCAGCGCATCCCACACCTCGCCCTGCGCGGTGACGACTTCGAGGCCCAGGCACAATTCTCGCGTGTTCCCGTAGCGCAGGACGCCCGTGCCGCCCGCATTGGTCGACAGGTTGCCGCCGATGGTGCAACTGCCTTCGGCCGCCAGGGACAGCGGGAACAGCATGCCGTGGTCAACGGCGGCACGCTGGATGTCCTGCAGGATGCAGCCGGCTTCCACGGTCATCGTGCGGTTGAACGTATCGACGGTGCGGATGCGGTTCAGGCGCCGCAGCGACAGCACGATGGCGTCGCCCGCCGCATCCGGCACGCTGCCCAGCACGAGGCCGGTGCGGCCGCCCTGCGGCACGATCGGGACGCGCAGCTCAGCGCACAGGCGCACGACGGCGGCCACTTCCGCCGTGCTCGCGGGACGGACGACGGCGCGGGCACGGCCCGTGAAGCGGCCGCGCCAGTCGGTCAGGTACGGGGCGGTGTCGTGCTCGTCGACGAGGACGTTCGTCGGCCCGACGATGGCGCTGCAACGCTCGATAAGGTGATCAGCGATGAGCATCAGTCATGCGGTACTTTGACCTTGTCGAGCAATTCCTTGGCCAGCTTCTGCGCCTGCTTCTTGTAAGGACGGAGGTACAGCAGGGCGAACAGGAAGTACGAGACGACGAGCAGCGCTTCGCCCAGCGCCATCATGCGCGAGATTTCCGTCTTGTCGCTCCAGGCGCGCACGATGCCTTCGACGAAGTAGATCAGGATCACCATCGACGACCATTGCAGCGTGTACAGGTCGCGTTTCAGGACGCCGCGCAGCGGCAGCAGCAGCGGCAGGGCCTTCAGGGCCAGCAGCGAGCCGCCCGGATGGAGCGGCGCGACGACGATCTCCCAGACCAGCAGCCAGGCGAACAGGATGACGAGACTCGTCACCGCGCCCGTGTGAAATGCCCTTTGCGTTTGCATCGTTTATTCCGTCCCCTGCAGTTTGCGGCTGGCGATCGCGAGGCGCCGGCCGAGCGCGATCGCGAGCCGCTTCTCGTCTTCCGTCACCGGGCGGTTGCCGTCCACGCCCGACCAGTGGGTCGCGCCGTAGGGACTGCCGCCGCTCGCGGTGGTCATCAGTTCCGGCTCGGTGTAGGGCAGGCCCATCACCATCATGCCGTGGTGCAGCAGCGGGATCATCATCGACAGCAGGGTCGATTCCTGGCCGCCGTGCAGGCTGCCCGTCGAGGTGAACACGGCAGCGGGCTTGCCGGCCAGCGTGCCGGACAGCCATTGCGCGGAAGTACCGTCGAGGAAATATTTCATGGGCGCCGCCATATTGCCGAACCGCGTGGGCGAACCCAGCGCCAGTCCGGCACACTCCGCCAGGTCCTCGAGCTCCACGTAGGGCGCGCCGGCACGCGGGATGTCGGGTTCCGTCGCTTCGGCCACCGTCGATACCGCGGGAACAGTCCGCAACCGGGCTTCCAGGCCCGGCACGCTGTCGATGCCCTGGCCGATCAGTTCGGCCAGCCGGCGCGTCTTTCCATGACGCGAGTAATACAACACGAGGATAATCCGATTGGTTGGGTTCATCGTTGGTATTATAGGGCGCTTTACAAGATGACACGCTCGCCGTCGGCGCTTTTTCGATGCTTTCCAAGACCGTCACCAATCTTTCCCGCAGCACGACCGAGATGATCAATACGGGCGTCGACCGGGTGCGCGGACTGACGTGGAACGAGGTGCGCGACCTCGTGCGCTTCGCGCGCCGCCGCCTCACCGAGGAAAAGCTGCCGCAGGTCGCGGGCAGCCTCACGTTCACGACCACCCTGGCCATCGTCCCGCTGCTGACGATCGTGCTGGCCGTCTTCACCACGTTTCCGATGTTCGGCAAACTGCGCACCGCCCTGGACAATTACTTCGTCCAGATGCTCATGCCGAAGGCGATCGCCAATACGATCACGTCGAACCTGACGCAGTTCGCCAGCAAGGCGACGGGGCTGTCGGCCGTCGGCGGTATCGCCCTCGTGTTCACGACCGTCGCGCTGATCAGCACGATCGAGCGGGCGTTCAACCAGATCTGGAAGGTGCGCCGCCCCCGTCCGGTCGTGCAGCGGGTGCTCGTGTACTGGGCGCTCGTCACCCTGGGGCCGCTCGCGTTCGGCCTGTCGCTTACGTTGACGTCGCAACTGTTTTCCGCCACCAATGGCCTGATGAGCCTCGTGCCGTTCCTGGGCGCGGTCTTCTATACGGTCGTGTCGGTCGCGTTGACGACAGGTGCCTACGTGCTGCTGTACATGACGGTGCCGAACCGCGACGTCGACTGGCGGGACGCCATGTGGGGCGGCCTCGTCGCCGCCATTGCGTTCGAGGTGGCGAAACGCGTGTTCGCCATCTTCATCCGCCAGTTCCCCACCTACGCCATCATCTACGGGGCGCTGGCCGCGCTGCCGCTGTTCCTCGTCTGGATGTACCTGTCCTGGATGATCACCCTGGTGGGCGCGCTGCTGACGGCCGCGCTACCCATCGTCAAGTACGAGCGCTGGTGGTACGAACCCGTGCCGGGCGGCGCGTTCGTGGATGCGATGGCCGTGCTGAAGGTGCTGCATGGCGGTGCGGGGCTGACCGGTACCGCGATGGTGTCGAGCGCCCAGATCCGTACGTGCACGCGGATCGGCTACGACGAGATGACCGAGCTGCTGGAGCGGATGGTGGCGGCCGGCTGGGTTGGGCGCGTGCACGTGGAGGAGCAAGTGTCGGTGCGGTGGCGGATGGGAAAACGCGGAGGCGCGCGGGCCGGGACCGACTGCTGGGTGCTGCTCGTCGATCCGCGCCTCGTCAGGCTGGCGGACGTCTACCGGCTGTTCGTGTTCGGCGGCGTCAAGAGCGAGGCCGGCCCGCCGGCCGACGGCGCGCAGTCGCCGCTGGCGCTGGACACGGCCGCGCTCGCGCGCCAGGTCGAGGCGTCCGTCGAGCGGGGGCTGGACGAGACGCTGGCCGACCATTTTGATCACTCAGTTGCGCCGCTTACCAACTGAGCTTGCCGGTCAGCATCTCCCAATACATCACCCAGTCCGCGCGGAACGAATACCACGGGTAGCCGAACGTGGCCGGGCGGTTTTTCTCGAACAGGAAATGCCCGATCCAGGCGCCGCCGTAGCCCGTCACGACGGCGACGACGAGCCACCAGGGATTCAGGCTGTCGATGTATTGCGCGATGCCCGCGATGGCCGACGACGTGCCGAGGAAGTGGGCGCGTCGGCACATCCGGTTCTCGTGCTGGGTCAGGTACCAGGGATAGAACTGCGCGAAACTGTCGTAGCGGACGGCGGCCATGCTGCTCTCCGGGTTGTCTCCCTGCCGTCCAGTGTAGATCAATCCAGGCCGCGCACGAAGTCCGCCAGCGCGGCGCTTACCGCATCCGGCTGTTCCGTCATCAGCGCATGCCCGCAATCGAGCGCGACGACGCGCGCATGCGGGATCGCGGCCACGAGCCCTTGCGCCGAACGGGGCGGCGTCATCACGTCGCGCCGGCCCTGCACGAACAGGGTTGGACACGCGATGGCCTGCGCGGCCGCGCCCCCGTTCGCGTACGTATTGCACGCCACGAAGTCCGTGTGGAACAGCCGGTCCGGGTTCAGCTGCGACAGCCGCTGCATCAGCCGGCGCGACGCGCCCGCCAGCCAGGTGCCTTGCGGCCGGCCCGGCGCGGCCGGCGCGACCGCGGCGTGCGACCACAGGTTGACCATGTCGATGGCGGCCGGCTCGTTCGTGCGCGCCGTCTCCAGCAGGGCGTCCGACACCTTCATCGGCCACGTGCTGCCCACGAGGGCCAGCGCGCGTACGCGGGCGGGCGCCCGGGCCGCGGCCTCGAGGGCGATCAGCGAACCCATGCTGTGGCCGGCCAGCACGGCGCGGGCGATACCGGCCGCGTCGAGCAGGCCGAGCAGCCAGGCGGCCATGTCCTCGACCGTGGCCAGCGCGGGGCCGGCACTGCGGCCGTGGCCGGGCAGGTCGACGGCCAGCACGTGATGGCCCTGGTGCGCGAGGGTGCGGGCCTGGGCCGTCCAGACGGAATGGTCGTTCTGGGCGCCGTGGATGAACACGATGGCCTCCCGGCCGGGCGCGCTGCCGGCCGTGTAGGCGTAGGCTGTCTTGCCGTTCACGTCGAGCAGCATGTCAGGCTCCTTTCTGCGCCAGTTTCAGGGCGCGGGCGAGATCGTCGAGCAGGTCGTCCGGGTCTTCCAGGCCGACGTGGAGGCGCACGTTGCCCGCGCCGGCGTCGGTGGCGGACGAGCGGGGGCCGCCGATGGCATCCGCCCGGCCGAAGACCTTCAGCGTATCG
>Ga0308166_1003709_pt1 | contig 12758 bp, 10 predicted proteins | sample PhyCR2_2_FD_202137 | JGI IMG/M metagenome (GOLD analysis project Ga0308166, IMG submission 202137) | Phyllosphere microbial communities from UC Gill Tract Community Farm, Albany, California, United States - DLSLCC.R2 | ecosystem: Host-associated > Plants > Phyllosphere > Unclassified | place... | reverse complement strand
GATTTTCTGGCGTTAATGCGGTGATCGTGATGCTAATGGACCACGGCACCGCCTCGGTAGTGAAGTAGCTGTGAGGCCGCCACCGGAGGGCGTTTCAGGTATTTCACGCTGCGTCAGGTACCGCGAGTCTTTTTGGTGAAGTGCACTTTCCAGCAACGCCGATGCCGATATTGTGCATGCAGGTAGCGGTGCCACCGGTCCTCGTTACGGATATGGCCCAGGCCCGGCAGGGCGCTTGGATAGAAGCGGGCGCAGTTGTCCCGCAGCAGATAGACGACGGCATTGCGCCAGATGGCTTCCACTTCTTTCTTTTTAAAAATCAGATGGCGTCAGACGCCGTTTTTGACATCAAGTCCGCCGCGGGTTAGGGAGACGTGGATATGCGGATGCTGATTGAGCTGCCGGCCGTAGGTGTGGAGCGCGCATAGGATACCCACTTCGACATCCTAACGACGTGCCCAGCGGAGCATGGCGGGTGTGACGCAGCGGATCAGGTCGTTGAGCAGTGGCCAGTTGTTGTTGAAGAACGGCCACGGCAGATGTGGCATGGTGAACGTGATGTGCTGCTGCTCGCCAATCCACTGCTCGGTGGCCTTGAGGCCATAGCTGCTGCTGGCCCTGGACTCTATGGCGTGCATAGAAGATACTCTGCCAGGTAGTTCTGATTTAATCAAGAAAGCCGTAGGGTTGCTGAAGATGCACTTATGCTCAATTGGTGACATTTATAACGGTGTTTCAGCTCAATGTGCAGAATTGCACTAATATATCTCTGCTATTTGTTGTATTGTTTGGCCGAGAGAAAATTAGAATATAGACATGTATTATTTCACAAACAGTTGTTGTCAAGGAATGGTAGATATGCTAAGAGCTATTAACAACACGCACGAGAATGCTCGTAGTTTTGCTGGAACTATTAAAGCGCGAGCTGATCTAAAATCAGGTGCATTCAGAGAGATTCTTGACACCGCTGACTTCAAGATGCAACCAAAAAACTCTACCCCGCTGTCACACATTACTGTGCATACATTACAAAACATTATTGATCTGTTCGCTGACACACCCAATACGCCAGCCGATCACACTGCGATCGCTGACATTATGCCCTTCGAGCAACGGGAGACCCTGACTGAATGTACCGAACTGATGCAAACGCGGTTGAGTTATCTGCGAATGGCATTACAACTGCACACGTCAACTAAGGAATTCATTGCTCCTGCACTGCTCAAAATATGACATCCTGAATTTTGTTATCAAAAACATTAATATTAGCCATGATGCTAACCAGGCTACCGATAACTGGAGTTGTTGCCATTATTGCCGATATGGCGATGAAGGGAGGTCACAGTGCCCTAAGCTGTGAATATTATATACCGGCATAAAAGCTTTCCGTCATCATGACCCATGTAACGGCAAGATCGCTCAGGAAATTAGTAAGTGGCAACTTTTATGTTCAGGTTTTCGCGCTTATGCCTATCCAACCAGCTTCAGGATCTCGCATTTGGCTTCCAGTAATTCCCGGGCATACTGTTCGCTGTTATCAGGGTTGATAGCCCGTAGCCACTTGTAGAGCCGGTGCGCAGAAACGCCTAGACGGTCAGATAATTCCACAATGAAACAACCGCGTTCCGTTACTTTATGTACGGTTTCTTCCTTAAATTCTGGTGTAGTTCCCTCCAGAGCTCAGACTAGAATATGCTGAAGATTATATTTATCACGAATGAGGTAAGCGCAGCAAGCTCCTCAACGCGGACGCCCTTCTGCTAACGTCTGTAGCCCCGTATTATCTGCTCCTTATATATTCCGCATCCCTCAATTCTGTTATTCCATCATAAATACGACTGTATCGAAGAGCTAGACAAACACAGCGATATGCTCAGCAATTAAATCAGACTTGTCATCCAGCGCGTGCTCGCCTGCGGTAACTGCCTCATAGATAGGTTCCTCTATTTATCCTCCTAATTTTATATATCTACGCTAGATTCTTTTGTCAAAATTGCAAGCCAAGGGAATGCAGGAGTTCCCGCCTCAAGGCAGCTGAGTAGTAAATAACTGAATAGCAGCACATTCTGCTCAATGACTTTTTGTAGGGCAATGTTCAAGTTATCTTAGTAGGTCATCGCTTGTTCTTAGTCAAAAAGTCAATGCTACCATGAGGTTCACTCCACTTAATGTTAAGGCTAGCAAAAAAAATAGCGTGAGACCGTTCATTATTCCAACAGTGATTATCTGAATGATAATTAAGTGGAAGATGAACTTGATACCATAACTAAAACCAAAAAAAGTCTGTATACCTTATCATTTCCATATTGCATTACTTGAAATAAAAGATACAAAAGCTTATCCTAAGATAGACCTAAATCCGAAACTTAAAAAAGTATCCAATGCACTTGGGGGTTAATATGGAGAGCCAAAAGGTAAAGTTTCGCTTTATTATCCATGCGTTAAATATAACCATATTGTCACTACTAGTAATAACTATAGCATGGTTACCTTTTGCACTTGAATCATTCTATAACGAAATAACTAGCAATGCGCTTACGATGGGCTCGCAGTACTTAATAACATCTAGCAATAATCGTGAATACGTTAACTTAGAAGTGTTAACTAAAGAAATTGACTTTGTTAATAAAAAAATTAAAATAAATGTTAATGGCTATCATCACTGCGATGTTTTTTGTGGAAAATATAAAACCAGATTACATATATCAAATTTCTTTTTTAAGAAAGAAAACGTTAAACGACTTCCTTATAGTATTATAATAGAAGTACCCGAAAGCACCACTGAGTTTGAAAAAGAAGTAACCTTACCTATTTCTGGCGAGATATTCAATTACCCCTTTGATAAATACAGGGCCGATATTTCTATCGCGATTGAACGTTTGAAAGAAGGTCATTCTAATTTCTTAAACCAGCGAAACAGTAATATAACCCTACTGATGAATGATAAAATACCCCGCTTGGAAACATTGCCCCCTATAATTATAAAGAATTTAGATATCATTGCGACAGAGTACCCCTCTGCAATAGCGTTCTCTAGTGTTCATGAAAGACCATTTTATATAAAATATATTGTTTCGCTTTTAGTTATATTTTTGATTGCCACCACAGCTGCAACTATTCTTTTGACTGAATTTTACCAACTAATTACAGGTGGCGCAGGGATCATTCTTGGCATATGGGGGGTTCGCTCATTACTTCTGGGGGACTTGCCGACCGATATAAGTATTCTTGACATTATTTTAACATTGATTGTTATTGGGACGCTAATTAGCTTGGTGATAAAATCGGTTATATATACCAATAATATATGGCGCAACACTGATTGATCATTCCGTGTTAAACACGTAAGCGAACACTTTATTTCTTTTGTGCTCGTGGACTACTCATTCAGGTAGAAGTTCCTGCACCTGTTTTATTGGCTTTGTTGAATAAATCAGAGTTAGGCACCCGCCATTTCTTCCGTTATACGAGCCGGATATGGTTATGACACACAACAGCGTCATCCAGGTCAGCTCTTAGACCCGCGACATTTCTTCACTCATCTGCGCGTCATACTCAAGCTGGCTCGGATAACGATTGGTAAGATCGCCGCTTCTGCCGCTGTAAGGTGCTTATAGCCGCTTTATTTAACCTGTCGCCATAATTGTCGCTCATATGATGATTAGCTACAGCGTGTTACACTCATTCATATCTGGCCTCTAATCCTGCCCCTCTACGGAGGAGGATCAGAGGCCTAATTTTCTTCCTAGGTAACACATTGTGGCAGTTACGCGTGTTATAAGTGCCGTCTGCTTAAGCTTTTCTGATTTTCAGGTGGGTCTTGTTAATCAGCCTCTGCTGTGACTTGCGTATTTGTCGTCAGATAAGCGTGCGCATCGCACTATCTGCCGCTATATGAAGCTTGTGCCATACTTTGCGTCTCTCAGCTCCATGTGGTCTCACTTTCCATTCACTTTCGCCGAGAACCCTCAGACCGATGTTATCAATGCTGAGTTGCAAGATTTCCCCCGTATTGGCGTTTTTAAGCTAATGTTGATGCTCTTTGTCCGTCTGCTGAAAAGGTAGTGAAATAGACTGCGGTAACCTAATTATCTTAAAAATCGAGTCCACGAAGCTTTGTAGTGTGCAGAGCGTCAGACTAAACACACGTTTAATCATCCAAACAGCGGTAATAGCCATATGATAGTAGCTTAGCGGGCGGGCACGACCTTCAGGCTGTACACTGTCAGTCCATGCAGCTATTGCTGACAACATCAAGCCAAAGCGTTAATGAACCACATTGTCTGAGTGCATTGTAGAAGGTGATCCAGTTGATTGAATTAAACGTTTGCTAGCCTTGGTAGCCAGATGTTGAAACGAACGTAGCGATCAGATCGGCTAATACCCTGAAAGTTGCATTTATTCACCAAAGTCAGCGTTTAGCTTCACTCTTTGATAATGTACTGACGTTATTATTTTTAAATTAAACTACCCTATCTGATTTTTGGGTGGCAGTGGTAGGCTGATGGTTTTTTTAATTAAAATTCAACAAGTTGAATCTTAAAATAAGATGAGCGCTACTCAGCATTAGCAAAAATCATAAGTTTGAGCTACCTTTTAACAACGAAGCTATCTAAACGAAATATTATCAGTCAGGTGTGAAATGATAAGGAAAATAGGGCGTTTAAATTATAAAGAGCGCAAGTTGATAAAAAGGTGTTATGATGTTTTTTTAAACTCAATCGACATGAACCTGTATAACAAATTTATTATGGATGGTACTGTTTTTTGGATTAACCTATACCAACTTAATAGAGAAAGTATTAAAATTAAAGATTTTGAATTGTTGGCCTCAATTCATATAAAAAATCTTGTTAGTTGGACTCATAGTTTTGTAAATGAAAAATTTCAAATGTCATTAAAAGTTGCCAGGATACAATTCATTGTCAACCCCATAAACTCCAGACCTCAACGGTGGCACATTGATTATAATAATGATTTCTCTGCTATTTTCATTCCATTAGTAGAGTTGGATTGTAATAATAGTCCTCAATTTATTTCATTTCCCGCCGAGGGCGAGGTAGATCTTAACAAAGCAATCATTAACCCACATAATGTTGATCTAAATAATATATCCCCTGGGGATGATAGCTATTATTCCTCTCAAGTATGTTGCGGAGCTTTCTCTATTCTATATATGGAGCCTGGTACGATTCATAGAGGAGTGGGCAATAAAAACAATATTATTCGACCTATGCTTTGCGTTGAGTTAATACCAAGTGAAAGTGCAATTGAAATTAGCAACCAGAATTTTATTGAAAATCAAGACACTTCAATAAAGTAGTAGCGAGTTTTTTTGTAAGTTTTAGCACCCTTTAAGTGTTATGATTTACTTTAAGACTGGCGAAAATATCAATTTTAAATTTAATTAAACATTTAAAATTAGCTCTTAAGGTGGCGCATCATAGCAAAAATTATAGTGGTCAATACACTGCCCACTTAATGTACAGAAAAATAACCCACTTAAATAATTGATAGTCATAAATAAGTGATGAGGCGCTGCTACTACTATAACGTTCATGTAGAAACCTGACAAGGTGGAAGCAATAAAGAACCTTGCGAAAGCGTTCGAACAACTATAACGACTGACATACGCAAGTGCACTGCAGACCGCTCGGCGCATTATTACCTTTGGCGTTGGACCTAAAAAGCAGTAATGAATAATAGTCTAGGTGCTGGTAGCAAAGCACAAACTTAGGTGGCGGGATTTTCTGAATTTCCAGCTTAGAGTAGCCTTAATATGAAATATTTTTATCGTGGTTATGCCTTTCACGTGGTTATACTTAAGCCAGATTTGCACGCTTATAGATGGTTGAAAAATGTCTGTTATAATTCAGCATTTGATAAGTGCCTGCATTAAGATAATTTATTTTTAGCAAGATAAAATATTTAAATAGATAAACTTCCATTCCATTATTTAAAAGCACCGACTAACGTCATCATTGCTCTGTTTCTTGCTTGGTTGAGATGTACATTTTTGCACTCCTGTCCGGGGCGTTTAGCTTTATATCCGCACTTTCCTCAACAGCCTCGAGCGATTATTAATAGAACCTTTAATTTCCTAAATACGCTTTCAACTAACTCTTCTCACTTGTACAATCCATGCAGTTTTTTTTGAAACAGGAATTATAATCGCATTAATGCCGGTCCTGATTCTTATACTGCATCTAACAATGACTGACGCATTTTTTTGAGATGATACTGGTGCTTTTTTTTCTGCCATATACAATGTTGTTTTAATGGTTTTACGGCTACCACCGCTGGGTATTTATTGTATGGAATTCTTCCACTGAGCCTAGATAATTGGGCGCTGACAGACGTTATCAAAAAAAGCACTAAAATCAGCGATAAGCGAGTATTGGTCGCTCATCTGATAACGGCATTTTGACTCAGTATCCGTAGGCCTGCCGGAGTCTGAACCTGAGCAGAACGGTTTACCATTACCGCCCGGATATCACGCGTGACAAGTCCGTTATTGCCGCCCTACAGGAAGCGGCTGAGCGATACCCACGATAGGTTTTTCCTAGGCTTTTCTAGGTTATGCGACGGCAGGGCTATCCTCGAAATTACAAAAGGCTCCACCGTATTGACTGTCTGCTGAAGCTGAATTTTCGCCATAATGGTAAGCAACAGCTGCCCGTACGAATCAGAGCGGGTATGTCGATTGCATACTTAATGCGCTGGCCTATGTCCGTCGTTTTCGCAGGTTCAATGTCGTTGATGACTTTAACCGTGAAGCGCGGGCGATAGAAATCGATCTGAATCTGCTAGCTCTACGAGGGTTTGTGTACTAGACATAATCGAGGCAAACCGATGCTGGGCATGGATAATGGTCCGGAATTCATTACTCTGGCGTTGGCTGGATGAGCAGAGAGTCACGCAGTAAAACCTGAGTTTATCCTGCCGGGTAAGCCGACGCAGAGTGCTTGAATCGTGCGTTTTAATAGAGCATATCGTACAGAAGTACTCGGTTTTTATCTGTTCAGAATACGGAAGGAAGTACGGGAAATCACGGATAAATGGTTATCAGAGTACAACTGTGAACGCTCGCATGATTCCCTGAATATTATATCACCGGAGGAATATCAATAGCACCATTATTTTGCCTGGGACTAAAAAAACCCAAATCCAAAACGTCTCTATTTTCAGTAGATTTATCCATGGATAAGGTTATTTCTGAGCCGAACAACTTTGCAAATTACGCTTGCGATATTAACCTTAATAAAATTAACTTGCTATTTTTAAATTAAATGCTAATGTTATAAACATCACCATTTACCTAACCCCATTTTTGCTCTAAGGATATTAATAATGAGAAAGTTTACTTTTTATATAGCCATCTTGCTTGCAGCGAGCATCACACTAACTGGATGCACATCATACGACTCTGTACAGTTTCGACAGAAACAGCTTGGTAACAATTACACATATTACCAAGTATTACCCCCACTTTATTCTGGGGATGTTGTAAAGTACAGGCTCAAGAATGGAAATCAAAATACAATTACTGTTCAGAGAACAACAGCACAAGGTATAATTGCAAACACAGGGAATATTGTCATGTTTAATGACATTGTTTCACTTGAACGAAAAGATATTTCTAAAGGTAAAACGGCAGCAGCTGTAGGAGCTGGGGTTGGAGCTGCCGCAGTTGTAGTGATTGCTGTTTTTGCCGTGGCGCTTGGAGCAGGATTCGTTGCAATTCTGTCTGGCTCTTGATTTTTAAATACTAACCTAAAAAACGGTTTGGAAATTTATTACTATTTTTCACGAAATATAGACATGATTGAGGCTAAATTATATAAATGAGAGATTTTTTATGAGGGTTTTCCACGTTTTTATTTTTGTTTTATTAGCAATGCTAGCAATTGAACTGTTTTATATTTTTTTTAATGTTGATTTTATGGCTCGATACTTATTTACTTTTAGTCGCTGGGCAATAAACCTTTCTCGGTGATTATTTTAATTACTTGAGGGCAAGTGTCTGTTAATATAAATAATTATAAATGACAGATTTTTGAGCCACTTCATTTTTGAGATATTTTCTTTATTTTAAAGTGTTCCGGTAAAGCATATAGAGCAATAAGTATGAGTGGGGAAAAGTGACTCGAATCGTCACAGATAATCTAGGCACTTCTAAGCTGTTGATAATATTGATTTTAATATTTCGTCAGTGGCATCTGATCACTCTAACCATGTCTACGCTTACTGTTATAAAAAATTTCGATGTGTTCAAAAATATCGCTTCTCGCTTCATCTCTCGTTCTGTAGAACTTTTTCTTAATCCGTTCGCGTTTCAGTAGCTAGAAAAGGCACTGTTGCAAAAATCTGGAGGTGATAGACTCATCGCCACCTTTTGCTGACGGAGCAGCACATGAACCCATTCAAAGGCCGGCATTTTCAGCGTGACATCATCCTGTGGGCGGTACGCTGGTACTGTAAATATGGCATCAGCTACCGCGAACTGCAGGAGATGCTGGCCGAACGTGGCGTGAATGTCGATCACACTACGCTTTACCGCTGGGTTCAGCGTTATGCACCTGAAATGGAAAAACGACTGCGCTGGTATTGGCGTAACCCTTCCGATTTTTGCCCATGGCACATTGATGAAACGTACGTGAAGGTCAATGGCCGCTGGGCTTATCTTTACCGTGCCGTCGACAACAGGGGCCGCACTGTTGATTTTTATCTCTCCCCGCGTCGTAACAGCAAAGCTGCATACCGGTTCCTGGGTAAAATCTTCAACAACGTGAAGAAGTGGCAGATCCCCCGTTTTATCAACACGGATAAAGCACCTACCTATGGCCGTGCGCTTGCACTGCTCAAACGAGAAGGTCGATGCCCGCCTGACGTTGAACACCGACAGATTAAGTACCGGAATAACATCATTGAATGCGATCATGGCAAGCTGAAAAGGATAATCGGCGCCACGCTGGGATTTAAATCCATGAAGACAGCCTATGCCACAATCAAAGGGATTGAGGTGATGCGTGCACTACGCAAAGGCCAGGCCTCACCATTTTATTATGGAGATCCCCTGGGCGAGATGCGCCTGGTCAGCAGAGTTTTTGAAATGTAAGGCCTTTGAATAAGACAAAAGGCTATCTCTCCGCTAACTTTGCAACAGTGCCCTGCCAGCTCAGTCAGCGCATGGATCACCGGTTCATCACGCCGGATATCTGGCTGATAAAAATACACCGTCCTGCTCAGCGAAAACATCCTGCAGACCTGGCGTAAACTAATGGCAAATTGTGCCGTGAGATAGCTGACAAGTTCACGCTTTATCGCTGGTTTTAAAGCTTTTTTTCGATGACGTCTTTAAGTGCCCGGCACTCAAGGCTGAGATCAGCAAACATCTGTTTCAAACGTCGATTCTCATCCTCAAGGTCTTTGATTTTTTTAATATCGGCCGCTTCCATCCCGCCATATTTCGCCTTCCAGTTGTAGTAGCTGGCTTCCGAAATAGCGGCCTCACGGCACACATCCTTGACGGTACGTCCGGCTTCGACGGACTTCAGAACGGCGATGATCTGGTGTTCAGTGAATCGGGCTTTACGCATAGCGGTCTCCTCAGGGGGACATAATCATTATGTGGGAAGATCTCTAAAAGTGAATGGGCCGTTTTACCGGGATGCTTACAAAATGACCACGGAACCTCATCATGGCTGCAGGCATGATGAGGTCGTCGATGGTTACGATTGAGCCTCACGGTACAAATGGCCTGCAAGGATAAAGCTTGTCATTCGGTTCAGATACCCCTATGCTTTTTACATCCCCCCCCAGGGGATGTAACTTAAGACAGGAGAGTTACTGATGCTCAATATTCTTACGAATCGTACCTATCGAAATCTATTTATCGCGCAGGTGATCGCTCTTATAGGTACAGGTCTGGCGAGTGTTGCACTGGGACTGCTGGCCTATGACCTGGCAGGAGACAGGGCCGGCGCTGTGCTGGGGACTGCGCTGGCCATCAAGATGAGCGCTTACATTCTGGTTGCCCCCATGGCTGCAGCCTTTGCCAACAAATTCCCGCGTAGAACCATACTGGTGACGCTGGACCTGATTCGTACCCTCGTGGCGGTCGCGCTGCCTTTTGTCACCCAAATCTGGGAAATTTATGTCCTGATCTTTGTTCTTCAGTCTGCCTCAGCGGCGTTTACGCCAACATTCCAGGCGACAATCCCAGATATTCTCCCGGATGAACGCGAGTATACCCGAGCGTTATCTTTGTCACGTCTGGCCTATGATTTGGAAAGCGTGATCAGCCCCATGCTGGCTGCGGCGCTTCTCACTGTCATGAGCTTTCATAACCTGTTTGCCGGAACGGCTGTCGGATTCCTTGCTTCAGCGTTACTGGTTGTTTCAGTCACATTGCCAGAGATGAAAGAGTTAACGATCAAACGCAGCATCTATGACAAAACGACGCGAGGTATACGCATCTTCCTAAAAACGCCAAGACTCCGTGGCCTGCTAGTACTGAACATGGCCCAGGCTGCGGCGAGCGCGATGGTTATCGTTAACACCGTAGTTCTGGTGCAGACTGATTTTGGTTTGTCACAGCGAGCTACCGCCATTGCGCTGGCTTTTTTCGGCATGGGGTCAATGGTTTCAGCCTTAGTAATTCCGAAACTTCTCAACAAAATGCGCGACAGGGTGCCGATGCTTGTGGGTACTGCGCTTCAGGTCGTGGGGCTGGGGCTGGGTATTTTCCTGAATAATTATTTCACCCTAGTCGTGCTGTGGGCACTGTTAGGCATTGGATATTCACTCTCTCAGACGCCGAGTGGCCGGTTGTTACGACGTTCATCAACGACTGAAGACCGACCAGCTCTTTTTGCAGCCCAATTTGCGCTTTCGCATTCATGCTGGCTGATTACTTATCCACTGGCTGGGTGGGCAGGAGCAACATGGGGGACTCAGACTTCTTTCATCTCCCTCACCGGCGTGGCTGCATTGTCACTCCTAACCGCATCGCTCATCTGGCGCCCTGAACATGAGGAATACGTTCAGCAGCACAGCCATATCGATCCTGACACGAATAACGCCTACATTCATGAACATAATTTTTTCATCGATGATGAACACCCGTCATGGCCGAAGAAAGAGAAATACGTCCCAAAGTAGACACCGTATCAGAACGGGATAACTCGACTAAAAATGTGACCACGGAGGTAACTCACGTTATCTTATCACTTCACAGGAGGGACCAAGACATGACAGTACACGCATCACACGATGAAATTATAAAAAGGCTTAAGCGTGCCGCCGGACATCTGAAAAGTACTATCCAGATGCTCGAAGACGAAAAAGGTTGTCTGGATATCACTCAGCAGCTCCATGCTGTTGAAAAGGCGATAACGAATGCGAAGCGTACCTTAATTCATGACCATCTGGATCACTGCCTGGGTGATGTTCTCCACGCCAACCACGAATGTTCTCAATCCACGCTTAGCGAATTCAAAGAGATTACAAAATATCTTTAAGGCAAGCGAAACATGACTGACTTTTCCACTAAGGGAATAGCAGAGTCATTCTGCCACCGCTTCGACGCTGGGCCAGCGCGCCGATACCCAATGGCAGACAGACAGCGTTGCGCGGCAAGCTGGAGCGCAAAACACAGCGATGCGGCGTTCGACGTGAACAGTGTCCTCGTTTCCCCGTGACGGAGCGGTCCTAAAGGCGAGCATCGATGTTTGGGTTAACAAAAACGCCGTGTTGTCCCTCTGTTACGGCGGGCAATTGTCGTCCAACCATCAGAACAGTAGCACGCCTGCGGCGTGAGCTCGTCTGCTGCGCAGCCGAAGTCCTTTCCACTCTCATCGCCGTATTTTATACTGTCTTTCATGTACATACCTCGACCCGCAAAGCTTCTGTTCCAGCATGATGAAGGCTAGGATCGCTTCCTTGAGAACAATGGTCATCAGCTCAGCGACTGGACCAAACTCTCTGTCGAGCGCATGCTTGTCTGTGGGACCTGCGCCATGGGCGTTCGCCGCTATTGCTGCAGTTCGCCTGACTGTACTCACTCACGCTTTCTCTGCCAGACTTGCAAATCCAAAGCCTGCAGCAGCTGCGGCCTCAAGGGCACCGAGCAATGGATCGCCGAACAGCAGCACATTCTGCCCGACTGCGACTGGCAACATATCACCTTCACCATGCCGCACTTGCTGTGGCCGTTCTTCAACAACCACTGGCCGCTGCTCAACGACCTGTTTCGCTGCGCCACCCCCGCCATGCTCAGGCACGCGCGCAAGCTGGGCATCGAACTCGGCATCTTCTGCGCGCTGCACACCTACGGACGCCAGCTTAATCAGCATCCGCACATCCACGTCTCAATTACCCGTGGCGGACTCGACATCAAACACGGCGTCTGGCGCGACCTGTTCTTCAAAAAACAGCAGATTGAAGCCATCTGGCGTGGTGCCGTTATCCGTCTGCTGCGTGCCAGCTACGACCGCGTTAATCTCGGTAAGCTGCCCAACCTCGGCCATATCCGCGATGAGAAACAGTGGAAGCCCTACCTGCAGGCGCAATATCGGCGCCACTGGAAGGTCCACTTCGCCAAAAAGACCCGCGGTGCCTGGCGCAGCGTCAAATACCTCGGCCGCTACCTGAAACGCCCGCCGGTGGCGGCATCGCAGCTCCGCCATTACCGTGGCGGTTCGGTTGTTCACCAGTATTACGATCACAACACGCAGCAGCATAAACGCCAGAAGCTG
>Ga0308166_1003701_pt1 | contig 12785 bp, 16 predicted proteins | sample PhyCR2_2_FD_202137 | JGI IMG/M metagenome (GOLD analysis project Ga0308166, IMG submission 202137) | Phyllosphere microbial communities from UC Gill Tract Community Farm, Albany, California, United States - DLSLCC.R2 | ecosystem: Host-associated > Plants > Phyllosphere > Unclassified | place... | reverse complement strand
TGAATCCAGTTCAGGAATGATGTGAATTAATGCCACGGCTAAGAATTTAATTCTCTATTACGCTAAGGATAACTGCAACAGAGGAGATTCGACATGCAAAAACAGGCGTTAATCGTGGGGATCAGCGGGGTTATCGGTCGTGCGCTGGCGGAAAGGCTGCAAAGCGAGGGCTGGCAGGTAACCGGTTTGTCGCGCGGACGCGGTGCCATTCCGGAAGGCTGCCGCAGTCTGACGGCCGATCTGACCGATGCAGAAGCGGTGCGCAATGCGCTGGCGCAGGAAAAACCGGATGCGCTGTTCTTTAGCGTCTGGTCACGCCAGGCGAATGAAAAAGAGAACATTCGCGTTAACGGCGGCATGGTGCATAACGTCATTGCCGCGCTCGGCGAGCGGCTGAACGGCGCGCATGTGGCACTGGTGACCGGGCTGAAGCACTATCTTGGTCCGTTCGAAGCATATGGCAAAGGTGCGGTGCCGGTGACGCCGTTCCGCGAAGAGCAGGGCCGTCAGCCGGTCGATAACTTTTACTATGCGCAGGAAGACGAAGTGTTTGCCGGCGCAGAGCAATATGGCTACAGCTGGAGCGTGCACCGTCCGCACACCATCATCGGTTATGCATTGGGTAACGCCATGAACATGGGGCAGACGCTGGCCGTTTACGCCACGCTGTGCCGTGAAAAAGGCTGGCCGTTCATCTTTCCCGGCTCGCCGCAGCAGTGGAACGGTCTGGCCGATGTTACCGAAGCCGGTTTACTGGCGGAACAGCTGCTGTGGGCGACCCGTGCTGAAGGGGCTGCCAATCAGGATTTCAACGCGGTGAACGGCGATGTGTTCCGCTGGAACTGGCTGTGGCCGCGTCTGGCAGACTATTTCGGTATTGAAGCTGCAGACTATCCGGTGCAGATGATGCCGCTGGAAGGACGCATGCAGGAAGCCGCTGCGGCCTGGCGTGAGATCGCTGCGCGCTATCAGCTGCGTGAAGCAGACATCGATAAACTGGCGTCGTGGTGGCACACCGATGCGGATTTGGGACGGCCGATGGAGGCGTTTACCGATATGAGCAAGAGCCGTAAAGCCGGCTTTACCGGCTATCGCGCCACGCTGGATTCCTTCACCCAGCTGTTCGACCGGCTGCGTGCGGAGCGCATCATTCCCTGATAGCGTTACTGGCCGGCGTTGTCAGGCGATCTGCACCCAGCGCCGGCCAAGCAATACGGTCAGCACGATGATGCTCACGATGGCCGCCAGGTGCTGCAGCAAATCCAGCGCATGCAGGTGCACCGGATGACAGAACGCCAGCAGGCTTACCGCCATGCAGGCGACGCCCAGGCCCGCCATGGCCAGACTGCGGGCCGGATAGAGTGTTCGCGTCCGGCGCAGACTGATGATGGTCAGCAGCAGCATCGGCAGACTCACCACCAGCAGGAAAACAAAGCACGGCAGCGTGTCGTGCTGCTGCAGCGGCGTGGCCGTCTGTAGCAGACTGCCGGCGCTCAATCCCAGCCACAGCAGGCCCGGCGGCAACAACAGCTTTGCGCTGATGCCGCGCCGGCCGGCAATGCTGAGTTCAAAGGCGCTGCGCATCGCCAGCAGCCCGAGGATAAACGCCAGCATCAGTTGCAGCGCGGCCTGCATCGCGCCGGCCTGCGACCAGTCGGTCAGGGTGCGCGGCACCAGCAAACTGGCCGCGATGCCGGCCGGTAGCGCCAGCGCCAGCCAGCCCAGCACGCGTTTTCCGGTCGCCGGCGGGCGTTTCACCGGGCGCAGATCGCGCCCCAGTTTTTCAATCAGCAAATGATGGTCAGTCATGGTTTGCTCCAAAGCGGCGCAGATTGATGAGCGCGCGGTGCAGCAGCGATTTCACCGCCGACACGCTCATATTATGGTGTGCCGCCGCCTCGTTCAGGCTCATTTCATGCAAATGAACATGTTCAACGATTTCACGCTGACGCAGCGGCAGCTGGCTGAGATAGCCCGCCAGCTCCTGCCGGGTGTCCAGCTGCTGCTGTTCTGCCGTGCTGGCGGGATCGGCAGCCTGGGCGTCGTCAAGCGCGCAGTGCTGCTGGCGGCCGCGGCGGCGCAGGGCATCAATCGCGCGCGCCGAGACTATCGCCGTCAGCCAGGGCAGAAAAGGGTAAGCGGGATCGTAGGTATGGCGCACGCGATGCAGCGTGAGCAGCACATCCTGAATCACATCTTCCGTTAAGGCTTCATCGCTCAGCCTGCGCCGCACCTGCGCGCGTATCACCGGCACCAGCGCCCGCAGCAGCCGGGTATAGGCACACTGATCCCCGGCCTGCGCGCGTTCCATCAGTCCGGGCCAGTTTTCACGTGCGCTATCGCCTGTGTGCATACGCTGCCTTGTTGCCGTTACGTCTTCTTCGCTGCCGCCTGGTTTAACGCATCCACTACGATGCCGGGTGTCAGCACCTGCGGCAGTACTTTCGGTGGTCCGCCATCAGCCGGATACACCAGGTACATTGGTAAACCGCCCTGACCAAACTCACTCATCACGTCATCAACGTCCGGGTTAAATTTAGTCGAGTCTGCCACCATGTACAGCGTACCGGTTTTCGCCAGTGCGGTTTTCACCGCCTGGGTCGACAGCGAGGTCTTCTCGTTCACCTGACAGGTGATGCACCATGATGCGGTAAAATCGACAAAAATCGCTTTGCCATGCCCGCGCTGAGCGGCCACCGCCTGCGGCGTCCACGTCTGTTTGCTGACCTGCGCCTGTATATCGCCTTGCAGCGCCGCGCCTGGCTTGATCAGCCCCGGCAGCGGCGCGATCACCGCAATCAGCAATATCGCCGTGACGCTGAACAGCGCTTTGTGCCCTTTTCCGGCAAAGCGGCGCTGCTGCGCCATGCCATACAGCCAGCCGGCAAACGCCAGCACCACCGAGGCGGCCAGCACAACAGCCAGCGCGCTGCTGCCCGCCTGCTGGGCCAGAATCCACACCAGCCAGGCCCAGGCACCGAGCATGGGAAAGGCCAGCCCGCGCTTGAGGATATCCATCCAGACGCCAGGACGCGGTAAAAATCGTGCCAGCGGCGGGAACAGCGACAGCAGGGTAAACGGCGCGGCGAAGCCGAGCGCCAGCGCAAAGAAAATGACCAGCGCAACCGCAGGGGGCTGCACCAGCGCGTAGCCGATGGCGCTGGCCATAAAGGGCGCGGCACAGGGTGTGGCTACGATGATCGCCAGTGCTCCGGTCAGCGCGGAACGCAAAAAAGCGCCGCGCTGGATGTCGATGGCCCCGACGCGCTGCACCGTTAGTCCCACCTCAAAGACGCCAAGCAGGTTAAGCGCGGCAGCCAGCATCACCAGCGACAGCAGGGCGATCATCAGCGGTGACTGTAGCTGAAAGCCCCAGCCGACCGCGGCGCCACCAGCGCGTGCGGCCAGCAGAATGCCAGCCAGCGCCATCATGGTCACCAGCACGCCGAGCAGGAATCCGAGGCCTTCCCGGCGCGCGCTGGCAGCCTGGCTTTGATGGCGCAGCAGGCCAAGCGCTTTCAGCGAAATCACCGGAAAGACGCACGGCATGAGGTTGAGGATGATGCCGCCCAAAAAGGCGGCCAGCATCGCGGTTAACATGGCTGGCCTCTCACTTACTGCGTTTGCTGCGGATGCGCAGCGTCATACTCTTTCACCGCCGCCAGCGCTTTTTCGATATGGGTATCCGGGTTTCTGTCGGTATAACTCAGCAGAATATTGCCGTTGGGGGCAATCACATAAGAGGTGCGGTCAGACAGCGTTTTGCCTTTTATCTGCATCAGCGTTTTATATTCGGCGGCCACTTTGGCACCCGGATCGGCAGCTACGGCGAATTTGTCACGACACTCCAGCTTAGAAAAATCGCTGATCTGCTCGGTGTTACCGGCGGTGACGCCAATCACCGTGGCGCCCATTTTTTTGAAATCATCCGTGGCTTCGGCGAAGTCGTGCGCCTCGATGGTACAACCCGCGCTGAAGGCCGCCGGGAAGAAGTAGAGCACCACCGGCCCTTTTTGCAGCGCCTGCTGCAGCGAGAAAGTGAGCGGCTTACCGGCCAGCGCGCCCTGAAGTTCAAAGTCAGGTGCTTTGGCCCCGACGGGCAGCGCCGCGCCAGCAGCGAAGGCGGCGAGGCTCAGCGTGGTGCCGAGGGTGAGAGTAGCGATGAGATGCCTGATAGTTGTCATGATCTGCTCCTGCGGTGAAAGAGGTCCGGTTAGGGGTGTTCAGTCAGACAGTTCGCCGCAGTCGGTAAAAAGTTGCGCGAAGGGCAAAAAAAAGCAGGGCAGATCCCTTTTTCCCGTCTCGTTTATTTATTCTTTGCGTGAAATCCTTACAATAATCGCCTGATGTTTTTTTAGGTTTTAGATATGTCTTCAACGTCTTGCGATAAACAGAACAGTGAAACCCAGCAGCTGCTGGCCTCCCTTGAACAGCACATTGCCGAGCCGCCTCCCCGGGTGCAGCCGGTGCCGGAAGATTTCTGGCAGCAGTTAGAGACGCTGACCCACGGCGACGACGCCTGACTCAGTTGCGCGGCTGTATACCGTGGCACACCATGCTCAGGGTGTGCTGCAGAATCATTTCGGTATCAAAGCCCGGCTCGTGGGCAAAGCGGGTAAAGGGCACCAGTACCATGCTGAGAATTGAGGTCATCAGCACATCGACATTCAGCTGGTTATTCAGTAATCCCTGCTGCTGCCACTGAATCAGCAACGCGCGAATCCGTTCGCGTCCGGCATGACCGTGACGCTGTTTCAGCGTGCCGCCCAGCCCCTGACCACTGGCGACTTCCTGCAGCCACAGCGGTGCGAACCAGTCATGACTCAGCACGATATCCGCAAACTCTTTAATAAATCCGCTGATCGCAGCGACAGGGTCATTACTCTCTTCGACAAAATGCGCTTCCAGCCGTTGCCGTAACGGCACAAAACGTTCCGCGACCACGGTATCCAGCAGTGACTCGCGCGACTGAAAATAGTAATTCAGCATGGCAGGGCTGACGCCGGCTTTACGGGCTATGGCGTTGAGCGAGGTTTCCGCGATGCCGTTTTGCGCATACAGCGTGAGCGTAATGTCGAGCAGATGCTCGCGCTGCTGGGCATTGATTGCGCCGCCGCGTGGACGGCCCGGCCGGCGGGGTTTATCAGAAGGCGTTGTCTCGCTCTCCATCACTTTTTGTGCGGTCATCTTTACGTACTCACGGGTTTCGTGTCAGACTTTGGTTAATATTAATTGTGCATTTAATTAATTTCAAACGGTGTCGTTATGAAACCTCAATCTATCACATCGCAGCGCGACAGCGGGGCAACCCGCCCGCCTTCCATTCGCCTGCTGATGGGCGCGCTGATGCTGGTGATGCTGCTGTCCGCGCTTGATCAGACCATCGTCTCGACCGCGCTGCCGACTATCGTCGGCGAACTGGGCGGGCTGGATCGCCTGTCGTGGATCGTCACTGCTTACATGCTGGCCTCAACCCTGGTTGTGCCGCTGTACGGCAAATTTGGCGATCTGTTTGGCCGCCGAACGGTGCTGCAAATCTCGGTGGTGCTGTTTTTGCTGGGCTCGGCGCTGTGCGGGCTGGCGCAAAACATGCCGCAGCTGATTTTTACCCGCGCGCTGCAGGGACTGGGCGGCGGCGGATTGATGGTGGTGAGCATGGCGGCGGTCGCGGATGTCATTCCGCCCGCCGATCGCGGCCGGTACCAGGGCCTGTTTGGCGGCGTGTTTGGTCTGGCGACGGTGATTGGGCCGCTGCTGGGCGGTTTTATCGTGCAGCACATGTCCTGGCGCTGGATTTTCTACATTAATCTGCCGCTCGGCCTGCTGGCTCTGCTGATCATTAATGCGGTGTTTAAAGCGGATAGCCGACGCAAACCCCATGAAATCGATTATCCGGGTGCGGTGTTTCTCAGCCTGGCGCTGGTGGGCGTGACGCTGTTTACCAGTGAAGGCGGCACGCTGCGCGAATGGTCAGATCCCCAGCTATGGTGCATTCTGGCCATGGGGCTGGTTGGCGTGTTGGGGTTTATTTATGAGGAGCGACGCGCATGGGAACCGATCATTCCACTCGATCTGTTCCGCAATCGCAGTTTTTCCCTCGCCAGTCTGATGGCGTTTATTATCGGCATGGCGCTGTTTGGCAGCGTGACGTTTTTGCCGCTTTATCTGCAGGTGGTAAAAAACGCCACGCCCACCGAGGCCGGACTACAGCTGTTACCGCTGATGGGCGGGCTGCTGGTCACCTCGATCATTAGTGGTCGCATGATTAGCCGCAGCGGGAAATACCGTTTGTTCCCCATCGCCGGGACGCTACTGGCCACAACCGGGATGGCGCTGATGACCACGCTGACGCTGGATGCGCCGCTCTGGCACATTTATGTGTTCTCCAGCGTGCTCGGCATGGGAATGGGCATGACTATGCAGGTGCTGGTGCTGGCGGTGCAAAATGCGGTGACGCCCGATCGCATCGGCGTAGCGACCTCATCGGTTACGCTGTTTCGCTCGGTGGGCGGTTCGATCGGCGTTGCGCTGTTTGGCGCTGTGTTCAGTCACGTGCTGAAATCCGGAGCGACCCGACTGATAGAGCAGGGTAATGTGCTGCCGCCTTCGCTGGATCCGGTCGCCGTGAACCATTTGCCTGCAGCGCTGCGTCAGGCTTATTTGCTGGTGTTCAGCGATGCAGTGCATGCCGCATTTCAGATGGCCGCCGGCGTTATGCTGCTGGCGTTTATACTTTCGCTGCTGCTGCCGGAGTCGCCGCTGCGCGATAACGTGCGCAAATAAGCTTTCCGGTTATTTCGCAGCAGGTCCGTCGGTCAGGCTGCGGAATAAAATTTAAACGCAATTTGCCGGATAAATATGCGCTGTCGGCGCAAAGCAGCAAAAGATATAGATTTTTATCCTAAATACATAGCGTTACCTTTCTGTAAACTTAGGTAAAAATAGTGAAGACAGCGAGAATTCGGGCGGAGACGCTTTATTTCTGCAACTTCTTTACGGTATAAATCTGCTATCCCTGTTATCCACTGTGAAACGTCACCCTATGATTGCTACTGCGGCCCGCAACCTGATTGCCTGCCTGATGTTATTAACCCTGGCTGGCTGCTCGTCTCACTCCTCGCCAGCACCGGAGCAGGAAAGTGTTGATACCTCGCAGGACGGTGGTAAACAGCCCGATTTAATTCCGGTAATAGCCGCTTTGCACGATCAAATGCATTCGTGGGAAGGCACCAAATATCAGTGGGGCGGAACGCAATTATCCGGCGTTGACTGTTCCGGATTTGTCTGGCGCACCTTAAAAGATCGTTTCAATATTCCCATGGATCGCGTCACAACGCGTGAATTGATCGCCATGGGTAAGCCGGTCGATCAGGCGCATTTACAGCCTGGCGACTTAGTGTTCTTCCGCATTAAGCATGAGCTGCATGTCGGCTTTTACGATACCGATCGCCAGTTCCTGCATGCCTCAGTCAGCCAGGGCGTGATGCGCTCGTCACTGAATAATCCGTACTGGAAATCGGTATATTTAGAAGCCAGACGACTTCCGCGCGAGCAAAATTCGCAGATCAGTTTCAATTATAAAAATAAAGTTTGAGGTCAGACTTCCTTCCACAAAATCGCGGCGCGACGTTTTCGCGCCCGTGCTCAGACCCATCCTGCCGTCAACCATCCGTCTCCTGTTTCAGTGGCAATTCGCATCCAACATGATGGCTGCTTTAACGCTCTGTGCCGCTTTATGGGTATTGAAATCCTATCAACCTATTGATTATAAGTAAATAATTTAAATATCACGCATTAACAATTAGTGCGATCATAGTATTCGCACTAATTATCAATTTTGTAATAGTAAACATGGTTATTATTATCTCCATCGAAGGCGCAGCGCCTTCTCATCAAACGCTAAGGAATATGACCATGAAAACTATCAAAACACTGACCATTGCCGCCGCCGCCGCGCTTTCCCTGATGTCTGCTGCCAGCTTCGCGCAAACCGTTTCAGCCACCTCCACCACACTGGATGGTGCCGAAGCGAAAATTGCCGCTCAGGCTCAGCAGCAGGGTGCGCAATATAAAATTCTGGAAGCCAGCACCAACAACCTGGTGCATATGACCGCTGAACTCTACAAATAACGGATGGTTGCACAGGGATGTGCCAGAACGGGTCGCCTGACGGGCGGCCTTTTTTGTCGTGCAGTCAGGCTCGCAGCGTATCAAGCATTCTGGCGATATTGCTGAATTTGCAGCGCAGACTGTCTGGCAGGAGAACGCAATATGCTGAACAACGTGGATATCAACCGGCAGGCGCTGGCTTTTGCAGATGCATTACGCACGCAACGCCATGCTCACGTTCCGGTGATTCGTTTTGCCCACTGGCCGCAATTTATCGCGACGGTGCGCGCTGAGCTGGCGCAACCAGGCAATCAGAAATAATTAGCACGATCACGATAACCGCACTAATTATCAATTGCAGTATAGTAACCTGAGTTATTATTAGTTCCATCGAAGGCACACAGCCTTCAGCCACAACCATTAAGGAATAAGACCATGAAAACCATTAAAGCTATGTCAATCGCCGCTGTTGCCGCTCTTTCACTGATGTCAGCTGCCAGCTTTGCCCAGAGCGTAACCGTGACTTCCTCTACGCTGGACGGTGCAGAAGCTAAAATCGCCGCGCAGGCGCAACAGCAGGGCGCTCAGTATAAAATTACTGAAGCCAACACCAACAACCGCGTGCACATGACGGCTGAACTGTATAACTAAGTTCAGACTGGTTCACTGCGTTAAGGCCGCCTTCGGGCGGCTTTGCTGTTTCCGGCCCGGCTGAAAGCTATCAAAAGCATCAGGCTGGCGTTCGAAATTTGACCAATCCTGCTCAGCGGGCGCAACAGGCGGAGCCCAGGCGTTTATCCACAGGATAAGCCAGCCTCTTTGCACGTCAGTTGTGGATAACTGCTTTAATATCAAACCGTCAGGCGATAAACGCTGAGTGGATTTCCCGACTTACCCGTCGGTTATTTTGTCAGAAATGAATCCGGTTGCGGCTAAATAAACGCGAAGCGGGTGAGTTTATTTCACCATTTCAAAACACATTACGTTTGCGTAATCTGCACCGTTATTTTTTCTGGTCGTCGTCAAAATGGCGAGAGGGAATCAGATTTTTCTCTTTATTAACCGGCGTTCTTTTCGACCGGCCTTTGTCCAGCAGGCAGTCGCGGCAACAGGCTATTTGCGGATGGTGGATACGCGCTACCGTCAGCGCCTGATGCACGGTATACAAAGAGCCGATAAAGCGCTTTTCTTCTTCAAATTCCAGTACGTAACAGCCTTTTTTATGCAATACCCAGCCGGCGTCCGGATCGTGACATAAATAAAAATAGTGCGGTTCTAACATAACTTACTCTCGGGCGAGTGATAGCCATCGAATAGATAATCGGTGATGTGTCTAAATTAGAGACGCGTTCAGTCTACGCCGATGATGACCTGCGGGGCTAATTGATTTAATGACTTTCGGATTAGACCTGAAATGACCGGACCAGCATGAATAACGTGCCGGTCCGGTTGCTGATTTTATTCGCTGGCGAGCGCGGCGACCGGATCCATTCGTGCGGCTTTGCGCGCGGGCAGATAACCAAATATCATGCCGATAATGGTTGAGCAGGCAAACGCTGCGCCAGCCGATTGCCACGAGTAAATGGCGGTCAGCACGCCGCCAGCCAGTAGTGAAATGACCGGACCTATCACCAGAGACAGCGCCACGCCGAGCGATCCGCCCACCAGGCACACCAGCACGGCTTCAATCATAAATTGCTGCATAATGTCGCCGCGTCGCGCACCCACCGCCATGCGCACACCAATCTCGTGGGTGCGTTCGGTCACCGACACCAGCATGATGTTCATTACGCCAATACTGCCGATCATTAGCGCAATCGAAGCCACCAGTAAAATCAGCAGCGTCAGCGTGGCCGCCGCACCTTCTATCGCTTTACGATACTTGTCCCGGTTGAACATCAGGAAATCTTTGGTGCCGTGGCGCGCCGTCAGCAACTGGGTGAGCGATTCCACCGCCGCGCCGCTCACCACATCGTCTTTGAGTTTAATACTGATGCTGGTCAGCGCGGTCTGGCCGCTGATGCGATACATCACCGTGCTCCACGGCAGCCAGACGCTGAGGCGGTTGGGCGACAGACCATCTTCATTATTGGCCACGCCAATAACCCGCACCGGCACCGATCCCAGCACAATCATTTTGCCAATCGGGCTCGGGCCCTGTTCGCCAAATAATTTATTGCGCGTGTTGATATCAATAATGATTTCCTGGCGCGCGTGCCGCTCATCGCTGAAGTTGCTGCCTTCCACCAGCTTAATGCCCTGGATGCGAAAATAGTCGACGCCTACGCCGGAAACTGAAGTTTTGGAGGCGTTGGCCAGGTAGCGAATGGGCTGCGTGGCGATGATTTCCGGACTGACGGCGGCGACAAACTGCTGGCGCGCAATCACATCGGCATCGGCCATCACCAGGGTTTGTACCGGGTGCGCATCATCCTCGACATAATCGCCCCCGGCATAGATAGAAACCACATTGGTACCCAGTCCGGAAATGCTCTCCAGCGTTTTTTCCCGCGCGCCCTGGCCCAGCGCCACCACGGTGACGACGGCGGCAATGCCAAAGATAATGCCGGTCATAGTCAGTGCGGTGCGCAGGCGGTGGGCGTTCATGGCATTCAGCGCCATGCGCAATGATTCGCGCAGCCGGTCAAGCAGACCGCGGAATCTGCTTTGCCGCTTGCGTGGCGCGGGCGTAAAGCGTGTTTTTGCGGCCGTGGCAGCGCTGCCGCTGTCGGCAAAAATCTCGCCGTCCTGAATTTCAATGATGCGTTCTGCGTGCTGCGCCACTTTCATATCGTGGGTAACGATAATCACCGTGTGACCTTCGCGGTTCAGTTCGCTGAGGATGCGCAGCACTTCTTCACCGGAGTGCGAATCGAGCGCGCCGGTGGGCTCATCGGCGAGGATAATTTCGGCACCGTTGATCAGTGCACGCGCAATACTGACACGCTGCTGCTGGCCGCCCGATAGCTCGCCCGGCTTATGCTGTTCGCGCCCCTGTAATCCGAGCCGTGCCAGCAGCTGTGCGGCGCGCTGACGGCGTGCGGTGCCGGATAAGTTGGCATAAATCGCCGGTATTTCAACATTGCTCAGCGCGCTGAGATCCGGCATCAGGTGATAGCGCTGAAAGATGAAGCCGATGTGCTCGCGCCGCACTTGCGCCAGCGCATCGGGCGAGAGCGTGGCGGTATTTTTGCCGCCAATCAGGTAATCACCGCTGTCCGGCGCATCAAGGCAGCCAAGAATGTTCAGCAGCGTGGATTTGCCTGAGCCCGAGGGCCCGATGATCGCCACCATTTCGCCGCTGGCAATCTGCAGATTAATGTTTTTCAGCACCTGCAGGGATTGCGAACCATTGACGTAGCTGCGCTGAATGTTGTGCAGTTCGATGATATTCACATCACCACCTTGTCCGCGCCCGGCTGCTGCGTGGCAAGGATCACTTTTTCCCCTAAGCGCAGCCCGCTCAGCACCTGAATGTCAACGCTGTCGCTGATGCCGGTGGTGATGTAGCGCTTCTCTGGCTGATTATTTTGATTCGCGACGTCGACGTAAGTGCGACCATCGCTGGCCTTTTTCGTGGCCTGCACCGGCACCAGCAGCGCGTTTTTCGCCTGGTCACGCAGCAGATTAACCTGCGCCGTCATGGAGATGCGCAGCGCATTATCCGGGTTCGGCACATCAAGCAGGGCGTTGTAATAGACCGCCGCGTTCGTGCTGCTCACGGTATTGCTTTCGCTGTTACCCATCAGTGCATCATCTTTCATCACCGACTCAGGGGCCAGTTCGATGCTGCGCAGCGTGGCGTTGTAGCGTTTATCCGGATTGGCGAAAGTGGTAAACCACGCCTGCTGGCCGGGCTGAATATTGGTAATGTCCGCCTCGGAGATTTGCACTTTGATGGTCATGGTGCCGAGCTGCGCCAGTTTGGCGATGGTCGGGGCGCTCTGTACGGCGTTTACGGTCTGGCCCTGCTTCGTGACGATCGCCACCACCGTGCCGTCAATCGGTGCCATGATGCGCGTGTAGCCGAGATCGAGTTGCTTTTTATCCACTTCGATCTGCGCCTGAATCACCCGCGCCTGCTGCGCCGTCAGCTCTGCCTGGGCGATGCGCCACGCTTCGGCGGCGGTATCAAAATCCTGGCGGGAAACGGCATTGGTTTTAACCATCTGTTGCAGGCGCTGAAACTGTGCCTGCTGGCGTACCAGCGTAGCCTGACGGGTCTGTAAATCCGCCTGCGCCACGCTCAGCGCCGCCTGCGCATTACGCAGATCGCTGCGCTGCGGCTGATCATCGATCTCCGCGATCAGTTGTCCCTTGCGCACGTTGTCGCCGGCTTTGATATACAGCTTTTTCACCTGACCGGAGACCTGCGCACCGACGTTAACGCGCTCAATCGCGTCCATTTTGCCGGTAGCGGCAATCACGTTTTCGATGTCGCCCTGGCGCACCGCGGCGGTCATCAGCGGATTGGGTTTACTGCGTGACGCCGAATATGCCCAGAGAACCAGAATCATCACCAGCGCGGTCAGCGCGGCAAACAGCCATTTTTTCGTCATTGTGTGCATCATCGTCCCTTAAATTTAGCGAGAATAATAATCACTAAGCGGGACAAACTGGAGAAAAATTCTGCGGAATTTTGTCAGCCGCAGGGGAGTGCGCCATCCCTGGCGCAG
>Ga0308166_1003700_pt1 | contig 12789 bp, 9 predicted proteins | sample PhyCR2_2_FD_202137 | JGI IMG/M metagenome (GOLD analysis project Ga0308166, IMG submission 202137) | Phyllosphere microbial communities from UC Gill Tract Community Farm, Albany, California, United States - DLSLCC.R2 | ecosystem: Host-associated > Plants > Phyllosphere > Unclassified | place... | reverse complement strand
ACATCGTGCGCAACAACCAGGACGCGCTGCAGGACAAGGATGCCGCGATCGAGGCGCTGCGCCGCCAGGTGGCCGCCCAGCAGGCGTGGATGGCGCAGGCCGGCGCGGTGACGCGCGAGTTCGAGGCGCAGTATCCGCAGTGCGGCGACGTCCTCGTGGGCAAGGCCGCGCAGGACGGCGCGGACGGCACCGTTCCCGTTCCCTTTCTCAGCGCGACCTGCCGGCGCATGCCGCGCGCCGACGAGGTCAAGCGCATCGGCGAATGGATGAAAGTGCGCAGCGGTTCGCCGGACGCCCGGGTGGTCCTGGACGCTGGACGGCCGCAGTCGCTGCGGCGTTCCCCGGCGCGTCCCGGCACCTGATCCTCCAGGCCCTGACGCTCGCGTCCTCAGGCGGTGGCGATCCCGGTGATCATGCGGTATCCGGGAATTGCCGGGGTGTCGCGCCGGCGCCGCTCCAGTAAGCCGCATGGCGCGCGCGGACCCGATCGAGATCGTCGGGAAACGCCAGCGCCCGTTCGGCGCGGCGCAATGCGAGGTCCGCATGCCGGCGGGCGTGGGCGCGCAGCGCCGGATGTTCCCGCCCGAGTTCGCCGAGGTGCCGCTGCAGGCGCAGCGCCACTTCCACGATGCCCGCGCCGTCGCGCGCGATGGCGTTGAAGGCGTCGTCGAACAGTTCGTCCAGCGCCAGCGCTGGGACGGCCACGCGGTCGCACGTCGGTGCATCCGCCGGTCCGCCACTCACCGCGGCGGCGAACAGGCGCTGGAGCGAACCCAGCACGCCGATCGCGGTGCCGGGGTCGTTGATACCCGGGGAGAGCGCGCGCCCGGCGATTTCGGCCAGCACGACCATGCCGAATCGGGGGTCGTCGTCGAACTGGCGTTGAGGACCGATCGTGAACGCCTGTGCGAACGCCTTGCGCACGGCGGCCTCGTCGATGTCCCGCGCGCCGTGCAGGCGGCACAGCGCGCGCGCCGGACTGACGTAGGCGCCGGGCAGCACGGCCACGCCGACGCGGACGCCGTGTTCGCCGGCCAGCCGCTGCAGGCGCGCCATGTCGACGTGCTGCACATAGCCGATGCGCTCGCCGTGGATCGCGACGCCCGCCACGGACGATTCGTCCGCGACACCGCCCAGCCGCGGCTGGCGCACGCGGCGTGCCAGCGCCGCGGCGGTCGCTTCCTCGACCTTGTCGACGATGCCGCCGATACGGCCCAGGCGGGCGATCCGGTCGACCCAGCGCACGAACGTCAGCACCACGATCACGAGGACGACGACCATCAGCACGAACAGCGTGAACCGGCCGGCGCGGCCGTAATAGCCGTTCATGGCGGCGCTGATGCCCACGACGCTGAAGATGAAGGCGCCGACGAACGTCGACAGGGCGTTCTGCGACACGTCGTCGGCAACGATCAGCGGAAACGCGCGGGCGGTCGCGATCTGGCCGGCCGACGCATAAGCGGAGACCATCGAGGCCACCGCGAACGTGGCGACGGCCAGCATGCCCGCCGCGATGATCTTCAACAGCGCGATGACCGACGTCTGGGTGACCTCCGGCACGGACCCGTCGACGACCATGCGGTCCGCCAGGTGGGCCAGCAGCACCCCCGCGACCGAGAGGACGCAGGCGATCAACGGCTTGATCCACAAGCGTTCGCGCAGGCGGCTGAGCAGGAATCGGAGTCGTTCTCGCATGGATAATCGGTTCGGCGGGCGCCGCGCGCCCTTTCCTGCAGCCTGGGGCAAGGCGCGGAGGTCGTCGGTTCGCTTGCGTACGGTACGATGCGGGTGTCCGCCTTGTTCTGCCATGATCGAGGCTCATCCATTGCAGAGCGCCAGTCAGGAGGTTCGTTTGTCCGAAGTCATTCCCATCGTTCTCGCGATCACGGCGTTGATCGCCTGGTTCAATGCCCGGTTCCTCAAGCTGCCGTCGACCATCGGCGTGATGGCGGCGGCGCTGATCCTGTCGGCGGCCGCCCTCGTGCTCGACCGGCTCGGCGTGGATGCGCCGCATGCTTTCGGCGCCGAGCTGCTGGGCCAGTTCGATTTTCCGGACGTCCTGATGCAGGGCATGCTCAGCGTGCTGCTGTTCGCCGGCGCCCTCCAGGTCGATTTGCGCGAACTGGCCGCATACCGCTGGCCGGTCGCCTTGCTTGCCGTGGGCGGGACGCTGGCGGCGGCGCTCCTGGTCGGCTTCGGCCTGTACGCCGTCCTGCCGATGATCGGCCTGGCCGTGCCGCTCGCATATTGCCTGGTTTTCGGGGCGCTGATCGCGCCGACGGACCCGATCTCGGTCACCGGGCTGTTGCGCAAACTGGGGGCGCCGCACAACCTGGAAACGGTGATCTCGGGCGAATCGCTGTTCAACGACGGTGTGGGGATCGTCGTGTTCGTGGTGATGGCCGAGCTGGCGGCCAGCCATCATGTGCCGGGCGCGGGCGACGTCGCCATGTTGCTGCTGCGCGAGGCCGGCGGCGGCATCCTGTTCGGCGTAGTGCTCGGCTACCTGGCCTATTTCCTGCTGGCCGCGATCGACAGCTACCAGGAGGAGGTCCTGATCACGGTCGCGACCGTGCTCGGCGGTTACGCGCTGGCGCACCGGCTCGGCGTGTCCGGACCGCTGGCGATGGTCGCTACCGGCATCCTCATCGGCAACCTCGGACGGGAGCATGCCATGTCCACCCGGACCGAGGAGCACGTCGACCAGTTCTGGGAATTGCTCGATGCGATCTTCAACGCCATCCTGTTCGTGCTGATCGGTTTCGAGGCGATGGTGCTGCCGTTGTCGGGTGCGCTGCTCGCCGGCGGCGTGGCGGCCATCGTCGTCACCCTGGGTGCGCGGCTGCTCACGGCCGGCCTGCCGGTGGCATGGTTCCAGCGCCGCGGCAGCCTGCCGAAGGGGGCATGGCAGGTATTCACCTGGGGCGGACTGCGCGGCGGCATCTCGGTGGCGCTCGCGCTGTCCCTGCCGCCGAGTCCGTACCGGGACATCCTGGTGACCGTGACCTATGTGGTGGTCGTGTTTTCCGTCATGGTGCAAGGGTTGACGACCGGGCCGCTGGTGCGGCGCCTGGTGCCTTGCACAGCCTGAACGAAGTCATGCGGTGCAAAGTGCTGTGCAAAGCTGACCCTTTGCTTCATAAGCGCCGAAACGGCCTGCAAAGCCGTCCATGCTGATGGCTGGTCACCATGGTATCGGTGATGGTATGGCCGTGAGCGAACTTACGGATTCTCCTGACATTCAACAGCTTGGCGCAGCCATTGATGATCGAGTGGACGCCACGCCGCGTTACGCACCGGACCGCACCTGTGCCGGCCGTACGCCCGCGCCGTCCGCATCGATGGCGCCGGCCGGGACGTTACTTCGCCTGCCTGCCGCCGCGGTCCGCGGCCTGCAGCACCCTGGCGATCCACGCCATCGCTTCCGGCACGTCGTAGTTGCCCGCATGCGGCTGGTTCCATGCCAGCGCATAGTTCACGTCGGCGACGCGTTTGTCGGCCGCCAGTGCCCGGCTCAGGTTGAGGGAAACGATGAACGATGTATCGCGGTCGCGCGTGCCGTTGCGGACGTACCAGTACGGCGCCGTGTCGGCCGTCGTGCCGATGTAGCGCATCGGGTTGATCAGGTTGACCTGCTGCGCGATCGGGTTGCCCGGCGTGTGCGTCAGCTTCGCGAACGTGAGGCCGGTGTCGTCGTAGCCGATGCCGTCGCCCCGTACGTCGTTATGGTCCCAGCTGTACGCGGTGAAGTTGGCGTAGACCTGATCCTTCGTGCCGAACAGGTTCGACTCGCCCGAGCCGCCGGTGACGGACAGGCCGGTCTGGTCGAACGCCGGCGACGGCTTCAGCTTCGCCTGGGTGGCGACGAAGGCGAGGTAGCGCTCCATGTCGAGCGACTTGACCGTCTTCGCCGCGTTGTCGACGACGATCCAGTCGTTCGTATAGGTCGCCGTCGTCGGCACGGGAAAGCCGCCGCTGATGGTGAACGTGCCGCCCAGTGCCGGAATGGTGCCGCCCGCCTGCATGGTTTTCATGGCGGCCTTGATGACTTCCTGCCGGATGGCGTCCAGCATGGTGTCGCTCGTCAGGGCGGCGCCGGCGGCCGTGCGCAGGTGCAGGCTCTGCTGGTAGGCAGGGAATTGCGCCGCCAGTTCGGCACTGCCGGTCGGATTCGGGTCGGTGCCGACCGTCGCGCGGGTGTGCAGGACGTTGTACAGCCATTCGTAGGCGATGTCGGCGTGGCCCAGGTCGGTGATCGGGCAGTAGGCATTGATCGCGAGGACATCGTCGCGGAGCAGACTGTGCGCGCTCGCGCCGCGGGTGGCGACGCCGGCGGCGCCCACCTCGTCCAGGTAGGGCAGGTAATCGCCGCTGTTGCCCGACGCGCCGATGATCGACGACAGCGCGCCGCCGCCGCTCGTGCCGTTGACGACGATGCGCTCGGCGCTGCCCGGCATGACGGCGTCGTTCAGGCGCAGGTAGCGGATCGCCGCCTTCGCGTCGACCACCGGGGCCGGCGCCTTGCCGGGATAGCTGCCGTCGGCCGCCACGACGCCGCGGCTGCGCGTGCCGACGTCGATGTAGACATAGCCCGCCTTCAGCGCCGCGCCGACGTTGCTCGTCGCGCTGTCGAAGCTGGCGCCGTCCTTCACGCTCGCCGCGACGTAGCTGGCCATCCAGCCCGCGTTGTTGACGGCGAAGTAGATGGCGGTGTTCTGGTCGTTGACGGCGCGTTCCGGCACGAAGATGTTCATGCTCTGGTAACCGCATTGCGGATTCGCGATCGTGGTCGTGCCGAACAGCCCGGTCTGGGTCGGCGCCATCAGGGTCGGCTTGGCGACGTAGCAGACTTCCTTGTACCAGCGCACCGGCACGCTCTGGCCGTCGATGGTCACGGTGAGGGTGGTGAACTTGCTCTTGTCGAAGGCAAGCAGCCGGTCGTAGGTCCCGCCGGCGGTGGCGGCATGGGACGGATTCGCCAGCAGCGCGAGCGCGAGGGCGGTGCCTGCGGCGATGTGGGACAGGGGGCGGCGTGAAGCCGGACGTGCGTGGTGGTGCATCGATGTCTCCTTGTGGTGTTCCGGTACGGCGATGTGTCGATCGAGGTTGCCGCGTCCCGGTCCCCTGCCGGGCAGTGCGGCTGCTTGTCGTGGCGCGCCTTCGGCGGGCGTGCACGCTCTCTCATGCGCTTGAAGCGTCGCGGTTCTCGTCTCGGCGGCAGTCGCGTTACGGCGGATGCCTGGCCGATGCATGCGCTCGTCAGTCGATATATGTCAGGCCAGCCGCCGCCAGCGGCTCGCGCATCCTGTACATGTCCAGGCCCAGCACGCCCGCCGCCAGCTTCGCGCGCTTCTCGCCCTCGAACGATTCGCGCTGTTCGGCCACGTCGGCGACGCGGACGGCGTCCAGGGCCGGCACCACGACGACGCCGTCGTCGTCGGCCACGATCACGTCGCCCGGGTTCACGAGCGCGCCGGCGCAGATGACCGGGATGTTCACCGAACCGAGCGTTGCCTTGATCGTGCCCTTGGCGCTGATGGCGCGGCTCCAGACCGGAAAACCCATTTCCTTCAGCACGCGCACGTCGCGCACGCCGGCGTCGATGACGAGTGCCTGCGCGCCGCGCGCCATGAAACTGGTCGCCAGCAGGTCGCCGAAGTAGCCGTCCGTGCACTCGGCGGTGACGCTTGCCACGACGATGTCGCCCGGCTGGATCTGCTCGGCGACGACGTGCATCATCCAGTTGTCGCCCGGGTGCAGCAGGACCGTCACGGCCGTGCCGGACACCTGCTGGTCCGGGAAGATCGGGCGCATATAAGGCTTGAGCAGGCCGACGCGGCCCATCGCCTCGTGCACGGTCGCGCTGCCCAGTTTGCCGAGACGCCCGGTCGCGGCGCGGTCGGCGCGCTGGATATTGCGCTTCACGACACCCAGTTGGTTCATCAGTGGCGTGGTCATTGTTAACGTCCTTTCTGTTTCAGGGCGGCGTCCAGGCGCGGGAACACGCGGCGGGCATTGCCTTCGAAAATCTGGAAGCGCTCGTCGTCGGACAGGGCGGCGGCTTCGATATAGCGTTTCGTGTCGTCGTAGTAGTGGCCCGTTTCCGGATCGATGCCGCGCACGGCGCCGATCATCTCGGAGGCGAACAGCACGTTCTTCGTCGGGATCACGTTGGTCAGCAGGTCGATGCCCGGCTGGTGATACACGCAGGTGTCGAAGAAGATGTTGTTCAAGAGGTGTTCGGTCAGCAGCGGCTTCTTCATCTCCTGCGCCAGGCCGCGGAACCGGCCCCAGTGATACGGCACCGCGCCGCCGCCGTGCGGGATCAGGAACTTCAGCGTCGGGAAATCCTTGAACAGGTCGCTCGCCAGGCATTGCATGAATGCGGTCGTGTCGGCGTTCAGGTAGTGCGCGCCCGTCGTGTGGAAGCATGGGTTGCAGCTGGTCGACACGTGGATCATCGCCGGGATGTCGTACTCGACCATCTTTTCGTAGATCGGGTACCAGTGGCGGTCGGACAGGGGGGGCGCCGTCCAGCGGCCGCCCGACGGGTCCGGATTCAGGTTGATGCCCACCATGCCGTATTCCTTGATGCAGCGTTCCAGTTCGGGAATGCAGGTCTTCGGATCGACGCCGGGCGACTGCGGCAGCATCGCGGCGCCGATGAAGCTGTCCGGGAACAGCCGCGACACGCGCCAGCACAGCTCATTGCAGATCGCGGCCCAGGTGGCGCTCGTCTCGAAGTCGCCGATGTGGTGCGCCATGAAGCTGGCGCGCGGCGAGAAGATCGTCAGGTCGGCGCCGCGTTCGCGCATCAAACGCAGCTGGTTCGTCTCGATCGACTCGCGCAGTTCGTCGTCGCTGATCTTCAGGTCCGAGGCGCGCGGGCCCAGTGCGGGCGTGTTCAGGTTCGCGACCTGCGCGTTGCGCCAGTCTTCCAGCGCTTTCGGCGCCGTCGTGTAGTGGCCGTGGCAGTCGATGACCAGGGGTGTTCGCATTTTAGTTTCCTCTCCAAATCTCTTCCGATACCAGTACTTCGCCGCGCATGATGGGGCGCGCGGTACGCAGCAGGGCGGCACGATTCACCTGTTGCGGATTGTCCTTGTCGAGCCCCAGCTCGACGGAAAACTCCCCGGTCGGATGCTCGACCGAGACGGTTTTGACCAGGCCAGCGGGCACGCTGGCGATGCCCCGCGTGACCGACCCTTCCAGCACGCATGCGGTGGCGACCGTGACGGCGGCCAGTACGCCGATCGCCTCGTGGCACACGTGCGGAATGAAGCAGCGCGTGGCGACGCTGCCGCCGGCGCGCGGCGCGGCGACGAGGCACATCTTCGGGTAGCTTTTCGCGGCCACGTCGCCGAGGCCCATCAGCGGGCCAGCGGCCAGGCGCAGCGCTTCCAGCTTTGCCTTCAGGTTGTCGTTCGCATTCAGTTCGGCCACGCCTTCATAGCCGGTGACCCCCAGGTCGGCGGCGCGCACGAGCACCATCGGCATGCCGTTGTCGATCAGCGTCGCGTCGATGGCGAAGGGGGCGGGGCCGGCCACGTCGATGCGGTCCAGCGCGCGGCCGCTCGGCAGCAGCGCCGGGCACACGGAACCGGCCGTGTCCAGGAAGTCGATCGTGATCGGCGCCGCGGTGCCGGGCACGCCGTCGATGCGGGCATCGCCCGTGTAGCGCAGGCGGCCGTCGGGCGTCTGTACGGTCACGTCGCACTGCATGCCGGTGTTCAGCGTCAGCACGCGCGCCGTGGTGGTGCCTTGCCGGACGGGCAGCAGGCCGCGTTCCAATGCAAACGGCAGCACGGCGGCGAGCATGTTGCCGCAGTTGGGCGAGGTGTCGACGGTATCCTGGTCCGGCTGCAGCTGTGCGAACAGGAAGTCGAGGTCGACGCCCGGCGTCTCGCTGCGGCGGACGATGCCGACCTTGCTCGTCAGCGGGTGTGCGCCGCCCAGGCCGTCGATCTGGCGCTTGTCGGGCGAACCCAGCGCGGCGAGCAGGACGCGGTCGCGCAGGACCGGGTCCGCGGGCAGCTCGGCGTCGAGGAAGAAGGGGCCGCGCGACGTCCCGCCGCGCATCAGGATGCACGGTACGGGGACGAGGTCGGAATGGTGGGCGGTGGTCATGGTCGCGGTGGGTACATGCGTGTCGTGGTGGCGCCAGTATCGGTGGCGCGGCGGCCGGAATGGTTGCTTTGTGGGCCCGGGTTTGTTCTAATCTGCTTATCGTCCTGTCCCGAAGGGTTCCGGCACCATGCCGCTCGTCAGCCTGCGCCACCTCCACGCATTCAGCGCCGTCGCCGCTGCCGGCGGCATCCGCCGTTCCTCGGAGAGTCTGTTCCGCGCATCGTCCGCCGTGACGCGTTCCGTCGCGGCCCTCGAAGCGAGCCTGGATGTACGGTTGTTCGAACGGAAAGGCCGCGGCATGCTGCTGACGCGCGCCGGCGAGACGGTGCGGCTGCGCGCCGACCGTATCGAAGCCGAACTGCGCGAGGTGCGCGACGAGGCGCTGCGCATGAGCGGGCGCGGTGGCGGCAAGGTCGGCGGCATCGACGCGCTGCTGAACGAACGGCGGCTGCAGGCCGCGGCGCTGCTCGCGGAAGTCCACTACATGCCCGGGGTGGCGCATGCGCTCGGCGCGTCGCAGTCGGCCATCAGCCAGGCCATCACGCACCTGGAGAACATGCTCGGGCAACCGCTGTTCCTGCGCACCGCGCACGGCATGCTGCCGACGGACCCCGGCCGGCGCTGGATCGAGCGGTTCGAGCGCGTGCTCGCGGAACTGCGCCACATCCCCGAAGACATCGCGGCACTGGCAGGCGTCGTGCGCGGCGTCGTCACGATCGGCGCACTGCCGCTGGCGCGTTCGCAATTCCTGCCGCTTGCCATCGCCGCGGTCCAGGCGAAGCATCCGCACCTGGTCATCCGTTCGCTCGAAAGTCCTTATGACGAGCTGACGGCCGGCCTGCTGAGCGGCCGCATCGACTTCATTCTCGGCGCACTGCGGCCGTCGTCCGGCGTGGCATTCGCGTCCGAGACGCTGTTCGAGGATAAGGTCGCGCTGGTGGCGCGCGCGGGCCATCCGCTGGCCGGGCAGAAGCGGATCGGCATGCGCGACCTGGAACGGTTCCCCTGGGTGCTGTCGCGGGCCGGTGCGCCCCTGCGCGAACAGTTCGAGCGTTTCTTCGGGGAGCAGGGCGCGGTGCCGCCGGCGCCCGCGGTCGAGACGGGCGATCTCGCGCTCGTGCGCGGCCTGCTGCTGGCGAGCGACATGCTGACGGCGCTGTCGCTGCACCAGCTCTACCACGAGCTGCGCAGCGGCGAACTGGTCGAACTGCGCTTTGCGCTGCGCGGCATGGAGCGCGACATCGGCATCACCACGCGGCGCGGCGCGCATCTGGCGCCCGGCGCGCGCGCCCTGATCGAGGAACTGCGGCGCCTGGGCGCGGCCTGGGACTGATATCGGCAGCACCCGGGTCTGGATATGTGCAATAAGCAGATTGCAACGCTGGGGTGGCCGAAAGCAATACGCCGAGGCAAGTCAAAACGTACACTGGGAAACTGATGGTGCCGGGATTCTACGGTCGTAGACGATCCCCGCACCCGCAGGCAAGCGGCGGCAACGCCGCCCATGATACGTGGATTCCACCAGGAGACTTAATGAATACGGCACACCCCCTCGATGTGCGGGCGCATATCAACAGCCGCAGGATGTCCGGCTACCAGTGGCTCTTGCTGCTGCTTTGCTTCCTCATCATCACCACGGACGGCATCGACGTCGCCATCATGGGCTTCCTGGCCCCCGCGATCACGAAGGAGTGGGGCATTTCCAAGGCGGCGTTCGGGGTCGTGATGAGCGCGGCGCCGATCGGCCTGGCCATCGGTGCGCTGATGATCGGACCATTGTCCGACCGCTACGGCCGCAAGCGCCTGCTGATGGTCGCGGTCGCCTGGTTCGGCCTGTTCAGCGTCCTCGCTTCCCAGGCCGACGACGTCGTCATGCTGTCGGCGCTGCGCTTCCTGACGGGCCTCGGCCTCGGCGCCGCGATGCCCAACACGACCACGCTGCTGTCGGAATACGTGCCGGAGGCGCGCCGCGGCACGCTGCTCGCGATCATGTTCACCGGCTTCAACCTGGGCTCCGCCCTGGTCGGCTTCGGCGCGGCCGCCATCCTGCCGCAGTACGGCTGGCGCATGGTACTGGTGGTCGGCGGCATGATCCCGCTCGTCTGGCTGCCGTTCTACATCTTCCTGGTGCCGGAATCGGTGCGCTTTTTGGTGGTCAACAACTACCCGGCGCCGCGCATCGCCGCGACCCTGGCGCGGGTCGTCGGCGGCGACGTGCCGGCCGGCGCCGCGTTCACGATCAGCGAACCGAAAGTCGAAGGCAAGGCCAAGGTCGGCGCGCTGCTGGCGCCCGCGTTCCGCGGCATCACCGTCTCGCTGTGGGCCACGTACTTCATGGGTCTGCTGGTCATCTACCTGCTGTCGGGCTGGCTCCCCACGCTGATCAAGGATGCCGGCCTGCCGATCGAGCGCGCCGCCAACATCACCGCGATGTTCCAGCTCGGCGGCACGGTCGGCGCGCTGTTCGTCGGCTGGCTGATGGACCGCTGGACCCCGAACAAGGTCATCGCCGCGACCTACGTGGCCGGCGCCGCCTTCATCCTCGCCGTCGCATCGAGCGGCGTGCACTCGGACGTGTTCGGTGTCCTCGTGCTGGTGGCGGGCTTCTGCATGAGCGGCGCCCAGACGGGCCTGAACGCTTTTGCCCCGCAGTGCTATCCGACCGCCGTGCGCGCCACGGGCGTCAGCTGGATGCAGGGCATCGGCCGCTTCGGCAGCATCTTCGGCTCGGCCGCGGGGGGTATCCTGCTGTCGCTCGGCTGGGGCTTCTCGGCGGTGATCGCGATCCTGGCGGTGCCCGCCACCCTCGCGGCGCTGTCCATCGTCTTTACCCGGTTCGCGGCACGGGCCGTACCGGTTACCGCATAAGGAAACATCATGGCCAGGATCATCGGCGCAATCGCCTCCTCGCACACCCCGACCATCGGCTTCGCCCTGGACGCCAACAAGCAGAACGATGCCGTCTGGGCACCGATCTTCAAAGCCTACGAACCAGTGCGCGCATGGCTCGACGAGAAGAAGCCTGACGTGCTGCTGGTCGTCTACAACGACCACGTGACCTCGTTCTTCTTCGACCACTACTCGGCATTCGCGCTGGGCATCGGCGAAAGCTGGCTGCCGGCCGACGAGGGCGGCGGCGCGCGCGACCTGCCGGCCGTGGGCGGGCATGCGGCGCTGGCGCGGCACATCGGCCAGTCGCTCGTCGCCGACGAGTTCGACATGTCGTTCTTCCAGGGCAAACCGCTCGATCACGGCTGCTTTTCGCCGCTGTCGATCATGTGGCCGCGGAAGGAGGAAGGTGGCTGGCCCGGCACCATCGTGCCGCTGCAGTGCGGCGTGCTGCAATTCCCCGTGCCGTCCGCGCGGCGCTGCTTCAAGCTCGGCCAGGCGCTGCGCCGCGCGATCGAGAGCTATCCGGACGACGACCTGAAGGTGGCCATCGTCGCCACCGGCGGCCTGTCGCACCAGGTGCACGGCGAGCGCTGCGGTTTCAACAACACGTCCTGGGACAACGAGTTCCTCGACCTGTTCGAGAAGGACCCCGAGGTGATCCTGAACATGACGCAGGCCGAGCTGGCGCGGCTGGGCGGCTGGGAAGGCGCGGAGATCATCATGTGGATGGTAATGCGCGGCGCGATGCCGGCCCGTATCAACTGCCTGCACCGCGACTATTATCTGCCGTCGATGACGGGCATCGCGGTGGCCGTGTACGAAAGCGACGTCGCGGTCGACCCGGCGCGCCAGGCCCGCGCCAACGCCGAACAGCGTGCGCACATCGCCCACCAGACGGCGGGTGCGGAGGCACTGGAAGGCACGTACCCGTTCACGCTCGAACGCAGCGTGGCGCACTACCGCATCAACCGCTACCTGCACCAGCTGATCGAGCCGGCGTTCCGCGCGCGCTTCCTGGGAGATCCCGAGCCCACCTACGAGGAAGCGGGCCTCACGCTTGAGGAGCGCGACCTGATCGCGCGGCGCGACTGGCGCGGCATGATCCGCTACGGCGTCATCTTCTTCCTGCTGGAGAAGCTGGGCGCGGTGGTCGGCGTCTCGAACCTGCACATCTATGCCGCCATGCGCGGCGAGTCGCTGGAGGACTTCCAGAAGACGCGCAACACGAAGGCCCTGTACTCGGTTGCCGGCAAGGGCGCCGCCGACACCGCCGACTGGAACCAGGACGGCGGCAGGACCTGATCCGCGGGCGCGCCTGCCGCGTGCCCAACCTGCCCTGAACACGAACCGGTGGACGCTGCGCGCGCCCGCCCGGGCGGCGCGCGTCCACGCGGCGCCGCCGACAACAATCATTCGACAAAACCGAGGAGACACCATGAAGAAGATCATCGCACTGGCCGCCGCCATCGCCGCGTGCGGCGCCGCGCAGGCACAGACGAACGTCACGCTGTACGGCCTGCTGGACGCCGCCGTCGACTACAACACCAACGTCGACACCGCGGGCCACAGCCGCACGTGGATGCCCAGCCTGGGCGGGGGCATGTTCCCGTCACGACTCGGCTTTCGCGGATCGGAAGACCTGGGCAATGGCCTGAAGGCGATCTTCACGCTCGAAACGGGCATCTACACGGACACCGGCGCGACGGGCCAGGGCAACCGCCTGTTCGGCCGCCAGGCCTGGGTCGGCCTCGCCGGCCGATGGGGCCAGCT
>Ga0308166_1003699_pt1 | contig 12791 bp, 10 predicted proteins | sample PhyCR2_2_FD_202137 | JGI IMG/M metagenome (GOLD analysis project Ga0308166, IMG submission 202137) | Phyllosphere microbial communities from UC Gill Tract Community Farm, Albany, California, United States - DLSLCC.R2 | ecosystem: Host-associated > Plants > Phyllosphere > Unclassified | place... | reverse complement strand
CAGGGACGCCACGGAGGAGTTCTTGAAGACGTTGAGGAATTCCGAGGTGAGCGGCGGAATGATGATCCGGTACGCCTGCGGCAGCAGCACGTTCCAGTAGATCTGCGGCAGCTTGAAACCCATCGCGCGGGCAGCGGATTCCTGGCCGCGTGGCAGCGCCTGGATACCGGTGCGCACCTGCTCGCAGACACGGGCAGCGGTGAACAGACCCAGGCACACGACGACGCTCAGGTATGCCGAGGTGGTCGGGTTGAGGTCTTGCTTGTACCAGTCCTGCAGGTTCTGCGGCAGCAGGTCGGGTACCAGGAAGTACCAGATGAACAGCTGAACCAGCAGCGGCACGTTGCGAAACAGTTCCACGTAGCAGGTGGCGATGCCGGCTACGATGCGGTTTGGCACAGTGCGCATGACCCCCAGAATGGAGCCCAGCAGCAAAGCGATGATCCACGCCACGACAGCGATGCCGATGGTCCAGCCCAGGCCGGCGATGTACCAGTCGAGATAGGTCTCGCTGCCAACGCCAGTGGACTTGAAGAACACGCCCCAGTCCCAGTTGTAATTCATTAGGGTCTCCCCTCGAAATCGATCGATGTACAAGCACCCGCTTGGGGAAGTTCCTTTCCCGTCCGACGCGGAACGCCGGACACACGCGATCGGCTCGAAAACCGCCAGGTCGAGTGTTCCACAGCAAAGCCAGCAGGCAGTAACAGACGTCTGAGGGAGGTCGCTCCCTCAGACGATAAGGTTAGTCAGGAATCAGATTTTTACGTCAGGCGCCGGCTTGTCGCTTGGATTGGCGATCAGCTCCTTCACCTTGTCGCTCATCGGGAAGTTCAGGTTCAGGCCTTTTGGCGGGATCGGGCTTTCGAACCACTTGGCGTAGATCTTGTTGATCTCGCCCGACTTGTACAGGCCGACAATGGCGTCATCGACCGCCTTCTTGAACGGCGCGTCGCCTTTGCGAACCATGCAGGCATAGGCTTCGAAGGACTGCGGCGTGCCGGTGATGACCCAGTCAGTCGGCTTCTTGGCCTTGGCTTCTTCACCGGCCAGCAGGGCGTCGTCCATCATGAAGGCCACGGCGCGGCCGCTTTCGAGCATGTTGAAGGATTCGCCGTGGTCTTTGGCGGAGATAATGTTCATGCCCATCTGCTTGTCGGCGTTCATCGCTTTGATGATGCGCTCGGACGTGGTGCCGGCGGTGGTCACGACGTTCTTGCCTTTGAGGTCGGCGAAGTCGTTATAGGACGGCTTGCCTTCCTTGTCTTTCTTGACCAGCAGACGGGTGCCGATTTCGAAGATGTTGACGGTGAAATCGACCTGCTGGGCGCGTTCGGTGTTGTTGGTGGTGGAACCACACTCGATATCCGCGGTGCCGTTCTGGATCAGCGGAATACGGGTTTGCGAGGTCACCAGGTTGTACTTGACCTGCAGGTCTGGCTTGTTCAGGTCTTTTTTCAGGGCTTCAACGATCGCCACCTGAATGTCGTGGGAATAGCCCACTGGTTTGCCAGAAGCATCTGCAATGTAGGAAAACGGAATTGAGCTGTCGCGGTGAGCGAGCGTGATGGTGCCCGAATCGTTGATTTTCTTCAGGGTGCCGGTGAGTTCGGCGGCGAAAACTGGCGTGCTGATCAGAGCGGCAGCAATGGCTGCGCCCAGGATATGGGGAACGATGCGCATCAAATTTTCCTCGACATTGTTTTTTTTATGGAGCCAGTTTGTCGGCCCTTTTTGTGCTTCGAATGCCTGACGGCTCCTGAAGTGTTGGCACAGCAGGCATTCGTCGAGAGAGTGTAGAGCATGAGTCGTGCCAGAGCAGGGGGCGATGATTAACTAATTGATTTATAACGTTATTAAACTTTTGTGATGGTATTTTTGTGGACGGCTGATCCGGTTTACCGAATCGACCATAGAGTCTCGTTCGGAAAACCGAACGCGTTGTGAGGGCTATTTCAGGTTTCGCGACTCAAGGGCGTTTCGTGCAAATACAGCCACTTCACCCCATCTGTCTGTGTGCGCAGGATCGCCACCGACACGCGTTGATGTTCCGTGCCGTTCAACCGATGGGTTTCGACGTAGCTCAAGGCAAGTGTCTCGTTCTGCTGCCAGACCGTATGCAGATCGCTGATTTCAATCTCCAGTCCGGCCCTGGCGCCGACCGCCTCCCTGAACAGTTGCTCGACCTCGGAGCGATTCAAAGGAATCGCCGAAATGCCGATCATGCTGAAGTTGTCGGCGAATGCCTGCATTAACGGCTCGATGCTCGCGGCACCGTTGCCGTCGGCATTGTTGAATACCTGAAGGATCAGCTCGTGGACGTGGTGAACGCTGTGTTCGGCTTGGTCGATCGGGTCGTACGTCATGGACATTCCTTTGCGGGGTTCAGTTGATTCATCAGCAACAGCGGCAACAGGCCGACCAACGCTGCAATAGCGAAAGTTGCGTGATAGGCATGCGGAGGGCCGAATGGCTCGAGCAGTACATTGAAAATCATCAGAAACAGTGCGGCGCCGAGGCTGAAGGACACTTGGCGATTGATGTTCCAGATGACACTGGCCTTGTGTGTATCGCCACCAGCAAAGTCCATCAGTGAGGTGGTTTGCGCGGTATTCGCCCCGATACCGCCGCCGATGCCCATCAGGCTGTAGGCGCTGACGATGAGCCACAGATCACCTGGCACATCGACCAGCACCAGCGTGGCGATGCCGGCGCTGTGCAACAGCATGCCGAGGGTAAACAGGCGCTTGGCGCCGACCCGGTTGTAGACCCGGCCGCCAATAGTCATCGCGATGAATGCCCCGGTGGCGTAGAGGATCATGAACATTCCGGTCAGCCGGGCGCTGAAGTGCAGCGTGTTCTGCAGAAAGAAAATGCTCATCAGATTGACCCCGGTGAACACACCGGGAATCGCGTAATAAATGAAAATCGAGGTGCTGAGTCTTTTGCTTCTGAGCAAACTCAACTCGATGATTGCGTTGGTGCAACGGCGGTAGTGCAGCAGATAAAAGGCGACGAATATCAGGCCGGCCATGGGAAAACCCAGCGCTGCCAGCGGAGGATAATCGCCACCGTACAGCGACATGCCCATCAACAGGCTCGCGAGTGCTGCGCTGATTAGCAGCAGGCCTTTGATGTCCGGACGCTGAAGCTCGGCGGGTTTGCTTTCCCTGATCCATAACCAGGACAGCCCGGCGGCGATCAGCGAAAACGGGATGTTGCTGTAAAACACCCAACGCCACGAACTGCTGTCGACAATGAGCCCGCCGACGGTGGGTGAGATCGCTGGTGCGATCAGAGCGACGGCCATTATCAGCGTGGATATTTTCGCCCGTTGCTCGCCATGAAAAAGATTGAACGTCAGCGCCTGACCGACCGGGATCAACAAGCCGCCACCGATGCCCTGGACGAAGCGCCAGATCACCAGTTCATGGAAACTGTCGGCCTGGCCGCACAGACATACCGCTGCTGCGAACAGCAACATCGAGGCCGTAAGGATTTCCCGGCTGCCGAAGCGTGCGGCCAGCCAGGTGCTCACAGGAACGATCAGCGTAAGACCGAGAATGTAAGCATTGCCGACCCACGCCACCGCTGAGCTGCTGACGTGCAAGGTTGCCGACAGACTGGGCAGAGCCACGGCCGACATGAAAATGTTGATGCAGTCGATGAAGAAGCCGAGCAGAAACACCGACGCGACTTTGTAGCGGTAACTCATGCTGTTTCCCCTTTGTCGTCGAGCATAGGGACGATAGACTCCGCGCGTCGATGCAATGGGGCTGAACACAATGTTTGAAGGGATTGAACGGTGATTCAGGGCGCTCTGCACACTCACTTGAATCGGGTGCAGACGTTTCTGGCGATCGTCGAATTGGGTTCATTCACCAAGGCTGCGAACCATCTGAACCTCAGCCGGGCCATGGTCAGTCTGCACATCAAAGCCTTGGAAGCGGCGCTGTCGACGACTCTGTTGTTGCGCAACAGTCGTACTGTGGCTCTTACCGAGGCCGGGCAAAGCTTTTACAACGAATTCAAAGCCATCGTGGCCGATATCGACACAGCTTTTGACCGGGTCATGCACGGCACGAACCGCGTATCGGGAACGTTGCGGATCAGTTCCACCAGTGAATACGGCGAGCGATTCATCCTGCCGCTGATTCCGCTGTTCGCCGAGCGCTATCCGGACATCCGCCTGTGCTACGACTTCAACTCTTCGCTGAATGATCTGCTCGCCGAACGGTTGGATCTGGTGATTCGCCTGGGCAACCTGGCGGACTCGGCTTTCAAGAGCCGGAAGCTGGCGGACTATGAAATCGTACTGGTGGCCACTGAAGGATTTCTGGCCCGCTATCCGGTAAAAACACCGCTGGATCTCAGTGCTGCGCCGTGGATCGCCAACAGCAATTTGCTAACGCCGACGCAGTGGGTTTTACGCGATGGTGTGGGGGAGGCGGCCGAAATCAATGGCGCCGGTCATTTCCAGTCAAACTCCTCGACGGCGATTCGTGCTATGACCTTGTCGTCGATGGGCGTGTCGGTGCTGCCAGCGTGGATGATAGAGGCCGATATTGTCAGTGGGCGTCTAGTCCGCGTATTGCCTGGATACTCGCTGCCCTTGCAGCCGATCAGTCTGGTATTTCCTGATACGCCGCACCTGCCGCACAAATCCCGGGTGTTTATCGATTTCCTGCTTGCACATTTGGGGCGTTGAAATCAAAAGCCCCTCACTGGACGCAACAAAAAGCCCCTGAATCTCTCGATTCAGGGGCTTTCATTTGAACGTTGAGATCAAGCCGCCTCGATCTTCCGATTCAGCTCAACCTTGCCCAAGTACGTCGCGAGCTTCTGCTGCTCCTCCGCCGTGGTGAACAGGCCAAGCTTGGTGCGACGCCACAGAATATCGTGCGCCGTGGTCGCCCACTCTTCGCTGCACAGGTAGTCGACTTCGCGGGTGTAGAGACCGCCGCCGATGTGCTCACCCATGTCGGCCAGGGATTCCACGCCTTCGAGCATGCGCCAGGTGCGGCTGCCGTAGGTGACGGCCCAGCGCCGGGCGATTTCTGTCGGGACGAAATCGAACTTGTCGCGAATTCGCGCGCTCAGCGCCTCTGGCGTGGTCATGTCTTCGCCGCCGGGCAGGGTGGCGGTCGCGGTCCAGCTCGGGCGCATCTGGGTGAAGAACGGCATCAACTGCGCCATCGCTGACTCGGCAAGTTTGCGATAGGTAGTCAGCTTGCCGCCGAACACCGAAAGCAACGGCGCTTCCTCAGCACTGCCCGACAGCGCCAGGGTGTAATCGCGGGTGACCGCAGACGGATTGTCAGATTCGTCGTTGCACAGCGGCCGAACGCCCGAGTAGCTGTGCACAATGTCTTCGCGGCTCAGCTGCTTCTTGAAGTGCGCGTTGACCACTTTCAGCACGTAATCGGTTTCGCCTTCGGTGATCGCCACTTTCGCCGGGTCGCCAGTGTACTCACGGTCGGTAGTGCCGATCAGCGTGAAGTGGTTCAGGTACGGAATAGTGAAAACGATGCGCTGATCTTCATTTTGCAGAATGTGCGCATGCTCGCCTTCGTACAGCTTCGGCACGATGATGTGGCTGCCCTGAATCAGGCGAATGCCGTACGGCGATTCCATCTTCAGGTCGTCACGGATGAACTTGGCCACCCATGGGCCGGCGGCGTTCACCAGGGCTTTGGCGGTGATCGAAAACAGGCTGCCGTCGGCACGCTCCAGATGCAGATGCCACAGGCCTTTGGTGCGACGTGCGCTGACGCAACGCGTCTGGGTGTGCACATGCGCACCTTTTTCCCGGGCAGCCATGGCGTTCAGCACCACAAGGCGGGCGTCATCGACCCAGCAGTCGGAGTATTCGAAGCCTTTCTTGATTTCGCTTTTCAGCGCGCTGTCGGCGCCGAACTTCAGGCTTTTCGAACCTGGCAGTTTCTCGCGCTTGCCGAGGTTGTCATAAAGGAACAGGCCGGCACGAATCATCCACGCTGGACGCAGGTGCGGGCGGTGTGGCAGGACGAAACGCATCGGTTTGACGATGTGCGGCGCTTTCGCCAGCAGCACTTCGCGCTCGGCCAGCGCTTCGCGCACCAGACGGAATTCGTAATGCTCCAGATAGCGCAGGCCACCGTGGATCAGCTTGCTGCTGGCCGACGAGGTGTGGCTGGCCAGGTCATCTTTTTCGCAAAGGAACACCGAAAGACCGCGACCGGCGGCATCCGCTGCGATCCCCACGCCATTGATCCCGCCGCCAATTACGGCAACGTCATAGATCTCGGAGAGAGGGGGCGTACGCAAGGTAGAGGTGGACATCGGCTGGCCTCGGTTCTTTTGGTTTTATGTCTTGGAAATCGAACATTAATGTTCATTTGCGAAAATGGTAGCCCATAAACACGCGCGCAGCCAGTCGCGTTCGATTGAAAAAACTCATCGAAGGGCGATTAAAAGAAAATTTTCGAACATGAATGCGCGCAAGGGCGCAGAAGATGTGTTGCTTGATCAATTGTTTTCGCGAGCAGGCTCGCTCCCACATTTTGCAATGCATTCCAAGTGTGGGAGCGAGCCTGCTCGCGAAGGCGTCGGTTCGGTCAGTGAGGGAGAGGGATCAGACGACTTCCAGACGAATCTTGTGCTGGCTCAGCAACTGCGCCAGCGCCGGCACCGGTTGCTGATCAGTGACCAGGCAATCGATCAGGCTGATCGGACCCAGTCGAATCATCGCGTTACGCCCGAACTTGCTTGAGTCCGCCGCCAGAATCACCTGCCGCGCGTTGGCAATGATCGCTTGGGAAACGCGAACTTCCTGATAATCGAAGTCGAGCAGGCTGCCGTCCTCATCGATGCCGCTGATCCCGACCAGGGCGAAATCGACCTTGAACTGATTGATGAAATCCACACTTGCCTGACCGACGACACCGCCGTCACGGCGCACGTTACCGCCGGTCAGCAGCACATCGAAATCATCCTTGGCGCTGAGCATCGAGGCGACGTGCAGGTTGTTGGTGATGATTTTCAAGTGGCTGTGATTGAGCAGGGCGCGAGCGATCGATTCGGTGGTGGTACCGATATTGATGAACAGCGAGGCGTGATCGGGGATCTGCGCGGCGATGGCTTCGCCGATGCGTTGCTTTTCGTCGCGCATCTGATCGGCGCGCATCGCATAGGCGGTGTTTTCGACACTGGAATCGTAAGCCGCGCCGCCATGATAGCGACGCAACAGATTGGCTTCCGCGAGCTGATTGATATCGCGGCGGATGGTTTGCGGGGTGACAATGAACAGCGTGGCCATTTCCTCGATGCTCACATAGCCGCGTTCGCGGACCAGCTCGAGGATTTGCTGCTGACGGGGAGGCAGATTCATGGGGCTTCCTTTGGGCTGCCGTGCAAAATTTGCCCATGATGCCGCAGGAATCCGCTCCCGACCAGTTAGTTGCCTATCAGTCTCTGAAGGTTGGCTTATTCAGCGTCTTCACGCGCCCAGTCACGGGTGCGGCTGACGGCTTTTTTCCAGCCTTTGTACAGTTTCTCTTTCTCGACTTCTTCCAGGCTCGGTTCGAACTCACGCTCGATCACAGCCTTGCCGCGCAGTTCGTCGAGGCTGCCCCAGAAACCGCACGCCAGACCGGCCAGATACGCTGCGCCCAGCGCGGTGGTTTCGCGCATTTGCGGACGCTCGACCTGGGTGCCGAGGATGTCGGCCTGGAACTGCATGAGGAAGTTGTTCGCGACCGCGCCGCCGTCCACGCGCAGGGCCTTGAGGCGTTCGCCGGAGTCCTGTTGCATGGCGTCGAGTACGTCGCGGGTCTGGTAGGCGATCGATTCCAGCGCGGCGCGGATGATGTGATCCACGCGCACGCCGCGCGTCAGGCCGAACAGTGCGCCACGGGCATACGGGTCCCAGTACGGAGCGCCCAGACCGGTGAAGGCCGGTACCAGGTACACACCGTTGCTGTCCTTCACTTTATTGGCGAAGTATTCGGTGTCGTGAGCGTCGTTGACGATCTTCAGTTCATCGCGCAGCCACTGCACGGTCGAACCGCCGTTGAACACCGCGCCTTCCAGGGCGTAAGCCACTTCGCCACGCGGGCCGCAAGCGATGGTGGTGAGCATGCCGTGTTGCGATTTCACCGCTTTGTCGCCGGTGTTCATCAGCAGGAAGCAGCCGGTGCCGTAGGTGTTTTTCGCCTGGCCCGGCTCGACGCACATCTGGCCGAACAGTGCCGCTTGCTGGTCACCGGCGATACCGCCGATGGCGATGCCGCTCTTGGTGCGACCGTAGATTTCCGAAGAGGCTTTGACCTCCGGGAGCATCTCGCGCGGGATGTCGAGGATCTCCAGCATCTTCGAATCCCACTCCAGCGAATGGATGTTGAAGAGCATGGTGCGCGAGGCGTTGGTGTAGTCGGTGACGTGTACCTTGCCGCCGGTGAATTTCCAGATCAGCCAGCTATCGATGGTGCCGAACAGCAGTTCGCCGTTGCGCGCACGCTCGCGGCTGCCTTCGACGTTGTCGAGGATCCACTTCAGTTTGGTGCCGGAGAAGTACGGGTCGGTGACCAGGCCGGTGTTGTCGCGGATGTAGTCTTCGTGGCCATCGCGCTTGAGCTGCTGGCAGATCTCGGTGCTGCGGCGGCACTGCCAGACGATGGCGTTGTACACCGGACGACCGGTGGTCTTGTCCCAGACCACGGTGGTTTCACGCTGGTTGGTGATACCGATGGCGGCGACCTGATCGTGATGCAGACCGGCCTGTGCCAGCGCTTCGACCATCACCGCGCTCTGGGTCGCAAAGATTTCCATTGGATCGTGTTCGACCCAGCCGGCTTGCGGGTAGTGCTGGGCGAATTCGCGCTGGGCGGTGCAGACCACGTTCGCATCGCGGTCGAAAATGATCGCGCGGGAGCTGGTCGTACCCTGATCGAGGGCAATGATGTAGTTCTTATTCTGAATGTCGGTCATGTCGATTGCCTTGGACTAAATAAGGGAGAGTGGGCCGGGGCGCGGGTTCGAAATGGGCAGGAGCCCGCGCCGACTGTTTCAAGAAGTTCTTGGTTTGCCGTCAATGGCCGGTTCTGCATCCTTTGTAGCAGGTGTGGCGCCGGTCAGGTGACGGGCGATGAGCCCGCGATACCCGGCAGCGCCGAGGCAGGCACCGACAATCGGTGCAAAAATCGGAATCAGGAAGTACGGAATATCGCGGCCGCCAGTGAAGGAAATTTCACCCCAGCCGGCGAAGAAAGTCATCAGTTTCGGACCGAAGTCACGCGCCGGATTCATCGCAAAACCGGTCAGCGGGCCCATCGAGCTGCCAATGACGGCAATCAGCAAACCGATCAGCAGCGGAGCCATCGGGCCTTTAGGCAGACCGTTGTTGTCATCGGTCAGGGCCATGATCACGCCCATCAGGATCGCGGTGATGATCATCTCGACCAGGAATGCCTGGGCGGTGGACAGTACCGGATTGGGGAAGGTCGAGAACACCGAGGCCAACTCAAGGCTGGCGGCGGTGCCACGCACCATGTGGTGAGTTTGTTCGTAATCGAAGAATAGATTGCTGTACAGCGTGTACACCAACAGCGCACCGCAAAACGCGCCGGCGATCTGCGACAGGATATAGAACGGCAGTTTGCGCTTTTCGAAGTCGGCGAAAATGCTCAGGGCAATGCTCACGGCGGGGTTCAGGTGCGCGCCGGAAACCCCGGCGGTCAAGTAGATCGCCATGCTCACGCCGACGCCCCAGATGATGCTGATTTCCCACAGGCCGAAGCTGGCGCCCGCGACTTTGAGCGCAGCGACACAGCCGGTGCCGAAAAAGATCAGAAGTGCAGTCCCCAGAAACTCGGCCAGGCATTGGCCGGAAAGCGATGGTTGCTGTAAAGCAGTTGTCATTGAAAACCTCGATTTTTGTTGTTGTCTGGCGCGTTTGCCGTCAGGGCAAGGCGCGATTTTCCCCGGGGCAGGATCCCCATCCTGTTCCCGGTTTACTGCTGGGTGCTGCGGTGATGATAATTCTTACATTATTCAGATTCGAAAAAATATAGACAAGAAACAAACCTGTCAAAGGTCGAAAGTGAACCGTCGGTCACAATTAAACTATCAGCCTGCTGAATGATCCTGCGGAGGAAGGAGGCGGTAGCCCGGCGATTTGCCTGCAAAGCCCGGAAAACGGGGCTTGCGCTAGAGCCTTTTGCGAGGTGATGGCCTAGAATCCGGCGCAGAATTTTTCTGTTGATGCCGAACCTGGAGCTGCCATGACCCCTGCGTTGGACTTGTTGAAAAAAGTTCGTGCCGAACATCGCGTGCACAGTTACGAACATGACCCCAAGGCCGCGTCCTATGGGCTGGAGGCCGCCGAGAAACTGGCGCTGGAGCCGGCGCAGGTGTTCAAGACGCTGCTCGCTGCCAGCGAAAAAGGTGAATTGTTGGTGGCGGTGGTGCCGGTCGTCGGAAGTCTTGATCTCAAAGGTCTGGCACACGCGGCGGGCGTCAAGAAAGTCGAAATGGCTGACCCGGCTGCGGCACAGCGTTCCACCGGTTACCTGTTGGGCGGCATCAGTCCGCTGGGGCAGAAGAAGCGTCTGCGCACCTTCATCGATAACTCGGCCCAAGGCTTTGCGACTATTTATGTCAGTGCCGGCCGACGTGGTCTGGAAGTCGAATTGGCGCCGGCGGTTCTGGCTGAACACACCCAGGCCAAATTTGCCGACATCGGTCGTGCATGAACTTGCGTTCTGTATGAAGAAAATTGCCCGGTTCTGTCACTGGCGCTGAGCGCAGCGTGGCTGCATGCTCTGCCGACTCACTCAGGGAGAAGGTTATGCAGCTCGAATTTCATCAGGTTGATGCGTTCAGTGATCGGCCGTTCAGTGGCAACCCGGCGATGGTGTATCGGCTCGATGCATGGCTCGCGGACGATTTGATGCAGAAGATCGCTGCCGAACACAATCTGGCAGAAACCGCGTTCGTGGTGCGCGAAGGCGCGGCGTGGCACATCCGCTGGTTCACCCCGACCACCGAGGTGCCGCTGTGCGGGCATGCCACACTGGCCAGCGCCTATGTGTTGTTCGAGGTCTACAAGGAAAATGCCGAGCGGCTGGACTTCATCTGCAAGTCCGGGCCGCTTAGCGTCAGCCGCGAGGGCGATCGCCTATGGCTGGACTTCCCGTCGATTGTGCCGTCAGAAATTGGCGTGACGCTGGATGTCGAGCGCGCGCTGGGCGTCGAGGCGGTGGATGTGCTCGGTTCCAATGAATTGTTTGTGGTGCTGGAGTCGGAGCAGGCAGTGCTCGACTGCAAGCCGGACATGGTAGCGCTGGCGAAACTGCCGTGGCTCGGCGCCATCGTGACCGCGCGCGGCAATCAGCACGATTTCGTCTCGCGCTACTTCGCCCCGGCGATCGGCATCAATGAAGATCCGGTCACTGGATCGACGCATTGCAGCCTGATTCCGTATTGGTCGAAACGTCTGGGCAAATCCAGTTTGACCGCGTGCCAGCGTTCGGCGCGGGGCGGGGAGTTGTTCTGTCGGCTGGAGGGGGAGCGGGTGAAGATCGGCGGGAATGCGACGCTGGTGGCCAGTGGCACACTGATCCTGGGTTGAACCCAAAACCAACTGTGGGAGCGGGCTTGCTCGCGAATGCGGGGTGTCAGTCAACGATGATGGTGGCTGATATACCGCATTCGCGAGCAAGCCCGCTCCCACAGTTTTGATCCGGGGCGGATCAGAGGGCGGTGCTGTAGCGGCGGACGCCGTTTTCCACCGCCGGGATTTGTGCCGCGGTACTGCCGCTGGCCTGGAACAGGACGAGGTGTTCGGCGGCGACGCGAATTCCCACCTCCGCCCCCATCTGATGGTCGGCATGGCTGGGGAAGATCGACTCCAGCTGTGCGCCGGTCGGCAGTTGCAGGCGATACAGGGTCGAGGCACCCAGGAACGTCTTGCCGACGATCCGCGCTTTCAACCCACTGTCAGGCGCATAAACAATGTCATCCGGACGCAGCAATACATCCACCGCACCGCCCACCGGCCAGGTGTAGGCGCGGTTGCCGCGCAGTTCGCCGAGTTCGGTCTGAACCGATTCCGGGCTGCCGAGCTGGCCGCGGATGAAATAACCCTGACCGATGAAGCTGGCGACAAACGGCGTCGCCGGCTCATGGTAAAGGTTGTAGGGCGTATCCCATTGCTCCAGGCGACCTTCCTTGAATACACCAACATGATCGCTGACGGCGAAGGCTTCTTCCTGATCGTGAGTCACCAGAATCGCGCTGGTGCCACGGGCCTTGAGGATGTCACGCACTTCGTGGCTGAGCTTGCGCCGCAGTTCGCCATCGAGGTTGGAGAAGGGCTCGTCGAGCAGCAGCAATTGCGGCTCCGGCGCCAGTGCCCGGGCTAGGGCGACACGCTGTTGCTGGCCACCCGATAACTCGTGGGGAAAGCGCTTGCCTAGATTCTTCAGATTGACCAGTTCCAGCAGCTCCTCGGTGACGCGCGCCTTGTTCGGGTGCTTGCGGATACCGAAGGCGATGTTGTCTGCAACACTCAGGTGCGGGAACAGCGCGTAATCCTGAAACACCATGCCGATCCGGCGTTTCTCTGGTGCCAGAGTGAAACCGGCGCTGGAGATGGTTTCACCTCCCAGGGTGATTTCCCCTTCGTGCACCGGTTCAAAACCGGCAATCGCGCGCAGGGTGGTGGTCTTGCCGCAGCCGGACGAGCCGAGCAGGCAGCCGATGTCACCGGCGTTGAGGTGCAGATTGAGGTTCTGCACCACGCGTTGATCTTG
>Ga0308166_1003698_pt1 | contig 12795 bp, 10 predicted proteins | sample PhyCR2_2_FD_202137 | JGI IMG/M metagenome (GOLD analysis project Ga0308166, IMG submission 202137) | Phyllosphere microbial communities from UC Gill Tract Community Farm, Albany, California, United States - DLSLCC.R2 | ecosystem: Host-associated > Plants > Phyllosphere > Unclassified | place... | reverse complement strand
TTATTACTGAAACAGCAGTTTATGATCTGCCCCATTAGGGGTATGTGCGCACCATTACGGTGCATTCCGGCGTCAAAAACGCCATTTTGCTGATTTTGTCAGCAAACGATCAAAAGGCGTTGATCCATCCTTTGACAAGGCCGGCTGACGTCGATAATATGCGCCCCGTTCACACGATTCCTCTGTAGTTCAGTCGGTAGAACGGCGGACTGTTAATCCGTATGTCACTGGTTCGAGTCCAGTCAGAGGAGCCAGATTTAAAGAAGCCCGCTTAGGGAAACCTGAGCGGGCTTTTTGCTTTGATCCACTGTCCCTCTCTTAACCCTGAGCTTAAATCATTCAATAACGATGCATTTTGATGCCGCAGCGGCCGCTTTGAAAATATAACGCTTGTCGTTTTTCAGCGCTTTCAGTTAGGAAGCAATATAGCTTTCATGTTGTACCTCTCCTTCAATGCCAGGATCAGCCATCACAAAAGCACTTCCTAGCTCCGCGACAAGTTCTTCCTCTGCATAATCCGCACTGCCAAACTTCCCTTTCATTTCACGGTTAAGGCGTTTTTTACCCCCGCTCCAGTGAGCCAGCTCATGCAGACCGGTAGCGTAGAAGTTAGCCGCATCCGAAACAGATGGCGCTCCGGTAACCAGACTTCATCAGTTGAGGGTCGGAAAAAGGCATTTTGTCCTTTCTCAATAATGTTTGCACCGCTCTTCCTGAACAGGTTTTCAGCCTGCGGCAACGGGTCAAATGTCGCTTCCGGGCTGACCGTTTCCGTTGTCAGGGGCAAACCGTCGATTTGCTGAACGTTAAATACGGTGAAGGTTTTCAGCATCGGGATTTGTTCAACTTCTCCGGCGTCGTTTTCCTTCTCAAGTGTGGGTTCCGGTTGTGTAATTGGATGGCAGACCAGACATGCCGGATACACGCTGCCAAGGGCAGGACCAGGGTTTAACACCGGCTTCCAGTGCTGCAATGATGTTGTCGGTAACGGTCTGATAAATATCCTTTCTGGTTTTAGAAAATTTCGTTTTTGAGGAGCCTGACGGGTCCAGCGGGGATACGCTGGTCGCCGCTGCGGTGTTAGGGGCGCTTGTCCGGGGGTTAAGCAGGGAAATTGTCATGGTTTTTTCTCCGTCAGTGTGTGATTTTCGTCTTCGTATCGCCTGACGGTTCGCTTTCCCGGCATCGTTCTGTCCTGCAAAGGCGCAGCATGCGTGCCATTTACCCTTGCGGGACGGGTTGTGTTGGGAAACGATTAACAGAAAGCCGATACAGGAACGAAAAGCGCACAGGAGAAAAACTGCCCCTGCATAGCCGGGCGTAGCGCTCCTTACTTCGCAGTGGTGAAAAGTAAAATGGTGGTGTTGAGTCAGGGGCCTGCACTGACAGGGACTTCATGTAGGTGTTAGCATGCTTTGCTGCCGGACGAGACGATCCTGCTAACCGGGGGCGGTTTGTTCTTAAATTAATTGTCTCGTTCCGACATCACTTACAACCGGAGCCGGGCTGTCTCATTATTGAACGCAGCATCCAGTCTATCCACCACCACCTAGGTCTGGGGTGAGAGATTTCTTGGAAATGGCCACAGCACCGTAACCGGGGAATTATTCTCAAAGGGCTTAACAGGTATATTATTTCACTTAATTATAATGCCAATGTCATGAAAAATTTTTAGTGTAAAGATTTAATAATTATCATTTAAGTGTAGATTACAAGCAGAACAATTGAATTAATCGCCACATTGAACATATAAAGTCTCAATACACTTGATGTATTTAACAAGACATAGGATTAAACCCATTAACATTAAAAAATTTAAAATGCAAACCTCGTTTTGGCTGGGTATAAATACAATTTAAACCGCAACGTTTTTAAGTAAATAAATTCATTTGCAACTAAGCATTCAGGGTTGATATAATATAACCACTTAGATAATAATCCATGTTAGTTTGGAGTTAATATGTACATAGCGATAGATGGTGATGATGTGGGGAGAAAAATAACCTCATCATACTTATCCAACTCAGAAGAGAGGTTGAAATACATAAGCAACAAATTAAATGATACCACAATAAAAATATCTAAAATGCTCTTATCCAATGGATTTGAGATAATTTTCCAAGCCGCAGATGGTGTTACAGCGAAAACAGACAACGAGGTCAATCTTAACTTTGTTTTTGATAAGATAAAATCCTATTCCTTTGACGAAATTACATTTTCAGCTGGTGTGGGAGCGAATCTAAGAGAAGCCTATGTTGCACTGTTAAATTCTAAAAGCAACGGTAAGAATATGATTTCTATTTACAAAGACATATTATAATGGTGCGAAATGTTTAGAATAATAAGATTTGACTGGTTGTTAAAAACGGTATCACTAATCTCTTTGTTTGTCACAATACTTTCATTTTGGATCTTTAAGACAGTTCTGTCTTCTGACTTAAGCCTGTTCAAATTGTTATCAATATCATCATTAGCATCCATTATCATAAACTTCTTTCTACTTTCATCAAAGATATCAAGACTAATATGGGGAACAATAAGGTTTTTCAAGAAAGACATATATCCTGACTTAAATGGAATTTGGGTTGGACATATAATCACAGAAACAAATGATGAATTTGAAGTCCGCGCCAAAATAAAGCAAGCACTCCTTGTAACAAAGATAGAAATGCACGGCCCCACAGTTAAATCTGTTACGCTAGAAGCAACGCCAACTAAGGAATTGGATAACAACAAATTGTATTATGTATATAAATCAACCCCTAAAAACCCTAGTTGGAGCGAGTATATTGGCTCGACCATATTCGACGTAATTGAAAGTAAGAATGCGCTCCAACTTTCTGGTCGATATTATACAGACAGAAAATCCGTGGGGAGAATATCAATAAAAAGAATATCACTTAACACTGACTCCGACATATCTTTTTATTAACTTTCGGAATGTTTAATTACCACAATCATCCATATTCGTTCTTTTAAAATAGAAGGATAATTCGCGCTACTGATATATTAATCATGGATAAACTCCTTTCAGTAGCCATTTCCCTAGAACAATACCCCTGCACACCCCATATACTTCATCAAAACTGATTATTGTGGGCGTCTCCACTTATAAAGAATCGCGAGGAAAATTCGAGTGGTGTTTTTTTTCGCCCTCTCTCCATTAGATGCCCCCAAAATAGACATCATATTAAATTTCTTTTAACACATAAACTATACTGTTAATAATGTCTAATATCTGAAAAATGAGTGCAACTCAATAACTTCATCTATTTTTTACTTCTCTCTTATACTTTTTATATCATTTCCGTTTTTTATTCCTACCCACTCAGATTTTCTGCCTACAATAATCAGGAGCATTGTCTCTGCTGCGTTCAGTCCAGTCAGCCAAGATTTCATGTCTGTATAAGACGGTTGAGGAAAATCTTCGGGATGTGTATGCCATTCGCCTAAATAAACAAGAAAGCCATTTGACTGTTCAAACAGTTCATCTACTTTCAGCTGATGATGGTCACCTTTTCTTTCAAACCGATTACGTGTCCTGATGTCACCCGGCCCTGGTTCCGAAATGTGAGTTATAACGATGTGAGGTCCCCGGCGTTCTCCTATCAGAACCCCTCCAGCTTCTGTGCTGACATATTGCATTTGGCGATATGATTTGAGCAGTCGAACGACTTCGCTCATGACCACTACATGATTGTCAAAATTATCGATGAATACCAATTCATTTATGTTCATTACACACAGGGCAATTAGGCTGATGTGGCAAAAATTGAGGCCTGAGCGAACGCCCCCCCTCAAGGATATGTTCATTGTAAGTCCACTTTAACTCTGGTTCTAGAGTACTTAACACGGCCATCTGGGCCAGAGATGACGTTATGCTACTAACTGCTGCATCATAAAGGGTGTAAGTGCTGCCACAACTTTTATTTTTTTCGCTTGATATATCAAGATCATTAAACCTTGAATCGGTTCCTTTATGGTATTTTGCAGGGTTAGAAACCATACACCCGTAACAGCTTCGGCCATCATCAATAAAGACTTTTGATGCCCGGCCGTTGCCATCGTTGAACGCGTGAATAATAAATGGTCTTTGCTCCAGTGGAATCTGTCTAACCACCGCAGCGATGCGTTTTGACACAGGTGGGCGTCCTGTCGCATCAATAATGATGTCGTACTTCTGCATTTCATCTGCGCTGATACGGAATTGTTCCATAAATCCAACAACCTTTGTCTGTAAATGCACAGACTCCTGGAGCTTTGCCGCAAGTGAAAGGGATTTAGGCCACCCGAAATCATGTGATGATAGGGTATGACGGCCAAAATTACTGGGTTTGTAGATATCATCATCATAAAGATGCAGATAACCCTTACCACATCCGGCTCCGTTGCGGAGTAATAATTCGGCCAGATACCCTCCAATTGTTCCACAACCTATCAACGCTATACGCTTTGTTGAAAGACTTACTGCCCCCTTCCGTCGTGTATTCCGGCTAAGGAGCGTCGCAATGTCAGCACGAATGACACCCAGCCTTTGATATTCCGTGCAAACACTTTTGCCACCCAACATCGCCGCAAGCTTGACCGTTGAGTTTTTGGCTGTCTTCCGGTACCTTCTGAAATCAACAGACAGCGTATTGAACTCAACATAGATAGCTAAGATGTCCTGGTTTAAAACATCAAAGAGAAAAATGTACCTTTTCTTCCCTTCGGCTTTGATGTTTTCAATGACTCTATCTCTGGCATTGTGGTCTGATTTTTCAAGCCATTCCAGTAAGTCCCGGAATGAAGCCGGTGGCCATTTCATCCCGGCAAGACGGCTGGGATTTACAGAAATGTAATGCGTGCTGATGGGTATTTCTTTTAACGAAGTTCTGGGGAAATACCTTTGTTTGAGCCACTTGGTCATAACGGCTTCCGAGTCCTCCGGGGAGGATTCCTCAACCGTTATGTACTCCTGTCTTGTAGTTCCATCAGACTTAAGTAATTTTGCCAAAGAGGTTTTAAGTGTGGTCCCCCGACTTGCGTTTGACAGAAGAAAGAGTGTCTCGCTGGGACGCCAGTATGCGGCAAACTCCCCTTCCAGTTCTCTCTTATCATTTACCCCTTGCGTAGCAGCGGATACCGAATTAATGAGGGTCTGGTGTATCTGTGCATCAACTTCTTTATATGTCGCTTCCAGCTCGTTGGAATCCCAGTCTGCTTCCATCTGCTCAACATAGCAAAGGAACCCTTCCAGGGCGACATGGGGCATAAGGCAACTTTTGAACTGTTCAGGTTGCTCAATAATGAATGCTGTCGGCAGTTCTGTGAAAGGGTCGGGATGAATCACCAATGCAACATTAAAATTACCGGCATCAGTCGCGTATTCTTTCGTGTAATATCCTGCACCTCGCTCCCTGCTGTGCAGAATCGATTTTTCAGGGAGATTGCGGGCACGCATATAGCGATACCCGCATCCCGTCATCACTTGATGGAGCTTCCCGTCCTCCATCAGCCACTTACCATCGTTTTGTTGATTGGTTTAGATGATGGCTCTTTGGATGGTGCATTGAGAAATGCCGGAGCTGCAGCACTTGACGTGATTAATAGAGCATTAGTCACACGTTTACCAAATGCTTCGTTGATTTTACGTAACGCTTCTTCCCGACTTACTGATTGCTCAGCGGCAAGTAAAATACCGTACAGACCTTCCATAGTTTCAACGATAGCTCTATGGTGCACGTTATGGTTACTTTCCGCAGGGAACAATGGTTTTTCGTCAGTATCGTCGGGACTTTCCACACCGCGATTGAATTCCTCAGGCAGCAACCTGGCAATAAGTTTCATCGTCCCGGTGAGGTCGGAGCCATTATGAGATTCTCTATCGAGGATGTTGACGACCGCAGTCATCAGACTGATTGATGAAGGGCCCCCTACTTCCCATTGTGCATCCCGCCAAGCCTTCATAAACCGGCAAACTGAACGCAGATGCCCGCCGATACGTTTACAGCTTTCGTTGAACCAGTCTTCAACAATTTTGGGGTCGCTGACTGACCATCTTCTGATCCCTTCGCGAAGTGCTAGGTTCACTTTGTCGGACTCAACGGCATAAGCCTCGCGTCCCCCCCGGTTCAATGCAAAAGATTCAAACACCGAATCTGACTTTATGAGGTGTGCGGAATCTGCTGCTGTTTGTTTTTTCTGGAATTGTTCTTTAGGGATCGCATACATCGGCACATCAATGTGTGTTTTCTCCCGATAGATTTTGATGCGTCCGCAGGTATTCTTTTCTTCAAATACCCAGCCATCGTTTTCAGCTTCTAGTGATTTCAGTGATGTATCCACGAGAAGGAGGAGCAGAGTGTGTCCAATGCTCGGTTCGGATTCAAACACCGTCATGGGCATGTAGGTGCCATCATCAATATCCATTTCCTGCCCCGGATGAAAAGGCCTGTTTAACGTATCGTACTGAAAACTTCCTTGAGTCCAGAAACGAGGCTGGAATTTGATGAAGTCATCGCGTGCTTCATCTTCCATTTCAAAAATAAGTCGCGCTAGATCAGCACGTTCTTCGGGGGAGAGGTAGCGAACGTTTGTTTTCTCAAGTTTTAATCTGACACTTTCAAGTGTCAGCGCTTGCCTTCTCACGTCAATTGCGACTTGGCGAGCTTCCTGAAATACATCTCTCGTCCTTTCACGTACGATCTGACGAAGTGCTTTGAGTTTATCGGATTCAGTCTGGCTCAATTTGAGCTTACTGATTAAGCCATCCATATTGTGACTATAGTAATTGTTAAAATCCCAAGGCATCAGAATTTCTCCTGCGCGATTGCGCGCTTAAAGGGTTTTGCAGGTGTAGTGAAAAAGCTCTTAAGCTTCTGGTTCTGAGCGAACTGCACAGTAGCGAGTTGTCTTCCCCTTGCACTCAGATTTTCAATGGAACTCTTCGTGGCATTATCCAGAGTGATGTCGCTGGCAGCTTCATTAGGGATCACTTCATCCAGACTGGTGTAGTTATCGGAGGCACCATGGAGCGTAAGCTCGCGCAGGAGCATATTTTTATGGAGATGTTGGTTAGCCGTCATGGTTGTAAGGACCAGTTTTTTACCTACGCCCCAAAGTCGGCAGTAGCCATTCCACCATTTTTTGCTCAGCAGCCTTGGGCTAAGTGAATACTCTTCCCCGGTAGTACCGATATTAAGTATGTGTATGTCTTTATGAGCAACATCAGGAAAATCAGACTTCATGTCCCTGAAAACTTCCAAAAATCCGATATAACTGGGGTTGTTGGCGACCAGACCTCCATCAGCAAAATAAGAACCAAGATCTTCACAATGGTGTGGTGCAAAGAACGTCGGTGCAGCGGAGGTTGCGAGTGCGGCATCAATCAATTTAAGTGCACCGTCGCGGGTAAAATCTGGGTTATGTGGTGTCTTGAAGAACTGAGGTTTTCCTGTTGAAAGATTGACTGCCGGGACCATTACTCTCCGGACCAAGTCATTAAAGGTGGTCTCACCACCGATCATCGTTTCAATTGTTTGTCGAAGTGGTTTACTACTATAAATGGGAGAAACAAGTGATTTAAGGAGATTGAATGGCCACCATCTTGGTGGAAAAATATCATTCGCTTTATCTAAGAAAACACATTCCAACTCGCGAGCACTCTTGCCTTTAGCAAGGCCGAGAGCCAAGATCCCACCTATCGATGTCCCAGCGATGAGGTCAAAGTAATCGCCAATTCTGATTTCTTGGTCAGGATGCCTAGAGGCAAGTATCCTCTCAATCTCAGCAAGCACACTGATTGTAAACATCCCTCTGGCCCCACCACCATTTAGGCAGAGTAGCCGTACTCCATGGTCATTGACTACATGCAATTCAGACATTGAAAACCCCATAACCAGAGAATATAGCTATAAGATATGTCTGTTTTTATTCTTTTCAATGTACAAATAATCAGTGTTTTTGTAATTAGTATAAAACACTTTTAATTCTATAAAACATGCTGATTTAACCTGTAAAGTTAGAATTTTTACATTTTATATCCAATCAAAGGAAGGTCTTCATTTGAAACGAAGAAGAATCATTCGATGACTCTTTGCGGTACGTGACATCCACTGGCACTATCAGGCAGTGTCCGATGAACCAAACTCTTGAAGCCTGCCTGACCTAAAGTGAAGCCCCCCACAGGCAAGATAATTCCTAACCATAAGGCCAACGACGATAACATCCCTACTTACACCAACAAACGTTAGGCCATGATATTGGCACGAGGTACCTAATATTGACATCACGCAACGGTATTCGGTCAGTCTATGAGATAGCTTTCGTCCATCTCTGGGTCAACTTCAAATCTCTCAGTTTCAAAATAGATAAGACCTACTTCTTTTGGAACGGCATCTAGTTTGTCGAGTACGGCATTAATTCGAGCGCATTGCTCAGCGTTGATATAGAAGCGATGGTCGTTTAACCAATTCCGAGAATCATGATAGTTGTCGAGCGTTGCCGCCTCCAGTGTTACGACACATTGTTCTATTTTTGAACGACTGCACAGTCGCTTGATTTGAGGAATGATATCGACTGTTCGATCATCCGACACGACGATCGCAAGCCTTCGAGTGCCGCTCGTTTGTACGTAACGCACTCCGGAATTATACCGAGATCCCCTTGATGGCGTACACTCATCGGTCGCTTCACCGTCGAGAATAATCCCGATAGCATGGCAAAGACCAGCAGGATCAAGCAGTATTGTGCCATCAATACCGCTGACACTTCGAAGGAGTGATTCAGTGAGCCTAGTTGGCACGATTCTAGTACCTTGCTTGCAAAGTCGATTCGCCTCGCAGGCCACATCTTCCGCAACGACAATCATGCTCCCATGCCCCTGACTGGTTTGGGTCATCAGAAGGTTCCACAAGTGCAATCCACTATCTTGTGAAGACAACGGAAATAGTCTCGCGTAATTTGCCAGGAAGGCAGCTTTGTCAAAAGGCTCCTGTGGAAGTTTGGGCACAGCATATTGACTGAGTAGCAGTGCTTGGTTACCGCAGTACAACTGCCAGTGATAATGATCTATAAAATCTACCGTGAACGCATCTTGTGCCCTGGGATCGTGCGACTCCTTCAGTCTCCCAAGTCCATAGATGTACTGACTATTTGCGATAATGCCGACACCTGATGCCGCCATCTGCAAGACTTTCCGAACCCATCGTGGCTCACGAAAGGGAACTGGCTCAACAAACTTCGCCAAGAACTCAACCGCCTCGTTATCTGGATCGACGAGAATGAGCTGACCTATGCCTTTCGCCCCCTCGTACATAAGAGAGGAGACAAGGTTCAAAGCATCGAAAAGATCAGTATGAATGTATCTTCGTTCGATCGAGAGGCCTGCGGTGTGCAGAAAGTCCTTTGCAGCAATCCGTATTATTTCCTCGGCATCTCTCATACTGCCTTGGATAAATCGCCCTGGATCAGGGTTATGCAATTCCTCGGTAGCCTCACGAAGAACCGCATACATCGCTGCATGTATCAGACTGCGAAATCCATGTCCTTGTTGGCTTTCGTCAACAGACTTGGAGAGCAAAGGAGGGAATTTCTCGAAAGTGTCGTTTGGAATCTGTATGACTGGGGTGACATAATAGTCGTCTATTCGCCTAGACTCTCCGCAAAATGACGTTACGTTATGCTCGGTATCAAAAGCTTCGAGTGCCTTACTAACCGATGTTCGCACTGAGTCGCGACGTATCCACTCTGGCTTGTCGCGCATGCTTGGCCCATCACCAAAAATCATACTCTGTAACCGATGATTCTTGTAAATCGATTCAACTGAATCCAGCAATCCTTCAAACAAAGATAGATGCCACTTACCATCTTCTGGCTCTACGCATATCGGATTCGCATTTTTACTGCCAGGGCGGCGAGCACCAACAAGTAGCACTTCTGCATCAGCCGGTGCACCCAATTTTTTCAGTACATTACGTGCCAGAATCTGGATGTGAATTCTGTAGCTGTCCTGATATCCCCACATAAAAAGGTTGATGATGCTACCTGCCACCTCGATTTCTCCTGCTTGCTGTTTGCCGTGCCCTAAGACCAGCAGTTTTGTCGACTCACTTCACCATTCATTCCACATTTTTATTGCAGCGTCGATAAACGCTTCCGCATCGGCTTTCTCCCATGAGGTATGTGTCCCCTCCCAAAGCAAGTAATACTGTTCATTGGCGCATAGCAGCTTGTCTTTATCTGCTTCTGTCTGAATCCAATTCATGGCATTGACAAAACAATCAGCATAACTGGTGCCAAACTTTTCATTTGGCACGTTGTAGAGTAGACCTTCAAGGTAATAGGAAGGTGCAAGTCCTGGCTTCAATTTTCCGTCAGCAATGAGTTTACTTCGAAGGTTCTTCAGTACGCGAACCATGGGCTTTAGCCATTTATTACTGGCCTGATGTTTTAAGGTGAGATTTTCTGAATGCTGCTTGGGGTAATTGGCAATCCGTTCACCAGCGCCATTAAAGAAACAGATGCCCTCATCGTATTGTGAGTCGTAATGCCCCTTGAATTTCCAATAACGACGAAACTGCATTGATGCGATAACGTCAGCTTTGCGCCTACTTCCATTTGCCGCTACAACTATGGCCTTATCTCCGACCTTAACATCAGACCCGAAGCGCTCTGTAAGAGCCTCAAGCACATCTTGCTTAAATTGAGTATACGAGTAGGTTGCAGGAACAAATGCACGGTCATACGCCTCTTTGTCTTCTGGTGATAACTGTGTGAGGTCACTGTAGTAGACATCATCAAGACATATGACTACATCAACGTCACTTTCAGCATAAATGTTAGTATCGTTTCCATAGGAGCCCTGAAGGAATACTTTAAAATTCTTTCCATGATACTTAGTGTTTGCGCTCTCTAATGCATTCTTTATAATGCTATAAGTCGAGGCAGACTGTGCAATAGATCCTTGGTGGGACCATGTATCGAGCTGTGATTCAGGTATTCCCATATTATTTCGCCTCACTCATATCAGAAACTCTCTTAATTGTGCCTCACGAGCTCCAAAAGACTCCCTACCACGCTGTCGAAGGGTATTCAGTTTATCTAAATTGTACTCAAGTAAATCTGTCGCCATCTCAGGCCGTTCGAATGTGTCGCTGATCCGAATCGTCGGAATATCTTTGAATAGAATGTCGCGTAGTTGATCCATCGATTGTGTATTGATCTCTAAAGTTTTTTGAAGCAGCTGGACTGCGAGCCATTTCTTAGCAATCCGCATAAGGAGACCTGGTTTAGGTTCTGGATAGATACCAACACCGACATTTATAACCCGGATATCCTTGTGATCTTTTTTCAGAGCGACAGTGGCGTCGGCGATTGCAAACAAGGTGGGGTTGTTTGCGCAGTAACCTCCATCGATCAACTCAACCTTATCTCCTGCTGCGGTAACAATCACTTTCCTTTCGAAGAACGGATAAGCCGAGCAAGACGCTTGCACTGCATCAGCGATGCTGACCCCGAATCCTGGACTGAAGGTTCCCTTGCGACCATGGGCCTGCACAACATTACCTTTGAAGATCATTGGTCTTTCGGTCATCCATCGAGTTGCGACGATGCCAATACCCATCAGAACATCTTCGAATGTCTTGTCTTGAAAAACTTCCTTAGCCAAATCCTGGAGCGCCATTGTTCTTGCCGCAGCCGACCGGCTGGACATAACTCGTGGTACATGTTCGGTGTACAGTGCGTGTATTTGATCTACTTCGTATCCTAGAGCGATGAGCGCGGCAATAATCGCACCGGTGCTAGTACCAAATACAAGATCAAACCTCTTATATAATGGGCACCCAAGCATAGCCTCAATTTCCTTGAGGACACCCAGTGTATAAAAGCCCTTTGCACCGCCACCATCAAGTGCGAGAACACGGCATATGTTGTCGTTGCCGTACTCGGTGAGTAGTGATGACGGCGAAACAGAGTAAGTCATTCTTTTGCACTCCTTGTTCACTACGAGGATATCCAACTAGTACCGAACAATTTATAAAAGCTGGAGACTTCAAGTAGTCCGACACCTGCATAAACCAACAGCGTGAGCGGATGGATCTCCATCAAATCGCATAGTAGGCTAACTTGTTCGAGGTAGGACTTTTAAGGTCGCGTTCCATCGAAATAAGGTAGATAAAATACCTCTTGACTCACACCACGGCCTCCCTCATCTGTTGCAGAGCATTGAGCAACGATGCTTTAAGCGTCTTCATTCTGTACTTTACCTAAACACCTAGAGTTGCGGACATATTACACAATAGGGCCTAAACCTATACTATTCATTGATCTATTTTTACGCATTTGCCACTTTAATAAAATCCACAACTGCGGCTTCACTCAAAAGCGGAGAGTCCGGCCAGTATTTACTGCATTACGTGCGTCAATTGCTGTACCCATACGGTTCTGCGAATAGATAACTTTCATATCCACCCCATCCATGGAACACCAAAGTAACGATCAGCATATCCGAGGTTCACTCAACCCAGCCTTACGTAACCCGCTACTATTGGTGGTCATTTTGGTGGTCTTGACAGAAAGTGGATTCAGGTTTAGCTTGAATATTAGCCAGTTACTGGCAAAGGCGATCCCAGTCAGAGGAGCCAAATTTGAAAAGCCTGCTTTTAGAGCAGGCTTTTTGCTTTTCTGGGGCAGGTAAAATTGCCCTCAGTTGCCGAGCTTAACCGGCATCCCTGACCGACGTTCCAGTTCCGCGCCCGCCCCCTCGTTGACAAGCTCGGTTCGCAGCGAGGCAGATATCGGCAAAGGCACTTT
>Ga0308166_1003697_pt1 | contig 12796 bp, 10 predicted proteins | sample PhyCR2_2_FD_202137 | JGI IMG/M metagenome (GOLD analysis project Ga0308166, IMG submission 202137) | Phyllosphere microbial communities from UC Gill Tract Community Farm, Albany, California, United States - DLSLCC.R2 | ecosystem: Host-associated > Plants > Phyllosphere > Unclassified | place... | reverse complement strand
CTGCGCACCGACCCGATCCTGCGCTTTTTGGTGGTGTCCCTGGCGTTCTACGGCATGTCGACCTTCGAAGGGCCGATGATGGCGATCAAGACGGTCAACTCGCTGTCGCACTACACCGATTGGACCATCGGCCACGTCCACGCTGGCGCCCTCGGTTGGGTTGCGATGATCTCGATTGGCGCTGTGTATCACATGATTCCCAAGCTCTACGGCCGGGCGCAGATGCACAGCGTCGGGCTGATCAACGCGCACTTCTGGCTGGCGACCATCGGCACTGTGCTGTACATCGCCTCGATGTGGGTCAACGGCATCACCCAAGGCCTGATGTGGCGCGCGATCAACGATGACGGCACGCTCACCTACTCGTTCGTCGAGGCGCTGCAGGCCAGCCATCCAGGCTATATCGTTCGCGCCCTGGGCGGTGCGTTCTTCGCCTCGGGGATGTTGCTGATGGCCTACAACGTGTTGCGCACGGTACGTGCCGCTGATGCCACGCAAGCGGAAGAAGCCGCCAAGATCGTCGTCGTGGGAGCCCACTGATGAAGCATGAAGCAGTCGAGAAGAATATCGGCCTGTTGGCCTTCTTCATGGTCATTGCCGTGAGCATTGGCGGCCTGACCCAGATCGTCCCGCTGTTTTTCCAGGACGTCACCAACAAGCCGGTCGAAGGCATGAAGCCGCGCACTGCGCTGGAACTGGAAGGGCGCGATATCTATATCCGCGAAGGTTGCGTGGGTTGTCACTCGCAGATGATTCGCCCGTTCCGCGCCGAAACCGAGCGTTATGGCCACTATTCGGTGGCCGGTGAAAGCGTCTGGGATCATCCGTTCCTGTGGGGCTCCAAGCGTACCGGTCCGGACTTGGCCCGGGTGGGTGGGCGCTACTCCGATGACTGGCACCGCGCGCACCTGTACAACCCGCGCAACGTGGTGCCGGAATCGAAGATGCCGTCCTACCCGTGGCTGGTCGAGCACAAGCTCGATGGCAAGGACACCGCGAAGAAGCTCGAAGTACTGCGCACCCTGGGCGTGCCGTACACCGACGCCGACATTGCCGGCGCCGCCGACGCGGTCAAGGGCAAGACCGAGATGGACGCCCTGGTGGCGTACCTGCAAGGCCTTGGCACCATCATCAAGAGCAAACGGTGACGCTGATGGATATCGGAATGATCCGCGGCCTGGGCACCGTTGTGGTGATGGTGGCCTTTGTCGGCCTGGCCCTGTGGGTGTTCAACCCACGGCGCAAGAAGGAATTCGACGAAGCCACCCAACTGCCCTTCGCCGACGATCCCGAGGCCAGCCGGCACGTCGAGCAAGCGCACGCTAAAGCGCAAGAGAAAGCTTCTGGGAGCAAACAAGAATGACAACCTTCTGGAGTCTGTACGTCACAGTCCTGACGTTGGGCACTATCTTCGCCCTGACCTGGCTGTTGCTGTCGACCCGCAAGGGCCAGCGCGAAGAGGTCACCGACGAGACCGTCGGGCATGCCTTCGACGGGATCGAGGAATACGACAACCCGCTGCCCAAGTGGTGGTTCTGGCTGTTCGTCGGCACCATCATCTTCGCCCTCGGCTACCTGGTGCTGTACCCCGGCCTGGGCAACTGGAAAGGCGTGCTGCCAGGCTACAGCTACCTGGATACCGACAAGCAGACCGAATTCGCCAACGGCGAGCCAGGCTGGACCGGCGTGCATGAGTGGGAAAAAGAAATGGCCAAGGCCGATGCCCGCTTCGGGCCGATCTTCGCCAAATTCGCCGCCATGCCGATCGAAGAGGTGGCCAAGGACCCTCAAGCGCTGAAAATGGGCGGACGGCTGTTCGCCTCCAACTGCTCGGTGTGCCACGGCTCCGACGCCAAGGGCTCGTATGGCTTCCCCAACCTGACCGACAAGGATTGGCGCTGGGGTGGCGAGCCGGAGACCATCAAGACCACCATCATGAATGGTCGTCACGGGGTGATGCCGGCCTGGGCCGAGGTCATTGGCGAGCAAGGCGTGGCCGATGTCGCCGCCTACGTACTGACCAATCTGGACGGGCGCAAGCTGCCGGAAGGGATCAAGGCCGATGCTGCCAATGGCCAGAAGATCTTCGCCGCCAACTGCGTCGCCTGCCACGGACCTGAAGCCAAGGGTACGCCGGCCATGGGTGCGCCTGACCTGACCCATCCGCAGGCGTTCATCTACGGCTCAAGCTTCGCCCAGTTGCAGCAGACCATCCGCTATGGCCGCCAAGGCCAAATGCCGGCCCAGGCCGAGCTGCAGGGCAATGACAAGGTGCACCTGCTGGCGGCCTACGTCTACAGCCTGTCGCACCAGGAGCAAACCACCGAGCAAGCCGAGTGATCTTGCGCAACGGCCCTGCCGCTTCCAACCGGAAGGGCCGTTGCGGATTCGACCGAGCCCGGCACTCGCCCAGCTACAGGAACAGCTTCCGGCTTCTGCCCCGCCACTCGTCTCTCAACACTCCCTCCAGCCAGGCGTATCGCCTGACTTACCAAGAGGGAGCTTGCATGACTACATCTGATCTGGATCGACGCTTCGAAACCGTTCTGCCGCCCAAGCGGCCCGGCCCCGCTGGCAAGCGCGCTACACCGCGCGCGTTCGTCTTCGCCTCCGATCCTCAGTACCCCTGGACCCCAGCTTCGGATTTGAACCTGGAGCAAAGCGCTGCCGACCGGGACCAGGAATCGGCGCAGCTGATCAACCAGCAGTACGCCAATATTGCCGACTACCGCGCACACATGGGTGGCACGGCAATACCGGTGATGATCAACGGCGACATGACGGCCTATGGGCACGCCTGGCAGCGCAGGGTGCTGTATCCGATCCTTGAGCGGCACTTGCAGGACAATTACTACTTCGGCCTGGGCAACCACGATTACGAGAACAACACGACCTTCAACAACGGTGCCGCCCGCGACAGCATCCTGGACCTGATCGACCACCACCGTGAGCGGGTCGACACCATGGACATCAGCGCCATTACAGATCGTCGGCAGACCCATTACAGCGGCAGCCTGGCCTACAGCATGAATTTCGGCAGGGTGCGCCTGATCCAGCTCAATAACGAACCCACCTATGAGCTGGGCTTCCAAAGCGGTTGGGCCTGGCCGCTCCAGCATCGCCATCGCTTCGATATCAGTGGCTCTTTGCAGTGGCTCGAAGGCCAATTACAGGAAGCCTACGACAGTGGGCAGATCATCCTGCTGAACCTGCATAAGCCCAATGACTGGCACGGAAGCTGGCAAGAGCGGGCGAATTTTCGCAACCTGATCAATCACTTTCGCGTCGACGCGGTATTCGCAGGGCATGTGCATCGCGAGCCAGGCCGCTGGTACCGCGACTTGAACTCGTTCGGCAACGCCATTCCCGTTTACCTAAGCGGCTCGGCCTCGCAGAGCACCTACCTGATCGCAGAACTGAACGACAGCGCCGACAGCCTGAGCGTACGCCTGGTGCGGGGCAACGACTGGCGCTCAGCCGAGGAGATCGACCAGTTGCAACTGTATAAGCCATGAAGGCAGCAACTAAACGCAATGTTCATGTGGACTGTCAATTGATCCACATCAAATGAACATCGCATACACCAACCCAACGCTTTACCCAATGCGACCAAAAGTCGCAGGGTGAACCTAGGCGCCACGACGGGCGTATCATGCTCGCAGGCGCCTACTACACCCGACCGCGGCCGGCATGCACTGGCCGCGGCATTTACCACTGCCGTGGGACTTGATGATGAGCAAGCAAATTCCGGTACATGATGTCACCCCGCCTGCCAAACAAGGAAAGGACTCTGTCGACCTCTACGCTGCCCGTGAAAAAATCTACACCCGTGCCTTCACCGGGGTGTTCCGCCGCCTGCGCATGGTCGGCGGCGCTGTCCTGTTCCTGCTCTACTTCGGCACCGTGTGGCTGAACTGGGGCGGTCACCAGGCGGTCTGGTGGAACCTGCCTGAGCGCAAGTTCTACATCTTTGGCGCGACCATCTGGCCGCAAGACTTCATCCTGCTCTCCGGGATCCTCATCGTCGCCGCCTTCGGCCTGTTCTTCATCACCGTATTCGCCGGCCGCGTCTGGTGCGGTTACACCTGCCCGCAGAGCGTCTGGACCTGGATCTTCATGTGGTGCGAAAAGGTCACCGAAGGCGACCGCAACCAACGCATGAAACTCGACCGCGCACCGATGAGCGCCAACAAGCTGCTGCGCAAGACGGCCAAGCACAGCATGTGGCTGCTGATCGGTTTCGTCACCGGGGTGACGTTCGTCGGCTACTTCTCGCCCATCCGCGAACTGGTGACCGAGTTTTTCACCGGCCAAGCTGACGGCTGGGCCTACTTCTGGGTCGGTTTCTTCACCCTGGCCACCTATGGCAATGCCGGCTGGTTGCGCGAGCAAGTGTGCGTGTACATGTGCCCGTATGCGCGTTTCCAGAGCGTGATGTTCGACAAGGACACGCTGATCGTCTCCTACGACCCGCGCCGCGGCGAAACCCGTGGCCCACGCAAGAAAGACCTCGACTACAAGGCCAAGGGCCTGGGCGACTGTATCGACTGCACCATGTGCGTGCAGGTCTGCCCGACTGGCATCGACATCCGAGACGGCCTGCAGATCGAGTGCATCGGCTGCGCGGCGTGCATCGACGCCTGTGACAGCATCATGGACAAGATGAACTACCCCCGCGGCCTGATCAGCTATACCACCGAACACAACCTGTCGGGCCAGAAGACCCACCTGGCCCGCCCGCGCCTGATCGGCTATGCGCTGGTGTTGCTGGTGATGATCGGCGTCCTGGCCACAGCCTTCGCCACCCGCTCGCTGGTCGGTTTCGATGTCAGCAAGGACCGCGTGCTGTACCGCGAGAACGCCCAGGGACGGATCGAAAACGTCTACAGCCTCAAGGTGATGAACAAGGATCAGCGCGACCACGTCTACGTGCTCGACGCCACTGGCCTGCCGGACCTGAAGCTTGAAGGCCACCGCGAGATTCGCGTTGCCGCCGGTGATATCGTCAGCCTGCCGGTGCAGTTGTCGGTTGCCCCCGAGCAGTTGCCCTCGACAACCAACGAAGTCATGTTCATCCTCAGGGACGCCGACGACAACGGCACCCAGGTTGAAGCCAAGAGCCGTTTCATCGGCCCGCAAATACGCTAAGGAATCGCTGCATGCCTGCCACCGCCACCAGCCCCTGGTACAAGCACCTCTGGCCCTGGATCATCATCGCTATCCTGACCACCTCGGTGTGCCTGAGCCTGACCATGGTCAGCATTGCCGTGCGCAACCCGGACAACCTGGTCAACGACAACTACTACGAAGCCGGCAAAGGCATCAACCGCTCACTGGACCGCGAGCTGCTGGCGCAGACCCTCAACCTCAAGGCGCGGGTGTACCTGGACGAGCTGACCGGCGAAGTCGAGCTGCGCCTGACCGGTAACAGCGATCCGCAGACGCTGGAATTGAACCTGATCTCGCCGACCCAGCCGGACAAAGACCGCAAGGTAACGCTGGCCCGCAGCGAGCCGGGGCGTTATGTCGGCCAACTGGATGACAAGGTCGAGGGGCGGCGTTTCGTCGAACTGCTGGGCAGCCAGGATGGTCATGTCTGGCGCTTGTTCGAGGAGGAAAAGGTCGAGCATGGGCTGACCCTGGAGCTGGGTGACGAGGCCCTGCAAGGGGCTGAGCGTCAGCAGTGAGTAATGCCATGAGTTTGGCTTGCGTATATCACCGCGTGGGCACGGGACACGTGGGAGCTGGACACGTGGGAGCGGGCTGCATGCGCGTCCTCCAAAGCAAATTGTGCAAGGCAGTAGACCTGTGACCCAGCCCACCCCCTGCTACCACTGCGCCCTGCCCGTCCCTGCCGGCAGTCGCTTTAGCGCCGTGGTCCTTGGTGAACCCCGCGCATTCTGCTGCCCCGGTTGCCAGGCGGTGGCCGAATCCATCGTTGCCGGTGGCCTTGAGCACTATTACCAACACCGCAGCCAGACCAGCGCCAACCCCGAAGCCCTGCCGCAACAGTTGCAGGATGAACTGGCGCTGTACGACCGCAGCGATGTACAGCAGACCTTCGTGCACCATGCCGATGACCTCGCCGAAGCGACGCTGATGGTCGAAGGCATCAGCTGCGCCGCCTGTGGCTGGCTGATCGAAAAGCACCTGCGCAACCTGGACGGGGTCGCCGATGCGCGACTCAACCTGTCCAACCATCGTTTGCTGATCAGCTGGGACGACCGCCAACTGCCCCTGTCCAAGCTGATGGCCGAGCTGCGCCACATCGGCTATGCCGCCCACCCGTACCAGCCCGACCAGGCCGCCGAGCAACTGGCCCGGGAAAACCGCAGCGCCCTGCGCCGCCTGGGCGTGGCTGGCCTGCTGTGGTTCCAGGCGATGATGGCGACCATGGCTACCTGGCCCGAATTCAACATCGACCTGAGCGCTGAACTGCACACCATCCTGCGCTGGGTCGCGCTGTTTCTCACCACGCCGATCGTCTTCTACAGCTGCGCACCGTTCTTCAAGGGCGCTGCTCGCGACCTGCGCACCCGCCACCTGACCATGGACGTTTCGGTCTCACTGGCCATCGCCCTGGCGTACTGCGCCGGGATCTGGACGGCAATCACCGGCAGTGGTGAGCTGTACTTCGACACCGTCGGCATGTTCGCGCTGTTTCTGCTCACTGGCCGCTACCTGGAGCGCCGCGCCCGCGAACGCACCGCCGCCGCCACCGCGCAACTGGTCAACCTGCTGCCCAGCTCCTGCCTGCGGCTGGACCGCGACGGGCGTAGCGAGCGCATCCTGCTGGCCGAGCTGCAACGGGGCGATCAGGTACAAGTGCTGCCCGGCGCGGTGATTCCCGCCGATGGGCGGATCATCGAAGGACGCACGAGCATCGACGAGTCGCTGCTGACCGGCGAGTACCTGCCGCTGGCGCGGCGCGCTGGCGACCGGGTGACGGGGGGCACGCTCAATGTCGAAAGCACCCTCACCGTCGAGGTCGAGGCGCTTGGCCAGGAAACACGCCTGTCGGCGATTGTCCGGCTGCTGGAGCGCGCCCAGTCGGAGAAACCGCGCCTGGCGCAGATCGCCGACCGCGCCTCGCAGTGGTTCTTGCTGTTCACCTTGGTCGCCGCAGCCGCTATCGGCCTGCTCTGGTGGCAACTGGACGCGTCGCGGGCGTTCTGGATCGTCCTGGCCATGTTGGTCGCGACCTGCCCCTGCGCGCTGTCGCTGGCTACCCCGACTGCACTGACCGCCGCTACCGGCACCTTGCACAAGCTCGGTTTGCTGATCACCCGCGGCCATGTGCTGGAAGGGCTGAACCAGATCGACACGGTGATCTTCGACAAGACCGGCACCCTCACCGAAGGCCGCCTGGCGCTGCGCAGCATTCGCCCGCTGGGCGCGCTCGCTGCCGACCGCTGTCTGGCGCTTGCCGCTGCCCTGGAAAACCGCTCCGAACACCCCATCGCCCGCGCCTTCGGCCGCGCTGCGCAGCCTGCCGAGCAGGTACAGAACGTGCCAGGCCTGGGCCTTGAGGGCGCCGTCGACGGCCAGCGCCTGCGCATTGGCCAGGCCAGCTTCGTCTGCGCCCTGAGCGGCGCTGAAATACCTGTCGTACCGGAGCCGCGTGGCCAGTGGCTGCTGCTCGGCGATCGCCAAGGCCCTCTGGCCTGGTTCGGCCTGGACGATCGCCTGCGCGAGGATGCCAAGGATCTGCTCGACGCCTGCAAGGCGCGCGGCTGGCAGACACTGCTGCTGTCAGGCGACAGCTCGCCGATGGTCGCCGAAGTGGCCGCACAACTGGGCATCGACCAGGCCATTGGCGGCCTGCGCCCGGACGACAAACTAGCGCGCCTGCGCGCGCTGCAGGCCGAAGGGCGCAAGGTGCTGATGCTCGGCGACGGGGTCAATGACGTGCCGGTGCTGGCCGCAGCCGACATCAGCATCGCCATGGGCTCGGCCACTGACCTGGCCAAGACCTGCGCCGATGCGGTGCTGCTGTCCAATCGCCTGCAAGCGTTGGCGCAAGCCTTCGACCTGGCCCGCCGAACCCGGCGTAATATCCTCGAGAACCTGCTGTGGGCGACGCTGTATAATGGCCTGATGTTGCCGTTTGCCGCCCTGGGCTGGATCACCCCGGTCTGGGCTGCCATCGGCATGTCGCTCAGTTCGTTGATCGTGGTGCTCAATGCCCTGCGCCTGACCCGGCTGAAAGACGACGCCTTATCGCCGGGCAAGCCCGCTGCCACGCTGCAATCGCTGGCCTGAACCGCCCCGCGATGACAGTAACTGAAGGATGACCGTATGCCCGCCCTCTACATCATGATCCCCGCAGCCCTGCTGATCGTTGGTGTGGCCGTGTACATCTTCTTCTGGGCGGTGGACAGCGGCCAGTACGACGACCTCGACAGCCCCGCGCACAGCATCCTGTTCGACGACCAGGACCCACAGCACCAGGCCGCGGTCAAAGCCGATGGCGACACGCCCAAAGACGAGGACCAAACCCCTCGTGGCTGACCTGCTGCCTCTGCTTGGCTCAGCCCTGGTACTCGGCCTGCTCGGTGGCGGCCACTGCCTGGGCATGTGCGGCGGCCTGATGGGCGCCTTGACGCTGGCCATCCCTCCAGAACAACGCAGCCGGCGCCTGCGCCTGCTGCTGGCCTACAACCTCGGCCGTATCCTTAGCTACACCTGCGCAGGCCTGCTGCTCGGCCTGGCCGGTTGGGCCGTGGCCAGCAGCCCGGCGGCCCAGGGGCTGCGGGTGGTGGCGGCGTTGCTGTTGATCGCCATGGGCCTGTACCTGGCCGGTTGGTGGAGCGGGCTGACCCGCATCGAAGCTCTTGGGCGCGGGCTGTGGCGGCATATTCAGCCGCTGGCCACGCGGTTGTTGCCGGTATCGAGCTTGCCCCGAGCGCTGCTGCTCGGCGCACTGTGGGGCTGGCTGCCCTGTGGACTGGTGTACAGCACCCTGCTGTGGGCGGCGAGTCAGGGCAATGCCGGCTACAGCGCGGCGCTGATGCTGGCGTTTGGCCTGGGCACCTGGCCGGTGTTGCTGGCCACAGGGCTCGCCGCAGAGCGGGTCAACGCCCTGCTACGCCGACGCAGCGTACGCATGGCCGGTGGCTTGCTGGTGATCATGTTTGGTTTGTGGACACTGCCAGGGCCGCATCAGCACTGGCTGATGGGCCATTGATCCACGCTCAACCCAAGAGCCTGTTTCCTTCCATTTCAAGCAATAGCACTTAGAGAAATTTCCCACGCCAGCATCAGACCGGTCTGCTTTTGATCGGGAAGCACTTCCTTGCACCATCGCTCCCCAACGGATGCCCTGCCCCGCCAGGAGCCATCCCGGCCCACGGATCGGCGATGCAGGAAACCAAGATGCTCTCTCGGCAGGATGTGCGCTTTACCTTCAGTCGCGTTGACGACAGTGCCTTCGCTGTCGCCCGGGTCACACCCGCCCGCTCGGCCACGGAGCACAGCCGATGAGCGCCGCCCCTTCAACTCACCGCGAAGTGGCGCTGGTCCCGGCCAACACCCTGCACCAGAGCGACGTCGACTTCAGCATGAAGAAGCTCGACCAATGGCTGCTGCGCATGACCAACGACACCGTCGGCTGGAACACCATCCACACCGTTGGCTCGGTCTTGCCAGGGGTTGGCGGCGTCTTTGCCGCCATCGATGCCATCGCAGATCTGATTACCCTGATCGATGGCAATCAGGATGACGTCGTTACCTGGATCAGCTTTGGCATCAACGTCTTCGGCATCATGTCCTTCCCCGGCGTCGGCGCCGCCCGGGCGGCAATCCGCCCGACCCTGCACATGCTGCGCAGCCACAGCAAAGCCACCCTTGGCAATGCCTTGCTGACCGCGCTGGAAAGCAACCTCAACGCGCTCGCCCCCGGCGCCATTGAAGACTTTGCCACCGCGCTGCAACAGGGCCTTGCCAGCCTGCTGAGCCAGATCGCCGACAAGATCAAGCAAACCTGCCTCAGCTTCGCCAGCATGATCCGCTCGGTGGCGAGCCCTGAAGGCCAGCGCAAGATCGCGGAAACGGTCAAAAGCGGGAAAAAGTTCGTCGCCTCCACCGGCATTTTGGGCATGGCCATTTCCCTGCTGATCGACGACCCGCGCATGTCCGATGCGACCGTGCGCAAACTGCTGGAAGTGGCCGATACCGCGCAAACCATCGGCGCCAACGCCCACCGGAAAATCAACGCCCTGGCCGACCCGAGCAACACCCAGAGCATTGGCTACCTGGTCAGCATGCTGCTGACCGCCCTGGCCAATCGCAAAGGCCGCAGGGCCCAGGCGCAGAACATCGCCCCGCACGGCACCAGCCAGGCCACTGCGGTGAGTGGCCAGGGCCAACTGGTCGCCCGCTCCAGCGAAGCCCCGGCCAAAGCCGATCCGTCCGCCAAGAAGGACGGCTGCCCCTCGACCTGCCGCAGCATCAGCTTCGCCCGTGGCAGCGAAACCCTCACCCACACCGATTTCAGTTTGCCCGGCTGCTTTGCGCTGCAGTGGTCACGCACCTACCGCTCCAGCCTGGCGGCGCTCGACCGTGGCGTGTTCGGCGCCCGCTGGATCACGCCGTTCTCGACCTGCCTCGATGTGCTCAAGCAGGGCGTGCTCTACCACGCCGCGGACGGTCGTAGCCACGCCTACCCGCTGCCGAAAATCGGCAAGCACCATTACGACGCCATCGAAGGCCTGGTGCTGATTCGCACCCAAGAGGCGCAACTGGTCATCGCCCGCGGCTATGCCAGCCAGGAAAGCTACCAGCGCCAGGGCGATCGCTTCGTGCTGCAGAGCATCCGCCAGCGCGGCGGCGCGCGTATCGACCTGCACTATGAGCACCATCACCAGGGCACCCCGGTGCTGTCGGACCTAGTGACCTACCAGAACGAGGTGCAGCACCAGCACCTGGCCACCGCGCTCGACGAGCACGGTCGGATCAGTGCGCTGTGGCAGGTGCGCAACGGCCAACCACACCGCCAGCTGGCCGCCTATCGCTACGACGAGCACGGCGACCTGCTGCAGGCCGACGATGAGCACCAGGCCAGCTGGAGCTACCAGTACCAAGATCACCTGATCACCCGTTACAGCGACCGCAGCGGGCGCGGCATCAACCTGCAATGGCAAGGCACCGGCCCTGACGCCAAGGCGGTGCGCGAGTGGGCCGACGATGGCAGCTTCGATACCCGCCTGGCGTGGGATGCCGATGTTCGCCTGACCTGCGTCACCGACGCCCACGGCCAGGTCACCAAGCACTACTACGACGGCCTGGGCTTTACCTACCGGGTGATTCATCCCGATGGCAGCGAAGAGTGGTTGCTGCGCGACACCGCCAAGAACATCACCCAGCACCTGCACGCCGATGGCAGCACCGAGCGCTTCGCCTACGACGAGCGCGGCAACCTGCTGCAACATACCCGCGCCGACGGCAGCTGCGTGCACTACGCCTACGACGATCACGACCAGCTGCTCAAGACCCGCGACGCCGAAGGCGGCCTGTGGCGGCGGGACTACGACCAGCGCGGCAACCTCATCGAAACCATCGACCCGCTGGAAAACACCACCCAGTACCGCTACAACAGCGACAACCTGCCCATCGCCGTAGTCGATGCCAATGGCAACGAAAAAACCCTCGCCTACACCGCCGACGGCCTGCTCAGCCAGTACACCGACTGCTCCGGCCACACCCGCCACTGGCACTACGACCCCTGCGGCCAGCTGATCCGCTACACCGACGCCCTCGGCCAAGTCACCGAGTACGCCTACGAAGCCGGCCAACTGGCCCGCCTCACCCACCCCGACCAAAGCGTCGAGCAGTTCGAGCGCGACGCCGAAGGCCGCTTGCTCAGCCATACCGACGCGCTGCAGCGGCGCACCTGCTGGGCCTACAACGTCGCCGGCCTGATCGCCACGCGCACCGACGCCCAGGGCCACACCCTCGACTACCGCTGGGACCGCCTCGGCCGCCTGCTCGAGCTGCGCAACGAAAACCACAGCAGCGCCCGCTTCAGCTACGACAGCATGGGTCGCCTGCTGAGCGAGACCGGCTTCGACGGCAAGCGCCGCAGCTACCATTACCACGCCGAAAGCGGCGTCCTCGCCCAGCAGCTGGACGAAGACCGGATCATCGAGTTCGCCTTCGACCCGCTCGGCCGCCTCAGCCAACGCCACGCCGGCCACCGCCATGGCCAGCACTGGCAAAGCGAAGCCTTCCACTACGACGGCAACGGCCAGCTGCTCATGGCCGAGAACAGCCAGAGCAAGCTGCAGTGGTTCTACGACCGGGCCGGCAACCTCAGCCGCGAGCACCAGTACTACCGCTTTCTCGACACCCCCAGCGTGGCCATCTGGCAGCACGAGTACGACGCCCTCAACCAACGCTGTGCCACCACCCGCCCGGATGGCCACCGGGTCAGCTGGCTGACCTACGGCAGCGGCCACCTGCTGGCGATCAAGCTCGATGACGCCGAGCTGCTCAGCTACCAGCGCGACGCCCTGCACCGGGAAATCGGCCGCGTGCAAGGCAACGGCCTGCAGCAACGCCAGCAATGGACGGCCAACGGCTACCTGCACACGCAAAGCCTCACCCAGCCCGGCAGCAACGACTACCTGCGCAAGCGCCAGCACCACTACGACCCCGCCGGCCAACTGACCGCCATCGACGACAGCAACCGCGGCACGCTCAGCTACCGCTACGACCCGCTCAACCGCCTGCTCGGCGCACACAGCCGGCTAGGCGCGGAAACCTTCGCCTTCGACCCCGCCAGCAACCTGCTCGACCC
>Ga0308166_1003694_pt1 | contig 12803 bp, 12 predicted proteins | sample PhyCR2_2_FD_202137 | JGI IMG/M metagenome (GOLD analysis project Ga0308166, IMG submission 202137) | Phyllosphere microbial communities from UC Gill Tract Community Farm, Albany, California, United States - DLSLCC.R2 | ecosystem: Host-associated > Plants > Phyllosphere > Unclassified | place... | reverse complement strand
TTCCAAACTGGTTAAAACTCATTGCTGAAGGCCAAATTTTCCAAGCTGCTGAGCTTTGTCATCAAACCAACACACTACCTGAGGTATGTGGTCGCGTATGCCCACAAGACCGTTTGTGTGAAGGTGCTTGTACCTTAAATGATGGCTTTGGTGCAGTAACTATTGGTAATGCTGAGAAATATATCAATGACACAGCTTTTGCTTTAGGCTGGCGTCCAGATATGTCAGGCGTAAAATGGACTGACAAAAAAGTTGCGATTATTGGTGCGGGTCCTGCTGGTTTAGGCTGTGCGGATATTCTAGCTCGCGGTGGTGTTAAACCAGTTGTATTTGATAAGCGTCCTGAAATTGGTGGCTTACTTACATTCGGTATTCCAGAATTTAAAATGGAAAAGGACGTAATGAAACGCCGTCGTGAAATCTTCACGGGTATGGGCATCGAATTCCGTTTAAATACTGAAATTGGTAAAGACATCACGATTGATGAATTACTTGCAGAATATGATGCTGTATTCATGGGTATGGGAACTTACACCTACATGAAGGGTGGCTTCCCAGGTGAAGATCTTGATGGTGTTTATGATGCACTTGATTTCTTAATCTCTAACGTGAACCGTTGCCAAGGTTGGGAAAAAGATCCAAGTGAATACATTAGCCTAGATGGTAAAAAAGTTATTGTTCTTGGTGGTGGTGATACCGCTATGGACTGTAACCGTACTTCATTGCGCCAAGGTGCTCACGATGTAACTTGTGCATACCGCCGTGATGAAAGCAACATGCCAGGCTCTGCACGTGAAGTAAAAAATGCCTATGAAGAGGGTGTGAAATTCCTATTCAATCGTCAACCAGTCGAAATTGTTGGTGAAAATGGCAAGGTGACAGGCGTAAAAGTGGTAACGACACAAATGGGTGAACCAGATAGTCGTGGCCGTCGTAGTCCTGAGCCAATTCCGGGTTCTGAGGAAGTATTACCAGCTGATGCAGTTTTACTTGCTTTTGGTTTCCGCCCAAGCCCAGCAGACTGGTTTGGTAATGTGAATATTAATCTTGATGGTTCAGGCCGTGTTGTTGCAGCTGAAAAGCAAGAATTCAAATTCCAGACATCAAACCCGAAAATCTTTGCTGGTGGTGATATGGTACGTGGCTCAGACCTTGTCGTGACAGCGATCTGGGAAGGTCGTCAAGCTGCCGAAGGCATTTTGGATTATCTTGGTGTTTAATAAATTAATTTGTTAAATAACTGAAAAAAAGCCTACGTCAAGTAGGCTTTTTTATTGTCTACCATTAGTCACTTTGATGTTTTTGGCAAATATAATAAGCTTTTTTGCCCTTTTTAGCGTTTAAAGCTCGCGACATACTCGAAACTTCCTTCTTCAATACAGTAGGTGTTGAATATGAACATCGCAGGTATGACGGCAGAAAAATCATATTTAAATCGTCGAAAAGCGTTGGGTATTACAGTGCGTCGTCTTGAATTTAATCCAAAGGCGATCAAGCGGCACTATTTTGCAAATTCACCTGTCATGTCGCATTTTTTAACTGCACTCTCATCAACTTTTCCAGTAGGTGAGCAGTTTTTTGTAAATAGCGTCCGTAATGTGCGTGATAAAGTCTCAGATCCTCAGCTACAAGCACAAATTGCAGCGTTTATCGGACAAGAGGCCATGCATTCCAAAGCTCATAGTGAGTTTAATGAAGCTTGGCGACGGGATAATTATAATCTGGACAGTTTTCAAAATTGGCTAAATGAGCGCGATAAATATTTAAGAACAATTCCACCTAAGCTGCAATTGGCACTCACCTGTGCATTTGAACATTTCACTGCTTTACTTGGGGGATATGTCTTACAGCACCCAGAGTTATTAAAAACCCTAGATGAAGATGCGCTAAAACTTTGGGTATGGCATGCGATTGAAGAAATTGAACACCGTTCGGTTGCATTTGATGTTTATCAACATGTATATGGTGATGATCATATCCGTCGTTTACTCATGCGTAGCGTCACTACAGGATTTGCGAGTCTCGCTTTTTATGGGACAACTCGTTTATTTTGGCAAGATAAATGGAGTAGCTTACCTAAAATCGGGGGTAATTTATTTGGATTATATTTGCTAATGAAGATGCTTGTTCAGTTAATGCCAGAATACTTCGCATATTACAAAAAAGATTTCCATCCGAGCCAAAAAGATTATGGCAGGATGGTTAATTATTGGAAAAGTTCTTTAGCAGAAGAATATCAAATGGCAAGTTTTGAATAAGAAAAAGATCAGCGATTGAGCTAATAGATAACCGGATTTAAAAGTCCGGTTTTTTTAAATCAATAAAATAAAAGCAACACAATAATGCCTAATTCATCATACAATCAGGTAAAGAGGTTAAAAATATAAAGAAAAACTTGAGGATAATGTGACGATGAAAACGTTGAAACAATTTGCGATCGCAACAACACTTGCCAGTACCTTACTGTTTTCGGGGTGTGGCTATAATACTCTACAAGTAAAAGATGAGGCTGTAACAGCAGCGTGGTCTGAAGTACAAAACCAATATCAACGTCGTTCAGATTTGGTACCAAATCTTGTGAACGTAGTTAAGGGTTATGCTAAGCACGAAGAGCAAGTATTAACTGAAGTGACACAGGCACGTTCTAATGTGGCAGGTTTAAAAGTTGATAAAGAAGTTTTAGAAGACCCAGCTTTACTTGAAAAATATCAACAGGCTCAAAGTCAATTAACAGGGGCGTTATCTCGACTCATTGCCGTTTCGGAAAATTACCCAGATTTGAAAGCCAATACTCAATTCCAAGAATTACAAGTTCAGCTTGAAGGTACGGAAAACCGTATTGCTGTTGCACGTAATCGTTATATTACAACAGTACAAGACTATAACTCATATGTGCGTCAGTTCCCTCAGGCACTAACAGCAAAAGTAATTGGTATGCATCCAAAAGCCAATTTCTCTGCAGAAGCATCTGCACAACAGGCTCCAAAAGTTTCTTTTGATTAATTTTATAAATCAAAGGAGTGCCGTATGAGAAATACTCTATTGCTTCAATCAAAGCAAATTAAGGTCTTTATTTCGACCTTAATTTTGCTCTGTTGTGGTGTTCTTTTTCAGAATACGGCATGGAGTGAAACTAATATTGCAACTGCTACCGATGAGGCTGATGCAATAGTTGCTGGCAAAATTATTCAAAAGCAACAAACTCAAACTGCTGCAACTAAACTAGAGGGGCAAGCTGCTTCAAGTCCTGTTCCTCAAGTTCAAGTTGCGAATGATATGGCTGATGGTGAATCAATTCGTGGTTTGCCAACTTTAAACCAGCCTGTGATTGATCAAGCCAATATCTTAAGTGAGGCTGAGAAGCAGCAACTCGATCAAAAAATTCTAAGTTTATACCAACAAGGCAAGGCGCAGATTGGGATTGTGATTGTTCCTACCACTGGCCAAGAAGATATTTTTGATTACGCTTTACGAGTAGGTGAAAAATGGCAACTCGGTTCAAGTAAACGAGATAATGGGTTACTTATTGCGGTTGCGGTAAATGACCGCCGTATACAAATTTTGACTGGATATGGCTTAGAAGGAGTATTGCCGGATATTGTGGCAAGTCGGATTATTCGAAACCAAATTACACCTTATTTTAAACAAGCCCAATATGCCCAAGGTTTGAGTGCAGGTCTTGATGAAATCGGAAGAATTTTAAATTTAGATCCAGAAGTAGCACAGCAAGCTGCCCAAGATTTAAAAGAGCGTCAGCATCAAGCTGCAGAAGAACAGCAAGCCAAGCAGACAACGCTGACAATGGCTTTATTTATCCTTGTTGCTGGAATTGTGGGCTCGTTTATTGTTGGTCGTCCGCTTAGTGCATCTACAGCTGGTGTTGCTGCCGCGGTAGCAGGTTTTGTAAATGGAGCAGGACTAGTCACTAGCTTACTACTTGGTTTTGGTATTTTCTTTTTACTCATTACATCAATTGCCCAATTTATTTTACAGGCCATTCTGAGTGGTTCTGGTGGCGGTGGACGCGGAGGAGGCTTCGGCGGAGGTGGCGGAGGCTATGGTGGCGGCGGAGGCCGTTTTGGCGGTGGAGGTGCTTCAGGCTCATGGTAACAACATCAGAAACAACACAAATTATTACTCAACCAAAAATTGAGGAATCTGTAGAGCCAAGCATAAAACGTTGGTTTAAACATCTATGCTATTTACCTGCTAGTAGTCGTTATTTTTCAAAACAAGATAAGCAAGCTATCGCAGATGCTGTACAGCAAGCAGAACATGGCCATGTTGGAGAAATACAGGTTGTAATTGAAGGCCATATTCCAGTGTCACAAGCCTACAGACAAAATACTCGATTAAGAGCACAGCAATTATTCGCAGAATTAGGTGTTTGGGATACTGCCTTAAATAGTGGCGTATTGTTATACCTAAATTTATGTGAAAGAACAGTAGAAATTATATTTGACCGTGGTATTAGAAATGCGACCAATGATCAGGTCTGGCAGCAGATTTGTGAAGCAATAGTACAAAAGCTGAAGCAAAAGCAATACCAACAAGCTGTAGTAATGGGCGTACAACAAATTGGAGAGGTGATGTCACGGTTTTATGACGAAAACATGCCTGATCAATCCAAAGAATTGGGGAATGCTCCGATTATCCTTAATTAACTCGCTTTTTAATATTCCTATATTAGCTAATTTTCATAATTTTACTTTTTAAAGGTGACTGACAAAAAATGTCACCTACTTATTTATTTTTAAAGAGATTTTGTTCACATAAATAAACATAAACTTTGAGTTGTGTATTTTATTTTTTTTAATGCGTGAAGTGTTTTTATAAAAAGTTATATGACAATTTTTGTCAATTACTTACACCGATTTAATATTTAAGAATAGTGGGGCTTGATATAAGTATTTGTTTTTTAATTAAAATAAAAGTTGGCATGGATGCTGCAATATAGTTAATAGCTGAAAAAGCTTATATAAAAACATACATACAATCTTTGGGGAAAAGGCTATGAATGCACAAAAAGGTTTTACATTAATTGAACTCATGATCGTAGTTGCCATTATTGGTATTTTGGCAGCGATTGCGATTCCACAGTATCAAAATTATATCGCTCGTTCACAGGCTTCAGAAGCTTTTACTCTTGCAGATGGCTTAAAAGCAACAATTGCAACAAATTTGCAATCTGGAACTTGTTTTGCAGATGGAAAAGCATCAGCAACTGCTGGTACAGATGATATTACTGGAAAGTATGGTAAAGCAACAATTGTGACGAGTAATACAGCTGGCAGTAAATGTGCTATCTCTTATAAATTTAATAGTTCAGGGGTTTCTAATAAACTAAATGCATCAGGTGCAGATACAATCGTAGCTGATGTTGGTGAAAATGGCACTTTAACTAAAGCTTCTGGTACGACAGTACCGGCTGAATATTTACCTCAGTCTTTTAAAGCATCTTAAGAGCCAAAATAACTGCAAAAAGAGAGGCTCTGACCTCTCTTTTTTATTAAAGAAAATAAATATGTTAAGAAAAACTATTCTATTTATTCTAATAGTAATTTATCTTGTCGCAGCTTTATTGGATTATCAAATTGGTTGGTCTCTTCTTCAATATGATGAACTTCGGCTATTACATTTTCCATTGGCACTATGTGCTTTGTTAATTTTGATTTTTACAAAAAAAATAGAATATTCAATTTTTACTCAAATTACTTTTTTTCTGATAGGTTTATTAACTGCTATACAGATAACAACTTATAGTATTTTTCAGTTTCAAGAAATTTGGTCTGGGATAGCATTACTATTTATATTTTCTGTTTTAACATATGAGCTAAAGAATATAGAAAATATAGAACATGGCTTAGCATTTATTGTCGTTTCAGCATTTATTCCTTGTTTATTTATTTGTATTTCTATCACTAATTTTATTTTCTACAAACAATGGTTTGACTGGCAATTTAATTCTGGCACGATCCGAATTTATGACAGTGTTATCGTACCTATATTCTTTTTTCTAATTTTTTTAAAAAATAAAAACTACCCTTATTTCCCTTATTTTTATCCGTTTGCTACTTTCTTTTTTGCTCTAGCGTGGTTTTTTGACGGAGCTAGATCCGCTTTACTTGCTGTAGCGATAGGATTGTTGATTTTCTTTATATACTCTCTAGAAAATCGAAAGCTCATATTGCAAAGCTGTATTTACATTTTTTTAGCTTTTTTAATTTATAAAACTACGATTTATTTCGCTGGTGAAAATACCATGACTGTAATAAGAGTTGGGACATCCATGCGTGCAGAGATGTGGAGTTTTGTTTTCGAGCAATGGAAAGAAAAACCATGGTCTGGAGTAGGGGGAGGATATCTCTCAGAAATTCAGTATAAATATGGACATCACATACATAACTTATATTTAAGATTAATTTTTGAATGGGGGATAGTTGGATGTATCTTTTTAGTTTGGATGATATATCAAGTTATTAAGTTGTTCCGAGATAAGAATGCTTTACCTATTGCAAAAGCTGGCTTAATTGCAATTTTAGTTGATGCGATGTTCTCAGGAAGTATGGTTTATCCTGCTTCACAAATGACCTGTATATTATTTTTAGCATTTGCTTTTTCTCAGCGGCAACAGTCTAAAGAATATTTGAAATATCCCTATGGACTCACGAAACTATTAATTGCTTTATGGGGAGTTGTCTTCATATACATCACGATCGTTTATTTAGGACAAGATATAATGTGCTGGGGCTGTGGTAGCTATGACGGAAGAATGGCGCCAAATTTTTGGTTTTATGGTGCTGCTGAGCACTTGATACCAGCTTCACAAATTCCTTAATTTTTTGAAGTAAATCTTATCAAGATCTTTTCATAGAGAGTTCATACATTTTCTTTTAGGCTTCCATGTATAATTCCCACAAGTTTTGGTCTCTAACCTCTCACTATGCAAGTATTCTTCCTATTTCTCGCTGCAATCCTGTTAGGTTTTGCATGGTTGTCTCCATTTCATTACAGTCCTTGGGTCATGTTCTCAAGTGAAGTCAGCACTTTCGGGGCTGGGTTATGCGTATTAGTTGCCCTAATTCAACAAAATATTAAAATTCCTAGAGCACAGATATTGTTGCTTCCCTTTACTTTAATTCCTCTTGTCCAGTGGGGCTTTGGTTTAGTTTTTGATTTAAGTACGGCTTTATTAAGTACATTTTACTTATTAGGTTTTTGGTTTATGGTCTTGGCTGGCTACAACCTATCTTTAGATCAAAAAAAGAGAGAGCAAATTTTTTCAGGTTTTAGCTTATTAGTAATTATTACATCGCTATTAACTAGTCTTATAGCAATTTTTCAATGGTTGAATATTGAATCACATTTAATTTACACCCTTCACTTAATCGGTAACCGTCCTTACGGAAATTTTGGTCAACCCAACAACATGGCAACATTCTTAATTATTGGGTTGTTAGGTTGTTTATATTTATATGAAAAGAATAAAGTAACACTTTGGTTGTTATTGCCTTCAGCATTGATTATTTTATTTACCATTGCATTGAGTCAGTCTCGAACTTCATGGATCGTTTTTCCATTCCTATTCATTTACTGGGTGGTTAAGCAATTTAAAAAGCAAAAAAGATTTGGATTTACTCAAGGCTTCTTATGGTGCTTAGCTTTTTTTCTAATTGCGGGGCTAATCTTACCTTATATTACTCAATTTATTGAATTCTCTACAAATACAGAAATTACTGAAACAAGTTCGTTTGTCGCGCGCGCGGGATCGGGGCATGAACGTATAGGGATGTGGATACAAATATTGCATGCTATAGCTCAGCAGCCATGGTTAGGATATGGATGGAGTCAAACTAGTGTCGCTGTAGTCGATAGTATTCAATATGGGACAGTGCATGTATGGTTCAATAGTGCTCATAATATGCTACTGGATATCATCATCTGGAATGGTATCCCATTAGGCGCTGTAATCATTACTTACTTTGTTTTTTGGTTTCTTTGGTTAAATCAACAGGCTAAAAATACTATCTCAATTATAGCGATTATGATGGTATGTGCGGTACTTATTCATGCTATGTTTGAGTTTCCACAGCGCTACGCTTATTTCTTGCTTACCTGTGGATTCCTGCTTGGTATAGTGCAAGCCCAGACTCCTGTGCTTAAAGGAATTGTCCTCAGTAAACATCTTCTTCGTTTAACATGGGTTGTAGGCTTGCTGCTTATTATTGCAATTCTACGTGATTACAATGTCTATGTTCTGAATAGTAATTTGCTATTTAATAATAAGCGTCCAAATGCTGAATTTATGGGAAGCGGTAAAATTTTTGTTTTAACGCAGTTTGAGCAGCGTTTACGTTGGATTGAACTTAATCCTAGAACTACCTTATCTGAGAATGATTTAGTGGAATGGGGAAATTTAGTAAAGAACAAAGCAACTCCATACAACTTACGTAAATACGCAAAATTGCTCGCTTATAATGGAAAAGTGGAACAAGCACAACAGCAGATATTTATTTTGCAGCATCTCTATAGACAGAAAATAACGCTATCGGAATTACTAAAAGAGAAGTAATAAAAAAATCCCCTTAAGTATAAGGGGATTTTTTTATGAGAAATTACATTTGGCTCTGGATATAATTTTCAATACCAACATTGCCAATAAGATCAATTTGAGTTTCTAGCCAGTCCCAGTATTCTTCTTCTTTTTCTAGAATTTCTTGAACAAGGTCACGAGTGACATAATCTTGCTCTGTTTCAGCTAAAGCAACCGCTTTTTGAATTGCTTCTATATTTTCTTTTACTTTACGAATGTCACAGTGCAAAACTTCTTCTGTGTGTTGACCAATATAAAGCTTACCTAAATGTTGAAGGTTAGGTAGTCCTTCTAAAAATAAAATACGTTCAATGATTTTATCGGCATGTTTCATTTGACGAATTGATTCTTTATATTCAGCAGAGCCAAGCTGCTCAATTCCCCAGTCATTAAACATGCGCGAATGTAAAAAGTATTGATTAATTGCAGTTAAATGATGATACAGCACTTGATTGAGCTGATTAATGACATCACGATTGCCTTTCATTGTAGCTACTCCAAAACAATTTCTGCCTCAAACTTAATTAAGGCAATCTATAAATCCATTTTAGTGAACAATCACGGAGATGGCGAGTAATTTATGGAACAGCAAATGAAAATCGCAATCAAAAACAACACAATATTAGAAAGGAGGTTTTCAAGTCAAAAAAAACCGCTTGAATGAGGAACTATAAAGGTTCCGCAAAAAGCGGTGGAGGAGTCAATAAATTTTGTTAAATATTAATTTTTATTATGCAGCTACAGAAATGCGAGCAGCGATTTCTGCTAATTCTTCACTAATAATAGCGCGAGCTTCTGGTGCACAGCGTCCACAGCATGTACCAAGATCAAGCAAATCGCGAATTTCACGATAGCTTTCAGCGCCATTTTCAATAGCGTCTTTAATATCCTGATCGGTAATGCCACGACACAAGCAAACGTACATGGGAGTGATCCCCAAATATAAATGCGATAATTGATATTATTGATAATTATTATCGTTTGTCAATGAAATTCATTTAAAATCTCATTTATCATTATTGGGATTTTGAATAAAAAAAGACCACCTAAGCGGAAATCCAAGAAGAATTTAGATTTTTATGCAAAGGTGGTTCATGTTTTAAAAACTAAATAGTGAAATTTAGATATTTTAATTTTTATATCTTATTGATTAATAATTACAATTCCGTCCATTTCCACTAATGCACCTTTTGGCAAGCTTGCTACACCAAGAGCTGCACGTGCAGGGTAGGGCTGAGCAAAATATTCACCCATAATTTGGTTTACGAGTTGGAAATTTGATAGATCAGTTAAAAAAATATTGAGCTTAGCAATATCTGCAAGTGAACCACCAGCAGCTTCACAAACTGCTTTTAAATTATCAAATACACGGCGAATTTGAGCTTCGATACCTTCTACAAGTTCCATACTGTATGGGTCTAAACCAATTTGCCCTGAAAGATATAGCGTATTATCTACTAAAATAGCTTGAGAGTATGTGCCGATAGCAGCAGGGGCATTTTCAGTATGAATGACTTGGCGGGACATTTGGTTCTCCTTGATTAAATCTCTTTCCATCATAATCGATGATAGCTTTTGACAAAAGTATCATCGATTTAATTGATTAAGTGAATTTGGAAAGTTTGATTTTGTTAAGGAAACACAAATCTAGTGAATTGTCTCTATAGAAATTTAGCTTACTTTTGAAATTTCCATTTGCGGAGCAGGAGCGTCTAAACGTTCAATTCGGGGGAAACCATAGTGCATGCGTAAATCACGAATGACTTTTGCAATATGTTTACGGTTATTCACTACAATATTCACAAAAGTTCTTTGCTCATTTGAGTGAACCATCTCTACACCAGCATTGTTTTTACGGCATTGATAAATCAGATCTGATACTTGTTCATCATTCATCGCCATATAAATAGCAAGGTAGGCTGTAAAACGGACATCATCTACATCATCTGCTTTCCATTGAAGTGGCATGATATTTTCAGGGTGTAGATGTTGTTCATGTAGTAAGTTATGACAGCGAATACGATGCACAATTAACCCGCGACGCGTTAAATGTCCTTGGATTGGATCGCCTAAAATTGGATTGCAACAATGTGCATATTTAACGTCAACTCCTTCAGTACTTTGAATAAGTCGATCTGAGTTTTCCACTTGCGGATGTTTATCATGAGCAAACAGGTGGTTTGCTACAAGTTGAGGTAGTAAATCGCCAACCGCAATTTGTTCAAACAATGTATTTTTATTATCGATATGGCGCCATTGCAATAGATCTAGCCAGTCAGCTTCAGAAAGATCATTGATTGAACGGTTAAAAAGTTTCAGTGCACGAGAAAGGGCTTGTGCACCAACTAGACGTTGTTCTTCGATATCTTGATCTTTAAGCACATGCTGTAATGCACGACGCGCTTTTTGCGTATTAATAAAGCTTAGCCAGTCTGGGTTTGGTGTTGCCAAAACATCCGTAATAATCTCGATAACCTGACCGCTAACTAATGGAGTAGAGAGTGGTTTAATCTCTCCATCGACTTTTGCACCAACCGCATGGTTACCTAAAAATAAGCTTGCTGAATAAGCAAAATCAACTACAGTAGCGCCTTGCGGTAGCTCATGCAGTTGACCGTGTGGTGTATATACCCAGATTTTTTCTTGATGTAGATAATCAAGTAAATCATTAAAAGTTGTTTTAGCACATTCACCGTCAATCAATGTATTTAAGTTCTGCATTGAAGCCTGAATGGCAGAGCGGCAAGTTTGCGGCGCATTTTCACCTAACACTACCCCAAAACGGGCAGCTTTACGCATGAGCTCGGTTTGAATGGTAAGAGATAGTGTTGTTTTTTCGCCTTTAAGCTTTATCAGTAAAGACTGATTACCGCCAGGTAGTGGGCGACGAATATGGTCTTGGTACTGGATAACCTGAAAATTTTCTCTTAATGCTTCTTCTAAGCGGTCACAGTCGGCAATGCTTTGTAGAACAATTTCAAAAGCATGACTATGAGTAAGCTCTTGGAGATCCATCTCGTTTTTAACGAAATGGCGTAATAATTCGATATTGTTATTTTTCTTTTTAATACGGCCTTGAATATGATAATTATGCAGAAGTTCAGCGAGGTTTTGTTCCCAAATACTTTGATATTTACAGCGTTCTGGCTTTGTCTGTAGCAGAGCATTCTGAACGTTATCAAACATATCAAGGTCAAGGTTTTGATAGCAGAGATTCTCTAGATTATCGCCCATTTCATTCATGCCGACTAATCTTGCCATTGGTACAAATATATCAAAAGTTTCTTGAGCGATACGGGCTCGTTTATCTGGGCGTAAAGCACCTAGAGTTGTCATATTATGATAGCGATCTGCTAATTTAATAATGATGACACGCGGATCTTGTAAGGTCGCTTGCAGAATTTTTCGGAATGAAGCTGCTTTATTGTATTCTTTATCGCTTGATTGGCTAAGTTTAGTTACACCATCGACTAGCTCTGCAACGGTTAGGCCAAACTTCTCAATAATATCTTCTTTTGTATATTGAGTATCTTCAATAACATCATGCAAAAGTGCTGCCATTAAAGTTTCAGCATCTAAACGCATGTTTGCAAGAATACAGCTTACAGCAATCGGATGCAGAATATAGGGTTCGCCACTTTTACGCGTAATGCCAGTGTGCGCTAGATCGGCAAAATCGCAGGCAGCAAGCACTTTTTCGACTTCACTTACCGATAAGTAAGGGTCGATAATTAATTTGAGCTGTTGCTTGGCTTGGCTGACCTCTTCGCCTGGCATAAATCACCCTTTTTCCTATTGCTGAAAAACTAAATCTATCTGCTTCTTAATGAAAAGCATATTGCGGAACTTGTCAATTTTTTCATTTGAAAAAGTGTATTTTTTTTTCAATGAAAATAATTGCTTTTCCCAATATGTTTGAATATGGCGCAAAGCCAAATAAAAAACCATCGCAGAAAAACGATGGTTTTTTTATGAAACAGGGTGAATTAGAAAGAAAAACCTTCTAAATTCAAGCTGTTTGTAGAAAGGGCAAGATCAAGACTAGAAGTTTGGTAATCTTGCTCACGTTGTTTAAGAATTTCTTTCGTAACGTGCCCTGCCGCGATTTCGCGCAAAGAAACTACAGTCGGTTTGTCGTTATCCCATTCTACAGTTGGCTCCATGCCTTGACGTGCCAATTGACGAGCACGTTTACTTGCAACGAGCACAA
>Ga0308166_1003687_pt1 | contig 12820 bp, 9 predicted proteins | sample PhyCR2_2_FD_202137 | JGI IMG/M metagenome (GOLD analysis project Ga0308166, IMG submission 202137) | Phyllosphere microbial communities from UC Gill Tract Community Farm, Albany, California, United States - DLSLCC.R2 | ecosystem: Host-associated > Plants > Phyllosphere > Unclassified | place... | reverse complement strand
AAGCGGCGTCATTTCGCCCGGGACTGTGAATTTTTCCTATCCCTCGCAACCCGGCTATCACGGGGGGCGCCTCGATTACTCAGTATCGTTCAGAAGCGCTTCGGTGCGGATCAACTTTAACCAGTCTCAGACAATGAACTTTGCCCCTTTTGCCGTCAGCAAAGGCGACACGGTAAGTTTGCGCATCCGTTCTAACACGGATGGACACTACGCAACCTACCGTGATTCCCTGGTAAAAAATATTCAGGCAGCAGGCTATATTGTGAAACTCACGGTGCCGTTTGCGGTACAGCGCGACACCACAAAATCATCCTTGCAGTGGAATGAGTCCTGTAATTTTGACAAGTCGCAGTCTACAGGGCTGAAAGAAACCACCTGTGTTGATCCGGGCGGGGATCGCTCTGTGACGCAGAACGGTAAAACCTTCACGGAGCACAGCGACTGCTGGCAGTATTCCGATGCTTATGCCACGGCGACGAATTCCACCGGTAACTGCAGTGCGCTGATGAATGACAGGAACTGCACCCGGGCAACGACAGCCTGTACAGAGATGGAAAGCGGCGTTTGTGTTCATCAGAGTGAATCCTGGCAATGCCAGAAAACCTACACCTCGGGTGGGCTACTGTGCGGCGGAGATTACTATTGCAAAACGGGCGACTGTAATGACGCAAACGGTGCCGGAGATAACGGCTTCGATGAGGCGGTGGCAAAACTGGCGGGGCTGGCCTCTGCCGGCGATGAGGTGGCCAGCAGTCAGGACCAGGTGAATGTGAAAGCATTTACGGGGAATACGATGCGCTGCCGTAAAGCGTTCGCCGGCTTTTCCAACTGCTGTAAGGACAGTGGGTGGGGGCAGGATGTGGGACTTTCTCACTGTAACAGTGATGAAATGGCCCTCGGCAAAGCAAAGGCCAAAAAAGTCACGGTCAGAGTCGGGGAGCGCTGTGATCATAAGGTCCTCGGTGTCTGTGTCCAGAAAAGTCAGGTCTATTGCGTCTTTCAGGGCAAACTGGCCCGTATTATCCAGGAGCAGGGGCGTCGGGACCAGTTGGGTGTCAGCTTTGGTTCGGGTGACAATCCCGACTGCCGTGGCATCACGGTGCCGGAACTGCAGAACATCAACTTCGATAGAATTAACTTCTCTGATTTCTACGACGATCTGATGAATAACCAGAAAATCCCTGACACGGACGCAATGGTGAAGCAGGTGAAAGACAGGATTGCCGCGCAGGTGAATCAGCAGGGAGGACCAAAATGAAAAGACTGCTGTGCGGCCTGCTAATGGCCGTGACCAGTCTGCAGGCCATCGCGGAGGAGATAGTGACTCCCGCTGACCCGTTTACAGGCTGGTCCTGGTATAACGAACCGAAAACGCCCCCGGACAAAACCAAAAAGCCCCAGCCCTCTGCACCGCCGCAGACTATCCCTGATCTGGGTAAAATGTCCGCGATTGAGCAGGCAAAGGTGCTGAAGGAGTACACGATGGAGGCGCTTAACCGCGCCATCCTTTACCCCACACGGGAAAATACGGCCACGTTCCTGCGTTGGCAGAAGTTCTGGACCGACCGGGGATCGATGTTCAGTCAGTCCTTTGCTGCCGCCCAACTCAGTCACCCCGATCTCGACTACAACCTGGAATACCCGCACTACAACAGCATGGCCCCGTTTGTGCAGACCCGTGACCAGCAGACACAGCAAAATGCGGTGGAGCGGCTGGCGCAGCAGTACGGCCTTTTCTACTTCTACCGTGGCAGTGACCCGATTGATGTACAGATGGCCGGTGTGGTGGCGGATTTCGCAAAAACCAACGGCATATCGCTGATCCCGGTATCAGTCGACGGGCAGGTTGCGGCAACCCTGCCGCAGAGCAGACCGGACACCGGTCAGTCCCGCTCGATGAGCATCTCACATTTCCCTGCGCTGTTTCTGGTTGACCCGAAAAGCAAAAACTATCGCCCGCTGTCGTATGGCTTTATGACCCAGGACGATTTGTCGAAGCGTTTTCTGAACGTGGCCACTGGTTTCAGACCTCAGTCGTAAGGAATCTTATGAAAAACGATGTGTTAACCCTCGTCCGTGATGCAGGGCGACTGTGTTTGTATTGCATAAAAAGGACTGGTCTGATGAACGTGATGCTGCTGGCGGGTTTGATTTTCTGGGGCACGATGTCGCTTGTGCTTAGCGAGCTGATGACTGTTTCCGTCACCATGACGCAAACTGGGCTGGTCTGGCTGAGTTACGGCCTGTGGGCGATAGCGGGTGCACTGGTTGTCCATGCTGTCATTCGTGTATTAAGAGAAAGACGCACAAAACATAACGAGGGGGCTCGCCATGAAGTGTAAAACTCACCTTGTCGCGCTGCTGCTGGTTCTGCCCGCGCTGGCTCATGCCGGGATTCGGGAGGAAATTATGGCTCTTGAATCAGCGAAGCCGGGGGCGTCGGCACCGGTTGCCGCCGCCGCTCCCGACCCGGTTAAGCCCCCGAGTCTGATGCAACTGCCGAATGGGCGACGTGCTGATATGAAGGATTATGCGGTCGTGCTCTTTATGCAGGCCCATTGTCAGTACAGCGCAAAGTTCGATCCACTGCTGAAGAGCTGGGCTGACCAGCATAATATCAGGGTGTATCCCTACACCCTGGACGGTGGAGGGGATGGTTCGTATCCGAATCCACTTATCCCACGCAAACTTGACCCGGCCGCCCCGATTGCCGATGAGATTGTCACCTTCTTTGGTAACGGCCTGCCCATCGCCACACCCACGGCGTTTGTGGTGAACGTCAATACCCTGAAAGCCTACCCGCTGACGCAGGGCGTGATGGATATTCCGGTACTCGAAAGCCGCTGGGCCAGCCTGATTCAGGCAGATATCGACAACGTCGACCCGAAAACATTGCCGCCGATGCCTGCCAGTGCGCAGGTCACTCCTCAGTAATACAACCGGACTACAAAATGACTACTTACACGTATGTGTTGCCGCGTACCGAAAGCGTGTGGCTGTTATTCAGCAACGAGTCGCTGCACAACACGCAGAAAAGGGAGGTGCGGCATGATTAAGTCTCTGATAACGGCGGCCGGTATTTTTTTGACGGGCCTTGCTGCACAGCCGGCACAGGCCGATGTGAACGGTGACCTGAACGGTTTTTTCGGCAGCCTCGGCTACAGCGGGAACGTTTCACAGGCACAGGCCTGGCAAGGGCAGGCGGCAGGTTACTTTTCGGGTGGCTCGGTGTACCTGCGTAACCCGGTGAAAAACGTTCAGCTTATCTCGATGCAACTGCCGTCGCTGAATGCCGGCTGCGGCGGTATTGATGCGTATCTGGGGGCCTTCTCCATGATAAGTGGCGCGGAAATCCAGCGCTTCGTCAAACAAATCATGAGCAATGCCGCCGGTTATGCCTTTGACCTGGCGTTGCAGACGATGGTGCCGGAGCTGAAGCAGGCAAAAGACTTTCTGCAGAAGCTGGCCAGCGATGTGAACTCCGCCAATATGAGTTCATGTCAGGCTGCGCAGGGCATCATTGGCGGTCTGTGGCCGGTCACTCAGGTTTCACAGCAGAAAATCTGTCAGGACATCGCGGGTGAAACCAATATGTTTTCGGACTGGGCGGCGTCCCGTCAGGGATGTACGGTCGGCGGGCAGAGCGACAATGTGACTGGCCGGGCAAACGATAAACAGAAAGACCAGGTGCTGAAGAACAAAAACCTTATCTGGGACACGCTGAGCAAGAACGGACTGCTGGCCAATGACCGGGCGCTGAAGGAACTTGTGATGAGCACGGTCGGCTCCATCATTTTCAACAGCGCAGGCAACGTGACGATCCTGACCCCTCTTGTCGACAACCGTGACCTGATAAAAGTGCTGATGCGGGGCGGTACGGCGAAGGTGTATGGCTGTGATGAAGCCACGCTGTGTCTGGCACCGACCGTGAAGGACCTGACCATCACAGAAGCGAATGGGCTGGTGACGCTGGTGAAAAACCTGATGCTCTCGATGCAGAACAAGCTGGTTGATGACAAGGCGCTGACCGATCAGGAAAAAGGCTTTATTAACACGACGTCGGTACCGGTCCTGAAGTATCTGACCAATGCACAAAGCATGGGGATGAGTGCAACCTACCTGCTGCAGGTCTCTGACTTCATCGCGCAGGACCTGATGATCCAGTACCTGCATGAGCTGGTCAAACAGGCGAGCCTGTCACTGGCAGGCAAGAATTTCCCGGAAGAGGCGGCTGCCAGACTGCGCGACAACATTATTCATGCACAGGGACTGCTGGCTGACATGAAGCTGCAGTCGGCGGCTGACCAGAACGCACTCGACGGGATTGACCGCAACATGCAGTACCTGCAACAGCAGGTATCCACCATCGTTTCAGGCTCTTACCAGAGCAACTACCACTGGGGTGATCGCTGATGCTTGAGATCTACACAATATATGGCGGGGGAATGTGGAAAACGGCGCTGGACGCCGTGGTCACCCTCATTGGCTCCAACACCTTCAGTACGCTGATGCGCATGGCCGGTACTTTTGCGGTGCTCGCGGTCGTCGTGACGTTCATTAAACAACGTAACCCGATGGTGTTTGTGCAGTGGCTGGCCATCTTTATGTTGGTCACCACTATTCTGGTGGTCCCGAAACGTTCCGTACAGGTTATTGATATCTCTGATCCTGCAGCGGTCTGGAAAACAGACAATGTGCCGGTCGGCCTTGCGGCCATCGCGTCGCTGACGACCAGCATCGGTTTTAAGTTAACGACGCTGTATGACTCGCTGATGGCGCGTCCTGACTCGGTGACCTACAGCAAAACCGGCATGTTGTTCGGCTCGCAGATTGTGGCGGAAACCAGCGACTTCACCACACAGAACCCGGAGCTGGCGCAGATGCTGCCGGATTATGTGGAAAACTGTGTCATTGGCGACATTCTGCTCAACGGCAAGTACACCGTTAACCAGCTGCTCAATTCCACTGACCCACTGACGCTTATTACCAGTAATCCGAGTCCATTGCGGGGCATTTTCAGAATGACCTCCACGACGCGCCAGTTTCTGACCTGTCAGCAGGCAGCGGGGGAAATCAGAACGCTGGCGACAACCGAGGCCAGCCCGGGCAGTGCCACCTTTACCTGGCTGACGCGTAAGGTTTTTGGCAACAAGCTGAACGGGGCCAGTCTGCTGTCGACTGCGATGGGTGAGAGCTATGGCTACTTTTATGCCGGTGGCATGACGGCGGCGCAGATCATGAAGAACAACATCACTAACAGTGCCGTGCGTCAGGGCATTAAAGGTTTTGCTGCGCGTTCTTCTGACACCGCCAACCTGCTGAACCTTGCCACGGAAAACGCGGCCACCAAACAGCGTCTGAGCTGGGCAGCGGGTAATGAACTGGCCACCCGAACGTTGCCGTTTGCGCAGTCGCTGCTGATGCTGATTCTGGTGTGTCTGTTCCCATTGATGATTGCACTGGCGGCTTCGAACCACAGTATGTTCGGGCTCAATACCCTGAAGATTTACATCGGCGGATTCATCTATTTCCAGATGTGGCCAATTATGTTCGCCATTCTGAACTACGCCTCTAACTTCTGGCTACAGTCGCAAACGGGGGGGACTCCCCTGGTGCTGGCCAACAAAAATATTGTGGCATTACAGCATTCTGATGTGGCAAATCTTGCAGGATATCTGGCGCTGTCTATCCCGGTCCTGTCGTTCTATCTGACTAAAGGCGCGTCGGCCATCGGCTCACAGGTGGCAGGCAGTGTACTCAGCTCGGCGGCGTTTACCTCGGCCGGTGTCTCTGCCACGACCGCGGATGGCAACTGGTCATTTAATAACATGTCGATGGACAACCTCAGTCAGAACAAGATGGACTCCAACCTGGTGCAGCGTCAGGGCCAGCAGACGTGGCAGGCTGATAACGGCTCGACCCAGACCATGACAGCGGGCGGCCACACAGTTATCGACGGTTCCGGTGCGATGTCGAATCTTCCGGTCAACATGAAGCTCAGCCAGCTGGCCAGTAGCGGTTTCCAGGAGTCCGCACGCCAGTCGCAGGTGCAGGCACAGACAGCACTGGACGGTTACAACCACAGCGTGACCAGCGGCTGGTCACAGCTCTCGCAGTTGTCCAACCAGAGTGGTACCAGTAGTTCACTGAGCAGTGGCAGTGAAAACAGCCAGGCAACAAATGCGACGCGCGGGGCAAGCATGATGATGTCGGCGGCAGAGAGTTATGCCAAAGCCAATAACATCTCTACGCAGGAAGCGTATAACTCACTTATGGATATCAGCAACCAAGGGTCCATGTCTGCAGGTGTCAAAGCCACCGCAGGTGGAGGACTTAATTTAGGGGTTGTTAAAGCAGGAGTCGAAGGGAGTGCTGGCACGGAGCTTCGTCACAGTACAGGCAGTTCGCGTGGGGTTCAGAATTCTGATTCACACAGCCAGGATATGCGTCATGACAAGAACAGTCAGGCGGTTAACGACTTCCGACAGGGTATGGATATGGTCACCAGCAGCCGTGTAACGGAGGGTGCAAATCATACCGAGAACGCGGGTACCAGCAATGTGCAGCAGTTTGCGGCAACGCTTAACGATGCGCAAAGTCAGTACCATCAGTACACAACCAGTGCGACTAACAGTAACGAGTTCAGCCGTATGGCAACGCTGGCACAGAACGAAAGTGCAAGCCTCGATACCAATTACACCCAGGAGTTTGTGGACTGGGCGGGTAACAAATACGGTGACAAAGCGCAGACGATGCTGACCAGCGCACCAAGTGCCCGCGAAGCAGCGATGGAGTTTGTGAATGAGCGACTTAAACCTGAAATAACCGGAGATTACCAGCAGGGACGCGCAGACCTCGTCAGCGGTAATGAACATGCCGCTTTCAGTGGTGCGCATGTCGTTCAGCCGGTTCAGGGTGATAACTCCACGGCTGTATCGCAAGGTGTTGCGGCGAATCAGCAAGGGCAGGTCTCCGGAGGGACATACAGTGGAGCGGCAGAGCAGACGGTGTCAGGTGAGACTGTGGCGATCGGAAACGGTCACTATTCAGGTGGTGAGTCCATACCGGGTAATAATTCAGAAATCCGGTCTTCGCGCCCTGACTATCCGACTTCAGTCACAACAACCGTAGCGCCTGGGGGGCATTCCGAATCGGCAGCACCGCAACGTGTCGGCCCTCATTCGAGTGATACCACACGCGGTAGTTACGAAGAAAGTCATGTCGTCGGAGGGGGCAATACGGAGTCCACGATTAGGAACATTACCAGCGAACCGGGCCGGGTTGTGCAGGGTGAGCGTATCCCCGAAAGTGAAATGGAGAGTAACTTTAAGCAAAACCAGGCGAAAATTCATGAGCAATCTGGTCAGGGTTTTGGACCACAAAATGAGATACAACGCCGGGTTGCGGAACAAAGATCTGAAAACGAGAGGAATATCAACGAATCTGCTGGGGAAATTGATAAAAACCGATCCACTGTTCAGGCATCCAGTGATATTCTTAAAGGAGAAGATGCGTATGCACAAGGTAAATTCCAAACCGGCAGGAAAGAAGCTGAAATTGACCAGCAGATGCCTGTAATTGATAGCGCAGAGAAGAGAAAGTTAGAGCAGCAACTCGCTGAATTAAGGAAAAAAGCAGGTTAGGAGGGGATATGACAAAAGGTAGTTTTCGCAAAATTTCTTTTATACCCGTGTTTGTCATGTACTTCGGATTTCCACTAATCCGAGATGTGCTTCCGTATCATAACGATTATTCGTTGCAAGATTGGTTGGCACTTGGAGGGATGTATGCAATTGGATTGCTTATCGCTACACCACTTCTCTATCTACTGATTAAGACATCAGCAGTTATTTCTAAGTCAGGATTATCGCTATACGGAAGTATTCTCGTTGCATCAACCATTCAAATGGCGTGCATGTACCTTTTCTGGGATTCTGCAACTCCCCTTTATATCTCGATGGTATTAATTATGGCTATGATGAGCGTGATTTATACCTATGCATCTAAAAACACATATCTCATATGTGATAAAGATACTGGAAATTTCTACCGTATTAAGGGGAATAAGGCATACAGAATTGCAAATGAAGATATAGAAAGATATAAGGCCAATGTTTCTGGTGAGTATATTCCAATGTCTATTTTTTCATCAAATTCAATATCTGGTTTTGACCATAGCTCTTCTGTAATACCATTGAGTTACACATCAAGCAGTTTGACCCATTCAGATTATAATTCAGGAATTACCATTAATCCTTCCACTGGCATGCCGATGGTTGGGGGGATTTCAGGCCTGGATATTCATGGAAATAGCTTTGGTACAAACTTCAACGAACCCTCCAGCACATATGATCCTAACCGTGGTTATTGAAGGAGGGGTCTATAGCCCGAGTTCAATAATTCATGGTAATTAGAAAATATCCTTAGTACCGATGTGATGAATATCAAATAGCTCAAATATTCTTTTTAAGTCTATAAACAATTTTGCCGATAATAGTCCTGTTAGCGCTACGCCGTTAACAGGACGTTTTTTTATGCAAAGGATAAAACATGAAATTAAAAAAATATGCAGTCGTTGGCTTAGTGGCTTCCACTATTGCACTGTCTGGTTGTGGTGCTATGTCTACCGCAGTGAAAAAGCGCAACCTCGATGTCAAAACCCAGATGAGTCAGACTGTCTGGCTGGAGCCGTCATCAGAGAAAAGCGTATACCTTCAGGTGCGTAATACTTCCGACCAGGATATGTCCGGTCTGGAAGCGAAGATTTCAGATGCGCTGAAAGCAAAAGGTTACAATGTCACGCGTTCACCAGATGATGCTTATTACTGGGTTCAGGCTAATGTGCTGAAAGCCGAGAAGATGGACCTCCGTGCTTCTCAGGGTTTCCTCAGCACGGGTTATGAGGGCGCCGCCACTGGTGCTGCGTTGGGTGCGGGTATCACCGCTTATAACTCAGCGTCCGCAGGGGCGACCCTCGGTGTGGGTCTGGCAAGCGGCCTGATTGGTCTGGCGGCGGATTCCTTGGTCGAGGACGTGAACTACACGATGGTGACCGATCTGCAGATTGCCGAGCGCAGTAAGGCAACCGTCACGACTGACAATATTGCGGCGCTGAAGCAGGGGACGTCCGGTGCGAAAGTGCAGACCAGCACAGAGCAGGGCAACCGCGCCAAATACCAGACCCGCGTGGTATCCAATGCTAACAAGGTGAATCTCAAGTTCGAAGAAGCTAAGCCGGTTCTCGAAGCACAGCTGGCTAAATCCATTACGGGTATCCTCTAATACCCTGCGGCTGTGGCGCCCGTCACAGCCGTTCCTCCTCGTTTTCAGCATGTTAAGCGCGTTCCTCTGTTAAGGCAGGCGCAGCAGTGCTTTCTGTCATTACCGTGAAATTTCGCTTCCTCGCATGACTGCGGCGAGCGCCGGGATTTCATTCATAACCTCTCACTTTGTCACATTGCCCTTCTGGCGATGCGATAACTGCCGGACATTTTCTATGAGCTTTGCAGGTAAAAATCTCACCCAGGGCGGGCAGATGACCGCCTACCGCTGGCGCATGTTCCTTCAGGTGAATAACTGGATAGGTTTCTGGATTTTCATTCTGTTCGCTGTGCTGGCCTCCGCCATTTTCTTATGGCGCATTCCCCAGGAAACGCTGGATAACGGCTCTCTCTGGTGGTTCGCCTGGATGAACAGCAGCTTTTTTGAGCTGATGCCTGCCAGCGCTCCAAAACTCTATGACATTCATTACTGGTACGCCCCGACTCAGACGGCGATGGTTCTGAAAATGACCCTTGTGCAGATCTTTACCGACCCGTACATGACGGCAATGGGTGAACAGTTCCTTGACTACCTGCAGTGGGCGGGACTGGGCAGCGGCGTATTCAGCCTGGCGGTGTTTATGGCCGTGAGCTGGTACATCGTGGGGATAGGGCGCCGGGAGAGTGAGGATGAATATCTCTCCGGCATGCTGCTGACCGACAAGCCCGCAGAGGTCAACCAGCTGCTGCGTAAAAACGGCGAACTCTCCGATCTGCGCGTGGGTGACCTGCATATGGTCAGGATGGCTGAGGTGATGAACTTCCTGATGCATGGCACGATTGGCGTCGGTAAATCGACACTCATCCGCTGGCTTCTGGATTACATCCGAAAGCGTGGCGACCGGGCGATTATCTACGATTCAGGCTGTACTTTCACCGAAACGCACTACAACCCAGCCACTGACTTCATTCTTAACGCTCACGACGAACGTTGCGCCAACTGGCAATTGTGGGGTGAGTGCGTTGATGCGGTCGACTACGACAACATGGCCGCAAGCCTGATACCGGTTGAAGGCGAATCGGACCCGTTCTGGGTATCCAGTTCGCGCACCATCTTTGCGGATCTCGCTATTCGTATGTCAGCAGATCCTGAGCGCAGTATTGAGAAGTTCCTCAAGACCCTGCTGTCGCTGAGCATGAAAAGTCTGCGCGACTATCTGGCGAATACACCTTCAGCCAATCTGGTTGAGGAAAAAATCGAAAAAACCGCCATTTCCATCCGTTCGGTGGTGACGAACTACGCTAAATCGCTGCGTTACCTGCAGGGGCTGGATGACGGTGTCAACCCCCCCTTTACCATCCGTGAATGGATGACAAAAGAGGACTATGACAGCAGCTGGCTCTTTATTTCGACTCAGGCCCGCCACCGTAAAAGTGTACGTCCGCTGATATCACTGTGGGTGTCGCTGGCCACCATGATGCTGCAGAGCATGGGAGAAAACAGTGAGCGCCGCGTCTGGTTCATCATCGATGAGACCCCGAGCCTGCAGCGTATCCCTGAGCTGGCAGAAACCCTGGCTGAAGCCCGTAAGTTCGGCGGTTGTTTTGTTCTGGGGATGCAGAACATGGCGCAGCTGGTCCACGTCTACGGCCGTGAACTGGCGAAAAGTATTTTTGACCTGATGAACACCCGAATGTATGGCCGTTCCCCGAGTGCTGAGATGGCCAAAGTGGTGGAAGAAGAGCTGGGCAACCAGCGTAAGCGCAAAATTCGTGAGCAGAACAGTTACGGTCTCGACCAGGTGCGTGATGGCGTGTCGCTCGGTAAGGATGAGGTGAATAACCCGATTGTCGACTACGAGCAGGTGATGCGTCTGCCTAACCTGAGCTTTTACATACGCCTGCCGGGGGAATATCCGGTGGTGCGCCTGAAGCTGAAATATCGTGAGCAGAAGAAACATCACCCTGGCCTGATAGAGCGCAACATACGTGACGCCCTGAGCCCTGAGCTGGAGAAAGTGATCCACGAAAATGAGCGAGCGGCATCCGTCGCTGGCCTTGCGTTCCCGACCGGAGATGAAGTTCTCGAGAAGGGCAGTACCGACACCACCGTATCCACGGCCGCTACCGCTGAACCGTTACCCAAAGCGGCAGTATCCGTGCCGAAGCCTGCTGTTACCGCATCTGCTGCTGCACCACTGAAAAAGGCCACACCCGCGCCCGTCGTGACAGAAGTCAGTGCACCCGCGAAACCCGAAGCGCCAGCCATAACGCATGGAAAGCACAGTGAAGTCAAAACACTGGTCACTGCACCTGAGTCAAATAACGTTGTCCCGCTTCATAGCACACAACACCCCCCTGAAGCAGGCGCCCGATCTGTAACGACGAGGGAAGATATTCCTTCAGCCCTTTTAAAACTCAGAAACCGGGCGCTCCCTTCTGAACCTTCACCTTCAGGAGCGCTGGACATGCTGCAGCGCCGCCTGATATCGGGCGCTAACAACGCAAATGAAGCCGATCCAGATACCGAAGCTGGCGGCGAATCCATGAACCTTGATATGCACCTTTCTGAGCGTGGTGACGGCGGTTTAATCGTCACGACGGCAGGTCACAGTGCCACACCGGAAAGTCCGACTGATCTTCACCGCGTCAACCGCCAGCTGGCGCAGGACGAAGAGAACATTTTACGTCACCGTGACCCGGACGATCCGGGCTACAGCGACTACGACCACGACTACCATGACAGAGAGCCTGAATTATGATGTCAGTCGCCCCCGTAGCATCGGCAGGCAGCGCCGCCGGTTACTACAGCAATTCCGATAACTACTATTTTCTTGGCAATCTACAGAGTCTGTGGCTGGGTGAAGGGGCCAAAGCCCTCGGACTGGAGGGGAGTGTCCGGGGTGATGCCCTGACCGGTGTGCTCGAGGGCCGTCTGCCAGACGGCTCTCGCCTGGGCAAAGAGATCCACGGCAACCATGTTCACCGACCGGGCCATGACCTGACCTTTTCGGCCCCCAAAAGTGTGTCAATTCTGGGCCTGATTGGGGGCGATAAAGAGATGGTGGACGCACACAACCATGCCGTTCAGGTGGCTGCCGGGTATGTGGAAAAACTGATCTCTGCACGAAGCACAACCGATGGTGTCACCTCTATTGTTCATACCGGGAAAATGGTCGCCGCCGCTTTCACTCACGACACCTCGCGTAATCTCGACCCACAGCTGCACACCCACGTGTTGATTGCCAACATGACCGAACATGACGGCAAATGGAAAGCACTGGCCACCGACTATATCCACAACGCCGGTTTTATTGAGACCGTCATGAAAATGCAGGTGACACTCGGCAAAATCTATCGCAGTGCCCTGCGCGAACGTGTTGAAGCGCTCGGTCATGAGGTGGAAGAGGTCGGTAAACACGGCATGTGGGAGATCAAAGGGGTACCGGAGGAGGTGCGTGAAGAGTTCTCCTCGCGTGGCCGTGAAATCCAGGGGGCCATCGGGGCGGAAGCCACTCTTCGCAGCCGTGATGTGGCCGCCAAAGACACCCGTCAGGCAA
>Ga0308166_1003685_pt1 | contig 12821 bp, 13 predicted proteins | sample PhyCR2_2_FD_202137 | JGI IMG/M metagenome (GOLD analysis project Ga0308166, IMG submission 202137) | Phyllosphere microbial communities from UC Gill Tract Community Farm, Albany, California, United States - DLSLCC.R2 | ecosystem: Host-associated > Plants > Phyllosphere > Unclassified | place... | reverse complement strand
AGTGGTCAGCCCAGAGGCTTTTGTACACCCAACCGCTGTTTTAATTGGTGATGTGATTATTGAAGCAGGCGTATATGTAGGGCCATTTGCTTCATTGCGTGCCGATTTTGGTCGTATTCATATTAAGCAAAATGCGAATGTACAAGATAACTGCACCGTACATGGTTTCCCACAAAGTGTGACTTTAGTTGAGGAAATGGGCCACATAGGGCATGGCACAACTTTACATGGTTGCCATATTGGAAAAAATGTTTTGGTCGGCATGAACAGCGTAATTTTGGACTATGCCGAAATTGGTGAAAACACCATTATTGGCGCAAATAGTCTGGTCAAAACTAAAGATATAATTCCGGCAAATGTGTTGGCAATGGGTAGTCCTGCCAAGGTTGCACGTGATTTATCAGAACAAGAAAAAAAATGGAAAACTCGCGGTACTCAAGAATATATTGAACTCGCACAGCGATGCCTAAATTCAATGCAAGAAGTTCAGCCTTTAAGCTCAGAGTTGGATGACCGCATGACCTATAAAGACTTTAGTTCTTCAAACTATCAGATTAAACAAGATAGTGTTTAACGACGATTCATAAGTCGATTTCAATCCACATTAATTCATAAAATTTAAGGAATACTCATATGGGTAAGGAAGCGTTTGTGCAAGAAATTGAAACTACTGCGGTTGATCAATTTGCAGCATTATTGGGTGTTGAAGTGCTGTATTGCAGTTTTGATGAAGCGCGTTGCCAGCTTAATGTGAAAGACGAACACATGAATGCCTTGGGCGGCGTGCATGGTGGTGTCATATTTTCTTTAGCTGATATTGCTTTTGCGATGGCTTGTAATGCAGGGGATGCGCCATATACTGGCCTACAGGCGGATATTCGCTATATGAGCGGTGCGAAAGATAAAGTGTTATTTGCAACGGCAACCAAGGTCGGCAGTAGTAAAAAATTCGCGCATTATGAAGTTGTGATAACAGATGGCTTAAATAATAGAGTCGCTTTATTTACATCTACCTGTTACAGACTTGCGCCGTGATGTGTGGTTGATTTTAAGCAGAGTGGTTGAGCTTGTTTATGCCCATTTTCGCTTATTATGAGTAAATAAATTAATTTTCAGAATTTTTAACATATTCAAAAAATTAATTTGAAGTTGTGCTATTTTCATAATTATTCACCATAATCTAAGGAGTATTAATTTTGAATTATTGGAGACTTTTAGTAGCAGTTTTAGCAACTGTATTAAGCGCAGCTTTTTTTTCTTTACTTGATACTATAATTTTTAGATCTGTAAATCTTATAGCACCTGAAAAAATTGCTCTTTTAGCGGCTGAAGCTACCGCAGTAACTTTGACTATTTTGGGTTATAAGACACTACTTAAAGAGCAACTAAAAAAAGTATGTCGAGAAAATTTTCTTTACTACAGACTTAATTTTAATATTTTTTTATTAAAATTTAGGTACTTAAAATAAGGATTTTAGTGAATGATTAGAAATTTTAATATACCACTTTTGGTCGAAGTTGGGCTTTTAATCCCCACAGGTTTCGCGATTATTGTCAAAATGATAAGTCTACCTCCAATGGTAGCTTGGATTTTAATGGTTTTATTTAATACGACAGTTTTATGTATTAAATATTTTCATGGAGTTAATTCTGAAATAGTTAAAGCTACTTGCTCAGTAGGTATATCAATAATTCTATTAAATAACTTATCATCTGATCAAAATATTTTAGATGTTTTTGCATTCATATTTCAAATTATATTTAGTGTTTTAACGATCAAAAATCTCATTGAGAACTACCAAATTTATAAATAGTATAAATTATTGAAAATTATATTTTATTTTGAATGAACTCAAATTGATTTGGAATCGTTGAGGGAGTTGGAATATTTATTTTATATGCTAAAAAAGAATTTCTTTTGACGAGCACTAAGGCGTTCCATATCTAATCCAAGTGATGTTAAAAGCTTTGAAAAAATAATTATTTTTTTCGTATTTATTTCATATTCTAGTTCACTAATATTACAAGCATCAGGAAAAGCTGCATTATATCCATTAGAGATGTATTTTATATCTTGAATTACATCAGAAAAATCTTTTTTATTTTTAAGATTTTTGTTTAGAGAATCATAGATTTCTAATTTACGATGAATTGTTTTAAAAACTACATCCGGCACATAAGCTTTAAATTTAGTACCACCAAATCTAAACTCCAGCCCTAAGAAATCAATAGGTTTATTTTTTACTATTTGAGTTTTTGATTTATCCTCCAAAGGAGGAATATTTAGTTTTATTTTTTCTAACTCTATAGTTACTTTTTCTAGATAATCTAAGGCTTGTTTACGAGATGAACAAAAAATAATTAAGTCGTCTGCATATCTTACACATTTAATATTTTCTTTCTCAATAAAGTTATCAAAATCATGTAGATAAAGTGATGCGAGAAATGATGACATGGGCATACCTTGTCTAATCCCTTTGCCCTTTTTAGATTTCAAAAGAGCGTTTTCCCTTTCATTGTTTAAATTATCTTTTTGAAATCTTGTTTCAACCTTAATAATTCTTTCCAGTAAATAATTTATTTCAGGTATATCAAGCTTTTCTTTGACAGTTTTTATAGCTAATCGACGATCTAAATTATCAAAAAAAGATGAAATATCGGTTTTTAACACATATGTATGTTGGTTTCTCAAAATTAAAGCTTTAGTTCTTGCTTTTATTGCCCCAGCTTCTGAAATTTTAGCTGAGAAATCATGATTAGTTGCCAAAATATACTTACTTTCGTGATGTTCTTTAATATATTTTAAAATGAGTTTTTGTATGACTCGGTCTTTTATAGAGGGAATACAGATTAATCTTAATGATCCATCCGACTTTTCTAGAAAGCTAGGATGTAGGGATGTAGGTGAATATTTTTTAGTACCCAAGTCATTTAAAACTTCAGCTAAAATTTTTTCTTTTTTTAAATTGAATTCAGTGAAAGATAGATCTTCTGGATAGTACTTAATAGTTAATAGGTGAGATGATTGTTTTCTAAATAACTTGTTGAAAGTTGCAATGAAATTCTCTTTCACGTAAGTCTCAAAATTCATTAACTCTTTCTCTGTATGCTTATAATGCAGCTACCCATACAGGTACGAAGTGATTCTACGCATCACACCATCACTGCTGTTCACTAATTTTTCGATGAACGTATATGATCCTGTCAAGGACCCTGCTGAAATCGGTGTGATGTGCTGTACTCGGGTCGCATCATTGAAGTTTTTGCCGTGTTTTGGCATCGCTTCAGATTCAACAAAAAAATTATAAACCATAATTAATCAAAGGCATAGATTTAATTGGAATTTTTGTAGCATATTAAATGTTAGTTAAAAATATTAAGAGGTACTAAAAGTAATATAATGCGCCTAATAAGAAACCCTTTATAAATCAAAGTAATTAATTATATATTACTCTGCTGCCAAGTTATCAAAGCTATTTAGAAAAAGGGTTTTTCATTAATACTAAGATAAAATCGATTTAATCCTTTAGAATAAAATGAATTTTTATCCCCCTCTACAACCCCCACTTAACAATAATCCACTCATTATTTAGCCTTACTTTTCTAATGATTTAATTTAAAACAAATGGCATTTTGTATGCTTGACTGAAATAGGACAGGGCACTATTCTTTGCCTGCTGGCCTACATTGCCAGACGGTCGTCGCGGACCGATTACAACAGCATCAGAATTATTCCTTTCTGAGGGATAGTTTTGTGTGAGCATCTCCTCGTCTCCTCCCGTAGCGGTAGGACGGGAGAGGGACACCTTCGGGTGTGCTGGTTGTTGTACCAGTCCGCGAACCCTTTCTCGTTCTGCCACCATAATTTTAATGTCTGGCAGAACTCCCAATAAAAAGGAGTTGGCTTTGCACATCCATTATTTCTTGGCTCTCAATGCCAAAAGCTATAACGACACAGCTTAAAAATTTTAAAGCAGCTTGAACGCCCTAAGGTTTTCAGGCTTAAAGACATTTTTATTTAAAACTTAGCAATAACAAACTCGAGATGTGCCAAGCACAGTCTTTACGGCTTTGCTGTGCCTTTTTTTCTCCCAAAAAAAGTATCTCATTTAGAAACAACAAGAATTTATAACGGTAAAACTATGCCAAATTTAGTGCTTTCTTCGCGTGCCATACAAGTCATCAATAAGTCGATTGATTTATTTCACCATCGTGGGTTTCATACCGTTGGGGTCGACCGAATTGTGAAAGAGTGCCAAATTCCCAAAGCGACTTTTTATAACTACTTTCACTCAAAAGAGCGGTTTATTGAAATCTGTTTAATCGTGCAAAAAGAACGTTTAAAAGAAAAAGTGGTTTCAATTGCTGAATACGACCAAGGTATAAGCGCGACCAATAAACTCAAGAAACTTTATTTTTTACATACCGATTTAGAGGGGCTGTACTATTTATTGTTTAAAGCCATTTTTGAGATAAAACTGACTTATGCAAAAGCCTATCAAGTCGCAATTAAATATAGAACTTGGCTAATCAATGAAATTTATAGCCAGCTTATAAAACTAAAAACAGATACGACCTTTCAGGATGCCAGACTATTTTTATATATGATTGAGGGATCAATTATTCAGCTTTTAAGCTCGGGGCAGGCAGATGAGAGGGAAAGGGTATTGGATTGTTTTTTGAGTGGGTTGAATAAGATGTAGGAATAAGTTCGAAAGTGAAGTGATACAAATGAGATTGTCATCACTCACTCAGAATATAGGGATAGAGCATTATAAAAAGGCATAGCTAAATAAAGCTTGCGCTTAGCCGCGCAAGAAAGTTAAAAATAATTTCGTAGCATGATTACTTGGATTTATTAAATATTAATAATTTGACCAAACATCAGGTCCATCCTTAATTTCTTCCATTGTTAATAAACAATCGTTGAGTTGCTGCTGGAGTTGTTCCCAATTAACGCCTTGTCCAATAAAAACAATTTCTTGTCGACAGTCGCCTGTACGTTCATCCCATTTTTCAAAAATACTATTACGACGATAAACATCTTGAGGCCAGTCAGCCTGATGAATGAAATTCCACCATTTTCCTACGTATTCCCATGCAAATTGATTTCCTGTTTGCACCAGCATCGCAATATCCTGATAACGATTGGCAAACCAGATATACCCTTTACAACGTAATAAAACACCGTTATTCCACGCTTGTTGTAAAAAGTTCTGAAAACGCTGAGGATGAAAGGGTAGACGCTCACTGTATACCCAAGAAGAAATACCATAATTTTCAGATTCAGAATGAATCTCTTCAGTCGGATCCATATGTTTCATCCATCCTGGGGATTTCACTAAATCAGGCAAATTAAATTTGTGAGTATTTAGAACTTTTTCCAAATCAATTTCACCAAAGGACATGGGTAAAATTTCTGCTGCGGGGTTCAGTTCATTGAGCAGTGATTGCAATTGAAAGTATTGTTCTTGTCCAATCACATCAACACGACTAACTAAAATAATATTAGCGTATTCAACTTGTTCGATCAGGAGATCCGATAGAGGACGTGTTGTCGACAATTGTTCATCTTGATGGGCTGTCTCTACTTTGTCAGTGGATTGAATCATTTGAACAAAGTTTTCGCCATTTACTACAGTGACCAGAGTATCTAAACGAGCCAGCTCACTTAAGCTAAAGCCATTTTGATCAAGAAAAGCAAATGTTTCAGCAACAGGCATGGGTTCTGAAATACCTGTAGATTCTATTAAAATATAATCAAACTGTGACTTCTGCGCGATTGTACTAATTTGTTCGAGTAAATCAGCCCTTAAGGTACAGCAGATACATCCGTTGCTCATTTCAATTAATTGGTCAGTACCACGACTGAGATCTACATGACGGCGGACATCTTCAACATCAATATTAATTTCACTCATATCATTGACGATTACTGCTACTTTCATATTCTGCTGATGATTCAGAATATAGTTGAGTAGGGTCGTTTTTCCTGAGCCTAAAAAGCCAGATAAAACAGTCACAGGAATACGAGACGAATTAAGTTCAAATTCTGATTTTAATGATATTGCTGTCATGCATGACCTCATAGTTCGTGATAGTTAATATAGAAACTCAGGTTAAGAGGTCTGAGCTTTATCTAAATAGCTCTCAAATAAATCAACGACGACAGAACCTTCAAGACCTGCATCTCCCCATAATTCCTGTGTTGAAAATTCAACATGATAAGTGGGTTGGGGTAATGCATCGGCATGACCGTGACCCGCAGCATCTGGGAATGGCCATTTTTCCGTGGTGCGGTGAAGGACAACACCTGTTTTTCCTCTTACATAGGCAGGTACACGAATATGGCCGGAAATCGATTCATCGCGGACTGTAACCAAGTCGCCAACTTCAAATGGTGGGCGTCCTGAAATTGCTTCGCGGCCATTTGAATGATTTGGGGTAGCGAGTTGGAAATGAGATCCTAAAGCTTCATCGAGTTCTTCTTGTGTAATTACACCAGTCTCTGTAAGCAAAGTGGCTGTTGCAATCACATAACGCTCGTAATATTCAGTCCCAACATGTTGTCGTAATCCAATACGCTCAACTGCATGACGAATTTGATCAATATTAAATTTATTGAGATGTCCTGCGCCTAAAAACATTAATGTATAGGCAAGGTGTTCCCAGTCTTTTTTAAATACAGGTTTATAGCTCTTACTATTAATTTGGTGATCAATTGCGCCAAAACCTTGCTTACCACCTAAATCATGAAAACCATCCATTATGTTTACTCCACTATATTGTTGCTAAAAAGTGTGATTAAAAACTAAGGTAATTTTGGCAATGCAACACCAATAAGTACGTCCTTGGTGATGAGCTGTTGAAGTTCTTCTTCAGTCATATGTTCAGTTCCTTCTGGACGCATTGGTAGTACCAGATAACGTGTTTCGGCAGAGGTATCCCATACTTTAATTTTGATATCTTCAGGTAGTTCCGTACCCAGTTCTTTTAGTACCGTGCGGCCTTCACGTACTAATCGTGCCCGAAATTCAAAGCTCTTGTACCATTCTGGCGGCAAGCCCAACACGGGCCAGTTCGTGCAAGAACAAAGGCTGCAAACAATCACATTTTTGATTGTTGGTGTATCTTCGAGGGCAACAATATATTCACCCTGTGGGCCGGTATAACCAAACATTTCACATGCTGCTGTACCATCACGTAATAAAAGCTCACGATAGGCTGGGTCAGTCCAAGCTTTAGCAACAACACGAGCGCCGTTAGCTGGATCAAACTTATTAGCAAGCAGGTCAGTTAAACCTTCGATAAATCCTTCAGGTATTAATCCTTTATTGCTAAGCACTGTGTGTAATGCCCATGCTCTCTCGCCTGGGGTGGAGTTTGATGTTTTAGAAACAGATGTACTCACGTGTAATACTCCTTGGTAGAGATGAGTTTCAACGAACCATATTCATGAAGAAATGGTTTAATTGATTGAACGTTTTGGGTTTTGCTTAACTTAAAAAGTTTTCCAGTCAACGGCTGCTTCAAAAGCTGCTGCTGCTTGATAAATAGTGCCTTCGTTAAAGTGGCGTCCGATCAGCATCATGCCAACGGGTAAATCATCTACTAGCCCACATGGCACACTCATCGCTGGATGACCTGTAATATCTTGTGGGGCTGTATTTCCAATCATTTCAAATGCACGGGTAATGTATTCCGTTAATGAACTGTCTGAGTCAGGCAGAGGTTGGGCAACAATTGGCAAAGTTGGCATTAATAGAAGATCGTATTCAGCCAATTTCTGGTCATAACCTGCACGGGCACGTCTTACAATATTTTGTGCTTTAGCGTAGTAACGACCTGAATAGTTTCGAATGCCATATTCGCCCACAAACATGCAGACTTTTAATGTTGGAGAAAGCTGATCGGCTTTTTGACGCCAGTCTTTATGTTTATCGAGTAGTTTGACATCGTATAAGCCTGACCAATTGAAGCCCATGCCATTCCCATGCATCATTTGTGCTGTCAGACCTTCGCAGCCTATCGGTGTCCATAATGCACCTGCCAGTTGATGTTCAGGCAAAGAGATTTCTTCAACAATGGCACCGAGTTTTTCAAACTCAGCTGCGGCTTGGCGGACTTTTTCTGCCACTCGTTGATCCATGTTAGGTAGAGCAAAGCCTTCCTTAACGACACCAATTTTTAAACCATTCACACCGCGATTTAAATAACTTGTATAGTTTTCAACATGAACACCATACTGACGTGGGTCTAGCCCATCTACACCTGCGATGACTTCAAGCAGTAGTGCATTATCTTGAACCGAACGACTGATTGGCCCTGCATGATCAATAGTATTTTCAATAGGCATAATCCCGCTATAGGGAACCAATCCATGGGTTGGTTTCATCCCATAAACACCACAAAAAGCAGCCGGAATACGGATCGAACCCCCTTGATCGCAGGCAATTGCTAAATCAACATCGCCGTTTGAAACAAGTGCAGCACTCCCAGATGATGAACCACCTGCACAATAACCGTGACGATATGGGTTGTGTACTGGGGCAGGGTCTGAAGTATGACTACCACCTGATAGACAGAAATGTTCACAGGTCGCCTTACCTAAAATCGTAGCGCCTTCATCAAGCATACGAGTAACGACAGTGGCATCATAATCTGGGATGAAGCCTTCTAATGTCGATGAGCCATTCATCATTGGAACTTGAGCAAGTGAGACATTATCTTTCAGAGCAACGGTTTTTCCTGAGAGTTTTCCAGTGAGGGCACCTTTGACTTCAGTTTTGTAATACCATGCATTTAGATAATTTTCGGTTATGTCAGGTCGATAAGGTTCGGTACGTGGGTAGTGTACTTCTGGAATTTCATCAGCCAGTTCATCAATCAAATCATAAGCATCAAAATTAGCTTGCATAATACTTAGATATTCTTCGGCTTCTAAGTCAGTCAACTGCATGTGCAGATTGTTTGCAATCTGTTTTAAATCGCCGATAGTTGGTCTTTGAATTGCCATAATTTTTACCTGTCACTTATTATTCTGACTATAGATATGTTTTAAATTAGTCTGTTCTTTTCTTGAAAACTTGATTTAAAGCGCCAGACATTTGTTCAAAAAGGACAACATGAGCAGTTATCCTGATAGGGTCTAACTTTTAAAAAATGCGTAAATAACGCAAATTCAGACGGAAATCTTCTTTTAGGCCATTATCTACTGAAAGATCACGTCCCAGTTGCACCACGAACTGGTCTTTAGGCGTCATAAATTTGCTAATAGCAAAGCGAATATTGGTAGTTTCGGTTGAATTGTCCTGTGAAACATTATTGATTTTGGTTTCACCACCCCAGTTATGACCGATACCTAATCCCACAGAAGTTGTGGCATTTGGCATATAGCGTCCCATGACCTGTGTTTCAAATGAGATATCTTGTTTAAGGGTGTCCGAATTTGCTCCATAATTATCGTTATTGGTGTAATACACGACATCACCAACTAGATCTAATGCCCAATTTGGTGTGAAATGTTTAACATATGCACCCTGTAGATCTAATTTCCAGCGATTACTGCCCAAATTTAATGGTTTATCATTATCGTAATCTCCTGTCGGAGCATTGACATATAGAGTTCCTGCAAGAACATCTTTAGCATCATTTAAGCGATAGCGGACAGGAGCAGTTAAAACAAGATCTCCTATACCAGAGCTGCTACCCAGTACGCTGGCATTCTCTTTGCCTTCAACGTGGCCAAAGGGTAATAAGAATTGTGGTTCAATTGTGACGCGATCACTGAGTTCGAATACATGAATTAACCTTGCGATTCCTATGTTTGATTCGACTTTCATATCTTTTGCTGTAGTTGAACCATTGCTATAAAGTGCATCGGTCGTGGCATGCTGATAATAGATTGCGCCGAGAGTTAGTCCGCCTGGAGCTTGCTCATAGTCACCCGGCATAACTTCAGCCCCATGTGTTTCGGCGTATGCAGCCAGTAGAGCTATTAACATCATGTAATATTTATAATACTTTGAATTCATTTGTAATTCCTTTAGGCAATAGCCCACCATGAGCACAGTCAGACTGTGCCTGTGTTCTTGCGAAATAAAATAATTTTGAGGGTTATTTAGGTCGTTTGTGCATCGCGCATCATGCCTGTTTGAGGATGGCAATTGATGTATTCAAATATTTGATGTTTGGCATCACTGACTGAAACTTCATGATAAAGTCGCAAGTTCTGTAAGCCAGTAACAACTTTGAAAAAAGTGGTAAAGATTCTGAGATGTGTTGGATGTGATTCTGCCCAACGTTCTAGTTTATCTAATGAACGCCAGTAGCCTATATCATAGGCGATATCAAGTAAGTTACCTTCAAAATCAACATTACGAACAAAACGGTTGCTATAGCAGCCTACAGATTGACCTTCATCGCGAAGGAAATCCATGCCATCCTGCAATGAGGGAAGCATTTCATTAAAATATAATGCTCTTTCTTGTTCATCTGCATTGACCCAGTCCTGACCAGAACGAATTAACGTAATATTGTCATGGCCCTGTACGACCACACGTCCACCTTTTTTAGGGTCACCTGAAAGTATCTGTAATTCACCATTGGCTAACATGCGATCCGTCTGTGAAATCGGAAAGCGTTCTCGTGCTGATCCCCAATATCCATGTTCTTGAATATCATCACTGATACGATCCATGACTGCGCCAACACCCGGCAAATCTTCTTTAAATGCATATAAAGTTTCAAATTGTTCAGCCCGCGGTGAAACAATTTCACGAAAATAACCGATACCATCATTTAGTCGATCATCTGAACTCCACCAGTCATTAACCTCAGCTAAACGTGCCCATTGATAGTAGGCAGCGGGGTCACGCCAGTAACCCACCACAATATAATTTTCATAGTTCTGATTATCAGTATGATGCGTTATATCATGGTTTAATGGCCCATTTTCCAAACCAAAACTTTTCACAATTTGCTGCATCGCTTTTATAGCAGCAGCTTTCTGATCAGATTTAAACTGGATACCCAAATAAGCCATCACAACTTGCTGGAGATCTTCATCAGCACGTGCTACCCACATAGCAAATGGTGGTTCATATTCATCATGAATTCGGCGGCTAAGTGTGCGAGGGCATTTTAGATGTTTGTCGATTGCTGATTCCATTTTCTTTCTCCTACATCTCTAGTTGCAGTGATTTCTATTGCAAAATTTGTATTGCTTTAACGGTTATGTGTTTTCTGGAGCACCGTTGTTATATTGATATTACGCAAGGCATAAAATGAAACTTGGTCAGAATGGACAATCTCTTGTTTAAAAAAGACAGGTTTTAATTTGATCAAAAAAAATATATCGTTTAATTTATAGTGAGCTGTTGATGATGCAGGATTGCTCGATCAGCATGTAAAAGTATAAGTAGATAAATAGAACAGATGAGTCTTATGGAAAAGGCTTTAACTAGGCACAGAGATAACAGAAGAGTAGTGGTATGAAAGTTGCTTGATGAAAGCAAGACCATATTTTTTGACATCTTGCGTAGTCGTATAAGGGATTAAATTGCCATGAATCATTATCAGTCATTAAATCCGATTCATTATTCAACTCAAGATATAAGTGCATCCGAACGTTTCGAATATTGGAATGATGTTGTTCTTCGGCACTGTATTCCAGCTCAAAGTAAGCCTGAAGATGAAAAAAATTTTAATGGTGAATTAAGAGTACGTCAGCTTGGTTTGATAGATATATGCACTGTTTCATCCACCATGCACTTTTGGGAACGCACCGAAAAGCATCTACGGTTTGGGCCAAATGACGACTTATGGCTTGGCTTTATGGAAGATGGCTGTGGACAAATAGCCCAAGGTGGCAGGGCAACCCAATACCAAAATAATAGCCTCATGCTATACGATGCTGCACAAACCTTTCAGTTCAATTTAGCAGGGAACAAAAATCACCTAATCCGAATTCCTCGCCATTTATTAATCAATCGTGTGCCTAACATTGAACATTTAACTGCTCAAGTTTTAGATGAAACGCGGCCGGGAATTGTTCCATTGCGTGAAATGCTACGTCAATCAGTAGATGATAAATTTGATTTTACTAACATGGATTTTGCTGAACGCTTTGCTAAATCAGCTTTAGAGTTATTGGTATTAAGCTTAGAAGTACAGGATATAGCTAAAGTAAATATTGAACGGGATTTATATAGTAAAGCGATGAGTTTTATTTTGAGAAATTTACAAAATCCTGAACTTAACCTAGAAAAGATTGCACAGGCACATTGTGTATCAACACGCACATTGAGTAGGGCATTTGCGAGACATCAAAAGACAGTAATGTCAGTAATTTGGTGTGAACGTTTAATAGCGAGTCGTGATGCACTAAAAAGTGGTCGGGTGGCTAGCATTTCAGAAGTGGCATTAGATTATGGGTTTACTGATTTTTCACATTTTAGCCATGCATTCAAAAAAGCTTTTGGTGTAACGCCTAGAGAATATTTTAAAAAGTGTTAGTTCCCTGTATCTCTTGATTTCTAATGCTGTTGATGGATGTCGAATGGTTAGCCCAAAAGTCTGATTGTTAGCCATGCTTGAATATGTCTTTAAAAAAACTTAAGGCAACTTTAAATAAAAAGATTTAAGAATAGCCATAAAAAAAAGAATAGGTGAGCGTTGCAATATCAGACCAATAAGTTGACTTCAAATCGTGGCTTAAGTGGTCTGAGGTCAAGTTTTTTTAAAGATACTTAAGCAATATGGTTTGCGTAACTTCAATCAAATACTGAAATATTTCGAATCAGCGTATGAGTTGCCTACGT
>Ga0308166_1003683_pt1 | contig 12826 bp, 10 predicted proteins | sample PhyCR2_2_FD_202137 | JGI IMG/M metagenome (GOLD analysis project Ga0308166, IMG submission 202137) | Phyllosphere microbial communities from UC Gill Tract Community Farm, Albany, California, United States - DLSLCC.R2 | ecosystem: Host-associated > Plants > Phyllosphere > Unclassified | place... | reverse complement strand
GCTTTACTGTCAAGGACAAAACGGGTGGTGGCTTCCAGCGAGCCCCAGCCGCCCGCAGCGGCGCGATAGGGCTGAATCTTACGTTTAAATTTCATGATAGTCGCAGGCTTATTGTTTATGAATTGTTATCAGAATATGACTTCTGTTGGTGAGAAGTGTGCGACTGACGGCAAAAGTTGTCTAATTGATTGACTTAATGGTGCGATAGTTAACGTTTATCGCGCGCCAGGGATAAAAGCGTGATCGGCATCATAAATTATCGGCTGTCGCGCGCCGGCGGGTAAGTGTGCGGCCAAATAGTGGCTAATAATTGCTCTTTCCGTTAGCAAAAGGGCGCGCTCCATGAAGCAACTTGCCAGTCAGGTTCACGCATTCGGCAAAGCCTTAATGATGCCGATCTCCGTCATTGCTGCCGCCGGTATTTTTCTCGGTCTGGCCGCCGCGTTGCAGAATCCGGCGATCACCGGTGAAGCATTTGCCAGTTTGCAGGTGCCGCAGTTGATCATCGGTTTTATTCGTAAAGTGGCGGGTGCGCTGTTTGCCAACCTGCCGGTATTTTTTGCCGTCGCCAGCGCAATTGGGCTGGCCAAAGCGGAGAAACCCACCGCCGCGTTTGCGGCAGTGATTGGCTATATCGCCATGAATGTGGGGATCAGCGCCACGCTGGCGGCGAAAGGGCTGACGGCAGCCACCACCACGCCCGAGGCGCTGCAGCAGGCGGGCATGGACCAGACCAGCGCCATGATGACGTCAGCCGAGTACATCGACATGCTCGGCATTTTTACCTACAACATGAGCGTGCTGGGCGGGGTGATTGCCGGCCTGCTCACTGTGATGTTGCACAACCGCTTCTATACCCAGCAGTTACCCACGGCGATCAGCTTTTTTGGCGGGCGTCGCTTTGTGCCCATCGTGACGGTGGTGGTGCTGCCGCTGACGGGCGTGCTGCTGGCGCTTATCTGGCCAACCATCGGTCAGGGCATCGCGTGGGTCGGTCAGATGATCGGTAAAAGCGGTCAGTACGGTGCCTTTTTGCTCGGCGCCTGCGAGCGCCTGCTGATCCCGACCGGTCTGCATCACATCCTCAATGAAACCGTGCGCTTTACGCCGATTGGCGGCATGGCGACGGTGGACGGTCAGACCATCGTCGGCGCGCTGAATATTTTCAACACCTCGCTGACCCATCCCGGCGCGATTCCGGACGACACCGTGCGTACCGCCACGCAGTTTCTCGCCCAGGGCAAAATCCCGGTGATGATGTTCGGTCTGCCCGCCGCCGCGCTGGCCATCTATCACACTGCCAAACCTGAACATAAGCAGCGGGTCAAAGCGCTGGTGCTGGCCGGTGCGCTGACCTCGTTTACCACCGGCATCACCGAACCGCTGGAGTTCTGCTTCATCTTCGTCTCGCCGGTGTTGTACGTGATGCACGCGCTGCTGACCGGCCTGTCGTTTATGCTGATGTCGATGCTGCACCTGATGATCGGTAACGTGCAGGGCGGCGCGATTGATCTGCTGGTGTTTGGCATTCTCGGCGGCAGCAAAACCCACTGGTGGTGGACGCTGGTGCTGGGCGCCATTTACGCGCCGGTTTATTACTGGGGCTTTCGCCTGGTGATTACCCGGATGCAGGTGGAAACGCCGGGGCGTGAATCCGAAGAGGAAGCCAAACCGCAGCAGGTGGCGGCGGATGAACGCACCCGCGTGATCATCAGCGGGCTAGGCGGAGAGGCCAATATAGAGGACGTCGATTGCTGCTTCACTCGCCTGCGCGTGCGGGTCAAAGAGATGAAAGAAGTGGTGGATCAAACGCTGCTGTCGACCGGCGCTAACGGGGTTAATCGCGTCAGCGAGCACGATGTGCAGGTGATTTACGGGCCGCAGGTCGAGAAGATCGCTAACGAGGTGAAAAGTGCGCTCGGCGTCGCCTGATGCCGGGCGGTACCGTTAATCATGCGGGGCGCGACCGGTGGCGACCCGCCGCGTCTCCTTGTATATATCACCCGCTATCCGCCTGAGCAATCCGCCTGACAACGCAGAAATTTCTTCGCTGAGTGCGCGTTGGGGCGCGACGAGTTTTGCTACCATAACGCGATAAAAATTCGACGGTGGATAAGAAAATCGACATCAAGCAATTGATTTATCTGTGCAATCTGGAGCGCGAGCGCCATTTTGGCCGCGCGGCGGAGGCCAGCTTCGTCAGCCAGCCCACGCTCTCGATGCGGCTTAAAAACCTTGAGCGTGAGCTGGGGCTGTCGCTGATCAATCGCAGCAACAACTTTGACGGCTTCACGCCGGAAGGGGAACGCGTGCTGACGTGGGCGCGCGAAATTGTTTCGGTGTATCAGGGACTGAAGCTGGAAGTGGAGTCGCTCAAACACGGCGTCAACGGCACGCTGCGGCTGGGCGTGATGCCGCAGTGCAGCGTGGCGCTGCCGGCGTTACTGAAAGCGGTGGAAGCGCGCTATCCGCAGCTCGACTATCGCGTTTCTGCCATGAGCGCCGATCAACTGCTGGAAGCGCTTAACAGCCACACCGTGGACGGCGGTATCGGCTTTTTTGAGCTGACGTCACTGCGGGAACTGCATTTCCAGACCGCGCTGCTCAACGATCGCGGTGTCGAAGCCATTTTCCATCCCGATCACTTCCCGGCGCTGCTGCAGCATGAGCGGCTATCGCTGCACACGCTGGCGAGCCAACCGCTGTGCCTGGCCGAGCCCACGCGCTATTTCCGGCGTTACCTCGACGGACAGTTGCGTGAAACCGGCGTGCTGCCGCGGGTAATTGTGGAAAGCGCCTCGGTAATGCAGCTGATTCAGAGTGCGCAGGTTGGCCTGGGCGTCATGGTGTCGCCCTGCGGCCATCTGCTACCGGAAATGTTGCACCATCTGGCGCGCCGGCCGATTGATATCGCGCCGATGGGACGTCAGGCGGCGCTGGTGATTGCCGAGCCGGGCAGGGCGTCGCCGCTGTCGCAGCACTTCTTTGACGAAGCACGACGCCACCTGGCGGATTAGCGCGCTTCGCCCAACGCCATCAGCAGTCGATCCTGCCAGCTGGCAAATGCCACCGCCTGCATCAGTGTGAACAGGCGCTCGCTGCCCCAGCCCGCGTTTAACAGCGGCTGCAGATGTGCGGCACTGAAGCGCTCCGGCAGCCGGGTAAGCTGGGCGCTCAGCGCGATCACCTGCTGCGTCAGGCTGTCATCGCTGGCCTGATCCACATCGTGTAGCAAACGCGTGCGCCAGCCGTTCGCCAGCTGCGCGAACTGGCGTCGGCAGCCCAGTACGCGCGCGCTGACTGCCTGCGCCAGCTGTTCCTCTTCCCCAGCATAAGCCTCAAGCCGCTGACGCAGCGTCGCCCAGCCATACAGCGCCTGGGCATCGTGCACCAGCAGCCAGACAGCCTCGTCGAGTCCGGCCATACCCTGACAAAAGGTCACCGCCGCCAGCTGGTCAGCGCTGGCATAGCGCAGCTCAACCGGCTTGAGGGCGTGCTGCCAGGCAGCAGCCTGACTGAACAGCACCGCATCGGCGTCGGTGGGCGGCGTGACGCCAGGGATCCAGCGCACCGGCAGGCCCATCATCGCCTGAAGCGCGGCGACCACGCGCGCCTGATAGCTGACGTAGCCTACTAGCTGGTTGAGCGTAACGATATCGGGTTCAGTCAGGCCTACCGCATCCAGCGCGCTGATGCTGCTGGCGGTAATCAGCTCCGGCTGCATCGCCAGCTGGCGCGCATACTGGGTGATTTGCGTCAGGCGATTATTGCTTTCGCGCGAAGAATCCGGTCCCGGCAGCGGATTAAGCCGCGCCGAGTAGTGATTGCACAGCCGCTGCACGCCAGCCACCTGTGCCACCGTGAGTGCGGTGCTGAGACGATCGTACAGCGTTAGCGTGTGGGTCAGCGAGGTGCTGACCACATCAGGCAGCAGGGTATGGCTCAGGTCGCGTGCCGCCTGTAGCACTGGCTGAAAGCGCTGCAGCAGCGGCTGCAGTGCGCTGGCTTCCTGCTGCAGGCCGAGCAGAAAACGGTCATCAATATGAGCGGCTTCGGGAACCAGGGGAGCAGCAGCGGACGTATGCGGGCGAGTCTGGCTTTCATAAAACCAGTGGTCATGGCCGGGAGAACGGCGGTGTTCCATGGTCATTCCTTTCGCAAAAAACGGACTGAGTGCACAACGGGCAAATCTGAAAAGCGCATCGCCACTCAAGGGCTAGCTTATCGTCGCTGAACGGCTGTCCACGGCAAAAGAATGATGGGGAATAATTAATAGCGTGCGGCTATAAGGGGGGAGAGAAAATAAAAAGGGCGAGCACCTGGCTCGCCCGCAGAACTTATTTCAGTTCCAGCTCGTTCATTGCGGCAATGCTGAAGCCGCCATCGACGTGCACCACTTCACCGGTAATACCACCCGCCAGATCTGAGCACAGGAAGGCCGCAGAGTTACCCACGTCTTCGATGGTGACGGTACGGCGAATCGGGGTAACCGCTTCGCAGTGTGCCAGCATCTTACGGAAATCTTTGATGCCTGATGCGGCCAGGGTACGGATTGGACCGGCAGACACGGCGTTAACACGCACGCCTTCCGGACCCATCGCGTTCGCCATGTAACGCACGTTGGCTTCCAGCGACGCTTTCGCCAGACCCATCACGTTGTAGTTCGGGATAGCGCGCTCTGCACCCAGGTAAGAGAGGGTCAGCAGTGCTGCGTTCGGGTTCAGCATCGCGCGGCACTCTTTGGCCATCGCCACAAAGCTGTAGGCGCTGATGTCGTGCGCGATTTTGAAGCCTTCACGGGTAACGGCGTTCACGTAGTCGCCATCCAGCTGGTCGCCCGGGGCGAAGCCGATGGAGTGAACAAAGCCGTCAAATTTCGGCCAGGTTTTTGCCAGTTCAGTGAACAGGGCAGTGATGCTCTCGTCTTCTGCCACATCGCACGGCAGAACAATGTCTGAACCCAGTTCTTTAGCGAACTCTTCCACGCGACCTTTCAGTTTGTCGTTCTGGTAGGTGAAAGCCAGTTCTGCGCCCTGTTTGTGCATCGCCTGCGCAATACCGTAGGCGATGGAAAGTTTACTGGCAACGCCAGTAATCAGAATGCGCTTACCGGAAAGAAAACCCATAGCTGTAATCCTTATGGTCATTGTTGTTGGCGGTCGCGATGATTAAAAATTGTGCGACCGACGTTAATCGACGTGCGGATTCTAGCACGTCTGTATCAAATGGGGTAAATCGCACCGCGTTTTCCGCTACGGCCGTAGCACTCAACGCTCGCGCCGCCACGCCTCGGCGGTTAACGCTTCGCCAAAATGGCTGGCAATCAGCCGTTTGGTTAAGTCGTGCAGCGGCGAGGCCAGCACGTCAGCGGTGCCGCCGCGCTCCACCACTTCGCCCTGATGCATCACCAGCACCTGATCGCTGATGTGCTTCATCATGCCAAGATGCTGAGTAACATAAATATAGGCGATGCCGTGTTTCTCCTGCAGCTCCAGCATCAGGTTCACCAGCTGCGAACGCATGGTCATGTCCAGCGAGGCGAGGGCTTCATCGGCGACAATCACCTTCGGCTGCAGAATCAGCGCGCGCGCCAGCGCCAGACGCTGCTTCTGTCCGGGCGCCAGCATGTGCGGATAGTAGCCGGCGTGGTCGCGCAGCAGCCCGACCTGACGCAGCGTGGCAATGATGCGCTTTTCGCGTGCTTCATCATCAAGCTCGGTATTCAGCCGCAGCGGAAAATCGAGGATCTGGCTGACGCGCTGGCGCGGATTGAGCGACGTCGACGGATCCTGAAAAATCATGCGAATCCGCTGGCTGCGGTAGCCGTAATCGCCGTAGCTAAGCGGGTGATCGTCAATCAGCATCTCGCCTTCGCTTGGCGCTACCATGCCGCTCAGCATCTTCGCCAGCGTGGATTTGCCCGAACCGTTCTCGCCGATAATGGCCAGCGTCTGCTTTTCGCGCAGAGTAAAACTGACGTTTTTCACCGCTTCAACATGCTGGCGCCGGAACAGCCCGGTGCGGTAGCGGTAGGTTTTGCTCAGGTTGCGCACTTCCAGCAGGGTTTCCATTATTGGCTCTCCATATTCAGCGGGAAGTGGCAGGCATAAAGATGCGCTTTAGTGCCGCTCAGGCGCGGCGTTTCGATGCATTTACGCTGCGCGTAAGGGCAGCGCGGACCGAGACGGCAGCCAATCGGCAGATGTTCCAGCGACGGTATCGCGCCGGACAGCGTATTCAGGCGGCTTTTATGCGGCAGCGCGCGGCCAAAGTCGGGCATGGCGCGGATCAGCGCCTGCGTATACGGATGGTGCGGCGTTTCCATCAGATCGTCACTCTGCGCGGTTTCCACCGTTTGTCCGCAGTACATCACGTTAATGCGGTCCGCCCACTGACTCATGGTGCGCAGGTCATGGCTGATCAGCAAAATTGTGGTGTTGTTATTCTGATTGAGGCGGCTCAGCAGACGGAAAATCTGCGCCTGCGTGGTGGGCTCCATGGCATTGGTCGGCTCATCGGCAATCAGCAGGCGCGGCTGATTAGCCAGCGCGATAGCGATCATCACCTTCTGACATTCGCCTTCGGTCAGCTCATACGGGAAGCTGCGCATGATGTCTTTGTGATCTTTAATGCCGACGCGGTGCAGCAGCTCAATGGCACGCTCTTTGCGCCAGAACCACAGGCGCTGATACCAGCGGCCTTTAAAGGTCCAGCGTGGAATGGCCTGCATCAGCTGGCGGCCGACACTTTCAGAAGGATCGAGGCAGGATTGCGGCTCCTGAAAAATCATCGACACGTTATGGCCAACGATGCGCCGCCGTTCGCGCGGCGACAGGCGCAGCAGATCGATATCATCGAACACCATACGGTCGGCGGTGACACGCCAGTTATCTTTGGTCACGCCGCAGATGGCTTTCGCCACCAGACTTTTCCCCGAGCCGGATTCGCCCACCAGGCCACGCACTTCGCCCTCGTTTAGCGTCAGATTGATGCGATCGACCGCTTTTACCGGACCTTCAGCGGTCATGAATTCAATGGTCAGATTTCGGATGTCCAGTAACGGCATTATTCTACTCCCGCAGCGACAGCGCGACGGATGCCATCGCCCAGCAGGTTAACAATCAATACGCTTATCATCAGCGCGGCACCCGGCAGCATCACCGTCCACGGCGCCACGTAAATCAGCTCCAGCGCGTCACCCAGCATCGCACCCCATTCGGGCGAGGGCAGCTGCGCGCCGAGGTCAAGAAAGCCGAGCGCGGCGATGTCGAGGATCGCCATCGACAGCGAGCGGGTAAATTCACTGACCAGCAGCGGCAGGACGTTTGGCAGCACTGCATTCCACAAAATATTCAGGTTGCGCGCGCCATCCAGCCGCAGCGCCACCACATACTCTTTTTCCATCTCGTCATGCACTGCCGTGTAGATTTCGCGCACCAGACGCGGGATCAGCGCCAGCAGTACCGCCAGCATCGCATGCTCCAGTCGTGGGCCAAGAAAGGCCACCACGATAATCGCCAGCAGCAGAGAGGGAATCGACAGCAGCGTATCCAGCACGTGATTCATCACCGCCGAGCGCAAACCGTGGGTAATCCCCGCCAGCACGCCCAGCAGCAGCGCGCAGATTGCTGCCAGCACCGTAACCAGCAGCGCAGAGCCAACCGTCGGTGCCACGCCGCTCAGTAAACGGCTTAGCACATCGCGCCCGAGATCGTCAGTGCCGAGAAAGAAGGAGACATCGCCGTAGCGCGACCACGACGGCGGCAACAGCTGATAGCCGAGGAACTGCTGGTCGATGCCGTAAGGGGACAGCAGCCCGCCGAACAGGCAGAGAAACAGCAGGATGCCGAAGCCGTACAGGCCAATCATGGCGCTGGTATCGCGATAAAAGCGCTGCCAGCTGAGGCGAAACGCACTCGGCAGCCGCTTCTCGGCGTAGATGTTATCTGAGGGCATACCACTCCTTGTGTTTCAGCGGGTTGAGCGCCGCACCGATAATATCCGACAGTACGCTGACCAGAATCACCAGCCCGCCAACCACCATCACGCCTGCGGAGATCGCCGCGTAATCCTGCTGACGGATAGCGTTAATCAGCCAGCGCCCCAGTCCAGGCCAGTTGAACACCACTTCGGTGATCATCGCCAGCGTCAGCATGGTGGAGAATTGCAGGCCAAGACGCGGGATCACCGGCGGCAGTGCGTTGTGCAACACGTGACGGCGAATCACGGTGAAGCGCGACAAGCCGCGCGTTGCCGCTGCCTTGACGTAATTTTTATCCATCACGTCGCTGGTGCTGTTGCGCAGCAGGCGAATCACTTCGGTGGTCGGTGCCACAGCCAGCACAATCACCGGCAGAATCAGGTGCGTCAGCGCGCTGACCAGCATCTCATGCCGCCACGGTGAAGGGCTAAGCCAGGCGTCAATCAGGGCAAAACCAGTAATGTTCTGCACCGGATAGAGCAGGTCGAAACGGCCGGAAACCGGCAGCCAGCCCAGCGTCAGCGAAAACAGCAGGGTAAACAGCAGCGCCAGCCAGAACACTGGCATTGAGAAGCCGAGCAGCGCCAGCGCGCTGATGGCTTTATCATGCCATTTATTGCGCATCACGCCGGCGCAGATGCCGAGCGGAATACCGACCAGCAGCGCCAGCATAAACGCCAGCACGCACAGTTCCAGCGTGGCGGGAAACACCTCGCGCAGCTGTATATCAATTGCCTGACCGTTGGTGCTGGAAACACCGAAATCAAACTGCAGCAGCCCTTTAAACCAGAACCACCAGGCATCGAACAGCGAGGCGCCTTCCAGCGGCGCGTTGGGCGTGAAATAGCTCAGACTGAAACTCACCAGCGAGAGTAAGAACAGGGTGATGATCAGCAGCAGCAGGCGACGCAACAGATAGATGATCATGCTTACTCCTCGCCGTGCTCATCGCGGTAAACCCCGGCGAACGAGGCATTACCGAAGGGACTCAGCACCAGGCCTTTAATATCGTGCCGGTAAGCCTGCAGGCGCAGCGACGACGCCAGCGGCAGCACCGGCAGCGCCTGCGCCAGCATCTGCTGGGCGCGATCGTAGCTATCGATACGCGCCGACAGCTGCTGCGACAGCAGCGCGCGCTGCAGCGCCTCATCAAACGCCGGCGAACACCAGTGCGCGTAATTGGTCTGCGAACGAATCGCCGCACAGCTCAGCAACGGGCGGAAGAAACTGTCCGGATCGTTACTGTCGGTGGCCCAGCCGGTCAGGGTTAAATCGTGGTTCATGGCCATCAGCTGTGCTTCCTGAAAACGTCCCTCGACCGGCGCGATGGTGACGCGCACGCCCACCTGCGCCAGATCCGCCTGCAACAGCTCGGCGGTTTTTAGCGGGCTGGGGTTCCACGACATTGAGGTGGTCGGCACCACCAGGCGCAGATGCAAATCCTCAATGCCCAGTGCTTTTAATGCTTCACGCGCTTTTGCCGGATTGTATTCCGTCACGCGCGCATCATTATCGTAAGCCCACGAGGCGCGCGGCAGAATCGAGGCTGCGGTTTCCGCCGTGCCGTAATAAATCGACTCCATCAGCCGCTCGTTGTTGATCGCCAGCGCCAGCGCGTGGCGCACTTCCGGACGGTCGAGCGGCGGTTTGCGGGTGTTAAACGCCAGATAGGCGATGTTCATGCCCGGACGCAGCGTCATGCGCAGGCGCGGATCGTCGCGCAGAATCGACAGCTGGCTGGCGGCCGGGTAGGCCAGTACGTCACACTCGCCGGTCAGCAATTTCGACAAGCGGCCAGTGCCGCCCACGCCGAGGTCGATCACAACCTGTTGCAGACGCGGCACGCCTTTCCAGTAGTGCGGATTGCGCGCCAGACGCAGATATTGCCCGGTGCGGTACTCACTCAGCTGGAACGGGCCGGTGCCCACCGGCTGGCGATCCAGCTGTTCCTGCTGGCCTGCCGCGCTTAGCTGGCTGGCGTACTCCTGTGACAGCACCGGCGCGTAATGGGTGGCGATATGCCACAGGAACGAGGCGTCCGGGCTGTTGAGGCGGATCTCTACCGTATCGTTATCCAGCTTCTTCACGCTCTGCACCGAGTCGGCAAACTGCAGGCTGTCGAAGTAGGGATAGCTGCCGCCATTGACGTTATGCCACGGATGCTGGCGATCGAACATGCGGGCAAAGCTGAACACCACATCGTCGGCGTTCATTTTGCGCGTCGGCGTAAACCAGTTGGTGTGCTGGAACGAAACATCTTTGCGTAAGTGGAAGCGGTAAGTCGCGCCGTTATCGCGCACTTCCCAGCTCTGCGCCAGATCGGGGATCAGGCGATAGGTATAAGGGTCGACGTCGAGCAGGCGGTCATACAACTGTGCCGCCAGCGTATCGACCACCAGCCCGCTGCTGACCATCTGCGGGTTGAAGGTGTTAACCGTGCCGTTGACGCAATAGACAAAGCCGCTGTGGCGGATAGAGTCCGCGGGCGCGGCGAGCGCAGAGGCACTCAGGACGCTGAGACCAAGCAGCAGCGCGGGGAATAATTTTGGCATAGAACTCAACGATTCTCGGGCAATAGCGAGAGTGTATCGCAAAGCAAGCGTACTCCCCAAATCCGCCGCGTATCTGCGCTTTTTTTACCCAGCGGGCAACGGTGGTAAGCACAACCTTAGTGTGGAAATGAGAAAAATTCTCAATTAGAGCTTTACAGATGATAATAGGAATGATTATTATTCTTCTGCGCTTCGACGGTGGCTCTACCGAAGAAGAGCACGACATTGCTCACATTGCTTCCAGTATTACGTTGCCCGCACCTCGTGTTGCGGGCTTTTTTTTGCGCCATCGTCAGCCGCGCATCGTTATGTTCCTTCCGGCAATCCTCATGCGAAATCGGCATCGGTTATTTGTTACGCGCAGGGTAGTCTGGGCTTTTCATCTGCAGAGAAATGATAATGAAAAGAGTGACTTTAACGATGCTGTTACTGGCCAGCGGCAGCGTCGCGGCGCACGGCGTTACCCTGCGCATTGCCGATCAAAAGGGCAACATGCGCGCCGAACTGGAAGCAGCTCAGCAGCTCAACGATCTCTCCTACCATATCGAATGGGCGGAATTTCCGGCCGCCGCTCCGCTCGCCGAAGCCCTGAATGCCGGGGCGGTTGATGCCGGTATTATTGGTGATGCGCCGCTGCTGTTCTCGCTGGCCGCGGGTTCGCAGGTTAAAGCGGTGGCCGTCAGCAAATCCACCCCGGCCGGGCTGGCGGTGCTGGTTGCGCCGGACTCACCCATCAAAACGCCGCGGGAGCTGCGCGCTAAACGCATCGCCACCGGGCGCGGGTCGATCGGTCATTTTATCGCGCTGAAAGCGCTGGAGAGCGCCGGGCTGAGCGATAAAGCCGTCAGCTGGCGCTTTCTCACGCCTGCCGATGCGCGCATTGCGCTGGCGAGTGGCTCCGTCGATGCGTGGGCAACCTGGGATCCTTACACCGCGCTGGCGGAAGTGACGCATACCGGGCGCGTGCTGATCAACGGCGTGGGGCTCTCCAGCGGCAACAGCTTCCTCGCCGCCACCGATGCGGCACTGAGTGACGCCAGTAAACGTGCGGCGCTGCAGGATTATATTAACCGGCTGGCGGCCGCTGACCGCTGGGCCAATCGCCACGTTGAGGCGTATTCCGCCAGGCTGGCGAAGATCATCGGCTTTCCTCAGGAGGCTGCCGCCAAATCTTTTGCCCGACGTCAGTCACACTGGCAGAGCATTGACGACCACACCGTACAACAGCAGCAGGAAACCGCCGACTTTTATCAAAAGTACGGCCTGATTGCTCAGCCACTCGATGTCAAGCCGACCTTTTATCGCGGTCTGCAGGTGGCACAGCAGTAACCCTTTGTGCGCCGGTATTTGGCGAACAGGTGGGATGCGCGTAGCATGGCGGCATCAAATCCGTGGCGGATAACCCAATGTTAATCAAAACCTTTGATGGTCATAATGACCTGTTGCTCAACCTGTGGTTGCATCATCGCGACGATCCAGCCGCTGCCTTCTTTACCGGTATCGAAAAAGGACACCTCGATTTTCCGCGCATGCAGCAGGGCGGCTTTGCCGGCGGATTGTTTGCGCTGTTTGTGCCGCCGCAGCGCTACGTCAGCGAAGTGGCGCCGCAGCTGGCCGGTGAAGCCTGGCAGCCGCTGGAGATCCTGTGGCAGCAGCTGGAGATTCTGAAAACGCTGGTTGCCCGTTCTGACGGCCGGGCGCGCCTGTGCCTCAGCAGCGCCGATATCGCCGCCTGCCGGCGCGACGGCGTACTGGCGATGGTGGCGCACATTGAGGGCGCGGACGGTTTTGACGGCGACGGCGCCGATCTTGCCGCCTTCTGGCAGGCGGGTGTGCGCAGCATCGGTCCGTTCTGGAATCTGGAAAATCGCTTTGGCGCTGGCGTTACTGGCGCATTTCCCGGTTCGCCGGATAGCGGTCCGGGACTGACCGCCGACGGCGAGCGGCTGATCGCGCTGGCGAATCAGCAGCGCATGGTGATCGACGTGTCGCACATGAATGAAAAAGCGTTCTGGGACACAGCCCGGCTCTCATCCGCGCCGCTGGTCGCCAGCCACTCGAATGCGCACGCGCTGTGCGCGCAGCCGCGCAACCTTACCGACGACCAACTGCGGGCGATTCGCGATAGCGGTGGCGTGGTCGGCATTAATTTCGGCAACGCCTTTCTGCGCGCCGACGGTAAGCGCGACGATGATGGCGGCTTGATCGAAATTGTTAAACACTGTGAGCATCTGATGACTATTATGGGAAGCGATCACGTCGCGCTGGGGTCGGATTTTGACGGCATCAGCGT
>Ga0308166_1003682_pt1 | contig 12830 bp, 11 predicted proteins | sample PhyCR2_2_FD_202137 | JGI IMG/M metagenome (GOLD analysis project Ga0308166, IMG submission 202137) | Phyllosphere microbial communities from UC Gill Tract Community Farm, Albany, California, United States - DLSLCC.R2 | ecosystem: Host-associated > Plants > Phyllosphere > Unclassified | place... | reverse complement strand
AGGCCCATCAGGTGACCGTAGACACGGCCCGTCTTGCCGCGCGCCAGTTCCGGCACGTCCGGGTTCTTTTTCTGCGGCATGATCGACGAGCCGGTGCAGAAGCGGTCGGCGATGTCGATGAAGCCGATACGCGGGCTCATCCACGTCACCAGCTCTTCCGACATGCGCGAGATGTGCATCATCAAGACCGATGCGGCTGCCGTGAACTCGATGGCGAAATCGCGATCAGATACAGCGTCGAGCGAGTTGTGGCAGACGTCTTCGAAACCGAGGGTCCTGGCCACGCGCAGGCGGTCGATGGGGAAGGTGGTGCCCGCCAGGGCGGCGGCACCCAGCGGCAGGCGGTTCACGCGGCGGCGCGTGTCGGCCATGCGCTCGGCGTCGCGGCCGAACATTTCCACATAGGCCAGCAGGTGGTGGCCGAAGGTCACCGGCTGCGCCACCTGCAGGTGTGTAAAGCCCGGCATGATGGTGTCCGCGTTGCGTTCCGCCAGGTCGGTCAGGGCGCCGCGCAGGCTTCTCAAGAGGGCGAGGATGTCGTCGATGGCGGCGCGCATGTACAGGCGGATGTCGGTCGCCACCTGGTCGTTGCGGGAACGGCCCGTGTGCAGGCGCTTGCCGGCGTCGCCGACCAGTTCCGTCAGGCGTTTTTCGATGTTCAGGTGCACGTCTTCCAGGTCGAGCAGCCACTCGAACTGGCCGGCTTCGATCTCGCTGCGGATCTGCGCCATGCCGCGCTCGATCTCGGCACGGTCTGCGGCGCTGATGATGCCCTGGGCAGCCAGCATTTCGGCGTGGGCGAGCGAACCCTGGATGTCGAACAGGGCCAGGCGCTTGTCGAAGAAGACGGACGCGGTGTAGCGCTTGACGAGGTCGGAGACGGGTTCGGAGAAGCGGGCCGACCAGGCTTCCGCTTTTTTGGCAAATTGATCAGTCATGATGGGAGACGGGTGACGGGATGTTCTTGGATTTCCTGATTATAAACTGTGCAGACTTACCCCCGGCGATTGCGCCCCGATGACTTTCATCCGCAAATGGCCGATGATGTCGTTGTTATTGGTAATTCCATAACATAACGACGGGAGACGGACATGTCAGCGAGACACTGGGTGGGTTGGATGGCGGCGATGGCGATCGTGGCCGGGGCGCATGCTCAACCGGGACAGGTGCCGCCGGTAGGGCCGGTCGCCGCCGCGGCCACGCCGGCCGCAACCCCGACCGTTGCCCCGACCGTTGCCCCGGCCGCAACTCCGGCCGCGAGCCCTGCCGCAACCCCGGCCGCACGCCCGGTCGACGTCGCCACTGTCGACGGCATCGTTGCCGCGCTGTACGACGTCATTTCCGGCACGGCCGGCCAGCCGCTCGACTGGGACCGGATGCGCTCGCTGTTCGCACCGGAAGGCCGGCTGATGGCCGTCGGCGCGCGGCCGGAGGGCGTGTATGCCCTGCGCGCCATGACGGTCGAGGACTATATCGCCCGTAACTCGAAAGCATTCGCGACGATGGGCTTTTTCGAGCGCGAGGCGGCGCGCAGCACGGAGACGTTCGGCCAGATCGTCCACGTATTCAGCACATACGAATCGCGGCATGCGCGCGGGGACGCCGAACCGTTCCAGCGCGGCATCAACAGCATCCAGCTGTACCACGACGGCAAGCGCTGGTGGATCGTGAACTTGTTGTGGCGCGCCGAGGACGCGTCGCTGCGCCTGCCGGAGCGCTATCTGCCCAGGCGCTGACCGGTTCATGCGCGCACGATTGGCGGAAACGTCCATGCGGACCGGAACGGGGCTAGAATTGGTTTTTTTACCAGATTGACGGTTTGGCGTGTCCATGATTCCAACCACCAACGATTCCAGTTTCCAGGTCAGCACGGACCGGACGACGCTCGATATTCCCATGATCTACCGCTTCCTCAGCGAGCAGTCGACTTGGGCCGTCGGCATCTCGCGTACCGTGGTCGAGCGCTCGATCGAGAATTCGCTGTGCTTCGGCGGCTACATCGACGGCCGCCAGATCGCGTTCGCGCGCGTCATCACCGACTATGCGACGATGGCCCACTTGTGCGACGTCTTCGTCGTGCCCGAGTACCGCGGGCGCGGCTATGCGAAGCAGCTGATCCGCATCGTCATGGAGCATCCGAGTCTGCAGCGCATGCGCCGGTTCACCCTCAACACGAACGACGCGCACAGCCTGTTTTCCCGCTTCGGCTTCGCGCCGTCCGAGCGTCCTGACACGCTGATGGAACGCTACTACCCGAACATATATCTTTCCTGACCGGACGCAACACGCTGCCGGTCCTCTACAATCAGGCTTACTGTTTGTCGAAGTCGGGAAGGGTTTTATGGTTCGGTCTGCGTTGCGTCTTTTCCTGGCCGTGCTGCTGGCCGGCGCGCCCTGGTGCGCCGCCGCCGATGCGGTGGTACAGCCCAAGGGATACCTCGTCATCATCGGCGGCAATCTGCGCCCCTCGAATGGTCCCGTGTGGGAACGCATCATCCAGCTCGCGGGCGGGAAGGGGGCGCGCATCGCCGTGTTCGCGTCCGCGTCGGGCACGCCGGAACGGTCCGGCAAGAGCCTCGTCGAGCGCCTCAACAGCTATGGCGCCAAAGCATTTTTCGTCCCCGTCGCGGTCAAGCTGTCCGGCAGTAATTACCAGGCGGCGGCCGACGACCGGGGCCTGGCCGACGCCGTGCGCAACGCGAACGGTGCGTTCTTCGCGGGCGGCGACCAGAGCCGGATCACGCGCGCACTGCGCCACGAGGACGGCAGCAATACCCGCGTCCTGGATGCCCTGTGGGACATGTACCGGCGCGGCGGCGTGATCGCCGGCTCCAGCGCCGGTGCCGCCATCATGAGCAGCACGATGTTCGGCCGGCCCCGCACCGTGCTGGCCACGCTCAAGCTGGGCGTGGAAGAGGGCGAGGAAATCACGGACGGGCTCGGCTTCGTCGGCGACGACGTCTTCATCGACCAGCACCTGCTCGTGCGCGGCCGTTTCGCGCGCATGCTGCCCGCCATGCTCAAGAAAGGCTACAAGCTGGGCCTGGGCATCGACGAGGACACGGCGATGGTAGTGCTGCCCAACCGCGACGTCGAGGTGATCGGCTACAAGGGTGCGCTCGTGCTCGACCTGTCGAACGCGATCGTGCACGAGGGCGCGTTCAACGTGACCAACGTGCGCGTCAGCTACCTCGACAACGGCGACCACTTCAATATCGTCACGCGCGAATGCACGCCGTCCGAGGACAAGGCCGACAACAAGCTCGACCCGTCGCGGCCGTACTACCGCGAACCGCTGTTCACCGCCGACATCCTCGGCAACAGCACCGTCGTCGACCTGATGAGCAAGCTGATCGACAGCGACCAGCCGGACGCGATCGGCATCACGCTCGGCAGCCCGAACGGCGTCCAGCCCGACCTCGGCTTCGAATTTCGTTTTACACGTACGGACGACAGCGTCGGCTACCAGTCGTCGTCGATGGAATCCTATTCGATCTACGACGTGCGGCTGGACATCCGGCCGATCCTCATCCGCCGTCCGCTGTACCAGTACAAGTAACCGGGCCGGGCGGGCGCTTGCGGTAGCGCCCGGGCGATGCCAGCCCGTGCGCACGGAAATGCCGGCGCAGCGATTCGGCCGAGCCGAGCCCGGCCAGGTCGGCGATCGCATCGATGGCGAGCTGCGGCCGCGATTCCAGCAGTTGCGCGGCAAGCGCGACCCGCTCGCGCACGAGCCAGCCGAGCGGCGCGAGGCCCGTTCTTTCCTTGAAGCGGCGCTGGAAGGTGCGCGTCCCCAGTCGTGCCTCGGCCGCCATCGAGGCCACCGTGTGGTCGGCGCGGATGGTTTCGCGCACGTGGTCCATCAGGCGGGCGATGGTGTCCACGCCGGCATCGGGCATCGGGCGCGCGACGCGCTGCGCCTGGTCGCCGTCGCGGTGCGCCGGGATCACGAGGCGTTGCGCGACAAGGTTGGCGACCTCGGCCCCGAAGTCGGTGCGCACGAGGTGCAACAGCATGTCCAGGCCGGCCGCGGAACCGGCCGACGTGACGATGTTGCCGGATTCGACGTACAACGCGTCCGGATCGATCTCGATGGCCGGAAAGCGGGCGAGCATGTCGTCCAGATAGTGCCAGTGCGTGGTGGCCCGCAGGCCGTCGAGCAGGCCGGCGTACGCCAGCACGTAGGCGCCCGAGCAGATCGTGCATAGACGCGCGCCGCGTGCGTGCGCCGCGCGCAGGGCGTCGGCGAGAGCGGGAGGCGGCACCTCGTACCGGTCGCGCCAGCCGGGAATGACGATCGTGTCCGCGTGCGCGAGGGCGTCGAGGCCGTGCGGGACCTGCACCGTCAGGCCACCCCGCGCGCGCAGGGGACCGGGCTCGATGGCGCAGACCGTATGGCTATACCAGCGCACCCCCAGTTCCGGACGCTCCAGGGTGAACAGCTCGATGGCGCAGGCGAACTCGAAAGTGCACAGGCCGTCGTAGGCGATGATGGAGACGTGATGGGACATGGCACGATGTTACCAATTTCTGTCGCGCAAGGCACTGCCGCCAGCGCACTGGCGCTGCGACACTAGCGTCTCATACACAGGAGAGACCCATGACTTCATCCGTATCCGCCATCCCCGCAGCCTCCGGCGAGCGCGCGATGGTGCATTTTGGTACCGCCTTCGAATTCGAGACGGATTGCTGGGACGTGTACGACGCGATCGCCAGTGGCACGCAGGATTTTGTCCTGTTCGACGTGCGCAGCCCCGACCTATATGCTCGGGGACATGTTCCGCAGGCCATTAGCATGCCGCACGGGAAGATCGTCGAGGCGAAGCTCCGCGATTATCCGCTGGACACCTTGTTCGTCGTCTATTGCGCCGGCCCCCATTGCAATGGCGCGCACCGCGCCGCGTACCGGCTGGCGAAGTTGGGGCGGCCCGTCAAGCTGATGATCGGCGGGATCACGGGCTGGATCGACGAAGGGTTCGAACTGGCGACCGGCGATGGCGCATGATCGCTGTCCGATCCGGCCCGCGCGGCCGGAAGACGCGGAGGCGCTCATCGGCATGATGCGCGCGCTGGCGGCATGCGAGGGTTATCTGCCCCGGTTCCGGGTGACGGCCCGCGACCTGCGTGCCCGCGCCTTCGGGCCGGGTGCACAGTGCGGGATCCTCGTCGCACAAGGCGAGGGCGGGAGGCTTGTCGGCTATGCCGTCTGGCTCGTCCAGACATTCACGTTCGACCTGCGCCCAACTGTGACTCTGAAGGAATTGTTCGTCGACGCCGCGTACCGAAACCAGGGCATTGCGGCGGATCTGTTTGCCCACTTGCGGCGCGAGGCGGAATGCATCGGCGCCGGACAGATCACCTGGCTCGTGCTCCCCACCAACGTTGGCGCGAAACGGCTGTACCGCCGCTTCGGCGGCGCGCCCGATCCGGATTGGGAACACTGGCGGCTCGCGTTGCCCGAGGTGTCAACCGAAGGTTGATTGTCAGAAAACCAAACCTGCGCTAGATTGCAAGTTTCATATCTATCGCAGGGTCCACCATGCATTTCGAGGTTCCGAAATCGAAGAAGCTGAAGGAGTTCGGCGGCGAGTACGTGATGATCGTCATCAGTATCCTGACCGCCCTGGCGCTCGAGCACGCCGTACAGACCATCCACCACAAGCATCTTGCGCACGAGGCCGCCGAGAAGATCGAGGCCGAACTGCGTCTCAACGCGAAGGACGTCCAGACCGTGCTCGCGCATAACGAGAGCGACCTGAAAGAAGTCAAGCGGGTTCGCGCCGAATTGTTGCAGGGCATCCGCGACAAGGTGGCCGACGATGTGTTGATGGCGCGCTTCAAGACCGACTGGAAGGAAGGCATCACCCTCGGCATCCAGGTACCCACGTTGCGCCACGAAGCATGGGACGCCGCCGTCGCCAACCAGGCCGTGACATGGATGCAGGACGAGCAGTTGCAGCGGTATGTGACGGCCTATGCCAACATGCGTGACGTACAGACGCTCACGGGCGCCGGCAGTGCGAATTTTCTCGACGGCCCGCGCATGATGGACATGTTGAGCGACCTCGAAACGGGCATCGCGACACCGCACCAGATGCTCAAGACCTTGACCCAGATACGCAGCGCTTACGGCAGCATCGACGGCAACCTGCAAGGCTTGCTGAAGAGCCTGCCAAACTGACGACGGAGCGCCCCATGATCCGATCCCTGTTCTCCCTGCTGGCCGCCTGCGCCTTCCCCGCACTGGCACTCGCCGCCCAGCCCGCCACCGTCCGCCTCGACTACATCCACAGCGGCAATGCCCTGTCCGAACAATACGCGATCGAGCGCGTGCTGATCGAACCGCTGCCATGGCCGGGCGATATGGCGCGGCCGTTCGACGACACCAACCGCGGCAACAACCGCGTCGAGGTGGCCGATGCGAAGACGGGAGATGTGCTGTATTCGCGCGACTTTTCCACCGTGTTCGGCGAGTGGAAAACGACCGAAGAGGCAAATAAACTCAGTCGCGGGTTCCATGAGTCCGTGCGCTTTCCGAAGCCCGACCGCCCCGTGCGCGTACGCATCCTGAAGCGCGACGAGCGCAACCAGTTCTCCGTCGCGTGGAGCGTGGACGTCGATACGGATGCGCAGGACGTCGTGCGCGCGCAGGGGCCGGCGCCGGCCACGCCGATTCCGATCCGCGTGAGCGGACCGTCGCCGCGCAAGGTCGACCTGCTCGTGCTGGGCGACGGTTACACGCAGGCCGAGATGCCGAAGTTCGAAGCCGCGGTGCGCCGCCTCGCGCAGCATTTGTTCGAGGTGTCGCCGTTCAGGGAGCGCGCGAACGATTTCAATGTGTGGGCGCTGGCCGTGCCGACGCAGGAATCGGGCGTGTCGCGGCCGTCGACGGGCGTCCATCACGCGTCCGCGCTGGGCACGCGCTACGACATTTTCGGCAGCGAGCGCTATGTGCTGACCCTGGACAACCGCGCGCTGCGCGACATCGCGCAGTACGCGCCGTACGAATTCATCGAGATCCTCGTCAACAACGACACGTATGGCGGCGGCGGCATCTTCGGCCAGTTCAGCACGGCGGCCGCCGACAACGACTGGGCGGACTATCTGTTCGTGCACGAGTTCGGCCACCACTTCGCCGGACTGGCCGACGAGTACTACACGTCGCCCGTCGCGTACCAGTCCAGCGGCGCGCGCATGGAGCCATGGGAGCCGAACGTGACGGCGTTGCGCGATCCGGCCCGCCTGAAGTGGAAGCAATACGTGCAGGCCGGCACGCCGTTGCCGACGCCGTGGCCCAAGGCCGAGTACGAAGCGTATTCGCGCGAGTACCAGAAAAAGCGGGCGGCGCTGCGGGCGGCCAACCGGCCGGAGTCGGAGATGAGCGCGCTGTTCCGCGCAGACCTGGCGCACTCGAACGCCCTGTTTGCGCAGGCCAGGTACCGCAAGGCGATCGGCGCGTTCGAAGGGGCGAACTACGAAGCGACCGGCTATTACCGTCCGGCCATGCAATGCATCATGTTCGACCGCAGCGGCGAGTTCTGCCCCGTCTGCCAGGACGGCATCAGCGACATCATCGACCTGTACGCGGGCCGTCCTGCCAAAAAGTAGCACCGGCGGGTGCGCTGCCGAACAGAGTCACCCGGGCGGTGCACCTATCCTCGTTTCGAGTTACTCACCTTACGAAACGAGATCATCATGAACAAATTCCTCCCCACCCTCGTGTGTGCGCTGCTGGCATCGTCGGCCTGGGCCCAGACCACGGCCAATACGGCGCCGATCGGCCAGGCTGTCTCCGGCCACAACACCACGGCCGCCGGCGTGTCCGGCACGGGCCTGCGCACGGACGGCACGGCGAACACCGGTTCCGCGCATGACGCCACGGGCCGCCAGGCCGCCGGCGTCAACAACGCCGGACAGGTCGTCGGCAAGAGCACGGCCGTCATCAATCCCGCGCCGGGCAAGGCCGACAGCGTGAATGCCCAGGCCACCAACACGACGGCACCCAACAACACCGACACCGATGCGGCCGCTACCGGCGGGCGCGGCAAGGCCGGCACGAAGGCCGAGAGCGAAGTCATGCAGGCGAACGCGCGGTCCGTGAAAGAGCCGCCGGGCAGCCGCATGAAAACGCAAGCGGCCGTGAAGGCAAGCAAGAAAAAGCATGCGGAGTCGAAACGCAAGGGTGCGGAGAAGGCGGCCCAACCCTGAAAAATCTTGTCACAAATTGGATGATGGCCAGTATGTACTGCGTGCGCTGCCGAACAGAGCGGAAGTTGTCCGAAGCATATTCTGAAGCCCTGACTTAACAAAAACATATGGCGCGTCACGGCGCGCCCCACCATAATCTTCAGGAGAACTACGATGAATAAACTGCTCGCCACCCTGATCGCCGGCCTGTTCGCCACCTCGGTCTACGCCCAGACCACGACCGCACCGGCGACTCCGGTCACGACCACCACCGACACCACCATGTCGTCGGGCCAGAGCGGCACCGCTGGTACGACCTCGACCGGCAATGCGGATGCCGACAAGAAGATCGCCAAGGCCAACGAGAAGGAAGCCAAGGAGATGTCGAAACAGGACGAGAAGATTAACAAGGCCGTCGACAAGGCCAACGAGAAGAAGGCCAAGGCACACGACAAGGCCGAGAAGAAGGTTGCCAAGGCTCACGAGAAAGTCGCCAAGGCTGATCCGGAAGACAAGGCCAAGGCTGCTGCCAAGGCCGAGGAAAAGACCGCCGAAGCCAATTACGACGCCCAGAAGACCATGATCAAGGCCGACGAAAAGGCCCAGAAGAAGGTCGTGGACGCCAACGCCGATAAAGCCAAGGCCCACGCCAAGGCCAACGAAAAGCGTGCCGAAGCCACTGCCGAGGCACACAAGGACGCCGCCAAGTAATCCTGCGGTCGCCCAAAAACAAACGGACCCGCGTGGGTCCGTTTGTTTTTTCATCAACCGCCGTCCGTCTGGCGCATCGCGAGGTCTTTCGCCTTCAGCTTGGCCGACAACGGCTTGCCCTTGTTGGCGCGCTTGCCGAAGTGCGGCTCCAGGCCGGAGGCGAACAACTCCACCGTGCGCGGCTTGTCGCCGGCCCAGGTGCCGACCACGTTCAGGCCTTTCTGGCTGATCGGCTGCACGGCCAGCAGCTTTTCCTTCGGCTCGAGGCCCATCAGGATCACGCCGCGGCCGCCGTTCTGCAGCACCTTCATCTCGTCGATGCCGAACACCAGCACGCGCCCCTTCTCGGACAGGCAGGCGATGGCGCCCGCGTTGTCCACCACGACGCGCGGCGCCAGCGGCACGGCGCCGTCGTCCAGCGTGATAAACGATTTACCACCTTTCAGGCGCGTGATCATGTCGCCGGCCTTCGTGATGAAGCCGAAGCCGGTCGTCGTCGCGAGCAGCAGGCGCGTCTCGGCCGGGCCCACGTAGTAGTACAGAATGCGACCGCCGCCCGACAGGTCGACCAACGTCGTGATGGGGACGCCGTCGCCGCGCGCGCCGGGCAGGGCGGCCACGGGCACGGAATACACCTTGCCGTTGTCGCCGACGCACAACAGCGTGTCGACCGTGCGGCACTCGAACGCGCCGTACAGCGAGTCGCCCGCCTTGAACGTGAACTGGGCCGGATCGTGGCCGACGCCGGTACGCGCGCGCACCCAGCCTTTTTCGGAGACGATGACCGTCACCGGCTCGTCGATGATCTTCTGCTCGGCCACGGCCTTCTGCGCTTCCTCGATCAGCGTGCGGCGGTCGTCGCCGTACTGTTTCGAATCGGCCTCGATCTCGCGGATGATCAGGCGCTTCATCGACGACGGGTTCTCGAGGATGTCTTCCAGCTTTTCCTTTTCGCCGCGCAGCTCGGCCAGCTCCTGCTGGATCTTGATCGCTTCCAGGCGCGCCAGCTGGCGCAGGCGGATCTCGAGGATGTCCTCGGCCTGGCGCTCGGACAGGCGGAAACGCTCGATCAACGCGGCCTTCGGATCGTCCGAATTGCGGATGATGTGGATGACCTCATCGATGTTCAGCAGGACGATCTCGCGGCCTTCCAGGATGTGGATGCGGTCGTTGACCTTGCCCAGCTTGAATTCCGTGCGGCGGCGGACCGTGACGAAGCGATACTCGATCCATTCCTGCAGGATCTCGGTGAGACCCTTCTGGCGCGGACGGCCGTCGCCGCCGATCATCACGAGGTTGATCGGTGCCGACGTTTCCAGCGACGTGTGCGCCAGCAGCATCAGCATGAATTCGGTCTGGTCCTGGTTCTTCGACTTCGGCTCGAACACGAGACGCACCGGCGCTTCGCGGCCGGATTCGTCGCGCACGGCATCCAGCGCGCCGAGGATCGTCTGCTTCAAGGTCAGCTGCTCGGGCAGCAGGGTCTTCTTGCCGACCTTGATCTTCGGGTTGGTCAGTTCCTCGATCTCTTCCAGCACGCGCTGCGACGACACGCCGGGCGGCAGCTCGGTGACGACGGCCTGCCACTGGCCGCGCGCCAGTTCTTCGATCTTCCAGCGCGCACGCACCTTCATCGAGCCGCGGCCCGACGCGTACATGTCGGCGATGGCGGATGCCGGGGTGATGATCTGGCCGCCGCCCGGATAGTCCGGACCGGGCATGAGGGTCATCAGCTCGGCGTGCGTGATCTTCGGATTGCGGATCATCGCGACGGCGGCGGCGGCCACTTCGCGCAGGTTGTGCGACGGGATCTCGGTGGCCATGCCGACCGCGATGCCGGATGCGCCGTTCAGCAGCAGCATCGGCAGGCGCGCGGGCAGGGTGCGCGGCTCCTCGCTCGAACCGTCGTAGTTCGGCTGGAAGTCGACGGTGCCCATGTCGATTTCGTCGAGCAGCAGGCGCGAGACGGGCGTCAGACGGGCTTCCGTGTAACGCATCGCGGCGGCGCCGTCGCCGTCGCGCGAGCCGAAGTTGCCCTGGCCGTCGATCAGCGGATAGCGCAGCGAAAAGTCCTGGGCCATGCGCACGAGGGCGTCGTACACCGACTGGTCGCCGTGCGGGTGCAGCTTGCCGAGCACGTCGCCGACGACGGTCGCGGACTTGCGCGGCTTCGCGGTCGGGCCGAGACCCAGTTCGTTCATCGAATACAGGATGCGGCGCTGGACGGGCTTCTGGCCGTCCGAGACGTCCGGCAGCGCGCGGCCTTTCACGACCGAGACGGCATAGTCCAGGTAGGCGCGCTCGGCGAAAGTCGAGAGGGTCAGCGTCTCGGCGTCGCCGCCGCCGCCGGGGGGAGTGGTTTGTTCGAAGAGGCTTGCTTGGGTCATTTTGTTTGTTCGTTCATGCAAACTTGGGTTCCCGCGTGCGCGGGAACGACGTGCTTATTGTGTTGGCCGTAAGACCGTCGCCCCTGCGGAGGCAGGGGCCCAATTTCATGCGGCGCATCCGTTATCAAATATCCGCTTCCGTCTCGTTCCCGTGCTCTTCCAGCCACGCGCGGCGGGCGGCAGCTTCGCCTTTACCCATCAGCATGTTGAAGCGCGCCGACGATTCGGCCAGGCCGTAGTCGCCGAAGGCCACCGGCAGCAGGCGGCGGGTGTCCGGGTTCATCGTCGTTTCCCACAGCTGCTCGGCGTTCATCTCGCCCAGGCCCTTGAAGCGGGAAATGCTCCACGTGCCTTCCTTCAGGCCTTCTTTTTTCAGCTTGTCCTCGATGGCGAGCAGTTCGCCGTCGTCCAGCGCGTACAGCTTCTGGATCGGCTTCTTGCCGCGCGCCGGCACGTCCACGCGGTACAGCGGCGGGCGCGCGACGCACACGTGGCCGTTCTTGAAGAGGGCCGGAAAATGTTTGAAGAACAAAGTGAGCAGCAGCACCTGGATGTGCGAGCCGTCGACGTCCGCATCGGAGAGGATGCAGATCTTCCCGTAGCGCAGGCCCGAGATATCCGGATTGTCGTCCGGGCCGTGCGGGTCGACGCCGATCGCCACCGCGATGTCGTGGATCTCGTTGTTCGCGAACAGGCGGTCGCGGTCCGTTTCCCACGTGTTCAGGACCTTGCCGCGCAGCGGCAGGATCGCCTGGAATTCCTTGTCGCGGCCCATCTTCGCGGAGCCGCCCGCCGAATCGCCCTCGACGAGGAACAGCTCGTTGCGGGTGATGTCGGTCGATTCGCAGTCGGTCAGCTTGCCCGGCAAAACGGCCACGCCCGACGACTTCTTCTTCTCGACCTTTTGCAGCGAGCGGAGACGCGATTGCGCCTGCTTGATGACGAGTTCCGCCAGTTTGCGGCCATATTCGACGTGCTGGTTCAGCCACAGTTCGAGCGGCGGCTTGGTGAACGCCGACACGAGTTTCACCGCGTCGCGCGAGTTCAGGCGTTCCTTCGTCTGGCCCTGGAATTGCGGGTCCAGCACTTTCGCGGACAGCACGAACGAGACGCGCGCGAACACGTCTTCCGGCAGCAGCTTGACGCCCTTCGGCAGCAGCGAGTGCATCTCGACGAAGCCCTTCACGGCGCCGAACAGGCCGTCCCGGAGGCCGGACTCGTGCGTGCCGCCGCTGACCGTCGGGATCAGGTTGACATACGATTCGCGTACCACCGAACCTTCCTCGGTCCAGGCCACGACCCACGCCGCGCCTTCGCCCTCGGCAAAGCCTTCATCGCCGGCGGCGGCGTACTGTGCGCCTTCGAACAGCGGGATCACGGTCTGGCCGCCGCCGGCCGTCTGCGCCAGCGCTTCCGTCAGGTAGCCGCGCAGGCCTTCGTCGTAGCGCCAGGTCTGCTTGTCGCCGGTCTTCGCATTGGTCAGCGTGACGGTGACGCCCGGCAGCAGCACGGCTTTCGAGCGCAGCAGGCGCTGCAGCTCGCTCA
>Ga0308166_1003681_pt1 | contig 12830 bp, 10 predicted proteins | sample PhyCR2_2_FD_202137 | JGI IMG/M metagenome (GOLD analysis project Ga0308166, IMG submission 202137) | Phyllosphere microbial communities from UC Gill Tract Community Farm, Albany, California, United States - DLSLCC.R2 | ecosystem: Host-associated > Plants > Phyllosphere > Unclassified | place... | reverse complement strand
TGAGCGCCTGCGTGAGTGGTTTAACGATCCCCTGCTGATCCCGGTATCTCATGGCATGCGCCCCACCGCGCGCGCCGAGGCGTTACGCCTTTCGCTTGAGCAACTGAGCGGCATGATCGATGAGGTGATTGCTGCGCCAGGCCCGTTTATCCCTGCCGACGCCGTTCAGGAGTGGCGCGTGGCCGCCACGGATTACGGCGCACAGACGGCACTGGTTCCATTAATGGCAGCATTACGTCAGGAAGCACCGGGCACCCGGCTCGCCATTCTGGATATGAAACCCGCGCTGATCGCGCAGCAGCTGGAAAAAGGCACGGTCGATCTGGTGCTTCATTTGCGTGACGGCGTGCCAGACGGGCTGCATATCCGCCCGCTATTTCAGGAGCGTTATGTGGTGGCAGGACGTCAGGGTCATCCCGCCCTGCATTCTGATATCACCGCCGAAGCACTCTGCGCGCTGGAGCATGTAGTGGTATCGCCCGACGGCGGCGGCTTTCGCGGTGTGACGGATTCGGTACTGGAAACAGCGGGATTGCGTCGTCGTGTCGTACTGTCCGTGCCCCATTTTTTGTTAATGGGCAGCGTACTAAGCACGACCGATCTGGTGGCACTGATGCCGGAGAGAGTGGCGGCGATGATGCCGGGATTGATGACCGTGAAGCCCCCGATGGCGATTCCGGGCTTTGAACTGGTGATGCTGTGGCATGAGCGATCGCACCGGGATTTGGGGCATCGGTGGTTGAGGGAAAGGGTGGTGGGGATGTTCTAGAATGGGTGTTGGGATGGTGGGGTTTTTTGTTGGTGCTGAGTTTACATAGTGCTGAACTTTTAACAACGATGCCGCTTTGGTATTCTTCTGCAAAGTCATATATAAGAGATGTTACGGCTCGCTCGGTTCGGGGGCTTGAGATAAAAATTTTTGGGTTTTAGCCAATTTTTTAAATATAATCAAACTGCTCGCCCGCCGCTAAAAATTTCAATTTGAATATATAAACATGCTCCGTGAGATTACTTTAACAACGAAATTGACGTTCGAAAAATATAATCAACCATAGCGTTACCCGAAACATTTAGAAGCAATCAATTCTTCAGACAGATAAACACTCTAAAGCGTAAGCGAACTTCATTAAGTATTTATCCGCCTTCGTCAAGAAAAACCAGCCTAAAACTCAAAAAAAATCATAAGATGGCTTAACGCCTAATCCATTCAATGGAAATCGACAGCACCCTTATTAATAAAATCCATTTATGAAAAAAATCAACCCACATGGTGAGTAATTAAATCAACATTGAACTCTTTTAATGCCACCTGAAATTTAGATAAAAAATCATCAACTTCTTTCGGCGGTAAAAACTTAAAAAAAACTTGAATACAGAATTTACTTTTCCCACATGCAGCAGGAAATAACTCTATCATTTGCCCACTAATAATAAATTTCAAGTAAGCATTTACTTTATCTTGAAGCAAAAGCAAATGCTCATTAACACCTTCCCCCCATGATAAATGATCTGTAATACCCAAAAGTACTAACTCATCATCTTCATTCGATGTGTTGATAAAGTCGATCTTATTTATTTCTTCAATTGACATAGCTACTCCCGTTTACTTTCTGGCCTAATAATTATCACCTGAGTTGGCGGGATTTTAGTGCCTCCCTCAAAGCCGGGTTTGCCTGCCTCCACTATAATGCCACCATTTTTCTCTAGGTCAGGAGAACCGATCTTTTGATTCTATGTTAATGGTGCAGTTGATAAAGATTTACATTCGATGCAAGAAAGCCCACCATTCCCATCCCTCGTCATAATATCACCCCTGACGTTTGTGCCACTGCCTGTTTTGATTGTAATCTCACGTGCCGATTCTGGTTGTCCCTTTGAGTATTTATTATACATTTCATCTTAGAATGATTTGCCCTTTTGCGTAAGGACTGATAAAAAAAAACGGCTTGTTAAGTTCGGCATTTGCATTTTTATAGAGCACCATTTCATTAAAGGCCCATTTATGATCAACTCTCTTTTCTTTGAAAAACACTATAACCCTGGCCTAGAATAATTTTTTCTGGGCAGTCAATTCTTTTTATAATAGTTTCTATATCAAAATCGTCTTCAAAATCAGCCATGACCTCTGCTTCAATTATAGAGATATTCTCTTTATCATCATCTTTAATTTCCCCATCAATAAAAAAATACAGCAATATTTTATTTTCATAAATATCTACAGCTATGTTTCTCATATTTTCAGCAACAGCACCAAGAAGAGCCGATTGCATTGATAACTTTAACCTTTTTATATATTCATAGTTATTTTTCATCATAATCTCCCGTTCATGGACGCGCTGGCACTATATGAGTACCATCCTTACCATAATGAACAATTCCTTTTGTCGTCGGCACAGATAAACCCGTATCTTTATCGACAAAAGTGCCGATAGTCTTGCCAAAATCAATTCGTTCTTTAGAACCAGCCAAACCCACTACTACCTTCCCGACCTGCTGTCCTGTTCCCAATTGAGGCAACAAAGATTTTGGGTCAGCCGTTAAGATACTAAGTTGACTTCCTGATGAAGCGGCTGCAGTTTTATACTCATTGGTGCCGGGGATGTGTTTATTCTGCTGACCTTTATTAATAGTAATAACCTTACCGCCAGATGCCAGTACATTTCCTGAATCATCTACTATCCCGGTTTTCATCGGATTTATAGGGATAACTTTTACCGGGCGATTGCCATGTTCCCACGGCAATTCCTCATCATCATCTCCCAGCGCATTATTCTCAGCCGCATTTTTCCCCGCCTGAGCGCCCGCTATTGCTCCTGACGCACTGCCGTCTGCCAGACCGCCAGCAAGCCCCGCTGCCAGCGTTCCGAGTGCGCTGATGGTTTGCTTCTACTCTTCATTCAAATTCGTCCGCGCGATACCCGGATACATCTCCTGAGCGATAAATTCGCCCAGCGCTGCCCCACAGGCACCTGACAGCACACTGTTGCCCTGCGCCTGTGCGATTACAGCCCCCGCAACCGCATGCGCCATCAGATTTGCTGCGGTATTCACCACTTCCTTGCCGTCAGGGCCTGTTGTGGTGGTATTTTTGTGGATCAGTTCGGCGAGGTAAGGGGCGGATGCGCCAGCCAGTGCCGCTTTAAAATCTCCGCCTGCCAGTCCCTGCACTGCTGCGGTGGCCGCCTGAATCCCCCGCTGTAATGAACTTCCGGTACCGGAGTCAGCGATTGCTTTTTTGTACTCAGTTGTGGCTTTAGGCTCTCAATGTAGGCATTACGTACTTTTTCAGACGCGCCTTCAGGTGCGGGGCCTTTTACCTTCTGGGCTTCCTTCAGCGCACCAATCTCGCCCTGCGTACGAGCAATATCCGCCACCTGACTGCCAATCTCGCCAATCATATGCGCGGTCTGCAGTCGCTGCTGTTCTTTCTCTTTGTTAAAGATCGGGCTGATGCTGTCGTTGGCATGCGCCGTGTCACGACTCAGCGTGGCGGTATCCTGCTTTTGATTAGCCTGATCGCGCACCACTATCGTACCGTTAGCCACAGCTGACTGGGTAGTCCCTTCAGCATGGCCCTTATCGCCAGTACTTGCCAGCATGGTGTTTGCCATATTACCGGCAAACTGACCGCACAGACTGGCACACGAAATCATGCCAATGCACGCCTTAACCCAAATATGATTTTAAAAATATTCCCTTAACTAAAATGCACTCTCTTGAGCCTTTCCCGAATAAAAATAAACATGAAATCCCAAGGTAGTCCCTGGCCGAAGACCATTTGTGGGACGCGATTTATTTATGTTTTCTGATTGAAATATCGAGTAATTATTGGATAAAAATGCGTCAAAATGAGAGAGGAGTTGTCGAAAGGTTAAGGGAACAAAAAGAGATTTAACTGAAATTTTGTGTCAGGGCCAAATAAATTAAAGCCCCTGAAAAAGATACCAGAGGCTAATGAACACCAGCGTTATGCGCAACTCACGCGCTGTGCAGCGGAATCAATCAATAGCCTGTCCTCTGGCTGAATGATATCCAGCACTGCGCCCTGCTGACAGATAAAGGCAATACCGGCCTGCTGAGCAATGATTGCGGCATGTGACAGCGTGCTGCCCTCCCGCAAACAAATGCCTTTTACCAGTTGCGCATCCAGATTAACGACCGCTGACGGAAAGATATCGTCTGCCACGATAATGGCGGGCACGTCTGGTGTCGGCAGCCTGATGTCGCGCCCTTTCAGATGACACAGAGTACGGTACAGTATGTCTTCGATATCAATAAACCGCGCCTGCAAATACGCATCATCCAGGTGCTGATATTGCTGGCTTAATTCCATTAGCACCTGATACCAGGCTGATTCAGCGCAACACGAGTCATTACGGATGACCTTACAGGCAGCGTCAAACAGGTCGGGATCGTCCAGCAACGTGTGATGGCCTGAGAAAATAGCCGCCACCGAAGCACCATATTTCTTCTCTGCCAGGGCAGCCAGCGCATTCAGGTCATTGAGCGTATCTACTATCGCCTGCTGCAGCCGCCGCTCTTCCTGCCCGACATCGCTGCAAGGGTGCCTGGCAGGCTGCGCCAGCGGCAGGGGATAAAACACCGCTTTACCCTGTACCTTCTCGACGGTGGACGCCGATGTTTTTAACGCCATCGACTCGGGATGTTCGCCAAAATCTTCCGCCGCAAGGGATTCAAATGCCGCCAGGGCACGCTCAGCATCGGGCCCACTCGCCGACAAGGTAACGGCGTCATGACAGCGAACCTGAAGCAGAGCAATCTGGTTGAGGCTGTCTGGCTTCACGCACTGCCCCTGTTTCTCTAACACCAGATCAGCGTTCATTCCCGCCAGTGCAGCGACCAGCCGCGAAGCAGGACGAACGTGCAGACCGTGGTGGTTCCTGATGGTGACTGTAACCGAACGCGCGTCAGAATCGGGCGCTTGCGCGGGCAGCGAAGCGGCGTGCGCGGGAGGCGTTATCCCTAACTGGGCCTGTTTCGCCGCCAGCGCATTCATGGCAACGTCAATGACTGTGTCGATGTCCGCTCCCGCCGCCGCGCTGACGGTGGCCGCCAGCGTGCCTTCCACCAGCGGTGCTGCACACAGGCGCACTTTTTCAGCAATGACCGGATCGAGCAGATCAAGTGCCGTCTCAGCACTGAGCAGGGCACTTCCCATATCCATCATGACCAGCACATGATCGGTATCCGCGACAGCCTCAATCGCCTCCATCACTTTTATCGGATCCGTGCCGATGGGATGATCAGGATCGTCAATGCCGGCGGCGACCGCGATCCTGCAATTATCGCCGGTTAACATTTGCCGGGCCAGCATTTCCACGCCCTCGCCTAACATTGCACTGTGTGACACGATCACCAGGTTTACCATTCCTCTCTCCTTACTCCCTGGCGGCGGCGGCCAGCATTTGCATCATGAACATGACCGAGGTTGCACCGGGATCCTGATGACCGATGCTGCGCTCACCCAGATAGCTGGCGCGCCCTTTGCGGGCCTGCATGGTGATAGTTGACTGGGCGGCTGACTCCGCCTGCTGGCAGGCGGCATCAAGAGCGGCGTTGAGTGAGACATTCTGCTCACTGGACTGACGCAGTGACGCCACGACCGCGAGCCAGACGTCGCACATGGTTTTATCGCCAGGCTCGGCTTTACCGCGGTTAATGACCCCTTCCGCCCCTTCACGAATCATCTGATACAGCTCTTCCAGCGTCAGGCTCTGATGCGCCTGGGTAACCTGAGCCGCACGAATAAAGAACGTACCAAACAGCGGCCCGCTGGCTCCGCCTACGTTTGAGAGCAGCGTCATACCGGTATTTTTAAGAATAAAGCCGATATCTTTATCTTCGACAGAAGGCAGCTTCTCGACAACTTTACTGAATCCCCGATGCATATTTAACCCGTGATCGGCATCGCCGATTTCACGATCCAGTCCGGTCAAAAAATCACTTTCACGGGTAAAAACTTCACCACAGCGGTAAAGCCAGCTCACAATTTGGGCGCGGGTCAGTGACATATCGATCTCCTTATTGGCCCCAGTTCAGGGCTGGTGTATGGACCGGCGCATCCCACAGCGCCAGGGAATCATCGTCCACGCTCAGCAACGTGATGGAAAAGCCCACCATATCCAGTGAAGTGCAGTAACTGCCTACCAGACTGCGCTCAAGAGTGATCCCCTGCTCTTCACAACGCTGCGCCAGGCGGTTGTACACGCCATATAATTCTGATAGCGGCGTCGCGCCCAGGTTATTGACCAGCGCAATGACTCTGTCGCCGCGTGTTAAAGCCTGCTTGGTGTGCTGCACTTCTTGCCAGCTACCGCTATCGACATCCCAGTGACGCAGCGGGCGGCTGTAGGTGCCATTCTCCAGCAGGGTTTCAAACATCTCATCGACCGTGTTATCCAGCGAAGTAAAGGTGCGGCGATCGATACCCGGCTCGCCATGAATCCCGACACCAAACTCCATTTCATTGTCCTGAAGTTCAAACGAGCGCTTTCCTGCAGCGGGAACGGTACAGGCGCCCAGCGCGATGCCAATAGAGTGACCACAGTTATTCAGCTTACGTCCCAGCGCAGCGCAGGCTTCAAGGGAATCGCCCCGCTCTGCGGCAGCGCCAACCAGTTTTTCAATCAGCACGGTATTCGCCACGCCACGACGTCCAGCCGTATACAGGCTGTCTTTTACGGCGACATCATCATCCACGACTATCGTCGTGACCTTCACGCCGCTTTCGTGCAGCAGTTCGGTTGCCGTTTCAAAGTTGAGGATATCGCCGGTGTAGTTTTTAATGATCATCAGTACGCCCTCACCGCCGTCAATTTTCATGGCGCACTCAAACATTTTGTCTGGCGTGGGTGAGGTAAAGATTTCGCCGGGGCAGGCGCCAGACAGCATGCCATGACCAATAAAACCGCAGTGCATAGGCTCATGGCCGCTGCCGCCGCCCGAAAGTAGCGCAACCTTTCCCACTACAGGCGCATCGGCTCGCGTCATGCAGACGGGATCCTGATGAAGCGTCAGTTCAGGATGGGCTTTTGCCAATCCTGCCAGTTGTTCACTCAATACATCTTCCACACGGTTAATCAGCTTTTTCATTCTTTATGCTCCGTTGGATGCGGTTAGCTGTCACTCTGCCTGAGGCAAAGACAACCCGATTACGGGGGAACGGTAACGGCGGCAGACCGCTCGTCGACGCACTGATTCTCATGGAGTCGACGAGAAAAAAAATGTCAGGATGAAGAGTTTCATAACGGAACATCGTGAGGTTTTTTATGTTCCATAATGAAACATATCACGCGTCTGTTGGGTAAAAATGAGAGGCAAAGCAAGTCATGACAGCGGAAGCGATAAATAAAGACCGTTGAGCAGGCAGGTTTATTAGCGGCAGACAGCATCACGCGTCATGTAGTCAGGAAAATCGTCGCCGCATTTTGCCGTTTTACACTGCTGGAGACGATCGCGATCGCAACATAGCATTCAAACCTGGTTTATTGTTCCAGTATGAAACGTGCGGAGCGGTAAGGTGTTCCATATCAGAACGTTGGCCGCAAAACTTTTTCACCTCCATGTCGCGCGTAAAGTGAAACGCGACGTCGGCCATCATTCGGCTTTCACTGCAAGTCGGGCCAGAGAGATGCCAGCGTTCACTATGCGAACATGTTCTTACTTGAGGGTGAAAGGAATGCCAAAAATTATCCAGTCTCCAGCGAAATATATTCAGGGCCCCAATGCCGCCATGTCCTTCGGCCAGTACGCAAAGAACCTGGCCGATCGTTTTTTTGTGATTGCCGATGACTTTGTAATGAACATGGCGGGCGATAAGGTGTTGAGCGGCCTTGCTGAACATGACGTCACCTGTCATGCAGAACGTTTTGGCGGGGAATGTTGCCGGACTGAAATCAACCGGCTGATGACGTTAGCAGAACAAAACGGCTGCCGCGGCGTCATCGGATTAGGGGGCGGTAAAACGCTGGATACGGCCAAGGCGATTGCGTGGTATCTCAAACTGCCAGTGGTGGTTATCCCCACCATCGCCTCCACCGACGCGCCCACCAGCGCATTGTCGGTTATTTACACCGAAACCGGTGAGTTTGCAGAGTATCTGATCTATCCCAAAAACCCCGATATGGTCGTGATGGATACTACGATCATTGCCAAAGCACCGGTACGTTTACTGGTCGCGGGAATGGGCGATGCCCTGTCCACCTGGTTTGAAGCCAAAGCCTGTTACGATTCTGGCGCAACCAGCATGGCAGGCGGCAAGTCGACGGCCGCAGCGTTAAGCCTGGCGCGGCTGTGCTATGAAACACTCCTGGCGGAAGGCGAAAAGGCTCGCTTTGCGGCTCAGGCAGGCGTGGTAACAGATGCGCTGGAACGTATCGTTGAGGCCAACACTTACCTCAGCGGGATTGGCTTTGAAAGCAGTGGTCTTGCCGCCGCGCATGCCATTCATAATGCGTTTACCGTACTGGAAGAGTGCCATCACCTTTATCACGGTGAAAAGGTCGCGTTTGGTACGTTATCCCAGTTAATTTTGCAGAACAGCCCGACAGAAGAGATCGAAACCGTGCTGGCGTTCTGCCAGAAAGTAGGATTGCCTGTCACCCTGGGGCAAATGGGCGTGAAACAGGATATCGAGAAAAAAATTCAGGCGGTTGCCGAGGCGGCCTGTGTGGAAGGCGAAACCATCCACAATATGCCGTTCCCGGTCACACCAGACAGCGTTTATGCGGCGATTATCACTGCCGATCTGCTAGGACAGCAGTGGCTGTCGCGTTAATCTGTCACAGGTAAACCGCTGGCCCGAGTCTCCGGGCAACGACTTCCCCCTGGCTGCGCGGCTGGGGGGATTCTTTATGGTCTTTCAGCGGAAATGGATATGACAGTGTTCGCGCCCGAGAGCGATAAACACGTTTCAGCGGTGATAGCTCAGTCATGGCACCGCTGCAGTAAATACATGCAGCGGGATAACTGGCAAGCACCGCATCAGGCACAGGGATTAACTTACGCGTCGATTTGCCGCCGCAAAACCGCCCTGCTCACCATAGGCCAGGCCACGCTTGAGGATGCGTGGGAATATATGGCGAACCGCCCTTGTGCGCTGTTTATTCTTGATGAATCCGCCTGTATCTTAAACCGTTGTGGCGATGCACAGACGCTGCTGGATCTTGAGAAATTAGGCCTGCAGGAGGGAAGTTACTGTGCGGAAAGTATCATCGGTACCTGCGCCCTGTCGCTGGCCGCGCTTGAAGGCCAGCCATTAAAAACCAGCCGGGAACAGCATTTCAAACGGGCTCTTCATCCCTGGTCTTTCTGCTCTACACCCATATTCGATAATCACGGTCGTTTATTTGGCTCCATCGCGTTGGCCTGTCTTTATCAGGATCAGGCGCCCTCCGATCTCTCGCTTACGCTTTCTGTTGCCCGGGAAATAGGCAATTCACTGTTAACAGACAATTTGTTAGCCGATTCCAACCGCCATCTGAACCAGCTTTATGGCCTGCTGGAGAGCATGGACGACGGCGTCATGGCGTGGAATGAGCAAGGCGTCCTGCAGTTCCTGAATGCCCAGGCAGCCCGGCAGTTGCACCTTGATGCCTTAACCAGTCAGGGAAAGAATATCGCTGACCTGATCACGCTGCCGGCTCTGCTGCGCCGGGCGATTAAGCAGGTACAGGGATTAAAACATGTGGAAGTCACCTTTGAGAGCCAGCATCAGTTTGTTGATGCGGTGATTACCCTGAAACCCATTGTTGAAGTTCAGGGCAACAGCTTTATTTTACTGCTCCATCCGGTTGAGCAGGTCCGTCAACTCATGACCAGCCAACTGGGTAAAGTCAGTCACACCTTTGAACAAATGCCAGAAGAGGATGCCGACACGCGTCGTTTAATACATTTTGGTCGTCAGGCAGCCAAAGGCAGCTTTCCTGTCTTACTGTGCGGGGAAGAAGGGGTAGGTAAAGAGTTGCTGAGTCAGGCAATTCATAATGAAAGTGACCGGGCAAGCGGCCCTTACATTGCGGTTAACTGTCAGCTTTATGCCGACAATACACAGGGAGAGGATTTTACAGGCAGTGCACCCGGCGAGGATAGAGATGGCCGTTTAAGCCGTCTGGAACTGGCCAGCGGCGGCACGTTGTTTCTGGAAAAGATTGAATATCTGACACCCGGACAGCAATCCGTCCTGCTTCAGGTCATCAAGCAAGGCGTGCTGACCCGCCTTGATGCGCGGCGGCTGATCCCCGTTGATATTAAAGTGATTGCCACGACTACCGTTAATCTGGCCCATCTTGTGGAACAGAATCGTTTTAGCCGTCAGCTTTATTACGCATTACATTCCTTTGAGATTGCTATCCCGCCCTTGCGCGCGCGGCGTAACAGCATTCCCTATTTAATTAATCACCGCCTACGCAGGCTGGAAAAACGTTTTTCCTCGCGCTTTAAACTTGATGACGAGGTGATGACGCAATTAATGGGTTATGGCTGGCCCGGTAATGACTTTGAATTAAACAGCGTGATTGAAAATATTGCTATCAGTAGTGAACATGGCCATATCCGATGGAATAACCTACCAGAATCGCTTTTATCTGAGCAACCTGACAATGCCGCAAACGCCTCTCTGCTGCCGGATAATCTTTCATTTAGCGCGATTGAAAAAGAAGCGATCCTCCAGGCTGCCCGCATGACTCAGGGCAAAGTACAGGCGATGTCTGATCTGCTACACATCGGCCGCACCACGTTGTGGCGAAAAATAAAACGATACGCGATTGATGTAAGGCAGTTTAAACCCAAATAACGGTGTTCACTGCCTGTATTATGGGTTCAGCCAGACGCTGAGTGCTGTTCTGGCTGTCATTCCCTTTCTACATCACGATACTCGGCACGATGATCGCAAGGAATATCAGTACAATCGAGGAGTGCTTAACCCAGTAATAGACTGTCCTGTTCCGTTTTTTTAAATTCTGTCCAGCATCGCGAATCGCATTGACGTATTTAAAAATGCGGTTGATGAAACCCGTTTTGTCATTTTCGTCATTGGGTGAGGCTGCTGCCGACATCAGGGTACTGCCTACCCAGTGATTAATGGCCTGTGCCCAGCGCCACTTCATAGGACGCTCAATATCGCAGAATAAAATGATACGCGTTTGCTCACTTTCATTCTGTGCCCAGTGCACGTAGGTTTCATCAAAAATAACCGCCTGCCCGTCGCGCCAGCTGTGACGTTGTCGATCCACCTCAATAAAGCAGCGGTCATCGTTGGGCGTCACAAGGCCGAGGTGATAGCGCACCGATCCGGCATAGGGATCGCGGTGTTTACCTAAATGACTGCCCGCCGGCAGCTCTGCAAACATCGCCGCTTTGACTGAGGGGATTTTACTGACCAGAGCCGTGGTGACCGGGCAGAGCTGCTGGGCAGACGGATGTGCGTCGCTATACCATTTAAGGTAAAACCGTTTCCAGCCACGCTTAAAAAAGGTATTAAACCCTGCATCATTATGGCTTTTGGCCGCTTTGATATGATCCTGAAGACGTATCGCCTCTTCGCGAATGACCTGCCAGTTATCGGTCAACTCGCGAAGCTCTGGAAATTCCTCTGTCGAAAAATAGGGCTGTTTCGCTGGCAATCTTGAAAAGCCTGTCATGAACATATTAACAGGTGCCATAAAGGTCGAGTGATCAAACAACTGACGCGAGAACTTTTGTTTTTCTACACCGCGCGAGTGTGCATAGATTACGCTAATAATAAAAATACCAATAATGATGGCAGCCACCATACAACGTGTTCCTTATGTTGCAAGAATGGATGGTTTCTTGCGGAGATTTAATGGAAGAATAATTTTTAGTATTAAATTGCAAAATTTTTTGTCAAGTAGTGCGCTTTCAGGTATTACTCCCGCAACCTGATTTGACGTCGTTTAACAATCGTTTAAATAACAAAGACTGGCATCAATGCGTTCCACGAATATATGCGGCTGGTCACTGGTGAAGATGACCTGATTAACGCCCTACAGCAGGGGAAATAAAAATAAACAAAACGAAGCACAATTTCGCTCGCCTGCCAGCGGAACCTGCTCAATGCAAAACCGTAGATCCCCGCCGGGCAGGCAAGCTACAGGACTCAAGGATTTCGCAGCCTTGAGGGCGAACGCATTCAAGACAAATGCCGCAGGCAAAGCCGCACCAAATAAAAAACACGCCCCCACAGACGCGTGTTTTCAGGAGGCATCCGCCGCCAGACAGTCAAGATACAGAGCACAAGGATTTCGCAGCCTTGAAGGCGAACGCATTCAAGACAAATGCCGCAGGCAAAGCCGCACCAAATAAAAAAACACGCCCTCACAGACGCGTGTTTTCAGGAGGCATCCGCCGCGCTGAGGAGAGAGCGAAGGCCAGGACGGCGCGGCAGGGAAGCCGCGACGAGGACGGCTGCGCCTGGGACGGCGCATCCGGACGGTCCGTCAGGCCGCAGGGAACGACGAAGGAACAGCGGCGGCTGCCGGACGCCGGGATTGTTAAGGGGCTGGCGCAAGCCCCTTAACCCGACCGCATGGCGGGCGGAACATTCTCAGTGCAAAACCGTAAATACCCGCAGGCAGGCAAAGTATGCGCCAGCCTTGAGGGCAAACTCATTAAAGAAAAACCCTCCAGGCAAAGCCACACCAAATAAAAAACACGCCCCCACAGGCGCGTGTTTTCAGGAGGCATCCGCCGCGCTGAGGAGAGAGCGAAGGCCAGGACGGCGCGGCAGGGAAGCCGCGACGAGGACGGCTGCGCCTGGGACGGCGCATCCGGACGGTCCGTCAGGCCGCAGG